>Ga0210403_10005605_pt1 | contig 10626 bp, 28 predicted proteins | sample IncBWC19MmetaG_FD_150863 | JGI IMG/M metagenome (GOLD analysis project Ga0210403, IMG submission 150863) | Forest soil microbial communities from Barre Woods Harvard Forest LTER site, Petersham, Massachusetts, United States - Inc-BW-C-19-M | ecosystem: Environmental > Terrestrial > Soil >... | reverse complement strand
ACGAGGCGACCGTCTCATCTCCCTCTGTCACTCTCCAGATTCCTGCTGTCGTCCGACTCCACAAGGAGGTGCGGATGCACAAGAACGGCGTCAAGTTCTCGCGCATCAACGTCCTCACACGCGACGGCATGCGGTGCTGCTACTGCGGTGAACGCAAACGCCCCCGGGACCTGAACTACGACCACGTCTTGCCACGCTCTCGAGGCGGCAAGACAGTGTGGATCAACATCGTGACGAGTTGCATGCCGTGCAACCGTCGCAAGGGGAGCAAGACGCCGCAAGAGGCAGGCCTCAAGATGCACTTCAAGCCCTACGCGCCAAGCTCGCTGACGCACCACGAGCCGCTCCTCTTCCTCCTCGAGAAGGCGCCCCCCGAGTGGCTCCCATACCTCGGGCACCGCGCTGCGGAGTCGGCCTGATGGCCACACTCTCCAAGGACGGCAAGACGTCATGGCACGCGCGCGGCGTCGTCAAGAGGGACGCGCGCGCCACGCACGCTGGCCCGGAGGAGAGCGTCAAGGCCACAACCAAGCCCAAGGACACCAAGCGGTGGTGCCTCGGCAAGGTGGGGCGAGAGCACGGCTTCGAGGTGGAGGTCTCGCACCGAGAGATGTTCCCCAGGCTCATCGCCTTCTGCCGCGCGTGCGGCAAGGAGTTTGGGGTCTGGACTGGCGGGTGGTCTGGAGACAGGACGCCTCCCACGTGGGCGACGCCCGAGCACCTCAAGGCCCTCGAGCAAGCCAAGCAAGAGCGCGACGCCAAGCGACGCAAAGACATGGAACGTGCCGGCTAAGTGGTTGGCAGCTAGTTTCGAAAGCTAGTGGGGTCCGCAAGGACAGGGTTCGACTCCTACACGTTCCGCTACTTGGAAGACGAACCGGGCAGGGCCCGGGCTGGCTTGCTAAGCCAAGCGGCGGGTTTTCCCGCTGAGGGTCAGGACCTCCGTCTTCCGCAGACGGCTTGACTCGCTCCGAGAAACGTGCAACGTTCCACGCGTCGTGACCCGGTTCCAGTTACAGCAACGCTTGTGTCTCCTAGGCCTCCAAGCCTAGTTGTCGTAGACACGCGCGCCGTTGACGGTAATCGGTAAACCTCCCGTCCTCAAACGTCGGGGCTTCTGAGTTCGAATCTCAGGCGGCGCACTCGGGGCTCCAGCGGCTCTGGCAGTCGGTCTTTGAAGCCGACGATCACGGTTCGACCCCGTGGCCCCGAACCCTGCACGGGTGGCGGAACGGTTTACGCAACGGCCTGAGAAGCCGTGCTCCTTTTGGAGCGTGGGGGTTCGAGTCCCCCTCCGTGCACGAGCTCACGTGGCGAAACGCATACGCACTTCGTTCAGACCGAAGCGGCCCGCAAGGGCCATGGGGGTTCGACTCCCCCCGTGAGCACGAGTTGACTCGGAAGGCAAGTGGCGCTCTACTTGGAGCGTGCCGCTGCTGCTCGCCCTCTTGGCCCTCGGGGCCTTCCTCGGCGGTGGGGTGCTCACCTACTTCGACGCCACCGAGCCGCCCAAGGGTCGCCGCTCCCTACGGCCAGTCCCGTCCCCTGCGCGCCCTGTCACGGCGCCGGGGACCCACAAGGCTCCAAGCCCCAAGCCAACCAAGCTCCGCGCCCTGGTGAAGCCACAACGCCACCTGAGGGCCGTTGCAACGCCACCGCCCCCCAAGGCCAGGGTCGTCGCCCTCGACGCGAGGTTGCAGCCGGTCCTCGTCGGGATGGGGTTCCGGGTGCCCGAGACGAAAGAGGCGCTGTCGAAACTCCCACCAAACGTCGCGTCTGAGCCGTTCCAGGACCAAGTCAAGGCCGCGTTGGCCTTGCTCGCAAAGTAGAGGAGTCGGCGCATGACGCTCGTCACGTTGCTCGGGTTCGTGTTCGTCGTGTGGCTCGTGGCCTACGTCATCGGCAAACTGCCCGTGAACCCCCGTGGTGGAGGACCTTGCTCCTCGTCCTCGTCGCAGTCTTGGCCATAGGGTGGCTCAACACCCGTCTACACTTCTTCTAGCCCCTCGCGCGGCTCGGGCGGAAGTGCTCACAGGCGCAGGCCTCGCCGACATCGCTCGCGAAGCACGGGTGTGGCGCCTCGGCCGCATGAGTCCCGAGGGTGTGGCCACACGTGCAGAGCCGCGTCATGTCCCCGGAGTACGAGTACTGGCCGGTGCGCCTGTGCCAGGTCCTCTTGGCCTCCGCGCCACCACCACCGCCTCGGCGCCAAGCTCCTCACCGAGCTCCTCGACGAGGCCAGTCGCCTTCGAGTTCAACCCGTCACTCACCGGAGCCTCGTGGACATGGCCTGAGAGTACCCCTGGAGGTGGCTCTTCTCAAGGGCCTCGCGCAGCTCCCTCGCCCCCTGGGTGCCCTGGCGGAGGAGCTCGCCGACGCGTGCCCTCGTCAAGTCCACGCAGGGGACCTCGCCGTCCTCCTCGAGGAGACACACGTGGCACCCGTCGCACCGGCCGCAGACGGGGCCGTGGAGGCCACAACAAGCCGGGTCAGGCCCACTCACCGGGGGCTCCGTTCTGGCGTGACACGCTTGCCCGCGTCGGGGTCGACGGAGCGCTCGGTGCCAAAAAAACAACAGCTATGCGCGGGGCAACCGGGGGCACCGCCACAGTCCTCGGACTCGGAACAACACCCCTTGTCAATGCACAATTTGCCTCCGACCCCACACGGATAATCAGAGCCGGGACCGGTGGCCGGGGTGAGCGTTGCCGGCGCGGTGCACGCGAGGAGGAGAAGTGGCACGAGGAAGAGCTTCATGAGAGGCCTCAATCGTCGTGCGTCAGGAAGATCGTTGAAACGCCCATGTCATGCTTGGCACGGATACGAGCCATGGCAGCCCTTGCAGAAGCCTTGCTCGCGTAAGACTTGCTGTACTTCTCCTGAGCACGCTTGCTGCCACCCACGATGAGCTTCCACTTCTTCGACTTCTTCGCTCTCTTCACACGACACCTCCCTTGAGCTCCACGAGCTTCTCCAACTGCTTCTTGGCTGCGAGGACCGCGATGGCGTCGGCTTGGCGGACGACGGCCTGCGGCGTCCCCATCGAGGTCGCGCTCCCCTCGAGGGCGAACTCGAAGTAGGCCCTCCAAACCTCGAAGTCGACGTCGGCTTGCAAGGGGTCCGTCACGCGCGCCTCGTGCCTGGCGCGAGGACGACGTCGCCGGTCAACGAGTAACCCCCCTCGAACGCGAGCCTCGCAGCTTGGTCGATCTGCTCCACCTTGCGTTTGACCTCCGGAAGCGAGTGGCCCATCACGCCGCCCGCGCGACGCACGTTGTCACCACCGCCTCGCCAAAGTCCCCCCTCGTTGAACACGAAGTACGTGGCCGGGCCGCCGTCGATCGAGTCGACGCCACCGTCTGCACGGTACAGGGACTTGCGGTTCTGAGTGCCCGCACGCTCCCATTGAAGCTTGAGCTTGCTCACGCAGCCCTCGCACGGCGAGCACGTTGCCGCTCCTCGCGCCAAACCCACGCGAGGACGAAGCACTCGATCGCCGTCGCCGAGGCGACGGCGCCCTGGACGAGTGTCCTGCCCCTCAGCCCAACAGCGTAGAGGCCGAGGCCACTCAGCACCGACCGGCCGGCAGTCGTCGCGACGACCTCGAGTAGCGCACCCGGCTGGCCGTTCACCAGGTGCCGCGCGGCGTAGACCGAGGGCAGCGTCCCCTCGTCCTCCCTACAACTCTGCCGGTAAGCCGTTCGGAGCGTACTCATCACCCAGGGCTCGTTCCTGGCGGCATGTTGGGGGCGAACTCGCCTAAGCCAAGGAGTGTGCGGACGACCGACGAGGACTTGCTCATCGTCGACCCTGTCACCCTCCCAAGCGGCTTGATGAGCCTTTCAGTCGAAACTGTGCGCGTCTGCTCTCCGATGACGTAGCTCCTGAGTGTGAGCCCTCCCTCGGGAGGGACGACCTCGACACGAGACCGCAGTGCCCGCTCCTTCGAGGTCATCGGAAGAACCGTCACGAGGCCAGCCTTGCTCGTGTTGAACGTGTCGATGCTGACAACGAGCGCCGGGCGGGTGCCGGACTGCTCGTGGCCTCGGGTCTGCCCGAAGTCGGTGAGCCACACGTCGCCGCGACAAGGAGGGTTCACTCGTCCTCGAGGCCGTCGGCGTTCGTGTTGTCCCAGAGCGCTCGCTCCGCGAGCTCCTCGGCCCACGCCTCAGGGTCGGCTCGAAGCGCAGCGAAGTCAGCCGCCAAGCCTTTGACGAACTCCTCGTGCTCACGTAGCCGCGCGGCACGCGTCGAGCTCCGTGTGCTCTCGAGCCACTCTTGGAGGTTCATGTCGACCTTACCTCTCGGACCTTGTACGAGTAGCGACCCTCGTCGAGCCACTTCCTCATCTTCGCAAGCTCCGAGTGTGACGTGACGACGTCACTCTGCGTCCCATGCGTCGGGACGTAGTACGTCACCCTCCACCCGTCGATGGACAGGCGCCTCGTGGGTGTGGCCCCGTGGGTGCCGGGCGGCAACGCTGGCTTGAACGCTTGCTTGCTCACGGGGAGGCCTCAGTCGCCCCTCTGCCACTTCGTGGCTGGCGCGTACCTCTTGACCTCGTGGTCGATCTCTGCCCTCTCGAGCTTCGTGGCCTTGTGGTGCGCCGCCTTGAGCTCTCGGTGGAGACCCACTTGCTGCGCGCCCGACCCTCGGCGAAAACGCGCCATGAGCTCCTTGACACGCTTCTGCGCCTTCTTCTTCGCCTTGCTAATCCTCCGCGCGGTCTTGTTCTTCATGTCCCTCAGCCTCCCGCCACACTCTTCGTCGTGCCTGGTGGGAGGGCGACTTGCCCGTCCCCTGCGGCCCACCCTCCCCCCTCCGCCACGCGCCTCGCCGCCGAGAGCTTCTCGAGCGCCTGGCGCGGCTTGCCCTCTGAGACCTCGTAGACCTGCGCCATCCTCACGTGGTGGTCGAAGAGCCCAAGCTTTTCGGGCGACACCTGAGGCCGCAAGGCAAGCGTCTTGCCTAGACTGTCGTCGAACTTCGCTCGCCCGTAGAGTTCCGTTGCGAAGAAGGTTTTTCGCCGCCCCATCACACACCCCTCGTCCCTGAACCCTGAACAGGGATCGCTCGTGACCCCACGGGAAAGGAGGTCGAGCTCGAGGGCTGCGCGCCCAGCGGGCGTGACGTGCCAGAAGCCATCGTCGCCCCAGAAGCCCCACCCAAGCTCGATGGCCTGGTCGAAGACGGCGTCGGGGATGGGGCCGGCGTAGGGCTCCCCCACCTCCACGAGCACCTCCCTCTCCTCACACGTCAACGTCTTCACGTCAACCTCCAGTGGTACCAGGTGGTAAACTCGGCGGAGACACGAGGGTCCCCTCCTCCGCCTTCTGGACCATGAACTTCACGTGGCTCTTCATGTGCTCAAACGCATCGGCTGGGACCCACTTGTAGTGGGACGCCGACTGGCCACTCATCGGGCCCATCTTGATCCTCGGCGCCTCGGCCACCTTCTTCGCTTGACTCTCAGCGTGGGCACGCCACCGTTTATCGGCCTTGGCAAAAGCCTCCTCGAAGGGCATACCGGCTGCGACGTCGCGGTACACTTGCGCTTGGAGGAAGTACTTCTCCGAGTCCGCGCGGTCGGCGCCGGACATGCCGTTGAGCATGGAGTCACCGAGCTTCATGGCGTCCCGCGTCATCGCGTAGAGGGCGGACTGCCTCGGCGTCTCCGGGGCACGGTCGACGCGGGAGGAGACGGTCGTGCCACCCCACGACCTCGGCTCGTCGTCGGGTGGCGGCGCCGTGAGCCCCTTCGCCTTCATGAACTGCTCGAACGCGTACGTCTTCCTCTCCCCCGGCGTCTTGCCGTACCCCTCGAGCTTGAGCCACTCGCTCGGGTCGGACCCCTTCTCGCCCACGAGGAACCGCGTGACGGTCGCCGAGCCGTACTGCCGCTTGACACGCGCTCCGCCGTTGTACCGCTCGACGGAGGTCGCGAAGAGCTTCTTCAGTGCACTCATGGTGAAGCCCCCACCTCGGCAGTGACCTCGAGGGTGCCGAAGTACGTCGACGCGCCCAACATGAGGAGCAGCTTCCGCGCCTCGGGGGAGAGCGCCACGAGCCACTCGTTTCGAAGGTCCACGTTGTGCAAGAAGTCCTTGGGCATGGAGCCTAACTCGGCGCCCACCGGCGAGGTCTTGATGAGCCGTGCGAGACGCACGGCTACGTCGACCATGCCTTCCCCTTCAAGCATAGCCCTCAACCCCTCGAGGTGCCGGGTGGGAGGGCCGGCTTCGTGACGCTCCTGCCCGTGCTGTCCCACGCGTACGTGGACTTGTTGAAGCCCGCCAGGTACTCCCCGATGGGCACGGCGCGGTACTTCTCGGTGTTGAGCTTCGCGACGAGCTTCGGGTTGAAGGTCTCCATGACCGCCTTGCCCGTCGCCCTCTCGACGAAGACCCAACTTGCCGACGTTCTCGCCATGGCTAACCCCGGTGGGTGCCAGGGGGCATGGCAGGCTTGTGGCCCGTGAAGCCGCCGTAGTGGCTCTTGGGCGAGAAGCCAACCCCCTCGTCGCTGGGCGACCGCCCCTCGTACTCACGAGCGAGCCCCTCCGCGACGTGGCGACGTGTGGCCGGCGAGAAGGCCCGGAGCGCCTGGGCGGTGTTGCCGCCCATGTGCTCCTTGGCGTACTGGCGAACACCAGACTCGACCCAGTGCATCCACATCTTGGGCGCCACCTTGGGGTCATACTTGCCCTTCTCGGCCTTCTTCAAGAGGTTCTTGATGATCTCTTGCTTCTGACGGTAGAGCGCGGAGTCGTTCTCCATCGTGAGCTCTAACTCACGTGCAGCGTGCTCGTCGATGACGTCCCTGAGCCCCATGACAAAGCCTCTTTTCGGTGATGAGAGCCTACCCTGGCTCGGCCGTTGGGTCCAGTCTTTCCTCAATGCCGTAGAACTGCTCGTAGGAGAAGCCGCGGGCCTGAGCGTAAAACCTCTGCCAAGCGCGGTGGTCCTGCTCCTCCGAGCCCTGGCCACGGCACCCGCCCCACAAGTACGCCGGGCACCCGGAGCCAAACGTGTGCTCCCCGCAGCAACAGATGCAGTGGGCATGCCCGTCGAGCCACTCGACGTCCCCCTCCCAGATGGCCCTCTGCATCCGGGGCGAGAGCCCCTCGAGTGCCGCGATCACTTGAGCCCACCCTGGAGCCACGCCGCCGTCTCGCTTGACACGGCGAGCTTCTTGTGTACACCGCCGAAGTCGAGGGTCACGTACCACCGCTCGATGGAGCCAGGGCCGTTCTTGGCACGCGTCCGCACCATGTGGACGGTCTTACACTTGAGGTCGACGACGGTGGAGGCTCGCATCACCGGTCGACCCCGTTCACCCACTGCGCGACGGGCCTCGAGACGCCAAGCTTCTTCTGGGTGCCCCCAAAGTCGAGCGTCGCGTACCAACGAGGGATCGTCTGCTCCCACCCGCCCGCGTACGTGAGGAGTACACTCTGACACTCGAGGAGCGACACGGCCGGACTCCTCACGGGCGTGAGCTCACCGTCCTTCGTCATGTGATCAACGATCCACTCGTCGTCCTCTAGGCCGCAGACCCAACGCACCACGGGCTCGGTGACCGACAACTTCTGCCGTACACCGTTCGAGTCCAAGGTGAGTGTCCACCGGTTCACCTCGGTCTGAACGGACGCAAAGAACCTCGTCATGGCTTGCAGCCCAATGGCCACCACGGCCGGGCTCCGGACAACCTCGAAGGAAACCGCAGAGGGCTCAAGGGGTGTCATGGCCATCACCCCGCCCTGAAGGAGATGAGGACCGTGCCGCGTTCGCCGGAGACCCTCGTGGCCAAGAGCGTCACAACGGCAGTGCCGTCAAGCCACACCACCTTGCCCTCGCCCGAGGCCACACCACTGGCCACGGCGCGAGCGTCACGCTCAGTCTCCGCTCGCACGACCAAGGCCCGGTTCTCGTCGTACCCGACCGTCTTGAACGGCCTCTCGAGGAGGTAGAGGTTCATCGGGGCGGCTCCGGGTTGTGGGGGCACCACCCGTCCGTGGTCCCTATGCACGAGACGCGGCCCGACGACGGGTGCGTCGACCACCACTCGTGGCCGCAACGCGGGTTGCCACAACGTACACGCCCTCGGTGGCCCGTGAAGCCCCTGCCGCCATTGCCATGGCCCTTGTGCTTGCTCCGCACGACGCGGCCTGCCTCGATGACGCCGGTCTTCCTTGGCCACTCACCGGGGAGCGGCTTGTCCTTGCCCCACATGCCAAGACGACACTTGGGGCACTTCATCGTGAGCGGCGTGCCAGTACTCACGCTCGCACCCCAGGTGGGGGCCAGTAGAGCTCCGTGAACCTGCCACCCACGACGATGGGCTCCCGCGAGGGCGAGAGGGTGGAAGCGTACGTCTCAGCGTCCTTGCGGTGCATAAAGAGCCGCCGGGTGCAGAGCGTGTACTCGCCCTTCATGCCATCGGCCGTCAAGTCCTCACGCGCCACGACGACGTAACTCACGGCCACACCCGAAAAAGGTCGACGCCACCCACCACACAGGTGCCGCTCTGGAACAGTTGCGTCGCCTCATCCAAAGGAGGGCCGTCCGGCCACCGTGCACACGTGAGTGCCACCGAAAGAGGGTGACTCAAAGGGAGTGTCCACACGACGCCGGCTTGCGTCTCCGGAACGCGCTCCAGGCGTCCAAGACGCTCGGCCTCCACCCGAAACGCCTCGATGGCTGCATCCAGTGTGTTGGCTGCTGCCACGGTGCGCGCCTCCCACGCGGTCAAGCTCTCCCTGTAACGTCGCACGACCTTGAAGTGCTTCGCGTGCGCGACCTGGCCGTCAGGCGGCGCCCAGACGTGCTCACGCAGGAAGCTCATCACCCTCCACTGCACGGCCACGAGGCCGACGAAGAGGGTCAAGCTGCCCAAGAGCGTCAAGGACGTGACGAGGATGAATGTCATGACTCCCCTAAGCCCACTCGGCGACGAAGAAGCCGCCCGGATCACAACGCTCGACCCCCGCACGGCACGCACGCTTCGCAGCGGCAGTGACGGCCTCGAGGGACCAGGACTCACCCACGTACTCACGGGCAAGGATACGCGTGCCCGCGACGACCTGCACCCAGAACCCCACCTTGTACGCCCGGTCGTTCTCGAACCAGTGGTCGACGAGCCTCACCTCGAACCCCTCGACGCGGGCACCAAGCCAGAGAGGCTGGATGGCCACAGCCGCGAGGACGGTGTCGGGGAAGAGCGGGTGGGATGCTTCGAAGAACTCCATGGTCTTTCTCCTACTGCAGGGCGTGTGCCACACGGTCCAGGGACAGGGTCTCATGGGCTTGGCCGTGGGTCACCGTAATGGACCTTACCCTAGGAGAAACTTCCCTCTCCTCCGACCAGGCGTGGCCACACGTGGTGCACGCCTTGCGCAGACGCACGGGCGAGACGAGGAGCAGCTCGTAGGGCCCGTGACACTCGGGGCAGAGCGTGTCGGGCAGGGCGCTCACTTGGACTCTCCGGTCACGCCACACCCCTCGCACCGGAACCCGTGGCGCTTGATGGACGCCGCACTCAGCGTGAGCACCCTCTGACCGGAGAGGTCACGGCCCGAGAAGTGCGCCGTCATCCCGGCGCAGCGGAGTTTACCGCAGAAACACCTCCCATTGTCCCCGAGGTACAACACGCCTTCAGCGAGCTTGGACGCGGGCGTCTTTTGCACCTTGTACGGCTTCAGCATGACGGCCCCCCTTGTGTTCGACAGGTCGTGCAGCGCGACGGACGACGGCCATGGTGGCCGTGCTCACGACAGTCGCGCTGCTCACGCGTTCGTTGACACCCGTGGCACTCGCACCACTGGCGTCGGCCCTGGCCTTGCCCACTGCCGCCGCGAGTGCAGCACCGACAGCAGAAGGAGCCCGAGCACGTGTCACACCGACCTCGGCGTGAGCCGAAGGGCACGGGGCGGTGACACCCGTCGCAGGTCCTCGGCGTTGTCGTGCCCATCTCCAGAGACAGTACACGAGGGGCGCCCCTCCGTCAAGGGGCTCTGGAAACTTTTTTCGGGGCGCCGTCAGAAAGCCCGCCCTCAGGCGTCGTCGGAGCATGGACAAGCTCTCAAGCAGGACGGTTACAAGCGACGACACGTGCCACTTCGTGGACCCCGTCGAGGAGACTCGGTACGAGACCCACGAGTACTTGGACCCCTACGGGCAGGAGCTCCTAGGGGAGGACGAGCACGGCCTCTGGTGGGGCACCGAAAGAGCCGCGTGGGTCCTCTCGCCGGCCCATCGAGGGGAGGGTCGTGCGCGTCGTGGGCAAGGCAACGCTCACTCCGAACATCGCCCACCCGTGGCTGTCCGTGAAGGAGGTCCTCTACGACAGCTTCTTCATCCGGGACCGACGAGGAGGCACGGTCGTACGTGACGTGCCGCGGGTTCAGAGTCTTCCACGTCGAGTCAGTCGACTAGCCGCGAGAGGTGCCTGGGGGGAGGCTTGGCTTGGACGTCACCTGACGGTAGAACTCGGAGTGCTCACGAGGGACGAGGCCCAGGCCCGTCGTGTCCACGACGTGGTCGGCCGAAACCGAGTGGCCAACCTCGTCCTTGACCCAGTCGCGGAGCTCCTGCTTGGTCGAGAAGACCCGCTTGAGGGTGCTCGTCG
>Ga0210403_10005604_pt1 | contig 10626 bp, 9 predicted proteins | sample IncBWC19MmetaG_FD_150863 | JGI IMG/M metagenome (GOLD analysis project Ga0210403, IMG submission 150863) | Forest soil microbial communities from Barre Woods Harvard Forest LTER site, Petersham, Massachusetts, United States - Inc-BW-C-19-M | ecosystem: Environmental > Terrestrial > Soil >... | reverse complement strand
AAACGGGGGACATGAGATTCGGGGTGCCGCGTTTTTCAGCATCTCGTTCTTCTTCTTCCTCCCTTAATTTTTTCCGGTAAAGAGATTTTCGATCACGCTCGTCCCTCGGCTACAGAAAGCGAGTAGATGATGAGTGCTGCAGCGAGCGTTACCACTCGGGTCGATGCCAGCGTTTCCGCGAAATACGAATTGCGCTGCCGGGAATGTCACAAAAGCTGGGGAAATCAGCCCCGATCGATCTGCGACGACTGTTTTTCTCCTCTGGAAGTCTTCTACGACTACGACGCCGTGCGCCGCACCTTTACGCGCGAGCGCATCGCCGCTCGGACCCCAGACATGTGGCGATACGCGGAGTTGCTGCCGCTGCCGCCGAATTATCAGCCGAGTTTGCCGGTCGGCTTCACGCCTCTGCTTCGGGCTCCGCAGCTGGCAGCGCGCCTGGGCGCGAAGAATCTTTTCATTAAGAACGACGCGGTCTGCCTGCCTACACTCAGCTTCAAGGACCGCGTGGTTGCGGTGGCGTTGGCGCAGGCGCGCAACTTCGGATTCGACACGGTGGCATGTTCTTCGACTGGGAACCTGGCAAATTCCGTTGCAGCGCAGGCGGCGCGCAATGGATTCAAAGCTTGGATTTTTATTCCCGCGGATCTCGAGCCCGCGAAAATTCTGGGCACACAGGTCTTTGGCGCGATGCTGGTTCGCATTGCGGGCAGCTACGACCAGGTAAACCGTCTGTGTTCGCAGATCGCCGATGAACATCGCTGGGGATTCGTGAACGTGAATCTGCGCCCTTATTATGCGGAAGGTTCGAAGACGGTGGGATTCGAAATCGCCGAGCAGTTGGGATGGCGGTTGCCGGACAACGTGGTTGTACCCATGGCAGGCGGGTCGTTAATTGTGAAGATCAAGAAGGCGTTTAACGAACTCATTCAGCTGGGCTTGGTCGAAGCGAAACCGGTGAAGTTTTTCGGGGCTCAGGCGACGGGATGCTCTCCGATTTCGACTGCAGTAAAAGCTGGAAACGCCGATATAGAACCGCAGAAGCCGGCAACGCTGGCGCGATCGCTGGCCATTGGCAATCCGGCCGATGGACACTATGCGATCAAGGCCATCACCAAGAGCGGGGGTTGGGCTGAGGATGTGTCCGATCCGGAAATGATCGAGTCGATTCAGATTCTGGCGGAGACGGAAGGCATCTTCACCGAGACTGCCGGTGGAGTAACGACGGGGTGCGCGCGCAAACTTTACCGATCAGGTCGCATCGCACCGGAGGAGACGACGGTCCTCTGTATCACCGGGAATGGTCTGAAGACGACTGACGTGCTCTCCGGCAAGTACGAGGTGGAAGAGCCGATTCGGCCCAAGGTCGCCGAGTTCGAAACACTTTTACAGAGAACTCTGGAGACGCCTGAGTCTCCAGAAACCGTGGAGGCTTGAGATGACAGTTACCGTGCAGATTCCGACCGCGCTGCGCCGCCTGACGTCTGGGACCGGAAAGGTCGAATGTTCGGCGGCGAACTTGGGTGAATTATTTTTCGCGCTCGATCAACAGTTTCCGGATTTGAAGCAGCACTTACGCGACGAAGCCGGCGAGGTTCGACGGTTCCTTAACGTTTATGTCAACGAGGAGGACATTCGATTTCTGGGCGGAAATACTTACGCGTTTCAGGATGGAGATGAGGTGCTGCTGGTGCCGTCGATTGCGGGCGGTGCTGCGTAGCACAGTGGAGGCCCGGGCGTACCCGCCCGGCCCAAGCCGCGAGAATCTGGTTCCATCGGCGCAATAGAAGTTTGACCATGGCTCGTAAACTTAAAATCGGGTTGCTGGGTTGCGGGACGGTTGGCCGCGGGCTGGTCGAGTTGCTGGGCAGGAATGAGGCTCTCGTCCGTCGACGCTCGGGCGTCGATTTGCGCATCACGAAAATTTTGGTTCGGGATCTCGGTAAAGAACGTCAGGGAGTGGATCGCGCTCTTCTGACCAGCGATCCCGACAAAGTGCTGAACAATGGTTGCGATCTCGTGGTGGAGTTGATGGGCGGGATCGAGCCAGCCCGGGGTTTTATCGAGCGATCGTTGTCACGCGGCAAGCACGTGGTCACAGCGAACAAGGCTCTGCTCGCGATAGATGGTTTCAATTTGATGAAAGCCGCGGAGGCGCAGAACGTCCGCCTCGGGTTCGAGGCCAGCGTTTGCGGCGGCATTCCGATTATCCGCGCACTGAGGGACGGCCTGGTTGGGAATAACATTCAGAAGCTTAGTGGGATTCTGAATGGCACCTGCAATTACATTCTCACTCGCATGACTGAGGATGGTGTTGAGTTCGAGGATGCACTTCGCGAGGCGCAGGCTAAAGGTTTCGCGGAAGCCGACCCTACGCTCGATATCGATGGACACGATGCGGCGCAGAAACTCACAATTCTGACTGAGCTCGCCTTTAGCACGCACGTGGGTGCCGACGCGGTTCAGGTCGAGGGGATTCGCGATCTTGGTGCCGATGACGTGCAAGCGGCGCGGGAACTAGGCTTCGTGATTAAACATGTTGCGACCGCGGAATTTAGCGAGGGTAGTGTGTCGCTTGGCTGCGCTCCGGTGTTGCTGCCCTCGTCGCATCAACTGGCCAGCATTCGCGATGAAAATAATGCCGTGCTGGTTCGTGGAGACGCCGTTGGCGAGATGCTTTTTTCGGGCAAGGGAGCTGGTTCTCTGCCGAGCGCCAGTGCAGTGCTTTCTGATGTGGTCGACATTGCCTGCCACAAAGGCGGCTTTTCAGTCAGCCCCCGGGGCGGTGTCGGGATTGCCACTCGAGATTGCGAAAGCAGGCACTATGTTCGCTTCACGGTTGGTAGTCCCAGCGACATCGGCCCAATCACAACCATTCTGGAGCGAAACCGGGTAGGAGTGGCTCGTGCCGCAGCGGTGTGGGCGAGAAGCGATTCCGGAAAGCATCAGGTGCGGGTGCTTACGAATGCCTGCTCGCGGAATGCGGTTGAGGCATCGCGGCGTGAGATTGCCAGATCGGGCCTCGAGAGAGGCAAAAGCGTCGCTCTGCGCGTTTCGGACTGACCTCATTACTTCCAGTTGGCCCTGATTCCTAAGCCTTTCGTGTAGTTGTAGATATTTTCGGCTTTTGATATAATCTAACTAACTAGTTAATTAACGACAATGACCTCGGCCATCTCCAAGTCGCGTCTGGGCTCTCGTGGACGTCCTGAGCAGAGCCGTGCGGCTATTTTGCAGGCTGCGGTGCGGGAGTTTGCCTGCGAAGGCATCGCTGGGGCGAGAACGGACGCCATCGCCCGCTCCGCCAAAGTGAATAAAGCCCTCCTCTATTACTATTTCAAGGACAAAGAGGCGTTATACGGTGCGGTGCTCGATCAGGTATTTGGAGGATTGGTTGCGTGCGTTGGGGAAGTCCTGTCTCGCGATCTCCCACCCCGCGAGAAGATCCTCGCGTACGCGGGCGCGCACTTCGACTACGTTGCAACCCATCCGCTCTACCCGCGAATCGTACAAGGCGAAATGATGGGCGCCGGCCGGGGCCGGTCGAACCATCTTGAGCACATCGTAAAAACATATTTCCGTCCGCTTTTTGGCCGCGTAGCCGCGGTTCTCAAAAGCGGCCAGGCAGCAGGCGAATTCCGGCCAGTGGATCCCCTGCATTTTATTCCTTCTATGATCGCGGTGATTGTTTTCTATTTCACCAGCGCGCCAGTCATGCGTGCGATGACGGGGAAAGATCCCCTGTCTTCGCAGCTCATAGCGGCGCGCAGAGCGGCCGTGCTGGACTTTATTTCCGCGGCGCTCTTTCAAAGGTCCAATGCAAAGCAGCGAGGAGCACGAAGGTGAGTGTACGCAATAAATTCCTGATCATTCTCGGCGTGATCTTCAGCATATCGCTGGCCTACTACCTGCTATCCACCCCCCGCAATAAGGATCTGATTCTGATCGGTACGGTAGATTCTAACCAGGTGATTGTGAGCCCGCAGATCGAGGGGCGATTGGCAAAGCTTCTGGTCGACGAGGGAACCCAGGTAAAACAAGGCGATCTCATCGCGGCGCTCGATCCCTCGGAACTGGAGGCGGAAGAACGTGCTGCCGCCGCCACGATCGACAGTTTGAAATCGAAAGTTGCCGAGACTCAATCGACTTTGCAGGCGACGCAGGGCTCGACGTCGAGCAGTGTCGTAAATGCGCAGGCGAGGCTGCAATCCACGCGCGCGCAGTTGCTTCAGTCGGAAGCCACCCTGGAGCGTACCGAGAGCGACAGCCGTCGCATGATCGAACTCGCGAATCAGGGAGTCGCTTCCGATCAAGAGCGGGTTCAAGCTGAGACTAATCTGGCGGCACAAAAAGCGCTGGTGCAATCGTTGAAGGAGCAGGTGGGCGCTGCTGAGGCTGACCTGAATACCGCCGTCGCGAACACTCATCAAGCTCATGCCGCGCAGAGCACCGTCGAATCCACGCGCGCTCAAGTCGCCAATGCGGAAAGCATGCTCAAGCAAGCGGAAGTTCGCTTGGGGTACACAAAGATTTATGCCCCGGTAACGGGCACTGTCTCTGTGCGCGCTGCCCGTGAAGGGGAAGTATTAAATGCGGGCCAGGCAATCGTGACCATTGTCGATCTCGGTGACACGTGGGTACGCGCGGCAATTCCCGAGACGGATGCCGATCACATCGGTTTGGGAGACACGCTGAAAGTCCGATTGCCCGGCGGAACGATTACTTCGGGAAAAGTGTTCTTCAAATCCGCAGAGGCAGATTTCGCAACTCAACGCGACGTGGGTCGTCGCAAGCGTGACATCAGGACCATTGTTCTCAAGGTTCGGCTGGACAATCCGAAGGGCGCATACGTTCCGGGAATGACAGCGGAAGTTTTGGTCTCGCCTGATCAACTCAAAGGTACAGCGCGGGAGAACGTATCGGCGGAAGAGCATCCGTGATCACCGATCGAAATGCTCCAAGCGGGTCGAGTGCGGGCGCTCCCACCAACGGGCCTGGTTCCAACGGGCACGGTCCAGCTGGCGATCCCAATGCGTTTAATGCCATCCAAGTGGAACACATCGTCAAGAAGTATGGCGATTTCACCGCCGTCGACGATGTTTCCTTCAACGTGAAAGAAGAAGAGATTTTCGGTTTGCTGGGGCCAAACGGCGCGGGCAAGTCCACTCTCATCCGCATGATGACCACGCTGATTCCGATCACTGCGGGGACCGCTCGCATCGCAGGTCACGATGTGCAGAAGGATCCAGATGCGGCTCGGCGGGCGATTGGCGTAATTCCGCAGGCGCTCACCAGCGACCTCGACCTCACCATCGAGGAAAATCTCAATATCTACGCCAAGCTCTATGACGTTCCTTCGAAAAAGCGTAAAGCTGCGATTGACGAGTTGCTGGAACTGGTTGATCTGACGAAGTGGCGTTCAGCCCAGACCAAGACGCTGTCCGGCGGCATGCGGCGTCGGTTGGAGATTGCCCGTGGCTTGGTGCACAGCCCAAGAATCTTTTTTCTGGACGAACCAACTACCGGGTTGGATCCGGTTTCTCGCGTTGCGGTCTGGGAGATGCTCACCAACATCAAGAGCCATCGGCAGCTCACCATCCTCATCACAACTCACTACATGGACGAGGCTGATCGTCTGTGCGACCGCATCGCCATCGTGGATCATGGCAAGCTTGTGGCACTCGATACCCCGCCAGCGCTGAAAGCAAGCGTGCCGGGATCGAATGTGATTGAAGCGCAATTCGACAACGCTCCCGCGGATTGGGAGGATCGTTTGAAAAAGTTGAGTGACGTAACTTCTGTCCAGCATGAGGGCGCCGGAATGTACCGTGTGCTGACGGGAGACGGTTCGCGAACCACAACCGAATTGGTTGAAGTGGCGGTGCATAGCGGTGTCAAAATCCGCTCACTCTCAGTACAAAACACCACACTGGACGACGTGTTCGTCCATTACACCGGGCGGCAGTTGCGCGATGAACTGGTCAAGGCGCACGCCTTCGTCATGCCACCCAGACCGGGGTTACAGCCATGAATCACATTCTCGCCATTGTCGAGCGCGAAATGAGGAAGTTCTTCCGCTCTCCGGCGCTGATGATGGCGTCGATGATTTTTCCACTGGTCCAACTCATCGTGCTGGGCAACGCTTTCGGCGGAAAGATTCGCGATGCGAAGCTGGGACTCGTCGATCAGGACGGAGGCACCCAAGCCCTCAAGATCCGCGAAGCCTTCGATTCGGTGCGTTCCAACATGCGGACGTTTGAACCCGTCTACTATAACGACCCGAAGACGGCGATGGACGACGTGCGCAATGGCAAGATCCAGGGCGCCGTCATTATTCCACCACAGTATTCGCGGCGCGTGTATGAGCAGGATCAGCCGCGCATTGCGTTGGTCGTCGACAACAGCGACAACTTCATGAGCTCGACTCTCGAGGATGAGCTCACGAGCATCACCAGCGCCCTCAATCAGCCCACCATCGAGCCTCGAATCCTGCAGCAGACTGTCTTGCAGATTGTGGAGCTTTATCCTTACATCGAATACATGAAGTACCTTTTGCCGGGCTCGATTACCTTGGCAATGTTCGTTTCCGTGATGATCGGCGGCGGCATGCTCTATATCGATGACAAGGCCCGCGGCGTACACGAAGGATACTTGGTTACGCCCATTACCAAAACCGAATTGGTTTTCGGGTTGAATGCGGCGGGGGCGATCAAGGCAGTAATGACTGGAGTGGTAATCACGGTAATTGGTTCGCTGCTAGCGGGCGTAGGCACGGTATTTAACCCGGCGACCGCTCTGCAATTGCTGATCCTGATTGTGCTCACCTCAGTCGCATTTAATACCATGATGTTTCTGCTGATGGTCCGGGTAGAAGATCCACTCGTGCCGCGTGCGATTTTTGGAATTCTTAATACGCTGTTGTTTTTCCCCAGCGGGGCAATCTATCCGATCCAGGCGTTTCCCAAATGGTTGCGAGGCATCGCGGCAGTGGACCCATTCACCTTTGCGGTGCATGGTTTCAAGTCAATTCTGTTGAAGGAAACGGGGATGGCCGCCATCTGGCCAGACATGGCGTATCTGTCCCTCTTTGCGTTCGTGACACTGGCGGTGGCAACCCCGCTGTTCAAGCGAACGCTGTAAAGACGTGGGTGTAATTCGTAATTGTCTAATTCGGATTAAGAACAACCCCTCACTGCCGGCCTCATTTACAAACTTACTCGATTGTTCGGCGCCCGCTTGGGAACTTTTTGTTCTGCGCCGGTTTCCGTTATGCTTATACCAGCCATGACCCTGATGGATGCTAAACAGTACGATCCTACGCGCGACCGCCGGCGGCGGCGCGGGATCGCGGTTGCGACTGTTCTTGTTCTATTCGCCGTATGGGTGGTTTATCACTATCGCAACTATCCCGAGCGCAAAGCGGCGAGTAACTTCTTTGCGGCGTTACAAAGCCAGAATTACGAGGGCGCCTATGCGGTGTGGTTCCGCGACCCCGAGTGGAGGCAGCACCCGAACAAATATTCCGCTTACCAGTTCAATGACTTCTACCGTGACTGGGGACCGGGTGGAGAATGGGGACTGATCAAATCCTATTCGGTTGATTGTTCCTTGAGCCCAGGCGGTGGGAGCGGAGTCATCGTTCAGGTCACGGTGAACTCTCGTGCGGAACACGCGTATGTCTGGGTGGAAAAGGCCAACAAGACTTTATCGTTCTCGCCAAACGAAATAGAGTGTGGCAACTGGTGGACTTGGGTCACGGAGTAGAACTTTCTAAGCTAAAACGTAACGTCATCGCATTCCAGCAATATTGACTACCGCAATTGCGTAAATGCCCCTTACAATCTGGGAGACTTTACCTCTCGCATTTTACTTTGTTTCAGGAGGATGTGTCCGCGTGAACTGTTCTTACCGGTCAGGTGTTGTTTGCTGCTGCCTCGTATTGCTTGTGCTCTCGCCCCTCGCTCTGCGGTCGCAGACAAGTTCCCCGGTCGTCGAAACGGGCAAGTTCCGGCTACATAAGTTCGAACAGCCAATTGGGGAAGAGAACTACACGATTACCCACGACGGCAGCACGCTCACGTTGAAATCCGATTTTTTGTTCACAGACCGCGGCACAAAAGTTCCTCTCTCCGCCACGCTGAAGGCAGCGGACGATTACACGCCGCAGAGCTTCATCATCAAGGGCAATACTTCCCGGATGTCGGACATCGATTCCGACGTCGAACTTAGCGGCTCAAACGCAACGATCCGCCAGGGCAAGGAAACGCAAACGGTCAGCGCGCCCCAGAGTTTTTTCGCCATATCGGGCTACGCGCCGGTGGTTGTGCAGATGGCTCTCGTTCGCTATTGGCGCGCGCACGGTTCGCCGGCGCAACTGACAGTGCTTCCCGCGGGCGAGGTCAAGATTCAGGATCGCGGCCTTGAAACCATCGAGGTCGAAGGGCACAGCATTCAAATGGAGCGCTACACCGTCCGGGGCCTGATCTGGGGGATGGAAACGCTATGGATGGATGGCAAGGATAACTTGGCGGCGCTGGTTTCGACCGATGCCGAGTTCGACCACTTCGAAGCGGTGCGCGAAGAGTACGAACCTGCCCTCGCGAAATTCGTCGCCAGCGCAGCGCGCGACCAGATGGCCTCTCTTTCCGAACTCAGCAAGCAGCTTCCAGGACGCCGCACCGGCACACTCGCATTTGTCGGCGCTACGGTGATCAGCGGCACGGGTGACCCCGCCATACCAAATGCGACGATCGTGATTCGCGGTGCCAAGATAATCGCCCTCGGCTCGAGCGACAAAGTGAAAGTGCCGTCGGATGCACAGCGCATTGACGTTGCGGGAAAGTTCATCATCCCAGGGTTGTGGGATATGCACGCGCACTATGAACAGGTGGAGTGGGGGCCGATTTACCTGGCTGCGGGCGTCACCACCGTGCGCGACGTCGGCAATGAGTTCGAGTTCATCACAGCGGTGCGGGATGCGGTGAACAGCGGTAAGGGACTCGGTCCGCACATGCTGCTGGCTGGAGTTGTCGACGGCGATAGCTCGTATGCGATCGGGGTCGCCCGCGTGAACTCTCCAGCCGATGCGCAGACGTGGGTACAACGTTACCACGACGCCGGCTTTCAGCAGATGAAGATTTACAGCTCCATGAAATCCGAGAATGTCAAAGCCGTCTGCACCGACGCGCACAAGCTTGGGATGACCGTTACCGGCCACATTCCAGAGGGCATGACTGCGTATGACGGCGTGAACGATGGCATGGACCAGATCAACCACATTCAGTTCATCCTCAACCTGCTCAAGCCGAAAGATTTCGATCCGAAAAAGGCAACCCGACAGGAGACCGCGAAGGTGATGGAGTCGCTGGATGTGAATTCGGATGCGGGCAAGCAGGCAGTCGCGTTCTTGAGCGAACACAAGACCGTGATAGATCCCACCATGGCCTTGATGGAATTCATGGAGCGTCCAGCAGATGTGCCTGCGGATAAAGTCGAGCCCGGGGTTGATCACGTGGCGCCGGAACTGCGCGAGCAGCTGATCAATGGAGGATTGCCTCCAGAGCGCGTTGCGACTGGCCGGAAGATTGTGCAGGAAGAATTGGCGATCATCGGCGCACTGCATAGTGCGGGAGTCCGCATCGTGGCCGGGACCGATCAAACCGTGCCGGGCTATTCACTCTATCGCGAGATCGAGTTGTACAATCAGGCCGGCTTCACGCCGATGGAGGCGCTGCAGGCCGCGACTATCGTGCCCGCGCGGGTGATGAAGGTGGATCGGGAAAGCGGCTCGATCGAAGTTGGCAAGCGGGCCGATTTCGATATTCTCGACGCTAATCCGCTGGAGAACATTCACAATATTCGCAGCGTTCGTTCGGTGGTCGCGAACGGCGTGATGTATGAAAGCGCGCCACTGTGGGAGAGCGTCGGCTTCAAGCCCTAGCGGCAAGGCTTTAACCAGGGATCTGCTCCAACGTTTTCTGCAGCGATGCCTCGTCTGCGACGTTGAGAGATTTCTGCGATCGATCAATCTGGCGCATCAGACCGCAGAGCACTTTGCCGGGACCTACCTCTACGAAAGTCTGCACACCCTGGGCGATGAGCACGCGCATGGACTGCTGCCACTTTACGGAGCCAGTAACTTGGCGAATCAGGGCATCGCGGCTGCGGTCTGCATCTTGGAGCAATGCCGCGTCGACGTTGCAGACGACTCCGGCGGCCGGCTTGTTGAAGTTGATGGCGAAGAGATCTGTGGCCAACCGATCCTGCGCTGGCTTCATCAGTGAGCAATGGAATGGCGCACTGACGGGCAAGACCTTCGCGCGTTTGGCGCCGCGTTCGTCGGCCAAGCTGGTCGCGCGCTCCACGGCTGCAGTGTGACCAGAAATGACAATCTGTTCCGGCGAGTTGATATTGGCAGGTTCGCAGACCTGGCCGTGCGCTGCGTCACCACAAACCGCGGTCACTTTCTCGAACTCCATGCCGAGAATCGCCGCCATCGTCCCTACCCCGACGGGAACTGCTTCCTGCATGTACTTGCCGCGATGGCGCACCGTGCGAACCGCGTCGGCGAAGCTGAGGGTTCCGGCAGCAACGTGTGCGGAGTACTCGCCCAGGCTATGGCCGGCG
>Ga0210403_10005603_pt1 | contig 10630 bp, 10 predicted proteins | sample IncBWC19MmetaG_FD_150863 | JGI IMG/M metagenome (GOLD analysis project Ga0210403, IMG submission 150863) | Forest soil microbial communities from Barre Woods Harvard Forest LTER site, Petersham, Massachusetts, United States - Inc-BW-C-19-M | ecosystem: Environmental > Terrestrial > Soil >... | reverse complement strand
TTTCGGCACATCACGGAAAGCTGATCTTCTACCATGGCGACAGCGATCCCTGGTTTTCTCCCCTCGACACGTTCACGTACTACAAGGACATGGCATCTGCGAACGGTGGGCTCGATACCGTATCTAAGTGGAGCCAATTCTATTTCGTTCCGGGAATGGGGCATTGTGGCGGCGGCCCAGGACTGGATCAATTCGATTTCCTAGGTGCGATGGTTAACTGGGTCGAGAAAGGATTCGAATTTACTCGAAAACGTAGTTTCAACAACATAGAGCGCACGGCGGGCAACGTAAAGCAGGTGGAAGACGATGGTGAGCAGTGCTAACGGATCACAAACGGATCACGGCTGAGTGATCAATTGAAAAGCGCCAACGCAGGTGGCCGGAACATTGGGCCCAAGCGCTGACAATGCCAGTGCTGCGTGGCTAAACGAGAAGCGCTATAGCACGCGCAATCGTCCAAGGCGCACACTCGCCCAAAGAATGGATGACCCCAAAGGTTTACGAATGGTTGGAAGCGTTGGAACGAGCATCGAGACCGGAAACCGTACTGTGAGCGAGAGCCCATACCTCTCATTCACGGAATTTTAAGTCTCCGTGCCTCTGCCAGTTTCGCCATGATAATAAAGCCTTTACAGGGAGACGAATGTGAATGTGTGTAAGTAAATGTGCAAGTTTTTCCGCTTGGTGAGGTCCCAAGAAGAGCCACGCGAGTACGCGTTCTTTCCGGCGTTTTTATCTGCTGCTCCGAGCGGCTCAAAGAGCTGCCTTTTTTCCGTCCGCACTGAGTTGCGTAGCGCTTTCATAGCCGACCTCAAAAGCCGAGCTGGCCGCATCATAGACCGTTGTTCAGCATGCGCAGAGGCTTGGCATAGTTGGCGGCGATCCATGTAATCACTTTTGCGCGTCCGGTGGCTTTGACCTCCGAGTGTTGCTACTGCCCGCAAGCGCGCTCCAACCCGTCCACGCGGGACGCGATAAATGATCCCGCGCTGAATCAGGCCGCTCAGAAAAGGAATGTCCTGTGGAAATGTCCAGCAGATCCAGCAGGCGACAGCATGCGCTGAGGAACTCCGCAGCTATCTTGTGTGGTTCTTGCAAATCGTTGCGCCGCAATATTGAATGGAAGGGATGGCCAGCGCATCGGCCCAAGACTTTCTTGATGGGAGCAAAGCAATGCCGAATTTATAGCGGCTTTTGAGTGGTAGCTCAGGCCGCTACTGAAAAGCGGAATTATCAGCGGATTTGATACGCGCTTCTTTCACCTCAACATCCGCGTTTACCGCTGATCCGTTCCGAGAGATAGGAGAGATGACAACTCGGACTGGGCCAGAGAGTCTTCCTCGGATTGGTATGGTGAAGCTCCCTTCCTTTGTCTTACTGTCTGGATCCTCCTGGTGAGAGAAATACACGCTACCAAGATACGAACGGCTCTTCTCGTCCAGCTTACCCTCTGGGCCAGGATTTACGAAAACGCGGACGCCGATCGCGTCCGATGAGGTTTTTAAGCCCTTCAGTTCGAGCTCCTGTGGGCCTGATTGTGTTGCATTGACCTGCGGATGGACCACTAGCGGCTTACTGGTGGATTGAGCACGGGGTCGTGCCGTAAACAGCACCGCCGCAATCGACGCGCACCCAAAGAGGGTCCAAAATCTGTTGAAAACCATGGCGTTTCCCCCTCTTCTTCTTCCACGAGTTTACCACGGAGACCCCTAGAGTGTCTGCAGTCCCACGAGTTGAACACTGCCGGGCTTCAAAATCTCCGCGTGTGCCGTACGGCCCGGATTCGCGAGATCAACCGGGAGGATTGCAACGTCGATAGGCTGCCCTGCAGCGTATATCCCAGCCTGAACGACCCTCGCGATTGTTCTGGTCACATTTAAGGTAAACGATGTGCCTGGATGTGTATCCCCCGCGTGTCCTCCACCAAAAAAGGCGACCGTCGTCACGTAGGTGGGATCGTCCAAAGACGTTTCAAGGCTCGGATTCTTACAATTGAGAAACACTCGGAGAGCCGTGCTCGGAGTAGTGGGTGATGGAACGTCCTTGATTTGCAGATATGTAGCTGCTTGTAATGCCGCGCCGGCTTCGGGAGGCGAGACGATCTTCTGAATCAGGCCAGCAAAATCGTGAGAAACATCCATCTGAAGCTCTTCCGCAAACCCTAGTTCCACCTGCTTCCCTGGAACACTATTTCCGGTAACGGACTTAACCCCGGTCGCGTTAAACAGGTGACCACCAGCACCAAACATTGCGCCTTTCAAACTTGGCGCACTATGGATTGGCGGTGGGGTGCTTACGGTTTCGTAGCTGTCATAGATCGCTCGATACTTAGCAGGGTCCAAAGTGTCTCCCGCCTTGGGCGAGATTTGCTGCTTTGTCTCGGGGTTGTAAAAAACTTTCAGAGAGTGGTTTGTCCACAGAGTACTCGATGGTGCGAGATTATTGTTCTGTTTAGCCCAACTCGCCCAGATGCGATCTACGTTGCAATGATGCAACCAGAAAATGGGATCGAGCGGCGACATGTAAGCTCCCATATCGCCCAAAATGGTTCCGTGAACTCCGTTGTGCGGCGTACCTTCCAACGTTCCTGCGGATACGTGCTCTCTTTGTGCATCGCCTGACGTGGGCGAGCTGAACAAATCGACGAGGGCCCCTGATCCGATCAGTCCAGAAATCACTCGGGAACCGACAATCTCCTGTCCAAGTTGAATCTGTCCCCCCTTGTCCCGTGTGCCGTCCCACAACGGACTCTGTTGATCGAGAAATGGATCGGGGATACGGGATAATTGAGTCCAGTCCCAATACGGGAGAGCAAAGCTCGGGTCCTGTAAGACGTCACGACATACATTCTCGAAATAGAATAGATAGGCACGATGCCACGGCAAGAACCACCAATTATCGTGCGGGCAGAAATCGTTATGGATTTTTGCCTGTTGAGTCCAATTCCGCGGATCAGTGGCATGCATGTTGTTTTTCATGATGCTCACCGCTTTCGCATAGTTTTTTACCAGCGGATCGGAAGCGGACAATCCGTTGATAGATTTTCGCAGAGGGGTCTGCGACTGCGCTCCAAATCCGTGCACTTTGCGCAACGCAAATGCACCTATCGTTAACCTAGCTGCGGAATTCAGAAATTGGCGCCTTTTCATGATTCCGGTTTCCTTTCTGACAAACAAAGTGGCGAATCGTACACTGCCTTTGAGTGGTTTGTGACATACGTCCTTAATCTGTTACGAAAACAGAACACGCGCTATGGCACTCGTGAAACGTGGTCAATGATGATATAGTTCGCGCGCTGCTGGGTAGATAACTCCTGAGAGTCGATCACCATGAGATGCATATTTGCGACTTTTGTGATCCTAGCTATTCTGACACCGTCTGGGGATTTGTTCGTAGTGCCCACGATCGCAGCGAATCAGAAGCAGACATACTTTGATCCTTTGCTGGCACGACCCACGGTTGCGCAAAAGGCTAGAGGACACCAACCTTCCCATAAGGGAATCCATGTCGGACAACCGAAAGTATTCGACGATCGATCATTGCAACTGATGCTCTCTGCCGCTGAGCTGAGGCTTGCCACGCTGCAAGCCATCGATCAAGCGCGTACCACTGCCAATATCGGTGCTGTTCAGGGAGGATCGCAGGTCGAGAGTGGACTAGCCGTTCAAGTAGCTAGTGCGCCGACACCATCTATTGTCACGACGAATGGCGCAAATAATTCGCTCACAAGCGGTGTTACGAACTCACTTTCAGGTGGTACGACTGGGAGCAACGGTGTAACGGTCGTAACTGGCTCCAGTCCCTCAACAACTTCGACAACGAACAACGGGACTACGACCACAAACAGCACGACGGGAAATGTCTCAAACACTACTGCGACCAACGCTTCCACCCAGACCACCACACCAAGCGTTAGTCCGATGTTGGTGCCCGCGCCAGCCCAAAGCGGACTCTCCTTGCCGACAAATGTAGCCGTGTCGGCCAGCGATGTGCTGAACGAAGAAATGCAGCTGACGTTTCAGATCGCAAATTTAAGACTGCTCTTGGAAGGCTCCCTTAACGACCGTTTTGTCACAGGAAATCAACGTCTCAAACAACACGCGACGGTCGGGTTCCCTATTAGCATAGAAGCCCCTCCCGACTCCCGTTACAAGAACGCGGTAGCTGAGGTCAGAGTGACAATCACAACCTGGCCCAACTTTTACGACAAACAGCAACAGCCGAGATCATATGAGGATGTAGTAGGAGCATATCAGTCTGGGCCGACTGCAAACACCGGTCCGGTCTGCCCCGCCTATGCGGCTACAACCTTTTCAGACAAGGAAGGTCTTTATTCGGATCAAACCTGTCCCGATGCACCTGGGTTGATGGCGATCCTTCCGCGCGAGAAAACCTATAACGTCGTCGACATCAAAGCCAACAGTATCAGCTTGTCAGGTGCGGCCACGGCAAGCGTATTGACTGCCGGCGTTACTTGGTACCGGGCGACAAAGCATTTTTACGTAATTCAGGCGCAGGACACCGTGGCGTTCGAAGACGAACCGCACTTGCGACCCAATGGTGGACGCCTCAATTCTGTATCAACCACATTTGGTTGGCAGTTCCGACCTGTGCTCAACGAAAGCCGTGTCCGACCGGGGCTGCGCCAACTCTTTGCGGAACTCTCCTTCCCTACTTTGCCGCCAACCAACGGTCAACTGGAGTTCTACGGTACCGTTACAGTAGAGGCGCGCTGGAGGCACTATGATCCCAAAACGGCCTCGGTTGGCAGTGCGATCATCGACCCACAGTTTGAGAGGGAGGAACTTTGTCGCATTCAAGGAATTTGTTCGGCCGCGCCAAAGGCGGATAGCCCTTCGGTGGAATGGATCGGTGCATGGCAGCTTCCCAATTTTGACTTGACGCCGAAAGTACCTGAAGGAATTTCGTGGGAAGAGGCCGGACCCGGCGCAATCACTGTTGCGGCGAATGGTTTCTACACTCCAGGGACAGGCATCGTGGTGGGTTCGAGTCTATACAGCCCCGCCACCGGCAACTATTATTACGACCCCGATAAGATTCGTTTTGTTGCGCCCTCAGCAGATCTTGTAAGAGTAGACAGTATTTTGCTGGAGGAGCAAGGAGGAGCGCAGCGTTCGTTGGATCGTGATCCTATGGCGTTGGGTGCGTTCGCTCCAATGGAAATCACGGAAGCTACCGCCGTTCCATTAAGCAACAGTGACATGATTCTAAACGTCTGCTACACCGGCGGAGTAGAGCTGCAAGTTAATGACAAAATGACGCGACCGCTTGCACTCCTCGCTGGAAAGGTGTACGGGCTGTCCGATCAACCTTACGTTCCACTCACCAAGAATCCATGTAGCGATTCGAATAACGCGTTCATAGCGTTTCGCGCTCCAGCGGACACAGTGCGTTCAGCAAGGCGAATCAGGATCAAGCAACTGTTCGACGGGCCAACGGCCATCGCCGAACATGAAATAGCAATCATCAACGACTTTAGTGCCGCAAAAGCGGTAACTGTCGCAGCCGCCAACAGCTGCACACTGTTGGCGGTGCAAGGTAGTCAGCTGTTATTTAAGCCGCTGGCTTCAGGAGCGACTGATCCAGTTGTGCACGTGCGAATCGGTGACCAGGAAATCCCCACTATCGATCCTACCAATAAGGAACGCTGTTCGTTTCTACCAGAAGGGAATCAGAATACGCAGAGCACGGTTTCGAAATCGCCACCAAAGCCCTCGGTGTGCTCGATTAAAAAGGCATATGTGGACACTACGCTCGGTCTAACAACCTTGTTGGTTGCGGCCCCGGACTGTTTGCTGAAGAGTGTCAAACAGATCGAGATATACCGTGGCGATTCGAATTCATCCAGCGATCGCGTACAAACGGTTTTGCTAAGCGTCACCGAAGAAAAAGTAGCAACAGCACAGATTGACACCTTGGAAGTGCAAGTCGGGACCAAGACGGTTCGTGTGAAGGGCACGCATTTGGAACTGATTGACTTAACCAGCCTTTACTTCACCGGATTTGTTGGGACCTCTCTTAATCCGAAGTTCGCTTCGGATACTAGTTACATCGAACTGACGTTGCCCGACGCATTGAACAGCAAGACCGGAAATTATGCTCTGAACTTTACCCAGCAGGACAAGGACAAAACCCCTGGAGGATCCCTGGTGCGAATCGTTAAACCAAAAACACAATAGGTGTTCCATACCAGATTGTTCCAGAGCCGGTGGATTGGCTGAGTTAGGTTGGGGCACCACGGACGTGTGGCCTCTGAATGAGCGAGAAAGTGGTGCTGGTGGAGGGAGTCAAACCCTCACGGCGCCTTCTGAGCCCTGCGGATGTTCTTACCGACTACGGCTTTCACCGCCCGAACTGCGTGTGAGATCTCTGAAGTTCGCGATTCAGTCTTTTGCTCACAATGACACATCGGATGGCCCTCGTTTCATTTGCGCGAATCGCACGCCGAACAACAGTTGATTCAGCTCATCGGTATCCGAACAGACCGATCCTTCCGCGGAAAACAATGCTTCCCCGACTACAATTTGTCGGATGCCTTGGAATACGAATCTGCAGGGGATTCATCTCAATATTGCAGCATATAACGGCACGCCACTCCGCGTTGTAGCAGGCCCTGGCACCGGCAAGACGTACGCACTGATGCGGCGGGTCGCTCGGTTCCTCGAGGTCGAGCAGGTCCAGCCGAATCGAATACTCGCGGTGACGTTTACGCGTACCGCAGCAAACGATCTACTTGAAAAGCTGGCACAGCTCGGTGTTCCTGGCGCGGATCAAGTGGCGGCTAAAACGCTTCATTCCCTGAGCTTCAGCATGCTGAGTCGCACAGCGGTATTCCAGGCATTAAATCGCACTGCCCGTCCCCTTATGGATTACGAGCGTGACACGCTCGTCTGCGATCTTAGTAGAGCATTTGGCGGAAAACGCGAGGTGGAGCGACTTATCCAAGCATTTGAGAGCTATTGGGCACGGATGCAGCACCATCAGCCCGGATGGCCACACGATCCGAATGAACAGAACTTTCATCACGCCTTGATCGCATGGTTACGCTTCCACCGCGCGATGCTGATCGGTGAGGTTGTTCCCCTCGCTTATGACTTTATTACCCAGAACCCTGGCCATCCTGATATCCCAGTCTACCTACACGTCCTGGTGGACGAGTATCAGGACTTGAACCGCGCTGACCAGGCTCTGATCGAGGCGATCGGGGGGCAGGCCGCGGTGACCGTAATTGGCGACGAGGACCAATCAATTTATGGTTTCCGGCATGCACATCCCGAAGGCATCGTCGAATATCCGCAAACTCACCCAGGCACCCACAATGAGCTCTTGAACGAATGCAGGCGCTGTCCTCAGCGTATCGTCGAGATCGCTAATGCCCTGATTAACCATAATCAGAGGCTCGATCCGAAGCAGCTTAACGTTCATGCGCCGAATGGCGTGGGGCACGTATATATCATCCGGCACTACTCGGTCGGCGACGAAATCCAAACGCTCGCCTCATATATCGACTGGTACATTCAGCAGCATCCCGGAATGCCCGCCGGAGAGGTCTTAGTTCTCGCGAATCGACGGATGATCGGGAACGGCATACGAAACCGGCTAAATCAGATCGCGCAGCAGAATGCGCGTCCCTGGGTAGCACAGAGCTTCTATTTCGAGGACGAGCTGAAGACCGATCTCGCGGCGCAGGGGTTCGCGCTTCTGACGCTGCTCGTTGATCCGGAAGACGGTCCAGCGTTGCGGTATTGGCTGGGCGCGGATGCAAATGACTGCAGATCGCGACCGTACTTACGACTTCGAGCTAGATGCGAGCAGACGGGGCAGTCTCCGCGCGCCACGCTAACACTGATGTCGGCAGGAAATCTGACTATCCCGTACTGCCAGCCTTTAGTCGATCGCTTCAATCTGCTCAATCAGCGGTTGGCGCAGCTGATGGTCATGGACGTCCCTCAGTTGATCGACGAGCTATTTCCAGCGGGAAATGAAGATGTAGCCACAATCCGTCAGATCGCATTAACTATCGCAGGTAATGTGATCCCGAACGTCATGACACCGAGTGACTTCCTCGAAGAACTCCGTACCGCGATCACACAGCCACAGCTGCCCGGCCCCCAGGGGCCAGCAGTGCGCATTAAGAGCCTCCACAAATCAAAAGGGCTGACGGCTCGGTTGGTCATTATTGCCGGCTGTGTATCAGGCATCATTCCTAGTATCGAGGACCATGCGACGCCGGAGGAACTGCATCGGCAGCGACAGGAACAGCGTCGGCTGTTTTATGTGGGCATTACTCGCAGTACAGACACGCTCGTTCTGAATAGTGCAATCCGGATGCGGCGCTGATGATGCGTATGCCTATAGTCCAGCGCGTCGGGATACACGACGATGCCGGCATATCCTGCTCTCCTTCCCTCATTCGGGAAGCAGGAACCATCGACAGAGACTTGTACCGCGTGCGTGTTTTTGAAGGAGAAGTACACAATGCAGAACACGACCGGGAGAACGGACACTTACGGTTCAGCAACTGAATGGCTGACGAGCGACGAAGCGGCGCTATACCTAAAAGTCGAACGTCGCACCTTGTTGCAGTGGGTTCGGCAAGGTAAGGTCCGCGCCTACATACTTTCTGGCACACAGCGTCACGTCTGGAGATTCAAAACCTCAGACTTGGATGCTATGCTGAGCGTGCCCGCCGTGCTCTCGAGTGACGGGAGGATCAAATGAAGAGAGTACGGCACAGTAGAGGAAGTGTTCTATTCGACAAGGGACGTGGTACGTGGCGATTCCTGCAATGGACCAATGGCAAGCGCCGATCGCAAACCATCGGCACGAAGCAGGAATTTTCCACCAAAGCAGCGGCCTGGCGGGAGGTTGAACGATTAGGGCTCCTGCCACGGAAAGCAAGCAGCCCAAGCGGTTATACGATGAAAGCTCTGGTTGCAAGATACCAGGCAGAGCGATTCCCCGTGAGGCACGACACGGCGCAGATGTATCGGTCGTGGCTGAAGAATCACATCTTGCCCAAGTGGGGAGATCAGCTTCTGTCAGCAATCCAGCCTCAGCCTGTCGAGCTGTGGCTGCGAGGGCTAGCGCTGGCACCAAAATCCAAGACTCACGTGCGCAGCATCATGCATTCGCTATTCGAGTTCGCGATGTTCGCTTGTGTATTGGAGCTTGGACGTAACCCCATCTCGCTCGTTCGAAACGTAGGAGCAACGCACAAAGTGCGACAGGCACGAAACCTCACAGTCGAGCAGTTCCAAGCTCTTCTGAAGGAACTTCCAGAGCCCTTCGGGACTCTGGCACTGTGCTGCGCAACTATGGGCCTGCGCATCTCGGAAGCACTGGGCCTGCGATGGGGAGACGTTGACTGGCTAGGATCACAAATTAACGTCGAACGTGCTATCGTCGCGCAACATGTTGATGCAACCAAAACCCGAGGCTCCAAGAAAACGATCGGCATTTCACCCGAACTGCTGGAACGTTTGCGTCTGTGGAAGCAGAGCTAACAATTTGCTGCTGAGACGGATTGGGTCTTTGCAAGTCCCATGAAGATCGGCCGACTGCCGTATTCCTACACCGGTGTGCGGCAGACGCTTCAGAGGGCTGCGGATGCTGCCGGCATCGGAAAACTGACTACTCACGCATTCCGCCATAGTTTCAGAACCTGGCTGAATCAGACTGGCGCACCCATTGCGACTCAGCAAAGGCTAATGCGCCATTCCAGTCTAGCGATGACTATGGACACTTACGGCACGACGTTCGACGCGGAATTGACAGCAGCCAGCAGCAAGGTAGCCGAAAGAGTGTTCGCTATCGGATCACGGAACGGATCACACGGTTCGTAAGGTGTTGAAAAGATGGTGGGCGCTATAGGAATCGAACCTATATCGGTGACTGCGACCGGAAAAGCTTTTCCCGGACGCAGTCGACCACTCTGTCCTTATCCGAAGCACGCGCTTTACAAGGGACCGGGCGAAACCGAAGTGGCGACTAACTTCGAGTGTCGCTGATCCTGCGCAACCCAACGACCCGGCGGCGTTCTGCGGCGAGTGGAGCGTAAGACTGGGCGCCCGATACATGTCATATCATGTTGGGGCAAAGGATCAGTTATCAATCCCAATCTATGTTCACGCGAATCATAGTTTGTCTCCTCCTGCCCCTTATCTCAGATCCAGGGCTGTCCGCCACCGACTTTGCCATGAAGGTGACCGACAAGAATTATCTCGATACTCAAGGTTTCAGCGTTTTTCTCTACGACAGCACGTACCATCCCGTTTTTGTAGACCAAAAGAATACGGCCATGGAGATGATTCTCCACGGCCAGCGTATCGCCACTAACGGAGACGTGCGGCTGATGCCAACGCCTGAGCAGTGGGACTTGGTGGCAACCCTCAAAGATCGCCATGCGGATAAGGCGAACAACCGGCTCTCCGCCGACCTCGCTTTCCCGACGTTCGATCTCAGTTACACACTGGAAGTGGCAGCGGAGCCAGGCGGCGTCAAGGTCAGCATTAATCTCAACAATCCACTACCGCAGAAGCTCGTGGGGCGCGCGGGCTTCAACCTGGAGTTCCTACCCTCGATCTACATGGGCAAGGCTTACCTGGTG
>Ga0210403_10005600_pt1 | contig 10631 bp, 12 predicted proteins | sample IncBWC19MmetaG_FD_150863 | JGI IMG/M metagenome (GOLD analysis project Ga0210403, IMG submission 150863) | Forest soil microbial communities from Barre Woods Harvard Forest LTER site, Petersham, Massachusetts, United States - Inc-BW-C-19-M | ecosystem: Environmental > Terrestrial > Soil >... | reverse complement strand
TCATTGGTAAACGAAAAAGATAACTCCGCACAGGTTAAAAGCGCCCCTTCGGTGGGTGGCGGAAGTTGCTTCCGACAGAAAGAGGTTGTGCATCTTCTCGGCGGGTGTATAATCTAACTAACTGGTTAATTAAGTACCAACATCCCATAAACATGGCCCGCCTCCTCCAGCACCGTCACGTCATGCCCCGCCGCATGGGTTCCCGCGGCCAGCCGGAGGAGAGCCGTGCGGCCATCCTGCAGGCCGCCGCGCAGGAGTTCGCCGAGCACGGCATTGCCGGAGCCCGCACCGACGCCATCGCCCGCGAGGCCCGGGTTAACAAGGCTCTGCTGTACTACTACTTCGAGGACAAAGAAACCCTCTACGGCGCAGTGCTCGACGCCGCATTCTCCGGCCTGAAGACGACCGTTTTCCGCGTGCTCGACGACGACCTGCCGCCGCGCGAGAAGATGATGGCCTACGTCGGCGCATATTTCGATTTCATCGCCTCCAACCAGCTTTATCCCCGACTGATGCAGCGCGAGATGATGCGGGCGCGCGAAGGCCAGTCGCAGCACATCGACAAGGTCGTGAAGAACTACATTCAGCCGATCTTTGTCCGAGTCAGTGAATTGATCCGCAAAGGTACCGCGGACGGCGAATTTCGTCCCGTAAACCCGGCGCACTTCGTACCCTCGATGGTCGCCATGATCGTTTTCTATTTCAGCAGTGCCCCCATGATGCAGAGGATCGTCGGATTCAATCCCCTGACCCCGGAGCGGATCGCGGAGCGGCGCGCCGCCGTGCTGGATTTCATTTCCGCCGCACTATTCTGCCAAGAACGCAACCGCCAGGAACGCAACCGTCCCGAACGCGACCGTTCCGCATCCAACGCCACGCCACGCAAGGAGCACGCTCATGAGCGCGCGTAACCGCTTCTTCATTCTTCTCGGAATCATCTTCGTGATTGCCGCGACCTACTACTTTTTCTCCACCGACCACTCGCGCGATCTGGTGCTGATCGGTACGGTCGACGCCAACCAGGTGATCGTGAGTGCGCAGGTCGAAGGCCGTATCCAGAAACTGCTGGTGGACGAAGGCACTCCGGTGAAGGCTGGAGATTTGATCGCGGTGCTCGACCCCTCCGAACTCGCCGCACAAGAAGCCGCGTCCACGGCGACGATCACCAGCCTGCAACATAAAGTGGCGGAGATGCAGGACACCGAACAATCGACCTCAGGCTCTACATCGAGCGACGTGGCCAATGCGCAGGCCAAGGTCTCGTCGGCGAAGGCGCAGCTACTGCAGGCAAAAGCCGCGCTGGATCGCACCGCAAGCGATAGCCGCCGTGCCATAGAGCTGGCCAAGGCGGGAATTACCTCCGATCAGGAGCGGGTGCAGGCGGAAACAAATTTGCAAGCTGCGCAGGCGACCGTTCAGGCACAGCAGGAACTGGTCAAGGCCGCGGAAGCCGACCTGAACTCCGCCATCGCCCGCACCCATCAGGCGAATGCTGCGAAGAGCACGGTGGCCTCCACCGAAGCCGACCTGAAGAATGCGGTTGCGCTGAAGAATCAGGCCGCAGTTCGGCTGGGTTATACCAACGTGTATGCGCCGGTGAACGGAACGGTTTCCGTGCGCGCTGCCCGCCAGGGAGAAGTTGTCAACATCGGCGCACCGATCGTCACCATCGTCGATCTGAGCGACACCTGGGCGCGTGCGGCGATTCCAGAGACCTACGCCGACCACATCGGCTACGGAGACGTGCTGCGCGTGCGCCTGCCGGGCGGAACCGTCATGACCGGCAAAGTCTTCTTCAAAGGAGTGGAAGGAGATTTCGCTACGCAGCGCGATGTGAGCCGGCGCAAGCGCGACATCAAAACCATTGTGCTGAAAGTTCGCATGGAGAATCCCAAAGGTGCATTCGTGCCCGGCATGACCGCCGAAGTGCTGGTCTCGCCCGAGCAGCTCAAGGGAACCAATACTCAGAGCACGGCCGCCGCGGAGCAACGATGATGGCCGACGTCAACGCAAAGACGAATCACGCGATCCCCGCGCCCGCGAGTGCTTCCAGTACCACGCTGGAGAAGCCAGTCTACGATCCCACCGCGCCCTCGGCTATCGAGGTCGAGCACATCGTCAAGAAGTACGGAGACTTTACCGCGGTCGACGACGTTTCCTTCAGCGTGAAAGAGGGCGAAATTTTCGGACTGCTCGGCCCGAACGGAGCAGGGAAGTCGACCCTGATCCGCATGATGACCACGCTGATCCCCATCACTTCGGGAAGAGCGCTGATCGCCGGACACGACGTCGCCAAAGAACCGAACGCGGCCCGCCGCCTGATTGGCGTGATTCCCCAGGCCCTGACCAGCGATCTCGACCTGACGATCGAAGAGAACATGAGCATTTACGCCAAGCTCTACGACGTCCCGGCGAAAGAGCGCAAGAAATCGATCGACGAACTTTTGGAACTGGTCGACCTTACGAAATGGCGCGACGCGGCGACGAAAACGCTCTCCGGCGGTATGCGCCGGCGCCTCGAAATTGCGCGGGGCCTGGTACACCATCCCAGCATATTTTTTCTCGATGAGCCCACGACCGGGCTGGATCCGGTTTCGCGTGTGGCGGTGTGGGAAATGCTAGGCAATATCAAAGAACACCGGAAGCTGACCATCCTGATCACGACGCACTACATGGATGAAGCCGACCGTCTGTGCGACCGCATTGCCATCGTTGATCACGGCAAACTGGTGGCGCTCGACGCACCCATGGCCCTCAAGGCCAGCGTGCCGGGATCGAACGTGATCGAAGCGCAGTTTGAAAATCCTCCTGCCGACTGGGAGCAGCGCCTGCACACGCTCGATGCTGTCACGTCGGTGCAGCACGAAGGCGCCGGCATGTTTCGCGTTCTGACCGGCAACGGTTCGCGCACCACAACAGAATTGGTCGAGATGTCGGTTGCCTCGGGAGTGCCGGTGAAGTCTCTCTCGGTGCAGAATACGACGCTGGACGACGTGTTCGTGCACTACACCGGAAGACAGCTGCGCGACGAGTTGCAGAAAGCCTATGCCTTCGTCATGCCGCAGCGGCCGGGGTTGCAACCGTAAGGGCGTCGTTATTCGTTAGTCGCTGCTCGTTGGTCGTTCGCCCTGCAACGTAGCAATTTGTTTTTGCTAACGACCAGTGACTCAGGACTCGGGACTTAGGACTGACTTATGAATCGAATGATGGCCATTGTCGAGCGCGAAATGCGCAAGTTCTTCCGCTCACCGGCGCTGATGCTGGCGTCCATGATCTTTCCGCTGGTGCAGTTGATCATTCTGGGCAACGCCTTCGGCGGCAAGATTCACGACGCCCGCGTCGCCATCGTCGACCAGGACGGCGGCACGCAGGCCTTGCGCGTCCGCGAGGCCTTCGACTCGGTCCGCGCCAACATTCGCACCTTCGTTCCCCTTTATTACGACAGCGACAAGCAGGCCATGGACGATGTGCGCAACGGCAAGCTGGAAGGCGCGGTCATCATCCCGCCGCAGTTTTCGCGCCGCGTATACGAGGAGAACCATCCGCGCATCGCCCTGGTCGTCGACAACAGCGACAACTTCATGAGTTCGGCCGTGGAGGCGGAACTCACCGACCTTACCAACTCGCTTAACCAGCCCACGGTTTCGCCACGCATTCTGCAGCAAACCGCGCTCGATATCGTCGAACTCTATCCCTACATCGAATACATGAAATATCTGCTGCCCGGGTCGCTCGCGCTGGCCATGTTTGTGTCGGTCATGATCGGCGGCGGCATGCTCTACATCGACGACAAGGCGCGCGGCGTGCACGAGGGCTATCTAGTCACGCCGATCACCAAGCTGGAACTTGTGCTGGGTCTGAACCTCGCTGGCGCGATCAAAGCTGTCATGACCGGAGTGATCATCGTCATCATCGGATCTATGATGGCGGGCATCGGCACGATTTTCAATCCCGTGACCATATTCGGGCTGCTGATCATGATCGTGCTGACCTCGCTGGCCTTCAATACGATGATGTTTCTGCTCATGGTCCGCATCGAAGATCCGCTGGTGCCGCGTGCTATGTTTGGCATTCTCAACACTCTGCTGTTTTTTCCCAGCGGTTCGGTCTATCCCATTCAGGCGTTTCCGCCGTGGCTGCGCTTCATCGCGAAGTGCGACCCGTTCACCTACGCAGTCGACGGCTTCAAATGCCTGCTGCTCAAAGAGACGACCCTCTCCGCCGTCTGGGGAGACATGCTCTTCCTCTCCATCTTCGCCGCAGTCACGCTGGGGATTGCGATTCCGTTATTCAAGCGAACGCTCTAAGGCATTTCCGGGAACTTTTGACTTGTCCGCCGTGTCCGTTATCCTAGAGAGGTATGACCCTTCTGGATGCCCAAGAGTACGACCCCGAAAAAGGGCGGAGACGCACAAGGCGAATCATTTCGACCATTGCGATCGTGTTGATTGTGGCCGGCGTCGTCTGGTGGAATCGTTATTGGCCTGAAGAACACCTTGTCGGAAAGTTCTTCGCTGCCCTGCAGGCGCAGGATTATAAGACGGCCTACGCCATCTGGATGCAGGATCCGCAATGGCAGCAGCATCCCCAGGAGCATCCGAAGTATCCGTTCAACGAGTTCTATCGCGACTGGGGCCCGGGCGGCCAGTGGGGCCTCATTAAGACTCAAAAAGTCTACGGCGCGAGCGGCTGCCCCGGCGGCGGCAGCGGCGTGGTCGTGGATGTCATCGTGAATGACCGCACCGAACATGCCCAGGTGTGGGTGGAGAAGTCGGACCACACGCTCAGCTACCCGCCCTGCGAACTGATCTTCCGTTGACGACATGCGCTGACGATGTGCCGCCGGCGTCAACGTCAGACGATATGCGCCGCCGACGTGAATATGAGACGTGAGTGCTGCCCTGAGACGTTTTGCACTGCGGTGAGATGTTTGCATTGAGGTGAGACGCTTTAGTGCCGTGGAAGAGCGGCCCTTCAAGGGCCGCGCGAGGCGTGCAGAAATGACTAGGGCTTTAGCCCCAGTGGTCGCGCAAGCTACGTGTGCTGTGAAATGGCTTCCACAGTCTTCGTCAGTGAAGCATCGTCGCTGACATTCAGGCATGTCTTCGACCGGTCAATCTGCCGCATCAGACCGCACAGAACTTTTCCCGGCCCCACTTCGATGAACGTCTGCACGCCTTTCCCAATTAGCAGATGCATACACTGGTCCCACTTCACCGATCCCGTGACTTGCCGGACCAGCGTGTCGCGGGCGCGGAGATCGTCCGTCACCAGTTCGGCTTCTACATTGCAGGCGACGGGATAAACGGGCCTCTGCAACTTCAAGGCGTCGAGATCGGCTTCCAGCCGGTCTTGCGCGGGTTTCATCAGAGAACAATGGAAGGGCGCGCTCACCGGCAACAACTTGGCGCGCTTGGCGCCCCGTTCGTCGGCGAGTTTAGCCGCGCGTTCGACCGCCGCCGTGTTGCCCGAGATGACGATTTGCTCCGGCGAATTGATGTTGGCCGGTTCACAGACTTCGCTCTGCGCCGCGTCGTGGCACACGGCGGTGACTTTCTCAAGATCCATGCCCAGGATTGCGGCCATCGCACCCACGCCGACCGGCACCGCTTCCTGCATGTACTTGCCGCGATTGCTCACCGTGCGGACGGCGTCGGCAAAACCGAACGTCCCCGCCGCAACGTGCGCGGAATATTCACCCAGACTGTGTCCCGCGACGTAGCTCGGCTTTGGAATGCGCGTCTCCAATACGCGCAGCGCCGCGATGGATACCGTCAGAATCGCCGGCTGCGTGATTTCGGTCAGGCGAAGCTGATCTTCCGGCCCCTCGAAGCACACGGTGGAAAGTTTGTAGCCGAGCGCGTCGTCGGCTTCTTCGAAAGTATCGCGGGCGACCGGATACTTCTCGGCTAAATCCTTGCCCATGCCAACGGCCTGCGAGCCCTGGCCGGGAAACAGCAATGCAATCATGTTTTCAGTCATGAATAGTTTTGTCATGAATAGTCTTGTCATCCTGAGCGCGTCTTCTGCGCGAAGGATGTATGTAACTCGCTGGAGCTGCACAGATCGTTCGCTTCGCTCAGGATGACAACAAGATTGTGAAAGCTACACCGTTCCAACCGGCGCCGGCCGCACCGCCGCCAGGCCGCGCTCAATCGATCCGTTTATCCCACGTTCGGAAAATTCCGCGGCCACGCGCACCGCATTCTTGATCGCGTTCGCATTCGACGAACCATGCGTGATAATGCACGCGCCCTTCACGCCCAGCAACGGCGCTCCGCCGTATTCGGTATGGTCCAGCCGCTTTTTGAAATCGGTAAACGCGCTGCGTGACAGCAACGCTCCCACCTGCCGCGTGATGGTCGCTTTGAGCGATTCCTTCAGCGCCGTGCGCACCAGGTTGGCCACGCCCTCGGAAATCTTCAGCGCCACGTTGCCCACAAATCCGTCGGCCACGATGACGTCGACCTTCCCGTTGTACAGATCGCGGCCTTCCACATTGCCCACAAAATTCAGCGGGAGTTGCTTGAGCAGAAGAAACGACTCGCGCGTGAGGTCATTCCCTTTGCTTTCCTCTTCGCCGATGGAAAGCAATCCGACGCGCGGCCCGGGCGTCCCCGGACGCTTGCCAAACATGGCGCGAAAATAAATGTCGCCCATCACCGCAAACTGTTCAAGATTCTGCGGCGTGCAGTCGACATTCGCACCCACGTCCAGCAACATCGCCGGATTTCCCGGAGCAGTGGGAAACACCGCCGCCAGCGCCGGACGATCCACGCCCGGAACCGCGCCCAGCACGACTTTCGCCGTGGCCATGGCCGCGCCGGTGTTGCCCGCCGTAACGAAGCCCGCGGCCAGTCCCTCGCGCACCATACGCAATCCGACGCGCATCGAGGAATCGCGCTTGCCGCGAATCGCCTCCACCTTATCTTCCATGGTGATGACTTCGCTGGCGTGGACGACTTCAATGGGCAGCCGCGCCGCCCCCGAGTGGCGATCCAACTCCGCCTTGACCACGGTTTCGGGACCGATGAGCAGCACCCGCACGCCGTATTGGCGCGCCGCGAGTATGGCGCCCTCGATCTCTGGCTTGGGAGCCCGGTCCGAACCCATCGCATCCAGCGCGATGACGCTAGGCATGGTGATATGGTTAGCTGGCTTCTTTAACGTCGAGGACTTCGCGCCCCTTATAGTAACCGCACTTGGCGCAGGCGCGATGCGGCATTTTCTTCTCGTGACAGTTGGGACACTCGGAAAGGCTGTGCGCCTTCAGGGCGTCGTGGGCACGCCGGGTTGAAGTGCGCTTCTGGGAGTGTCGTCGTTTTGGATTAGGCATGGTATTGAATTCCTCTCAAAAAAAGCTGATAGCTCTCAGCCGTCAGCTCTCAGCTTGAAAACTTCTATCGTGACCGCCGGCTGCGCAGCGATAAAAACATGAGTTCCGATACGCACGCAGCCGCAATCGGAGATGAGTGGCTGAAAGCCGACGGCTGATAGCTGACAGCTTTCTTTCAGCGTTCCAACTTGCTGCGAATTTCCCGCAGCGCCGTCCACCGCGGATCTTCCAGCGCGGTCACGCAAGAACACTGTTCTTCGTTCAAATTCTTGCCGCACTGCACACACAAGCCCTTGCAGTCTTCGCGGCAGGTGACTTTCAACGGCAACGCCAGCAGCACCTGCTCGCGCAAAACGTCTTCGAGCAGAATGCCGTCGCCCTGATAATAGCCGATCTCAGCCTCAGCGTCGGTCACCGAAAGCTCGTCGCGCCCGGCATCGGCCCCGAGCGGCCGGTAAAGCAACTCGAACTCGCGGGAAATCTCCTGCGGCACCGGTTCGAGACAGCGGGCGCATTGCAATTCGATCTCCGTCGCTAGCCGCCCGCGCAGGCGTATGTCCTTGATTACCTCATGCTTGCCGTGCTGCTCTTCGACCAACTCGGCGTGCCCGCTCGTCTTCAGCGGCGTACGCTGCCGGGCTTCCCCTCCCAGGTCGATGACATCGGGCTGAAACACCTCCTCAAAATCCAGAGGATGGCGTTCCAATTCATGGATGTCCAGGAACATTTGCGAAACCTCCGCGCCCACGTCAACAACCCAGTCTGGCCAACGAACCCAGGCCCGCGGAAGCACGCCAAGAGGCGTAAGTACCGCAAGGAGCAAGACTTAGGATAAAGGGGAAGGCGCGGAGGTGTCAAGAAAAGCCGCCGTTTACGTCCCTTGGGATATGCTAGACTGTCCCTAGGAGTTCCCTATGGCGACCCTGTACGTGGAAAATGTTCCCGACGAAATTTACAAAGCCCTCCGCAAACGCGCCCGCGCCAACCGCAAGTCGATTGCGGCCGAAGTGATCGAGCTTTTGCAGCAGAGCATCCCAACAGCGGCAGAACTAAAGCGCCGTCAGGAGTTCTACGACCGGCTGGCCGAACTCCGAGCCAAACCTCCGCTCACCCCCGGTCCGTTCCCCTCAGCGGAAGAGATGATTCGTGAGGACCGCGAGCGTTGAACACATTGGTTCTTGACGCCAGCGTTGCCATTAAGTGGACGATGCCGTCGGCGCGTGAGCCGCTAACCGACGAGTCCTTGCGATTGCTAAGGCGCTATGTTGACAGCGAAATCGAGTTTATCGTGCCCGATGTTTTCTGGGCCGAAATCGGCAACGTTTTGTGGAAGGGTGCACGCCAGCGCAGGTGGCGTCAGGACGAGGCAGAGACCGTCGCGGCTGATATGAAGGCTCGCGATTTCGCGACGGTGTCGTCAACCAAATTGCTGCCCGAGGCCTTAAAGATTGCGTTCGCGTACGACCGATCCGTGTACGACTGCCTGTACGTCGCTTTGGCGGTCCAAGCCAAGACCGATTTGATCACCGCCGATGAGCGTCTGGCCAATGCTCTGGTGGCGCACTTGCCAGTCAAATGGCTGGGCGCATTTTGATCGGCTTTCCGATTGTCATGACGCCTAATCAGGGCAGGCCGAGAGCCCGCACCGTGGTTTCATCCAGCGCAGCCTTGCCTTCTTTCTTCGTGACCACGCCGAAATTGCCGTCGTAATCCCACATGGCCCAGCCGACGTTGTGGCGCTCGAGCGTGGTGCGCACGTCTTTGATCCAGGCCGCACGGTCTTGTGGGTCGGAGTGCTCCCGGAACACTCCGAATTCGTTGCAGATCAGGGGCACACCGCGTTGCTTCGCCCACTCGGCAGCCTGATTGATTTCCGCTTCGACGCGCGACGCGTCCCAGTGATCCTGCCCGTAGCGGATCACCTGCAGGCGATCGCGCGCCTCGGGGACGAGTGCCGCGACCTGCGCCGCATTCTCCGGCGATGACGGATAGTGCAGGTCCTTCAGCCAATGCCAGTAATACGCCCCCCAGGTCGCTCCCTGATGCGTGAAAATATGCGGCTCGTAGAAATGAAATACGTAAATAACATTCGTATCGGACAGCGGCTCGAGAAAAACCAGGTCGTCATCGTCGTCCCAGCGCGCGCCAGCGGCGATGATGGTATTCGAAGGCGCGCCCCGTCGGATCGCCGCCGCCAGCTTCGCCTCCACACCATACCAACGATAGGCGTCGCGCATCTCCGGCTCATTCAGGATTTCGAAGAACACCCGGTCCGAATCCCATGAGGATGAGGCATAGCGCTTTGCGACGGTGCTCCAGAAATCGGCGAAACGTTCGACGAAGTCGTCCTCCTTGGCTAGTCGCGCCTTGAAGTCGGAGTCGGGATGCATGTCGATCTCGACCGCGAGACCTGCGTCCAGAATCATTTTGACCGCGGCGTCGAGATCTCCGAGATCTTCCGCTTTGCTGTCGTGACGGCGGGCGGCGTCCATCAGCGGCTGCGGGTTCACGCTGAGCCGTACATGATCAAAGCCCGCAGACTTAATCAGCGCCATGTCCGCCGAAGTTTCCCAGGTCTGCAGATGTTCTTTCGTGTATCCCTTGGGTTCGTAGACCTGCGCGAACCACCCGCTCAAATTGATGCCGTGGCGAATATGCGCCAGGCGGGCGGCAGGAACGGTCGTGGAAGATTGACCTTGCACAAACGAAAGTGAGGCGATGAAGACAACGAGAGCTTTAAAGACCCATCTATGCATCGGCTCGCTCCTTCGGCAGCGGACTCGAATCAACAAATGTGGGGACAGCCGCCCTCGGCTGTCCGCCGGGCGAAGCCCGGCTCTCGAGCGGCTGATTAGCTGAGAATCGGCAGCGCGCGAATCCGCTTCTTCGTCGCAGCGTAAATCGCGTTGCACAGCGCCGGCGCGATCGGCGGCACCGACGGTTCGCCGATCCCCGTCGGCGCCTCGGCGCTCGGAACCGCGTAGACCTCGACCGTGGGCGTTTCGTCCATGCGCAGCGGAGCGTAATCGTCGAAGTTACCCTGCACCACGCGGCCTTTCTCAATCGTAATCTTCGCGCGCAGGGCGTTGGCCAGTCCGTAGACGATCCCGCCCTGAATCTGCTGCTCCAGAATGCTCGGATTCACGACTTGTCCGCAATCCACGACGGCCACCACGCGCTGCAGGCAAGGCTGATCCTTTTCCATCGTGATCTCGACTACCTCCGCCATGTACGACGAGAAGCAACCGAAGCAGGCGACACCGCGATAGTGCCCAGCGGGCAGAGGTTTGTCCCA
>Ga0210403_10005596_pt1 | contig 10633 bp, 10 predicted proteins | sample IncBWC19MmetaG_FD_150863 | JGI IMG/M metagenome (GOLD analysis project Ga0210403, IMG submission 150863) | Forest soil microbial communities from Barre Woods Harvard Forest LTER site, Petersham, Massachusetts, United States - Inc-BW-C-19-M | ecosystem: Environmental > Terrestrial > Soil >... | reverse complement strand
AGGGGGGTAAACGAACGTGGTAATTGGAGATCGCTTGCGTGAGATGCGCGAGGAGAAAAAGCTTTCGCAGGGTGATATTGAAAAACGAACTGGGCTACTTCGATGCTACATCTCTCGCGTCGAAAACGGACACACTGTTCCGGCTATCGAAACGCTGGAGAAGCTGGCTCGCGCGCTGGAATCTCCCCTCTACCGACTCTTTTATGACGGCGAGGAGCCGCCCAGCCTTCCGAACCTTCCCAAGCGGAAGTCGTCTGACGACATCGCCTGGGGGAGTGCCGGCAAAGATGCACGCTATCTCAACAAGCTTCGCCGTCTCTTGAGCAAAACGGAAGAAGAAGATCGCAAGCTTATTCTATACATGGCCCAGAAAATGGCTAATCGCTAGATTCGCCCTTTAACTGCGCGGATAGAGCCGTTCTTTCCCGATGGGACTCCGCGACTCACTTTGACTTCTGTGCGCGGCAGCTTTACGTCCTCGCCATTCGCGCTCGACGTGCCCCTTTTTGCGGCGGTATCCACGACAACGCGGCGCCACGCGCATCAGAGTGTTCACGTACCGATCCCCCTGCCCCTCCAAGTCAGCATGGCGAGAACTCAAGGTCGTTCCGTGTCGTCTCAACTTCGGTCGTCCAGAAATGCCACATCAACGGTGTTGTTAGTACCCCTTTTCAGCCGCTTTCACTCTCAAGCACCGCGAGTGCAAACAATCCAGCGCCCAGCGGCGCGGCGGTCTTCTGCTTCGCAGGAGCGTCCCTACGGGGTCTCGGTTCCTCCCACTTCGCGGGCACCCTCCAAGAAAGCAGACCTTGGCACTTGGGAGCTGCCTCACACTCGCGCCCTCCGGGTGGTGTGCCTTGAGAGACTCAGGGCATCAAAGGAGATTTTTCCATGTATGACAACACCGTGAGGTTAATTGGATTTTTAGGGAAAGACGCCGAAGTGAGGAGCACGAAGAGCGGAAACGAATACACCGTTCTATCACTCGCCACGCAAGCGTCTTGGAAGGACAAGAAATCGGGCGAGTACGTGAATCGCACCGAATGGCACCGGATGATCGCGTGGGCCAACCTTTCGACATTCGCCGCAACCCTGAAAAAGGGCACGCACCTCTCCGTGGAGGGCGAGCTGCGCTACCGCGAGTTCAACGACAAGAAACATAAGAAGGTCAAGGTTCGTCTTGCGGAGATCCACCTTGGCAAGATCGGCAAGCTCGACCGCGCCGAAAAGCGCGACGCGAATGCCGCGCCACCCGACCTGCCGACCAATGGCGACGAGGCCCCTTTCTAGGGGCCTCTTTAATTTCCACATAGACAAATCGTGGATGCTCGGTCAGTTTGAGAACGAAGAGCCGCAGTAGCAAGGTGTTGTTTCCTAGTGTCACTCGGGCGCAGTCGAAGAGATGACAGCGCGGGCGAAAGCGCCCATTATCGGTGGTACGCAAAAGGGCCAGGTGGCGTCACCGGCCGCACTCGCATTCAATCATCTGAGCCACGAAGGCACATGCCCCTGAATATGCTCGAATGGCAACTTAAGGTTGGAAGATGACCTCAAAGCGTGAGCACTCATGAAACGTTTGTTCACCGAAAGACACGGAGGAACCAAGCCCCGAGTCAGCGAGGTTCTAGATGAGACCGCCCGAAACGCGCTGTGGAATCTGCTATCTGCAAGGATTAATGAGGAATGGTTCGGATTCCTCTTCCCCGACAAATGCGGAGACGGCTATGCCTACGCAGGGACGGACTTCGAGAAGCTTCGGCGGACCATGGAAGGGTACGGCCTGCTTTGGCCGCGTCGCTACCTTGACGCCAACTTCGTCTCTTCAGATGGACAGATTTTCGATGTCGTGGAGTTTGCCTACGAGCACATAGCGGAAGCAAAAGATCCCTCGTACCACAGCTACATGAGCCACTCGCACTATTCCTACGATCAAGAAGCCGGGCGGGCGAAATTCGAGCAGGACGTGAATCGAATTTTCGAGCGGAATGGAATCGCCTTTGAGTTGAAGCATGGTGAGGTCATTCGCGTCACCCCCACTGGACTTCAGGAAGCGCTTGCAGAAACCGTATTTCACACCGGCGACAACGCTCTCGATGAAATGCTCGAAGCCGCTAGGCAGAAGTTTCTTAACCGGTCCTTGGACGTTCGACGCGAGGCGCTAGAAAAGTTGTGGGACGCCTGGGAGCGACTAAAAACGATTGAACCCGGTAGAGACAAAAAGGCACAAGCAACAGCGCTACTCGCGAAGGCCTCGAGAGAACCGAACTTCCTGGCTCGGCTGGACAAAGAGGCCATGGAACTGACTGAGATCGGCAACAAGTTCATGATCAGGCACACGGAGACGGACAAGACCCCGATCGGCGAATCGGCTCACGTTGACTATCTGTTCCACCGCATGTTCTCCCTGATTCGGATGCTGCTGAAGGCAAGCGGGCGCGGCGGGTAAGCGAGGAGCCTCGATTTACCCCGTTTAGTCCGGAGAATCTTTTCTGGACGAACAAAAGGCGAAGATGTACATTTGGAAAAGCAAGCACCTCGCGAGGAGTGCGATCCTGCGATCCCTCCCACGCGATTAGCCAGGAATCGTAGGATTACGCGGCAAGGCATCAAGAGGCTGAGTCAGCATTTTTCCGTAACGTACGCTACCATCCTCCGGAAGGCCCGTGAGTCATGCCAAAAGAAACTACATTCGAGGTTCAAGCCCAGGAGGACTTCGTAGAGAAGCTGGCGGCCGCACGCCCCGCTCAAGCGTTGGCTGAACTCACTTGGAACGGCTTAGACGCTGAGGCCACCAAAGTGAGTATTGAAGTTGACCGCGGTACGCTGGGCCTCAAATCAATCCGCGTTCGCGATAACGGGCACGGGATTGCCCCGGAAGAAGCCGCCGACCTTTTCACCCACCTCGGCGGATCATGGAAGAGGGGTGCGAGACAATCGAAACACGGTAAGAGGGTGCTTCACGGGGAGGAAGGTAAGGGACGTTTCCGTGCGCTCGCCCTTGGCAGAGTTGCAGAGTGGTCCGTCACGGCCAAAAATTCCTCGAACCAACGTGTGCGTTACCGCATCACAATGATTAAGGATAGCGCTCGCACTTTCCGAATTACAGATCCAGAACCCGTGGACGACGACTGCAAAATCGGCGTCGAAGTCACTATCTCCGAACCATACAAAGACTGGAATCTCGATACTCCAGGGTTGCTCCAGGAATTGAATGAAATCTACGCGTTGTACCTCACTGACTATTCAACGGTTCGAATAAGCTTATTAGGAGTTAAGCTCGACCCGACGAAGCTAATCGAGATTCGTAAGACTATTGCCTTACCTTCGATCGCTAACGGCGATAAACCTCCACACTGCGCTGAACTTGAAGTCGTGGAATGGAAAACACAGACGGACCGCATGTTGTACCTTTGCAGCGCGGATGGCTTTCCGCTTCACCGGATCGTGCCTGGCATCCATGCTCCTGGATTCGATTTTTCTGCCTATCTCAGATCAGCGTACGTCTCCGAGCTAAACGAACAGGGCGCTCTTGGTCTTGCCGAATTGGATTCGCGACTCAATGACTCCGTCGAGAACGCCAAGACCCAACTCCGCGACCACTTCAAAGCCCGTACGAAGGAAAAACTAAAGAATCTGGTGGATGAGTGGAAGACTGAGCAGGTCTATCCCTACGCGGAAGAGCCTGCCACTGCGGTGCAGACCGTAGAACGCCAGGTATTCGACATAGTAGCTGTGAATGTCGCGACATCCCTTCCTGATTTTCAGACACAGGATCAGCGTAACCGGAAGTTTCAGCTAAGAATGCTTCGGCATTCCATTGAGCGCAGCCCTGAAGAAGTCCAAGTAATAATTGGAGAGGTGTTGGGACTGAGCCAACGCAAACAGGAGGAGCTTGTACGATTACTCAGGCGAACAACACTCTCAGCCATCATAACTGCATCAAAGTTAGTGGCCGATAGGCTTGATTTTGTGAGCGGACTCGAAACAATGCTGTTTGATGCTGACCTCAAGAAGCATTTCAAGGAGCGCTCACAGCTTCACAGAATCATCGCGGACAACACCTGGGTGTTTGGTGAGGAATTTGCACTAACTGCGGACGACCAATCGCTTACAGAGGTATTGCGAAAACATCTAAAACTGATGAAACGAGACATTATCGTGGATGAGCCCGTGAAACGCGCTGACGGGACCCGCGGGATAGTGGATTTGATGCTTTCCCGTCGAGTTCCCAGCAATCGTGAGGATGAGCGCGAGCACCTCATAGTTGAGCTGAAGGCTCCGACCGTGAAGGCTGGCATGAAAGAAACGGGGCAGATAAAAAGTTATGCGTTTGCCGTTCAGGGCGACGAGCGTTTTAAGGGAGTCCCCACGAGATGGACGTTTTGGCTTGTGGTCAACAACATGGATGAGCATGCTTCGCGGGAAGTCCACCAAAGTGAGAGACCGGAAGGCCTTCTGTTGCAGGCGGACGATCCTAATACACGAATCTGGGTCAAGACTTGGGCACAAATCATCCACGACTGCAGAACGCGGCTAAAGATATTCCAGCAGGCGCTGAACTATAGCGCCGACAAGGACGCCTCTCTGGACTATCTGAAAGCAACATACGAGCGCGTCCTCCGTGGGGATGACTCTTCGGATGCGTCCGAGACTTCCGAAATGCATATCGACACTGAGAAATCGGCGAAGGAGCCTACAGCAGCAAGTTGATTCTGCACTCCCTCTTTATCCTTTTCATTCCTCTCGTGCTTAACTCGTGGGGCTAGCGGATCGCAGCTTTTACTCTACTTTCTTATCGGAGAAATACGAGAAGGACAGCAACAAAGCGGCCGCAACACCGAATGCCAAACTGACCCATCGGGCGGCCGTGCTTCCCACCGACCAGGACAGCATCGCTGCTAGGCCGCAGAGAAATCCACTTGGTCGGCATAGCCAGGCAATCCGCCGCGTTCGCCTTTCCACAACCGAAGTACGAAGTGGATTGTGCTTCGTTCTCCACCACATCGGATACAGAATTCCTATACTCATCCCCAACGATGCGACGGCCAGCAACATCTTTAGCGGAGAAAGTCCAACGGCGATTAGGATTGCTGGCAACGGAAGAAGCGCGAAAACCATCAGGCCCAAGCGTGTGTTGAGGCGCCGCCGCTGGCGGTCGTAATTTTGCCAGCTCTCCCCCATCGGCCCCCTTTCCTCACTCTCCCTGTTCCTCTTAGGTCGAGCTGTTGACTTGCCTCTTCATCACCAAAAACAGCTATTCTCATGTTGCTATATATATAGTATCATGGTTTGTGCTGTACAGCACCTAAGGAGGGATCTCATGTATGACAACACGGTGAGGTTAATTGGATTTTTGGGAAAGGACGCCGAGAAACGCACAGCTCGAAATAACACCCCCTACGTGATTCTCAACTTGGCTACCACTGTCCGGTGGCGCAGTAAAGAATCTCAGGGAAACGCAGAACGTACTGAGTGGCACCGACTGGTTGCCTGGGGAAACCTTGCAAAGTTCGCAGGCACGCTAAAGCGTGGAAACCATATCTCCGCCGAAGGCGAGCTGCGATACCGCATGATCTCTGATAAAGAGCACTCGGAGGTGGAGCATAGGCTTGCCGAAATTCACCTCGCCAAAATCGGGAAGCTCGACCGTGGCGAACAACTCACTGATGAATTGCCCGCCGTTCAGACGGACGATCAGGCCGCGTAAAACTTCCTTCCGCTCAACATCCTTAACTGCTGCTGTAACTTTCCTCTCTCAGAAGGCCAAGACACTCTGCCAACGCCTCATGGCGGAGTGTGCCTCCCTAAATTCAACACCTTCGCTTCGGTAATAAACTTCTTACGAATTTCAATTGCTCTTCCCGCCGAAAGACTGCGCTTCGCCGCCCGCTTCTTCTGTCAAGGCTCTTCGCTTCGCTCCGATGAACGCAAACTGCGCGGCCTTGACAGCGCGAACGGCGAAGCGCCTGAGCCGGCTAGGAAGAGCATTTGTTTTTCATGCACCGCTCCGCGTTGCCTGGGAAGCAAAAATAAAAACCCTTCAAAGGAGTTCCAAATGCAACCAATCACGAAACACAGTCTCTTTTCTCTAGGTCAAGTCGTTGCAACACCCGGCGCATTGACCGCTCTCCAAAAGGCGGGACAACAGCCGCAGGAGTTCCTTGCCCGGCACCTTCAGGGCGAATGGGGCGACCTGTGCGAAGAAGACCGCCAAGAAAACGCACTCAGCCTCGACCGAGGCTTTCGGCTTCTCAGCCGCTACAACACGTCAGCGGGCGAAGCCCTTTACGTCATCACCGAAGCCGACCGCAGTGTCACCACGATTCTTTTGCCCGAAGAGTATTGAGATTTCCTAGAAATCAGAAAAAAAGGAGAAGAGAAATGAGCACGAAAGAAGCAGCGAAGCCGTTGCAAGAGTGCATGAAGGAGACAGAAACAATTGAGTTGTATTTCCAGCAAGGTAGTTCAGACAAGGTGTATCACCTCCAATTGGAAAGCATTGGAGAACAGTGGTCGGTCAATGCTCAATGGGGGCGGCGGGGTTCAGCTTTGCAAAGCGATGCGAAGGTGAGCAGCGTCGCTCATGAAGAAGCTAAGCGCGTCTATGACCGAATCATTCGAGAAAAGACAGGTAAGGGTTATCGAATCGCGCAGGCAACTACCAACGGCGATACTCCCATTTCCGTTGGATTGCCTTCCGTCAAAGAGCATTCCGGGCACGCACCGGAATTACTAACCCCCATCGAGGAACCCGAGGCGTTGCAGTTGGCACAGGATGCGTCTTGGTGGTTCCAACAGAAGTTCGATGGGCGACGACTGGCCGTACAAAAGACGGACGGCCAATTTTCGGGAATCAACAAACTCGGCCAACTTATTCCAATCGACTCTCGGCTAACGAAATGCCTAGAGTCAGTCCAAGCACAGACCTTTCTAGTAGACGGTGAAATCACCGATTCACGGTTCCATCTCTGGGACTTGCTCGACATAAACGGAACTGACCTGCGGATTCAACCATACGAAATCCGTTACGCACGTCTTGGCCTCGTGTTCCGAGGCGTGGACGAAGCCCTCCGCGTTTGCGACACGGCCATGGCACCGAAAGCAAAACGGGCATTCGTGAAAGCCATGCACGAATCTCGCGCCGAAGGGTTCGTTTGCAAGAACCGGAACGCAGTCTATGCGGGAGGACGCGCAGGACAGCACTTCAAATGCAAGTTTGTCACGACATCTTCCTTCATCGTCGGCCCCAAGCCGGCAGCAAAGGCCGCCGATGGACACCGCTCCATCGCTCTCTATCTGTTAGAGGAAAACCGTCAGCGCTTCATGGGCACCGTGGGGGTACCGGAGCGTTACGCAGTTCCACGCGAGGGGCAGATCGTTGAGATTCGATACCTCTACTGCCATCCCGGAGCCGATGGAAAGCTCATCCAAGCGAAGTATTTCGGCAAAACTCGTAACGATGTAGCGCTAGGCGACTGCTCGGTGAGTCAGTTGAAACTCAAAGCGGACTAGAGCGACCCGACCGAATCCGAATCTGCGGAACGACCGCAAGCATGAACCTGCCAAATCGAACACTCACAACAATTCTTTAGCCCGATGACTTTAGTGATTGATGAAGATTCAAACAAAAGGAGAAATACGATGAGCACGACAGAAGTAGTGAAGTCCTCGAAAGAGTACATGAACGTTCCGGTTGCGGAGTTGATTGAATCAAGTACGAATCCACGCAAGGTTTTTGACCAATCGTTTCTTGAGGAACTGGCAGAGAGCATACGCAACAAGGGCATTCTGTCGCCCCTGCTAGTGCGGCCAGTGAACAACCATCTGGAAATCGTAGCAGGCGCGCAACGCTTCCGTGCAGCAAAGCTAGCCGGATTGGCAGTAGCTCCTATCCGGCTTAGAGCAATGACCGACTTGGAGGCTCAAGAGACACAGCAAATCGAAAATGTGCAACGCAAGGACGTGCATCCCTTCGAGGAGGCGCAAGGATATCGCACACTTCTTGGGTTCGAGGGGGCTAACTACACCATTGAACAACTTGCTGCGCGAATCGGCAAACGTCCGCAAGACGTGGCCGAAAGGCTAAAGCTGTTGGACTTGACCGAACCAGTAGCAAACGCATTCGTCGCAGGACACATCGGCTTGAGTCATGCGTTGCTCATTGCCAAGCTCGCAGCGGACGCGCAGGAGAAGGCATTGGCGCATTGTTTCGACGGCTACTACGCCGCGAACGATGCCGACCGGAGCCTCGTCCCCGTCAGCCGCTTGCAGGCGTGGATAGCGCAGAACATCTACCTCAGTCTCAAATCCGTTCCGTTCTCGAAGGAAGATGAAACCCTTGTGCCGGAAGCGGGAAGTTGTGCCAACTGCCCGAAGCGGACCGGATTCAACGCCTTACTCTTCTCCGAGGTCAGGGAGGATTCATGCGCCGATGCCGCATGTTTCAATCGCAAACTCGACGCGCATATCGCGCAGCGCGTCACGACGATGCCGAATCTCGTGATGATTTCGCAAAACTACAACGCGACGGGCGATACACCAATTCTCGATCGCCGCAACTACGTCGAAGTAGTTACGCGGAAACCGAAGAAGGGGAAGGATGCCGGACCAGAACAGCGCCTCTGTGACCACCTCACACCTGCTATTCATGCGGACGGCATGGAAAAAGGGCGTCTCGTCAAAATCTGCGCCAACACAGATTGCAAGGTTCATTTCCCCAACCGACAGAGGGAAGAAGAGCAGCGGCTTCAATTCAAAGCGGAAAAGAAAGCCGCAAACCGGAAAATGAAGCAAACAATTTCTTTCCGGCACCGCCTTATGGCCGACGTTCTCAAACGTGTGAAACCACAATTTGGAACAGAACAGATGCGGATGGTAGCGTGCTTTGCGTTGCGCTCCCTGCCACACGAACTGACGTGTCGGCTTGCAAAGCGGCACGGTCTGCAAAACCCGAAAGACCCCCGCGACTATCAGATGGCCGAAAAGGCCCGGACGCTCTTCAAGAAGGCGGATGCTGCTGAATTGGCAGTGCTCATCTTCGAGGCGATGCTTTTGGGCTCCGCCGAAAGGACGACCGAAAACAAAGAGGACGACCCCCTGAGCATCGCTGCGTCTCTCTTCAAAATCGACACGAAAGCTCTCAGGGCCAGCGTCGCTAAAGAGGAGCAAGCGAAAGCACGGAAAAAGGCCAAGAAAACCGTAGTCAATGGGAAGTCAAAGCCTAACGCGAACCTCGCTCGCAAGTGAGATAACGGAGAAATGGGGCTGTCCTTCCCAGGACAGCCCCGCTATACAGTGGTGTGTCAGTTTCCGATTACGCACGATTTATCAGAAACTATGTAGGTTGATTCTGCCGCACCTGCAGGTTACCGTGGACGAGCTGGAGGGATTCTCATGAATCGGCGGTGTTCATTTGTTCGCGTTGTTTACGTAATTTGCATCGCGGCTATTTTCGCCGCGTTGACCGGGACCGCGAGTGCCCAGACTTCCACGAAAGAATTTGTATCGCGCGACGCTAACATCGATGGGGCTAGCATTCATTACACGGCTGGAGGATCGGGACCCGCGGTCATACTCCTGCATGGGTTCGCGGAAACTTCGCGAATGTGGAATCCGATCCTGCCGGTACTCGGTGCCAAATTCACCGTAATCGCGCCGGATCTCCCCGGGATTGGGGATTCGTCAATTCCTAGCGGCGAAATGAGCATGAAGACCGCGGCAATTCAAATTCACCACCTGGTGCGTTCATTGGGCGTTACGAAGGCACGAATTGTCGGGCATGACATCGGCCTGATGGTCGCCTACGCGTACGCGGCGCAGTTCCCCTCCGAAGTGGAAAAGTTGGTCGTGATGGACGCATTTCTGCCTGGCGTGCAGGGCTGGGAACCGATTTACAATGACCCGAACTACTGGCACTTTCGGTTCAACGGGCCGACGCCTGAAGCGCTGGTGAAAGGGCGCGAGAATATTTACTTCGCTTATTTCTGGAACGACCTCGCCGCCGACAAGGGTCATTCGATTCCCGAGGTAGACCGGAAAGCCTATCTCGCAGCTTATTCGCGTCCGGGACGAATGCGCGCGTCGTGGGAATATTTTGTTTCGTGGCCGCAGGCCTCCAAAGATTTCGCACAGATGGCGCAGACTAAGTTGACGATGCCCGTGCTCTCAATTGGTGGCGACAAATCCTTGGGAGAACCGTTAGCAGAGCAAATGAAATTAGTCGCGACCAACGTGACGGTTGTGATCGTCAAGAACTCCGGCCACTGGATACTTGAAGAGCAGCCGAAACAGACGACTGACGCCTTGGTGAACTTCCTCTAATACTCGTGGCGCTTCGTAAGTCCTGATAAACTTTAGCGCTTATCCGAAACTGAACGGCTAGGCGTTATTCTCCGGTCTTATGAGCGACTGCTCGCTCGCCCACGCGGATGAATCTTCCATCGACTAGCGTCACAGGGTAGCGCTCGCCGGACGCGGTCACTTCCACGGTGACTTTCAAGTTGGGATCGTATTCGTAGTGAGTCCCGTCTGGCAGACTCCCTGTAGGCCCACCTTGCAATCCGGTGAGACCCCCTAGGACTTCCGCCAGCCGCCGTCGTTCCGCTTCGCTCATCTCATCGTAGGCCGCCATGCA
>Ga0210403_10005591_pt1 | contig 10641 bp, 10 predicted proteins | sample IncBWC19MmetaG_FD_150863 | JGI IMG/M metagenome (GOLD analysis project Ga0210403, IMG submission 150863) | Forest soil microbial communities from Barre Woods Harvard Forest LTER site, Petersham, Massachusetts, United States - Inc-BW-C-19-M | ecosystem: Environmental > Terrestrial > Soil >... | reverse complement strand
CCGCCTCAAGAAGGGTGTCATCTGTGCTCATATGGCTGAATGTTTACTTCGGTGAAGGTTCATCGCAAACCAGAGTTCCAACGTTTCGTCCCAGCACGGCGTCGCGGAGGATTCCGGGCTTGTACATGTCGAACACAACGATCGGGATTTTGTTGTCCATGCAAAGACTGAACGCGGTCGAATCCATGATCTGCAGACGCTTGGTCAGCGCCTCGGTGAATGTGAGCCGATCGTAACGGCGCGCATCCGGATACTTGTTTGGATCACGATCGTAAACGCCATCCACTTTCGTGGCTTTCAGGATGACGTCGGCGCGAATCTCGCTTGCGCGTAGTGCCGCCGTGGTGTCGGTGGAAAAGTACGGATTGCCGGTGCCCGCGGCGAAAATAACAACTCTACCCAACTCCAGATGACGAACGGCGCGGCCGAGAATGAAGGGCTCGGCGACATTTTTCATTTCTATCGCGGTCTGAACACGGGTCTCGACACCGATTTGCTCGAGTGTGCTCCGCAACGCGAGAGCATTGATCACAGTAGCAAGCATTCCCATGTAATCCGCCGTGGTGCGATCCATGCCGCGATCCGCCGCAGAAAGACCGCGCCAGATATTGCCGCCGCCAATCACGACTGCCACTTGGACGCCAAGATCTCGTACCTCCTTAATGCGCTCGGCAATATCGCGCACTACCGCAGGCGAAATGTTGTCGCGCCCCCCGCGCTCCTGGACCGCTTCGCCGCTGAGCTTGAACACGATCCGTTCATAGACTGGCGCTTCGGTTTCCATAGCGGCGAGTGAACATTCAAACAGAAGATTGGCACTTTTGGAAAGCAAAATGCGTAATCGATGGGGCGGGCGCACGCTGGTCTCGGCGGCGCCGCCGGAAAATTTCCGATGAGTGTTACGCGGGGCGCGTGACACAGCGGGCGAGGCGCCAGCGCTCCCCTGTCAACATCCGCGTAGAAGCGCACGCTGTCCGCGCAGAAACTCCACTGCACTCATTCGCCGTTTTCCTTCGAGTTGCACTTCGCCCAGAGAAAGTGCGCCTTTGCCAGCGGCAATGACGAGCTCATTCTCGCTGCTCAAAATCTCTCCGGGTTCGCCGCCGAGATCGACAACTGACGCGGAAAAGATTTTCAAATTTCGACCGGTGAGTTTCATGAACGCGCCGGGCCACGGATTGAACGCGCGAATTTTTCTCTCAACCGCTTCGGCTGATTCGGACCAATCGATTCGGCCGTGTTCGCGTTTCAGCTTTGGTGCGTAAGTCGCATGCGCATTGTCCTGCCGAACGCGCGGCGTGTTTCCGGCTGCAAGCAGTCGCACAGATTCAAGCAACGCTTCGGGCGCAACGTGTGAGAGGCGGTCGTGCAATGATTCGCCGGTATTGCTCGGTAAAATCTCGATCTTGTGCTGCAATAAAATGTCGCCAGTGTCGAGCCCTTCGTCCATGTACATCACGGTAATGCCTGTTTCGCGATCGCCCGCTGCAATTGCGGCCTGAATTGGCGCAGCACCGCGCCACCGCGGCAGAAGCGATGCGTGCACGTTTAAACAGGCCAGGCGCGGAATCTCAAGCACGTCGCGCGGCAGGATCTGGCCGTACGCCATCACGACAATTACATCCGGCTTAAGCACGCGGATCTCTTCGATGGCTTGTTGGTCTTTAATTTGCGCCGATTGTAAGATCGGACCTGGTAGGACGCGACCGCCGGGCGCGCCGCTCAACAGCGCTTTCTTTATCGGCGGCGTCTCGATCTGCTGCTCGCGCCCAACCGGTTTGTCCGGTTGAGTCACAATGCCGACGACTTCGTGCTCCGAGTTGAGCAGCGCTTTCAGCGTCGGCACTCCGATTTCCCCCGTGCCGATAAAAACAATGCGCATCCTGCAATGCCGAGGTCAATGCAGTGCAGCGGAGCGCCGTGGACGCCGCGCCGTCATCGCTTGCGCGATCATCTTCTCGCCAGCCGTAACTTCACGCCGGCCTACGGATGCTCCACATCCTGTGCAGAGATAATCGAATATCTCGCGATCGGGGAGGACTAACAAAAGCCGCTCGCGCACCGGCATCGCGGTTCTGCATTTGTCGCAGTAGAGACTGGAGGCAGTGAAATTTTCAAACTGTTGCTGGTTCATACACGCCGTCGTTCACGCTCTTTAAAATCTCGAGCAGAACTTTCGCGGGCGGCTGCGTGGCGTCAACCACGGTGACCAGTTCTTGCGCATAATAGGAAAGCACCGGCCTCGATTCCTTCTCGTAAATATCGAGACGCCGTTGGATGACCTGTTCGTTCGCGTCATCGAGGCGGTTGTCCTTTAGCGCGCGCTTCTTGAGCCGGTAAAAGAGCGTCTCGCGATCCGGACACGCGAGATGAAAGACTTTCTTCACATCGATCATGTCATTCATGATCTTGGCCTGGCCGACGTTTCGGGGAATTCCGTCGAGTACCAGCGTATCGATGTCCGGCTTGAACTTGTGCGCTTCTACGGCCGCATCAATTGCCTCCCGCCAAAGCTCCACCGTGATATCGTCCGGGACGAGCTGGCCTTTGCTTGAACATTCAAGGAAGGCTTTGCCCACTTTTGTGCGCGTGTCGATCGAGCGGAATACGTCGCCACAAGCGCAATGATAGTAACGCGGAATCGTGCCGAGCGTTTTGCCCTGGGTGCCTTTGCCGCTGCCCGGCGCGCCAAAAAGAATGAAGGTGTTGTATCTCATCTCGGACATCGCTTATACCGCAAAACCAATCCGCTCGACAAGCTCCGTCATCCCAAGCCATTCGACCTTTGTTCAGGACAGGCTCCGTCGAGGGATTTCGCGGCAGTAAGCGCAATTCAATGGGATCTTTCGATCCCAAAAGCTCCCGAGGCTCAAGATAACGATGCCACGACCGGATCGACATTCACTCGTCGTCCGCCGCGATCGAAGCGCACACTCCCGTCGACCAGTGCGAAAATTGTGTAATCGCGGCCAAGTCCGACGTTTTTGCCCGGCAAAAATTTCGTCCCGCGCTGGCGCACGATGATATTGCCTGCTATAACAATTTCGCTGCCGAATTTTTTCACACCCAGCCGTTTGCTGACGCTGTCGCGCCCATTTTTAACGCTGCCTTGTCCTTTTTTGTGAGCCATTGGAGAAAGTCGTTAGTTAAGCGTTGATGGTTGACACCCTGCGCTGCGATTTATTCTTCACTCTTCTTCGCCGCAGTCTTCTTCGCTCCCAAATTAATGCTTTTGATTTTTACGCGCGTCAACTTGCGTCGATGACCAACTGTTCGGTGATAGCCTTTGCGCCGCTTGTATTTGAACGCGATCACCTTCTTGTCCTTGCGCCGTTCGAGAACTTCGGCTGTGACTTTTGCCCCGGCGATAAGCGGGTTGCCATGCGTCACGTTTTTTCCGTCCGCAAACATCAGCACGTCGCTGAAAGTCGCCGTCTTACCGGGATCGACATCGAGAAGATCGAGATCGATCGTATCGCCTTCGGCGACGCGAAACTGCCTGCCACCAGTTCTAATGATTGCGTAAGCCATAACTAAAAGCTTCCGGAGGGAGGAAAAGCCGCCCAAAATTCCACAGATCGCCGGGCTTGGCAAACGGAAAGCGCGGTTGCACAGAGGTGCTGCAGTGTGCGCTGTCGTCAGCGCATCCACACTAGGGAGAGCCACATCTTACGTATCGTCCGCTGAGGACAGCGGACATACAGTCGTGTTTGTCATCAGCTACGCTGCGACTTTATCCGTTGCGCCAACGACTTCTCTATACAGAGCTTCATAGCGCTCCGCAGAGGCATCCCAGGAAAAATTGCGCGACATCGCTCGTTTGATCAGCTTGGTCCAGAGGTCCTGGTCGCGGAAGACTTGACGCGCGCGCTTCACTGCGTCCCAAAAAGCGTCACTTGAATACTGATAACACAGAAAACCGTAACCGCTGTCCGTTGTTGGATCGTAATCCTCGATGATCTCCTGAATTCCACCGATGACGCGCGCGACCGGCAGGGCCCCGTATTTGAGGTTGTACATCGCGCTTAGGGCCGCCGGCTCGAAATGCGACGGTATCAGGCTGATGTCCATGCCCGCCTGGATCAAGTGCGCCAGTCTCTCGTCGTAATCCTTTTGATACGCAAATCGGTTTGGAAATTTTCTGGCCGCAAGAGCCAACGCAGTTTCATACGCGGGGTCGCCTTCTCCGAGAATGATCAAACGGACATCGTCCCACAGTAGACGATCAAAAAGCGGCACGAGGATTTCGAAACCTTTCTCGTGAATAATACGCGTGACCATTCCGAACACCGGTCCGCTGGGTGCAGACGCCAGTTTCATTTCCTGGAGCAGCGCCTCTCGACAAATCTTTTTTCCCCGGAGGCGTTTTGCATCGTAGCGCGCCGGGAGTAAACCATCCAGTGCGGGATTCCAGGGCGTGTAATCTGCACCGTCCAAAATCGCGCTGAGCCGATACGCATTTTCGCGCAACACAGCATCGAGACCGCACCCACCGGCAGGCGTCAGGATTTCGCGCCGGTAATGCTCACTGACTGTCGTAATTCGGTCAGCGTAAAGAACGCCGCCCTTGAGAAAATTCAGGCGTCCGAAGAACTCCACACCCGTGAGCGTAAAGAATCGCTCCGGCAAATTCGTAAGTTGAAAATCCAGTCCCCAAAAGCTGCCTTGGTCAGCCACATGATGAATGGTTAACACCGTATTAAATGGTAGTCCCTGTGCATGCACGAAAACCGGCACTAATGCCGCCGCCCAATCGTGCACGTGCAATATTTGCAATTGCGGCGTCAACCGCCGGGCCAACTCCACCGCGGCCTTGCAGAAAAACACAAACCGCGCCGCATTATCTTCGTACGGACTGCCGCGCTTACCGTAAATTCCGGGACGATCGAAGAATTCGTCACATCGGATGAGGAACAACTGCACACCGCTCGCACTGCGCCCTTCGAGGTAGCGCGCAACGTGGATCTCATCGCCCACCTGCACATCGACGGTTATGCCTGTGTCCTTCTTTTTGAACCCGCGATTATCTCGAATCTCATGATAGAACGGCAACGCCACGCTAACTTCATGCCCGCGTGCGTGAAGCGCGTTTGGCAAAGCATCCATTACGTCAATCAGGGCACCCGCGCGCTGTAACGGCGGCCCCTCCGCGCTGATCATCAAGATTCTCATTCCACGTTCGTTGTTGGATGTTGAATGTTCAGCGTTTTCTTCAATTCTTCTTGCCTGATAAATACTGCTGCTTGACCCACTCAAGCGCTTCATCTCGCGTCTGCAGGGTTCCCTCCAATTGTCGCGTTTCAACAGCTTCAAGGATTTCGCCGAACTTCGGGCCGGGCTTAAGACCAAGCGCGATCAGATCGTCGCCGCGCACCAGCGGCGGCGGAATGATCGGTTCGTTGGCGAACTCTTCGCGTTTGTCCAGCAGGAATTCGTAATTGTCGAGCATGCGATGGCTGCTTTCGCAATCAACGCGGTGCAGCTCCAGCTCCTCATCGAAGGTTGGTCGCGCCATGAATCGCTTCAATTTCGCCACACGCATTTTCGGCGCGTCTTTGAAGACCATGTGTTGCCTGACCATTTCAACCGTTGTCTCAATTTCCGCGCCTGAGAATCGCAAGCGCCGCATAATCGCCTCCGTCATCTCCGCGCCGATCCGATCGTGTTCGTTAAAACGGATACGACCCGTTTCATCCACGCGCGCTGTGACGGGCTTCGCGACGTCGTGAAATAGCACGGCGAATACCAGCGGAACGGAAACCTTTTCAGGGAGTAGCGACAACATCAGGCGGGTGTGTACGAACACGTCACCTTCGGGGTGGAATTGTTCGGGCTGCAATACACCTTTCATCGCTTCCAGTTCGGGCAAAATCGCGCTCATGAGCCCGCTGGCATCGAACAGATCCCAGCCACGCACGCGATTTGCCGAGAGAAAAATACGGACCAACTCGTCGCGGATTCGTTCGGCGCTGATCTCGTTGATTGAGGCGGCGTTTGTGACCAGTGCAACCCATGTCTTCGCGTCGATCTGGTAATCAAGCACCGTGGCAAACCGCACGGCACGCAGCATCCGCAGCCGATCTTCTGCAAATCTTTTCGCCGGATCGCCAATTGCGCGCACCAATTTTGCGGCGATATCGGCCCGGCCGCCAACAGCATCAATGACTTCGTCTGCGACCGGATCGTAAAACATTCCGTTAATCGTGAAGTCGCGTCGCTTTGCGTCTTCCTGCGGCGATGAGAAATGCACCGCGCTGGGGTGTCTGCCGTCGATGTACGCGTCATCGGAACGGAACGTGGCTACCTCGAATCGAAAGCCATCCTCCAAGACCATGATCACGCCGAAATGCGCGCCGACTGCGTACGTTCGCGGGAAGAGAGCCTGCACCATTTCGGGTCGCGCATCTGTGACGATGTCGTAATCCTTTGGCGCCAGTCCGCGCACCATGTCGCGCACACAACCACCTGCGAAGTACGCAACCTGCCCGTGCTCACGCAACCGCGCCGCGACCTTGCGCGCCGCCTGTTCCATGGACGAGGTTTTCATGGATTGATCGATAGGGCGGTTCACCCAAACCGCCCAATTCACGCATAAAACCATCAGTTGCGAGGCGATTGAGGTCAATCGCGTCTACCTGTGTTCTTGCTCGGCAGGATGTTCCTTTTTCGAAAGTGAATGAATAATAAACAGCACTACCGCAATTGAGATGCACGAGTCTGCCACATTAAATGCCGGCCAGGGATCGGCGTAGCGAATGTGCAGGTTGAAAAGGAGAAAGTCGATTACGTGCCCGTACAGAAGGCGATCGGTTAAATTGCCCAGAATACCCGCAAGAAGTAGTGAAAGCGACACATTTCGCCAGGCATCAGGTGGCCGGTGTCGTAAGAGCAAAACCGTCACAACCACCAATGCGATGATGGAGATGACGACAAAGAAAGTGTTGTTGCCCTTGAAAGATCCAAACGCTGCGCCGGTATTTGGAACATTAACCAGAGTAAAAAAATCCGGCACGACAGTGCGCGACTCATAAGGGCTGATAGATCGCAGAACCAGCTTCTTCGTCAGTTGATCCAGAGCGTAAAGCGGCAGGGAGATGAAAAGAATGAACTTCATGTGGACGACTCGTCATTCCGAGCGGAGCGAAGCGCAGTCGAAGAACTCTGCGGCAATATCGAGCGCAATTTCACGGGATAAATCGACTTCGCTCGACATGACCACTATCCCGCGTTCACCACGCTCTCGCACCGATCGCACAAATCCGGGTGCGCTTTGCTCGTGCCGACCGTTGAGCGATGGCGCCAGCAACGCGCACACTTCTGATACGGCGTTTTCGTTACCAAAGCGCTCGGTTCCTTGGCCTGCTGGATCGTCAGGTCACTAAGAATAAAGAATTCTTCGAGCTCTTCCTTCGAAATTTTTGTGGTGACATCAGAGTTCGAATTCAAAACCACTCTGGCTTCGAGAGTATTCCCAATCAGTTTCTCCTGCCGCGCCTGCTCAATGGCCTGCCCGATAACGGCGCGCAATCTCAAGAGCTCCTCAACCTGATCGCTCGCTTCGCGGCCCCGGTTCTGCGGTTGCGGGAATTCCTGCACATGAACTGATGTTGTAGCCGGGGTCGGCGACCCCGGCTGGCCGGCATCCTCGATGCCAGCTACAGCTGAATGTCGCCACGCCTCCTCTCCGGTGAAAACGAGAACCGGCGCGAGCAAACGGCAAAGCGCGTCGAAAATTTCGCGCATCGCCGATTGTGTCGCACGACGACGCGGTGATGCCGGCGGGTCGCAGTACATCCGGTCTTTGGTGATGTCGACGTACAGGCTGCTTAAGTCCACGGCGCAAAACTGGTTCAGTATATGATAGACCTTATGGAATTCGAAATTCCCGTAAGCGGATCGACAAGTGCGGATCACTTCATCCAATCGCTCCAGAATCCAGCGATCAATTAAGCTCAAATCTTTCCCGCTTTCCTGCTTTCCCGATTCGAAGTCGTACAAATTTCCAAGCAAAATCCGCAACGTGTTTCGGATTCGGCGATAAGTGTCGCCGAGGCGCGTAAAGATTTCTTCCGAGAAGGGCACGTCGGTCGTGTAATCAATGCTGCTGGCCCAAAGCCGCAGCAGATCGGCACCATAACCTCCGACGAAATGATCGGCAGCTGTTGGCTTTTCGTACGTGCCCGATTTCGAAATCTTTTTGCCATCAAGATCGACAACGAAACCGTGGGTCACACACATTTTGTATGGCGCGCGATTGTTCAGTGCGATGCTCGTCATCAGCGACGATTGAAACCAACCGCGATGCTGGTCGGTTGCTTCGAGATACATGTCAGCAGGATCGCGTAACTCGGGATGTAGCGCGCATACCGCTTTATGCGAGACGCCGCTGTCGATCCAAACGTCGATCGTGTCGTTGCCTTTTTTTACGTCCGCTGGCAGTCCAAGTTCTTTTGCAAGAGCGGCATCACCCAGTTCGAACCAAATATTTGATCCACGCTGCGCGACAAGATCGGCCAACCTGCGAATGGTTTTTGCGTCGAGAATTGTCTCGCCGTCGGAGGAATAAAAAACCGGCAGCGGCACGCCCCAACTGCGTTGCCGTGAAATCACCCAATCTGGTCGCGATTCAACTGTCCCCGCGATGCGGTTTTCGCCCCATGCTGGAATCCATTTCACTTCATTGTGAATGGCATCGAGCGCTCTGTCGCGCAGCGCATCAATGCGGATGAAAAATTGATCGACGTTGCGAAAGATGATCGGCGTTTTCGACCGCCAGCAATATGGATATGAATGATGAAACTTTTCTTCGCCGAGAAGCATTCCCCGCTTGCGAAGCAATTCGACAATGTCGGGATTCGCGTCGAAAACGTACTTGCCGGCCAGGTTCGCCAAACCAGCGTCATCCGTGAAACGGCCATGATCATCGACCGGCGACAAGATCGGCAGTTTGTGTTTCATTCCTAAAACGTAATCGTCCGCACCATGCCCCGGCGCGATGTGCACCGCCCCAGTGCCGGAGTCCATGGTAACAAAACCGGCCGTGAACACTGGGACTTCGCGATCCAGAAATGGATGCCGCGCCTTGACTCCTTCAAGATCGGCTCCGGGAAATGAGGCGAGCGGTTTTCCGACTGGCTGCAATCCTGTGGCTGCAGAAAACCGTGGAAGAAGTTTCTCAGCGAGAACTAACGTTTCAGAAGTCCCATTTCGGGAAAATTCCTGGACAACATATTTCTCTTTTGCATCCACAGCGATGGCGAGATTGGCCGGCAACGTCCAGGGAGTTGTCGTCCAAATGGCAATGCTCGTGCTATCCAGCACGCCCGGCGGTCGCGCCCTACCGACAATCGGAAATTTGACGTAAACGGCAGTATCGTCGCGCTCCTGATATTCCACTTCCGCCTCGGCGAGCGCGGTCTGCGCGCCGGTGCTCCAGAAGACAGGCTTCTGCGCCTCGTACACCAGGCCTTCCTCGACGAAAACCGCGAACGCGCGCAAGATTTCCGCTTCGTATTTGGGATTCATCGTCAGATACGGATGTTCCCAGTCGCCGAACACGCCGAGCCGCTTGAATTGTTCGCGCTGAATATTGATGAATTTCCGCGCGAACGCTTCGCACCTTTTTCGGACTTCCAGCGGAGAAAGCTCGCGCGATTCTTTAACCACTTTGTATTCTATTGGTAGCCCATGACAATCCCACCCCGGCACGAATGGCGCGCGTTTGCCGAGCATGGTTTGTGATTTCACTACGAAATCCTTGAGGATTTTGTTGAGCGCAGTACCCATATGGACATCGCCGTTGGCAAAAGGCGGTCCGTCATGCAAAACAAATAGCTCTCGACCCGCTCGCGATTTTTGAATTTCCCGGTAAAGCTGCGTCTTCTCCCACTCACTGAGCATTTCTGGCTCGCGCGCGGCAAGGTTCGCCTTCATCGGAAAGTCCGTGCGCGGCAAGTTCAACGTCTCTTTGTAATTCTGACTCATGACGAGCGGGCGACGCTAACATCCGTCAACCCGCGAAGCAACGCAGCGAGGAGGACCTCTTCGCAACGGACCCGTAGAGATAAATTACCTCAGACCGTAAACGCATCCACAACGAGGCGGGCTTGCTCTCGTTTGTGGCGAGCGAGCGCGCCGACGGCGGGCTGGCTTTAATCCCTCGAATCCTCTGGGTAGTCGATTGCTCCGGCGCGGATTAGACGCTCTACCATCTGCTCATTACCTTGAAATCAAGCTTCCTTCAGCGCAGTCCAACCAGTCGGTGTACGTGCGTTGACGTCCGCCCCGCCCGCGAGCAGCGCCTCAACTACATCTGAGCGGCCATAAAGCATTGCAATCATGAGCGGCGCCCATCCTCCCGCAGCGGGATCGTTTACGTGTGCTCCGCCAGCAAGCAATGTCCGAACGGTCTCCGCATTTCCAGTCCAAGCAGCGTGGTCCAAGGCATCATAGTTGATTGGACCTGTTTGCCGCGCACTAACGTCTGCGCCAGCCTCCAACAACAACTGTGTCATCTTCTCGTTGCCGATGGCAGCTGGAGATTGCAGCGCCGTGCCACCATCGTTATCGGTCACGTTGACGTTCGCTCCATTCGCGATCAGCGTACGCACCTTTGCTAGATCGGTGTTTTCGACCGCTCGG
>Ga0210403_10005588_pt1 | contig 10645 bp, 15 predicted proteins | sample IncBWC19MmetaG_FD_150863 | JGI IMG/M metagenome (GOLD analysis project Ga0210403, IMG submission 150863) | Forest soil microbial communities from Barre Woods Harvard Forest LTER site, Petersham, Massachusetts, United States - Inc-BW-C-19-M | ecosystem: Environmental > Terrestrial > Soil >... | reverse complement strand
TTGAGCGAAGAATATCATCATTATTTGTTGACATCGTTAGATCCTTTAAAATTTAAATATTGATTCATAAGTGATGATTCACTTACTCGTTTGCCTTTCGGCGCCTTAGATTCGAGATTTGTTTGTTGCTGTGCAAGATTTTGACCATTGCCGCCAGCTTTAAACTGTGTCCCGATATTATTTTGTGCTCCTAACGAATTTGGATTAGCACTTAAAGTTGAGCTAGTTGTCGGATTATTTGGATTCGTTGGATTCGCAGCTTGTTGATTCTTTTGTTGCTGTTGCACTACTTGTTGCTTCTGAGCATTAACTTTTGCCATATTGATAGCACCCGCGCGTTGGGCAGTTGATCTAAACTGATTTGCTGAATTTGGATCATCAACAACATTGCCGACTGTGTTAAGGATTGGTTGTAATACTTTTTGATCAGTAGTCGTTAGTGTCGCACCGGACTGTGCTTTGTTAAGCGCATTGCCAACTTGGGTCCCTGAAAATTTTGATCCGGTCACGCCTTTCAAGTTGTTAATGGCAGTAGTTTCATCATTAGTGACAGGTTCAATTACACCCATGTCTTCTTTGACGACATATTTTATCTTATAAGATGGCATCTGATGCTTCATACTGTAATCATTGCTGTTTTGATCATCAGGGAGAGGTCTGCCTTGTTTATCGCACCAAGTGAATAACAATTGATTACTACCAGGGTGCTGCTTAAGTGATCCTGCGCCTTCTTTCCACAACAGCGCATATTTTCCATTATTGAGTTGAACGACTTTCGTATATCGCTCGAATGGAATATTACCACCAATATCATCTACGTGTTCGTATTTCGTCCCATTGATAAGAATGCTATTGCTATCATCCATATTTCCTGCGACAACGCCAGCACCTAACGCTCCGACGACTCCTGCCCCCACCGCAGCTTTCTTAGCAGTGCTTTTCCAATCTTCTTTGACTTTAGACTTCTTCATAGGTTTACCATCTTTGCCTACGGGAGTCATTTTAGGATTAGTTGAATACTCATCCATGCGCTTGATTGGTTTTGATGGACCACCACTTACAACTGTAGCAATTGATCCGGCAGAACTCGCGCCTGCTGTAGCATTTTCCCATAGATGCTGTAGTTCAGCAGACTCTTTTAACGTATCGATATACGATTTGATCTGAGATAAGCGAGCAACTTCAGCTTCAGTAAGAGTAAATTTACCGTTTTTGATTTGTTCAACAACTGCCATGGCATCTTTAGCGATGGAGTGTAGTTCTGTAATTGATTTCTTAGACATAATACATATTTACCTATATAGTAAAGCTTGTCCCTACTAGAACGTCATCAATTTTAATTCTACTTAAATTAAATGTTGCATTCTCGCTTAATGATTCTAATCGTAATTCATACGATCCAGGTAGTAAATCTAATTCACACGTTTCGTATAGAACTTCATATTCATTGCTGCAAATATATGTTTGTTCTAAAAGCATTTTGTTATTCAACCAAATTCGAAATTTCGGTCTGTTTAAATTCGCACTGCTAACTATGCAAGAAAAATTAATTTTCATTTCTAGAAAATTGTTGTCCCTTGTATTTCGGTGCATTTCTTTTGATCGCTTCTTCTCGATCCTTCTTCAATTGTTCTTTACGTTCAGCTTCTCTGTATCTAATATAAAGAGGATTCACAGGTAGGTCTGGAGTTGTGGGAGCATGCCCCCCACCCATTGCTGCCATTGCAATAGATGCACCCGCAGCAACTTTTTTCGCATTGCGTTTAAGACCTTCAATATCAAACCCCTCTTCTACCTGAGGTGCTAATTTGCTCTGAACTAACGCAAACAGCTTGGGATCAAATCGACCATATAGTTCAGTAAAGATTTGTTTTTGTTCTTCTGGTGACGCTTCTGCAAATAGTTTTCTTATTTGTGTTGCGCCTAGAATTTGTTGGCCAGCCAATTCAAATTCGAAATTGGGAATCGGAACGATATATGCATGCTTGTCAAACGTTTCCAGTTTGCCTTTATTTGCAGCATATGGTTGGAAGTAGCTAGGAGACCCATCTTTTTTAGGTTTAAAATTGAATCGTGGGTCCTCTTCCATATCCTTTTGTCCAACCGCAAAAATGAGCACTGTTGACGATGGATCAAAGTGCTCTGTAATTTCTCTTGCCATATATGGCGATTTTGTATTTACGATATGATTTGCGGGAATGCCAGCGAATGAAAGTAGTTCTTTCTTTTCTGCGAAATTGAACGGTGAACGTGGTGGGTCAACTTTGTCGCTCGTAGCAATATACACATTATTTGCGCCATATGTCTTCGCCAAATACTTATATACGTTCAAGTGATTTTTGGTTGGAGGACTAAATCTTCCTGGATATATTACTAAATTTTGATGTGAAATATCTTCGAACAAATGGAAAAGACGCATAAAAACCCTATTTCAATAGAGTATTTAGCGTCTTTGGGGTTTAGCTGTAAAGCTTAGTAATTGACTTGAACTTTGACTATATTGCCACTTGAAAAATTGGAAACTTTCACCCTGAGATAGGTAAAGTTTCCTGTAGCATTCATGCTAGTAGCTATAGGAGTAGCATTGTTCGGATCCATATTACCAACTAGAGTGCTTGATATGTCAACCCAATCGGAGTCTTGAGGATTTTGTGCTAAAGTCCCTTGAAGATTCATATCACCAACGAATGCTTGGGTTATATTGCTAATAAACGCACTTGCATAATATGCAACAGTCACTAATCCAGGACTATAACCATAGTAGCCAGGACCGTATATTGAATCACTATACCAAGTCGTACTGTAACCATTATATGCCCCACTTGGGGTGCCGAATGAGATCGTTTGAATAAGGGTGGAGGTTGGGAGACTCATTCTGCGTTAACTTTAACCACTTCAACCAAATGCGTGTCACCGACCAATTCTTGTGCGATTGCTTCGAGGCTAGTTTCAAATTCATCTACACTGACTGAATCATTAGAATCATTCTTAATCATTTTACTAACAGTTATTACGTAACTTACAGATGCGATTTGTGCCATAATGAATTCCTACTTAATAGTAGTATTTATTACTGATAATTCGATTGTCTGAAGTTACAATGTTTGCAAAATCTCACTTGAAATATGCCGCCTGGACTTGGTTTCCAATTGTTGTAATCATGCTTACCTTTCTCACACAAATAATTATGCGATTTATTTGTGGGCCCAGGCGGCAATGGTATTTTATCTCTAGCTGCTGCCTCTACAACCTGAGGATCGTATGCAACCTCAGCAGATTTAAACCATTTCTTTATCTTTTCTAACATTTTTTCTAGCCTTCTTAACTCTGTTTAATTTAACTATTTGATGTTGACTTGGATCTATCAACATTTTTTCTACTCTCTTTGTCAAAGATGAGTCAATTAATGCAAACAATGCAATATCATGTTCGCTTCTAAAATAGATATTACTTGAACTCATACGAACTGTATCACTAACAGTATTAATGTACCAATTTTTATACAAGCCTGCAGCTTTATTTTTAAACCATCCAGATACTGCATACCTGTCAGGTGACAATTCTACTTGACGGACAACTTTCTCTAAGCTTGCTTTCTTAATATAGCCTGCTTGCGTTTTTGCGCGATATGGCATTTTGGGTTCAGTCTTTGTGAGAATATATCCGTCTCTAATTAATTGTTCAGCGGCATCAGAAGATGGTATAGTAACCACGCTTACATATTTTGCAAGATCAGGTATTGCTGTAAGCAATGCAATCAAGTCTTGTTCTGAACCCCAAACTTTCCCACCATAATATCCAAATTGAAAATTTAGTTCTGGATGAGTTTTCTTATAGTTGATGACAGAATCAACAAATCTATTTTGTTTAGTGACATAAGCGCTTTTGGTTTTCCTCCATGGGCCCCATTCTAACTGTCGGTTGTTATAAGAATTGCTCCATTTCTCAACATAAAATTCATTTTCAAGGATAGTATAAATGATATCCGATCTATCACTTTTTCTCTCATATAAGCAACAATATATCCAACGATCATCAAGGCGTAAAGAGGAAGTAAAACCCTTACTCAGAGTTTTACTTCCTTCGAACTTGATTTCGTTGTTATTGGCCTTGAGGTTTGTCCAAAACAACGTATCCATTTTCATCCAAAATTTGATTGAAACCCAAACCATCAACACTTACTGACGAAACAACATCAAACTTAAATTCGTCATCTCGGTAATCAACGGTCACCATACTACCTGCGCCCAATTGTTCGAATAGAATCTTACGACCAAGAGGTACCTTGATAAGTTCATGAATCTTGCGTTCTAGTGGACGCGCACCCATCATCGGATCAAAACCCTTGTCGATCAATACACTAACTGCTGCATCCGTCAAGCGAATCTTGATATCCTTTTCTGCAAGAGAATTAGCAAGGATGCCGACAAACTTAGCAACGATTTCGACCATGCTTTCCTTAGAGAGCTTTTCGAATTTGCATTGTGCATCGATACGATTACGGAATTCTGGACGGAAGAATTCTTTAACAGCTTTGTCATCTTCGCCAGTTTTCTTAAGATCGCGACCGAAACCAATCGTGTTACCTTCTGCCGCCCGCGCTCCCAAATTAGAAGTCATGATGATAATACAATTACGAGCATCAGCCTTCTTACCGCTACTACCAGAAATGTAGCCCTCATCAAGCAAATTCAACATTACATTGAATACATCTGGGTGAGCCTTTTCGACTTCATCAAGCAAAATAATCGAATTTGGATGCTTTTCAATGTCATTGACAATCAACCCGCCAGAAACATTGCTATCTTCGAATCCGACATATCCAGGAGGAGCACCAATCAACTTAGCAACTGCATGCTTCTCTTGATATTCAGACATATCATAGCGAAGCAACTTCATTCCCAATGCTTGAGCAAGTGCTTTAGCCGTTTCAGTCTTACCGACACCAGTTGGGCCAGTGAACAAGAAAGAACCCATCGGCTTTGTCGGAGATTGCAAACCAGCTTTAGCAACATAAATTGCATCAAGAACTGTATCAATCGCCGTGTCCTGACCCTTAACGATAGCCTTAATTTGCGATTCAAGATTGATAACGCTGCTAGTGTTATTATCAGCACCAGAAATTTGTTCTACAGGAATCTTTGTCGCCTTGCTAACTTGCTTGATGATATCTTGACGAGTAACCATAAAATCAACAGTTTCTTTGACTTTGTAGATTGCGCATGCAGCGTCAATCAAATCAAGCGCCTTGTCTGGCAAACGCTTGTCAGCTTGATACCGAACAGACAAATCGACTGCTGCATCAATTGCTTCTTGAGAGATTTTTCCGTTATGAAATTCTTCAAAATTCTTGCGCAAACCAGTCAGAATTTCTTTTGCTACTGCGGGAGTCGGTTCGTCAACTGCAAGACGATAGAAACGACGCATTAGTGCTGCATCCTTTTCAAAAGATTCAGTAAATTCTTTCCAAGTTGTAGATGCAATAACCTTGATTTGTCCCTTTGCAAGTGCAGGCTTAATCATATTCGAAAAATCGACTGAGCTATTTGAACTTGCGCCGGCACCCTTCATTTGGTGTGCTTCGTCAATAAAGAGAATAACCTTACCCTTTGTCTTAAGTGCGTTAATAACATCCTTAAGCTTTTCTTCAAATTCACCACGATACTTGCTACCAGCGAGCAATGAGCCGATATCCAGATTATACATTGTATAACCCTTCAAGTAATTAGGAACATCATTTTCAGCCAGGCGCTTTGCGAGACCTTCTGCAATTGCAGTCTTGCCAGTTCCAGGATCGCCAACAAGCAAAACATTGCTCTTAGAGCGCTTTGCCATAATATGGACAATCTCAGAAATTTCTTCTTCCCGACCGATAACAGGATCGATCTTACCTTCTTGGGCTTGTACGTTGAGGTTTTCGCAATATTCTTTCAAAATTGCGTCTGCTTTATCCTCAGTAAGATTTTTCTTACCACCAGCAGTATTATTATTGGGTTTATTAGTTTCCACGTATCTTCCATTAAAAAATTGTACCAATTCAGCCTTTTCTACACCATACTTTTTAAGGAAGTATAATGCATGGCTTGCTTTTTCTTCAGTTAATGAAAGGTAGATATCAATCGTTTGGACAGTGGTGCGTCCAGAAAACAATACTTGAGTGAATGCACGATTGAATACACGTTCAAGACTTACTGTTTTCTTCGGTGCCTTTCCGTGCTCCAATTCTAGATTTTTTTGATTTTTCAAATGCTGTTCAACGTCATCTTTCAAGTTTTGAGTGTCAGTGCCAAACTCAGTTAGCAAAGATCCAAATTCTTGTGCAGAAACCATTGAATGCAACAAATGTTCTAAAGTCACATATTCATGATTCAGTGACTTTGCGAGCGCACTAGCGTTTTCAATAATTTGTTCGATTTCTGGTGTGTATCCGATCATTTTTCTTTCCTTTCAAAAATATTTAACGAAGAATTTAACTTCTCAATATACTGCTTCAATGAATCATCTGTAACTAAAGTGGGAACTTCGATAAGAATTTGGACAAGAATGTTCTTTCGAACATTTCCAATTTTGATGCCTTGACCTGCTAGTGATAAAATTGCACCATGCTGCGTGCCAGGTGGAACCCGTACTTCAAACACTTTCTTGTCAATGCCTGTGACTTCGATGCTAGTCCCAAGCGCAGCATCAAAGCAATCGATTTTGCGTTGAATACATATATCGCCTGAGTGAAGAATTTGGGTTTCTTCTGGAGCATTTAGAATAATTGTAACATATAAATCACCCTTGGGCAAGTCTGAAATTGCATCATCTCCTAAGTTTGGATATTTTAGCTTCTGACCATGAAACGTGCCAGCTGGAATATCCAAACGAACATATTCAGGTTCTTTCGTCGTTTTTTTAATTTGGACGTATTTGACTTGATTAGTTAAAGTATCTTCCAACTCTAACATAATATTAACATGCAATGAATGATTTGCTTTTTGAGGTTGTTGCGCTTGAAAATTTCCCCATTGATTTCTCATATGGGCAAAAATTTGTGACAAATCAATATCTTGAAATTCAGTAAATTGTTTCTGATTCAGATTTTGATTTTTATTTGTAAGGATTTCGTAAGCCTCTTTGATTTCTTTGAATTTGGCTTCGTCTCCACCTTTGTCAGGGTGGTGCTTCATTGCAAGCCGTTTGTAAGCTTTCTTGATTTCATCGTCCGAAGAGGTTGGGTCAACGCCCAATATTTCATGCGGTGTCATAGTTGATTACCTATTGAATTAATTATAGATTAGTTGGCGACAATAAGCAACCAAAGTGTTGCAAATTTACAACACTTCTATTGCTTATTGAATTTGGTTGCCTTGCCAGTCAGTTTGATTATCTGGTCCTGCAAATATGTTTGGATCGTATTTTGAAGCCATCGGATGAACTGGTTCTGGCGAGTAACTTTGTTCTGGCGCCGATCTAGTAATTTGGTTCTCATTGCTAGAATCTGCTGCATTAGCATATGATTGTGAAAAACTTTGTTCTCTCCAAGCAGTAACACCCAATATAGCACCAAATGACATATGAAACAACCCACCATTACTAGTGGTGAGTGGTTTCCATTCTAAGGGCGGGGTCCCCGGATGCAGTGCAGGCAAAAGGACAGCAAACATTATAGGAAATATTATAAAGTCAAACACATTAATAGTCAAGTATGTTATACCCGCAATGATTTTCCAATCCTTTTTTAACCAGGAATTGACAACCTTATCATGGACTTTGTTGATACCGCTTTTATTGTGTTTGGACATTCGGCGAAGGTGTCGTACAAGTTATCAATGCTGCATTTAATTCTGCGCTATAAATTTGATACAATTTTAATTCAGCGATTACGGCATTACCTTTGGTCAAGATTGAATCTGTAGGTTTCAAGTTAGATAATAAGTTTTCTGGCTTGTCTGGTTGTTGAACTGTACAAGTTACTGCTACAGGTACTTTTACTTGAGTAGAAGTTACGATAGCGGGTTGTGTCGCGCAACCACAAAGCAATAATATTCCTGCGATAATAGTATACAAAGATTTCATTGTTGATCTCCTAATTCAGTATTCAAATTTTGATTCAGTAGATCGCAATCTTGATTTTTATTTCCTGTTGCTTTTTGGGCAATTAGTTGAGCGACTTGCTGTTGTTTTACAGCTGATTGTTGTTTAACTTGTTGCATTGCGGTTTGCGCTGCTGCTGATCGTTGTGCTTCTTGATTTTGCAATTGTATTACTGCATCGTTGCTTGCTATAATGTTTGTTTCATCAGTTTTATTCGCTAATGTCAATTCACTATTTTGTGCTGTCAATGTCACAACTTCTGAATTTAAATGATCCAAACGCAATTTAACACCCACTACAGTTCCTATTAGTGACAGAACTATTACTGCGATAGCTACTAATTTTATTGTGGACAATCCGAACATATTTTTACCTTTATTCTAATCCACTAAGTTTTTTCAAAAAGTTGATATCTTCATTCGTTGAGTTAGTGGTATCATCAACGTTCAATCCCGCTGCATGCTTCATAGCATTTAATTGATCTTGTAACAAACGATACTTATGCGGTGAAAGTGGAATCTTTGATTCTAAGTATTTAATCTCTAGAGGATAGGCCTCTGAATCTTTACCATACTTGAATCTCCATTCATTAGCCTTTTGTCCAGTTAGATTTTTCATTTCTGTGACGAGCCGCATGATGTTTTTTGGAACATCTGTTCTGCGTTCCATTTCAACGAATACGAGGTAATAATTATTACCTAATTCGCCTGAACTAGAATCTGCATCCAAAATCCAATCATAGCCTTTTTCAAAGAAATTTGCCAATTCTTTGGCAGGTTCTTCGCCTTTAATTGTAAAGCTAAGAACGATAACATCATCATCTTCGCCTAGCTTGCTTTTATATTCATCTACGTGAAGAATCGGACGAACTAATCGTTTTAAATCTAGTGGTTCAAGACCTTCAATGAGTTTTTTAGACATTCGGCGCTCCCATTCCTGGTCCCGGCATTCCACCTGGGTTTCCTGCTGGCATTCCACCTGACATTTCTTCTTCACCTTCATTTCCGTTATCCTCATCACCACCTTCCTCGTCGTCTTCATTTTCCTCTTCATCTACACCTTCAGAATATGCTTCTTCGATATCCTCTAGATCCATTTGTTCGTTTTCTAGCTCAACAGTTCCTTTCTGAATGTTGGAGATCAAATCTTTCGGCATAGTGATAGTTACGAGCCAAACTTTTATAAATTTGTGTTTAGCAAATTTTGTCCCAGGTTTGTAATCATACGGAGATTTAATTTTCACCGGTACTTCTAACCGATCAAGATTATATTCAACTTCAATATCATATTGAAGTAAGCGCTTTGCAGCATCAGGGTCAGGCATTTTAGTATATGGCCACATAAACGTGCAAGTGACAAAATATTTTTCAAATACCGGGCCTTCGACTAACTCACCAAATTGCCAATTAGCATACGCATACATATCCATTTCATCTAGGACACGCTCAAAATCAATTATGGCCGCAACCATACTAGGAGATTCAGTGACTGCCTTGACATTTTCAATGATGGACTTTAAATTTTGTGCCATAAAAATATTTCTCTAATACAGATATTTATCGAACGAAGAAACATAGAGAATTTTGCCAATTGGTTTATTTATGATTGCAGATTAAGAAATTTAAGCGTATATTTAAAGAGGTAGGATAGTAGTAAATAAAAGTATGAGCATTGAAAGTCTGTGCTCATCACAGAAAGATATGACTCATATTAGCCGCAGTAAACTTTTCTATTTTAAGGAAAATATTTGATGTCAAGAAGAAAAAACAGAGCAGTAGAGGATGAACATTACAATCAATACGATTCACATAACAAAAAAACAAATCGTAGTTCTCCACATCAAGATAACACAATAAACTTCAACAGCTATGTAAAACAAAGAAAAACAGTGCAGTTAGTAGCTAAAACTGACAATCAGCAAGAATACATTTATCAATTGTTAGATCCATCATTAACTATCGTATTAGCAACTGGTCCAGCTGGCGCCGGTAAGACACACGTAGCAATGTTGGCGGCTATTAAGGCACTTAGAGAAGGCCAAGTTGATAAAATTATCTTGACTAGACCTAGCGTTGGAGCAGATGACGAGAAGATGGGATTTCTACCAGGCACACTCATGGAAAAGATGGCCCCATGGTGTATTCCCCTACTAGATGTTTTGAAGCAGTATTACTCAGTCCCTGAGATTAATAAGATGATCGATGAAGAAGTTATTGAAATGACTTCAATGGCATTCATGCGTGGCCGAAACTTCAATAATGTATTCGTTATTTTGGACGAAGCACAAAACTGTTCTATCAATCAGATTAAGATGATAACGACTCGCGTTTCTGAGAATTGCAAGCTAGTTATAACAGGCGATTTGAAACAGCACGATAAGAAATACATTGCAGACAATGGTTTCCGTGATTTCATTGATAGGCTGCGTGACAGCAAGACACAATATATTTCCTTTGTTGAATTTGGTACAGATGATATTCAACGTTCAGAAACAGTGAAAGAAGTGTTGTGGTTGTATGGAGAAGAAGATCCTCAGAGCGAGGAATAAGAAAAAGGGGCTTTTCAG
>Ga0210403_10005586_pt1 | contig 10646 bp, 7 predicted proteins | sample IncBWC19MmetaG_FD_150863 | JGI IMG/M metagenome (GOLD analysis project Ga0210403, IMG submission 150863) | Forest soil microbial communities from Barre Woods Harvard Forest LTER site, Petersham, Massachusetts, United States - Inc-BW-C-19-M | ecosystem: Environmental > Terrestrial > Soil >... | reverse complement strand
GAGCCGCTTAGCTCCAGCACACGCCCGCCGACTTCGTTGGTGCTGGATTTCACCCGGTCGATGACAGTCGAGAGAGGAATGCCATATGCGAGCAGCTTTGTGGGGTCGACACTCACCTGATACTGGCGAACGAAGCCGCCAATGCTGGCAACCTCGGCAACGCCCGGAACAGTCTCCAATTGGTAGCGAAGGTGCCAATCCTGGAGTGTGCGTAGATCAGCGAGGCTGTATTTGTGCGCGTGATCTACCAGAACGTATTCATAGACCCAACCTGCTCCGGTTGCATCTGGTCCGATCGCCGGATGCACGTCGGCCGGCAAGCGCCCCGCAATGGTTTGCAGATATTCCACCACCCGCGAACGTGCCCAATAGATGTCGGTACCGTCCTCGAATATGACAAAGACGTAGCTATCGTTAAACATCGTCTGAGCACGGACAGCCTTGACGTTTGGCGCTGCCAAGAGCGCCGTCACGATGGGGTAGGTGACCTGATCCTCAATAATATTGGGAGGTTCACCTTCCCAATTTGTATGAATGATGACCTCTACGTCTGAAATATCCGGCAGAGCATCGAGCGGAATGTGACCCATGCTCCAGATTCCTGCAATGGTCAGCAGCGTAACACCCGTGAAGACAAGAAACCGATTCTGAGCGCACCATTCAATGACGCGGGCGATCATGACTACATGCCTCCCGTGGCATCGACATTGACCTGCTTATGGGCAATGGTTTGCCCGTTCTGAGCTGCTGTAATGGTGACTTGCCACGTGCCTCCTGAGCCGAGGCTGCCGCTGCCTTCATACATGCCACCGCCTTTATCGCTCGCCTGGACCACTGTCTTCATAGCGGCCATCCCCATTGCAGGCATCGCGGCCATGAAGAAGGTGACGGTGACTTGAGCTCCCGAGATGGGTTTTCCCGCGGCATCTGTCAATTTGACGCGGAACGTATTGTTTCCTTTCTGAGGGGGAGACGGTTGCGTGGTCAGTTCAGCATTGGCCTGTGCTTGCGCCGATGTGTTCATGGCCGCAGCCTGCCCTGCGCCTGGAGGCGGAGGGAGAAATGCGCCGGCAGCCGCTTGCAACTGAGCCTCTGAATCAATCAGGAAGTTGGCAGAAGTGACGATCTGTTCGCCCGCTTTGATCCCTTTCGTAATCACAAACTGATCGCCGACGTGAGGGCCCACCTCAACTTCACGCGGCTGTATGTTTCCCTCACCGGTGAACGTAAAGAGCAGACTCTTAGTTCCCGAGTGGAAGACGGCGGAGTCGGGCACGCTTAGACGCCTGCCCAGAGGAAGCTTCAGGCTCACGTTCACGTACATTCCAAGTCGAAGCTTCAGATCAGCATTCGAAAACACAAGACGCACGGGCAGTGTTCGCGTGGCCGTATCCAACTGAGGCAGCAAATAATCCACTTTCCCCCGGAAGACCTGTCCGGGATAGGCATCCAGAGTGATCTCGGCGGGATCACCTGGTTTAATCTTTCCCGCATCGTTCTGAAAAACTTGTGCGAGTACCCAGACATCTGAAAGGTCAGCAATTGCGTAAAGCTTCGTATCCGGCTGTACGTACATGTTCGGCAGGGCATTTCTCTCGGTTATGTAACCGGAAGCCGGAGAGTAGAAGGTGAGATCGGTAATCGATTCGCCGGTTCCATCCAACTTCGCGATCTCGCTGTCCGATACGTCAAATTGTTGAAGCCTGGCTTTGGCTGCGGCAACGAGTGATGCAGCGCCGTCTGCAACACCGTTGACAGAGCTCTGTTGCAGCGCGAAGGCACTTTTCTTCGCCTGAAGATATTCGCGTTCGCTTGCGACAAGATCAGGACTATAGATTGTGAACAGCGGTTCTCCTTTGCGGACGATGTCGCCCGTGGCGTCCGCATAGACCTGGCGAATCCATCCAGCAAACCGCGTCTGCACATAAGCAAAATGGCGTTCATTCGGCTGCACGGTTCCATACGAACGGATTTCGTCACTGAGCGTCTTGGATTCGACCGTCCCAATCTTTACTCCGATGCTTTGCATCCGCTGTGGCGATAGCTGGATCGGCGCAAGTGGCATTTCTGCTGGACTTGCAGCAGAATTATCAGAGCCTGTGGCTCCCCGGATCGTAGTCTGCGACGGCTCGCCATCGTTGCTCGCGGTAGACGCCTCTTGTGTGGCGTGTATGAGCAAGTTGAATGGCGAGCGCCACCAGAGCCATGCGGACACAGCGACAACGGCGACAAGCGCAAAAAGTGTAAGCAGAAAAGCGCGGCGATATGTAATCACTTTCGTTTCTTCATTCATGGGAGTGTCACCCCCGAGAGACGCTGGATGTGGGCCAATGCGGTTTCATGGTCGAGAAGGGTTTGTTGGTATTCGAGGTCCAGATTCAAAACGTCCATGTAGGACGAAAACAAGCTCTCGAAATCTGTGCGACTGGATTCGTAGGCGGTTAAACCGGCTTGAATAGTTGCTTGGGCTTGTGGAATCAGCCCGTCACGATAGATCAGCAGTTGCTCTTCTGAGGCTTTGATCGTCACGTATTGCTTCTGGACTTCGGCAAGTACGGCCTGCACCTGGGCATCCTGTTCCTGCTGCGCACGTTCAACGTTGACCTGAGCTTGAGCGAGCGCAGCTTGTCGCGGCTTACGTCGTGGGAAATTCACGCTGAATGAAAACATGTAGTAGTCGCGAAATTTGCGGTCCGTGTTCTCGTACATATAGGAGACCTCAAAATCGGGACGAAATTCTTTTTGCGCTAAGTCAACAGCAGTTTGGCTGCGCTGGATCATCGTCGTATCCTCTTGGACATTGGGGTTCTGTCCCTTCACCTTGTCCAGAAGTTCGATCGCGGTATAACGGAGGAAAGTCGCTGACAGAGGTTCGGGAATAATGTCTGGAGAATCCTGAGACCTATGAAGAATCCGTTTGAGCACAGCTTGGTCTTCACCGACCAGTTGGTGATGCATGGAAATTTCGCGAAGAATTTTGGTCCGCTCAAGCTGCGCCTTTAGTACGTCCCGCTGATTCCCCTGACCAGTTGAGTAGTGCGCTTCGGCTTGTTGTTCTATTTGCTGGAGGAGAGCAGCGTTCTGCTGGAGGATTCCTAAGGTCTGTTGAAGATAAGCAAGATGGAAATAAGTCGTCTTCAAAGTTTCGATTTCGTCTTGCAGCACGACTTCTACGTGTGCCTTTACAGCGTCGGCATCCCGATCCGCCACCGCACCGCGCAGCTTGAGTTTTCCGGGATATGGAAACTGCTGAGAAGCGCCGAGGCCAATGTAGGCAAAATCGCTATTCGTGTAGCCCGCGAACGGTCGTGGACTACCAACGCTGAATTGTTGGATCGTGAATTGTGGGTCTGGACGGGTTGACATCTGCGGCGCAGCAAATGTCGCTGCCTTCGCTGCGCTTTCGGCAGCGTGAATGGCCGGATCGTTCTTTTTTGCCTCGTCGATGAGCACACTTAATGGCGTGGGGTTCCCGGCCTCGTGTTGCATCACGCTGGAAGCCTGCAGGGATTGTTCGTGTTCCTGCACTACTTGAGGAACAGCGACTACCCTGGACGAAACAAACAGCGTCAGAAAACCAAATACAATCAACTGAATCTTTTCGCGCCGGGTAAGGACCCACGCGCGAAAACAGATAGCTCGCATCATCGTCCTCCGCTAGAAATGGAATACACGCGGACACACGTAGGCCGCGTGGCCAAACGGAAGGACGCAACTAGATTCTTAGAACGGAGTTCGTTTCAGGCGGACTTAAGGGCGGAGAATGGAACTCGTCAAACGCTGGAGTTAAATTCACAATGGCAGGAAGGGTTACTTGCAAAATCGGCAAAATCGCAAGAACCACACCCGCTGAAGACGGTCCAGCAGTATGGCTAACACTGCTGATATACGGTTGTGAAACTTGCGAGGGTGATTCGCAGCAAGATTGCGACGACGGCATCGTTTGGGAGCCGCATTGGTCGCCCATCTGACGGCAGCAGTCGTTTTCACCGGCATTCAGCAATTGCCGAGGAACAAAGCAAGAAAGGCTTGGCGTCCCAAGCAACGCCAGAAGCGCAGTTACAACCCAGAATGTGCTGCGCGGCTTCATTTCTCCAAATCATACTCGTTGACCCGTTTCCGGGCAAGGAAAGACGACTGGGCCGTGCGACCTATCGTAAATGCAAGTAGCCATGCCCAAAATATCCCCGAGCCGGCTAGTCCGGCTGCTGCCGCGGATTTGGTCCGGCATATTCCTTCCAAAACCCCACGAGCGGACGGGCTCCACCGGCCGCTCATCATATTTGCTCTCGGACAAGGAACTCTTCTTACGCTTTCCATACCATCCCCTTCGGAACGCTGCGGGTAACTTCCAGCCCCTGCGTGGGGGTAATCATGGAGCGCCGCGCAACCCGACGCTTCCGAATGAAGCTGCCGATGAGGGTCCGCTGGGCGACTAAATCGGGAAACGGGGAAGCTCAGACGGACTCCGAGGACATCACGTCTCGAGGCGTTTATTTCTTCCTGCCGACAAAAATTAAGGCGGGTTCGTGGGTCGAGTTGGTCCTTGTTCTGCCGCACGAAATAACCTTAGCCGAACCCGTTCTCGTCCGCTGTCAGGCGCGCGTGCGGCGAACGGAAATCAAGAAAAGGAATCAGGTAGGAGTGGCGGCCGAAATTGAATTTTACCAGCTTTTGCGTGAAGACAAGAACAATGGCTCCAAAGCTTCAAATTTCGGGGAATAAGAGGCAGAAAAAAAGCGAGCCGGCGCAGAGGGACTAACTGTGAAACACGCCTCGAAATGGGGAGGCCTTGGCGAGCGCCTCGTGAACCTCCAGGACGGTGAGAGCATCGTTCTTGAGTGTCACGGCGACGCGGCCGAAGAGGCTCATAAGGTACGCAATGGCCTGAATGGCATCGCGGCTTGTATCTTGATCCGACGCTCGGTGACGGTTGTGAATGGGAAAATCGTGATTAAGCGCTTGGGGGTCTGGCGGCCCCCTGTGCTAAGGCACGCAAATCTCAAGCGCGGAGTTTGAGACCGGTCGGCTCGGTTGCCCACTTTTAGACGCAGCATCCAGAACGACTGTTTGCCGAACCCCGCTATCCCTCAAAAGCAGTATTTGTTTCAGTCGTTTCCGGTCGACACCGATCTTCCGAACCGGGGTTCGGAGCGTCCTCAACGTCGACGGCGATCATGAGTAGTTCTAGCTGGAATGTTTCAACGCCATTACGTGCGTCATAAGATGCCAGTCGTTGAATGGCGTGAGGCTGACCTTGATTCGGCGGATGTCGGGGCGAGGATCACTCGGTTTATACCCAACGACGTATTGCCCCTGCAGCTCCACTCCTAGGTTTCCGGAAAGATCAAGCAAGTCCCACAAGTTTGATGCTTGGAGAACGTCACCGCCGGTCGTCTCGGCGAGTTCGGAAAGCAGGCGGGGACCTTCGCTGTCCTCGGTCGTGCTGCTCGCGTCGTCAGCGTCAAACATTCCAAGCGCATAAACCTGGCAGTCGGATCCTCTTAAAAGGCTTAGGATCTCGGTTTCATCGTGCCGGCTGTGATTGTCTACGCCATCGGAAATGACGAGCAGAATATGCCTGTCATAGCGCGCGCTTTTCATTTGCGCCACGCCAAAATAGATCGCGTCAAGCAGGGAGGTCTGGCCCCTGGGTTTCAGTGACATTGTCCGCTCTTCCAACCGCTCGATATCGGAAGTGAAACCGCTCTTTAGATCGGGCCGATTATTAAAACTGACGAGAAAGAATTCATCCTTGGGATTGGAGTTCTGCAAAAACTGCGCCAATGCGTGTCGGGACGCGACCATCTTGTCGGACATGCCCCTGCTGGTATCGAAGAGCACTCCGATTGAGACTGGGGCATCCTTCCGCGAGAAGCTCAGGATTTTTTGCTCGACATCGTCCTCAAAGAGCCGGAAGTTGTTCTTTTGCAGATTCGGAGCGAGGTGGCCGAAGGCATCCGTAACTGTGACGTTGACGCGTACCGTGTCCGCGTCGATCTGAAGGGAGTTGGCCGTTGGCTGTGGGATGGAGTCGGCCGATGGCTGTCGTCTGTGCAGCGTTATCGGGCCCTCGACCTGCGCAGCAGCCGAAAGCAGAGGAAATGTAACCGCGGCAACAATCATGGCAAGGTGGCCCGCTTTTAGATTCCGCTTCATGGTTGCCCCCACTGGATTTCCGTGCCCGGGTTCTATAACGGTCGGGTCGCGTAGGAGGGATGGTGGACCGTCGCGCACGTGTCGCGCGATGGCACTTCCGGCTACATGTGCTAGTACCAGCGTAGCTATTCGTTATGTCGGATGTACTAGCCGAGTGGTTCTACCCTGATGCAGTTAAATACCCGTAGGCGTTAAGCGAAACTTCGGGTGACGGCACTTCCACCAGCCGAATCGATGCGGATATGCGGGGAGGAGTTTGGAAATTCTTGGGCTTAGGGTTTTCCGAACCAGATTTCCGGCTCTCCTGGGTGATTCAGAGCACGGTGGACGCCACGCAGCGGGCAAGGAAAGTGCACATCCTTAGAGATTGCAGTGAAAACAAAAGAGTTAAGAGCGGGCCTATAAGCCAGATAACGTCCAGCGGCGTTGACTCTGCCCTAGCCGGCTGCCCGAAACGCGGCGTAGGCCAAGATGGACAACTGGCTGGGATCGAGGAGCGAGCCAAACTCGCGGCTCAGCGATGCAAGAAGGTTGTCGAGATATCCCAAAAATCGAATCTAGCGGCCCGCCGCTTTTGCTGCGGACTGAGTGAGCCAAGTTTCGAATCGCGTTTCGCCAAGTAGGGCGTCTTTGTCGGGGACTAGCGTTCGCTCGCCGACCTCTGCGCCGGAGTATCGCGCGTGCGGGTCGGCGATGACTTCGCGGGGATCTTTGAGGGTGGCCAAGCGCCGCTGGACCAGTTCATCCAGGCGAAACTGTTCCGGCCCCGCTATTTCGACGATCCCATTTACAGGCGGGCCGACAGCGACCCTGCCTACCCCACTCGCGACATCGTCGGCAGCCATCGGCTGGAAAAGCACAGCTGGCAAATGCACCTTGCCGCCGTCGAAGGAAATGTCGGCAAGCCCCTTGAGGAACTCGAAGAACTGCGTCGCGCGCACGATGGAGTAGGGGATTGAAGATTCTTTGATCAGTTTCTCCTGAGCGATCTTAGCGCGGAAGTAACCGCTTTCGGACAGCCGGTCGGTTCCCACAATCGATAACGCAACGTGATGTCCTACCCCTGCGGCCGCTTCATAGGTGAGGAGGTTACGAGTTGATGTTTCGAAGAACTTCAGCACTGCTGCGTCCTCCCACGAGGGAGAGTTTGATACGTCAACGACTGCGGAAGCACCTTTCAGCACTTCGGCTAGTCCCTCGCCTGTGACGCTGTTTACGCCCGAATCGGGTGATGCCGCTACCGCCTCGTGCCCGTGCTGGCGCAACTTGGTAACGAGCTTTGACCCGATGAGTCCACTGCCGCCGATCACTACGATTTTCATGATTTCACCTTTCCTTTCGACCTGGGCTTTTCAAAGCTGCCCGTCGTACTTCCGCCTGCGAGCGATTCTAACCTCCGACACAAACGCTACTCCACCGGGTCATACCCGCAGCCAAGAAAAAAGCTGCCTCGCGAAAAATTTGAGCGTCACGTGTCACATCACCCACCTTCCCTCCTTTAGCCGAACGGAAAGCGGATGAAATGCATAATCGAATGCATATTTATGGTTAGAAACTATGGTTAGAAATTCAAAAAAAGTGTCCGTAACTTATTGAAAAGAAGCGAACGGGCCTATAAGCCGGATTCTGTCTTCGCAGCTAAGAGTCACCGCAGCTTGGAAGCTGCGATGCCGAGCTTAGACGCGGAGGCGATCATTCCTCTGGGCCGCCGATCGCTCGACGGCTCGATGCAGCCTACCCGAGGGTTTGGTGAGAACGCCGCGAAGCGCTCCCACGCTTAACGGGCCGGGCCGGCCCTCCCCTCCTATTTGGCCTTGCACCGCGCGGGGTTTACCGTGCCGCGGACATTGCTGTCCGCGCGGTAGGCTCTTACCCTACCGTTTCACCCTTACCAAGTGACGCGATTTGAAAAGACCCGCACGAGGTTTGGCCTCGGGCTGATCATCGATTCGCGTTCACCGGCGGTTTATTTTCTGTGGCACTGTCCGTAGCCCGACGCCGGCATCCGGCGCTCGGCCCCCTGGCGTTACCAGGCGCGCTGCCCTGCGGAGTCCGGACTTTCCTCCAGGCTTTTCCCCTTCGGGATTTGCCCAGCGATCGCCCAGCCCGCTCGCTCGAGTCATTATAGCGTATAGCGCGTTGGCAAAGGCCGGATCGAGAGGAGGATCAGAAAAGTGTTTGAGTGGGTTTCTTAGATGATTTGCGTTTGGAGGCCGGCGCGACTTTTCCCGCGCGTCCACCGGGCTTCTTTTCGTCCGCGGCGGCTGGCGGGGCAGCCAATTTTCCTTCGAGCAGCCCGTCGAATTCGTCCTCGGTCAGAGTTCGAACGCCCAGGGTTTTCGCTTTTTCGTATTTCGAGCCCGGGTCCTTGCCCACGACAACGTAGTCGGTGTTCTTGCTCACTGCACTGACTACTTTGCCGCCGTGCCTGCCGACCAACTCGCCTGCTTCCTCACGCGAACGGCGCGCCAGTGTTCCTGTAAAGACAAAGGACTGGCCCGCCAAACGATTGGAAACCGCCTCCTGCCGAGCATGTTGGGGATCAATACCCGCAGCGCGCAAGCGTTCGATTACTTTTTGGTTGGCGCGTTCGGAGAAAAACTCCACGATGCTGGCGGCGACTTTGGGCCCGACTTCGGCCACATCGGTCAGGGCTTGCTCGTCGACTTTCTCGAGAGCCTCCATCGAACCAAAATGCCCGGCCAGCAGCTCGCCCGTGCGCTCGCCTACAAAGCGAATGCCCAGCGCGTAGATCAGCCGTGAAAGGTCGTTCGTCTTGCTCGCGGCAATTTCCCGGAGCAGATTATCGGCCGATTTTTCCGCCATGCGCTCGAGAGCGGCCAGTTTTTCAGCATCGAGGTGGTAGAGATCGGCAAAATCCTTAACCATGCCGGTGGAAACGAGCTGATCGACAAGTTTGTCGCCCAGTCCGTCGATATTCATGGCGTGCCGGCTCGCGAAATGGAGCAAAGACTCACGTTGCTTTGCGGGGCAGGCAGCGTTTACGCAACGATAGGCGACTTCGTCGGGCGATTTGTGAATATGGCTGCCACACTCCGGGCATAGTTCAGGGACCTTGACCGGGCGGCGGTCCTTTCCGCGCTGCACAACTCTGACGACGTGCGGGATCACTTCGCCGGCGCGTTCGATGAGCACCGAATCACCCGCCGCAAGGTCCAGCCGTTCGATCTCATCCATGTTGTGCAACGTCGATCGGCTCACCGTGACTCCGCCCACGATCACGGGATCGAGCAAGGCCACCGGGGTGAGCGCTCCAGTTCGTCCAACTTGGAAGGCAATTTCGCGCACCGTGGTAGTTTCCTGACGCGCAGGATACTTATAAGCAATCGCCCAACGTGGAGCTTTAGAGGTCAAACCAAGCTCTTGCTGAAGCCACAGTTCGTTTACTTTGACGACTATACCGTCGATGTCATAGGGCAATATCTCGCGTTTCTCGCCCCAGTCCCGACAATATTCCTTTACCTCCTCGATGGAAGCGCAACGCTTCCACCGACCGGGAACTTTGAAGCGCAATTTTGTGATCGCATGCAGCGCTTCAGAGTGAAGTGGAAAGGGTGGGTGCCCGAGTTTGAAGATAGTCCACGCGAGGAAATCCAGTTGGCGTGATGCCGTTACGGACGGGTCCAGCATGCGGACCGAACCAGCCGCAGCATTCCGAGGGTTGGCAAATGTTTTCGCATTGGCCTTGAGTTGCCTATGGTTTAGTAACTCGAAAGCGGCGCGCGGCATAACGACCTCGCCACGGACCTCAAACCTAACCCCTAGATGAAGGGCACTGGACACTACAGGATCCACGCGCAACGGAACCGAGCGAATGGTTCGTACGTTAGGCGTGACATCCTCTCCTTTAGTGCCGTCTCCGCGTGTTACAGCGCGAACCAGCAAATCACTTTCATAATGCAGGGCTAGGCTCAATCCATCGTATTTGTGTTCGACGACATATTCGACGTCTTGTCGGCCCGAAACTTCTCGGGCGCGCTTATCAAAGCGGTCGAGTTCCTCAAATGAGAAAGCGTTATCAAGACTCAACATCGGAGGATTGTGTTTGTATGTCTGAAAACCTTGGCGGATAGGCTCCGTTGGAAGCAAAGGACGAGTTCGTTTATATTCCTCAACTTGCTCCGCCTCAGCTCGCGCGCTCTTCGTTCCGCCCACACGCTGCGTGGGCGAATCGGGCGTCACGATTTCGGGGTGCTCCGTCTCCACTTGCTTAAGCTCATTCATCAATCGGTCAAATTCAGGATCGGAGATCGAGGGCTCATCGAGCACATAATAGCTATACTCGTGCGCGCGGATCTCCTCGCGCAATTTGGCGGCTCGATCGAGGAGTTCGCTATTCTTTTTGGGTTTGACCTTGACCATAACCTGCTGGCTGATGATTTAGATGTAGCTCAAGTAAAAATTATACAATTCGCATCTAGACGTTGCGCCCGCGGCTTCGAGCAGCAATCATCTTTATGCCTTCT
>Ga0210403_10005579_pt1 | contig 10650 bp, 9 predicted proteins | sample IncBWC19MmetaG_FD_150863 | JGI IMG/M metagenome (GOLD analysis project Ga0210403, IMG submission 150863) | Forest soil microbial communities from Barre Woods Harvard Forest LTER site, Petersham, Massachusetts, United States - Inc-BW-C-19-M | ecosystem: Environmental > Terrestrial > Soil >... | reverse complement strand
AGGGGTGGAGAAGAAAATGCTGTAGGAAGCAACAGCGACGCCGGCAGCGATCACGTCTTCCCATATCGGGACGGCCCTGCCGGGTCCATCAACCGGGAGGGAAACGCCGAGAAGCGACAATCCAAACAGCAATCCCACCGAGATCGCCATAATGACGAGCCCGGCATAGATCAGACGGGCGGCGCCAAGATGGATGCGACCGTTGATGAGGTCCAGCATGCCGTTGAGAATGTGTGGTCCCGGCACCAGGATCATGCACGGGCAGACCGCCACAAGTCGCAACGACGAGCTCAGCTGATAGCGCACCGCCAGTGCGCCGACGACGCCAGCCAGAATTGCCGCGCAGAATGGTTGGATGAAGACGTTTTCACTCAGGCGCGCCAAGGCGCGGCGCAGAATGGCGCCGGCGCCGGCGCTCACGAATATCAGTACCGCAGGGAGAAAATGCCCGATACCGAAGATGATCGAGAGCGCCACGGCACCCGCCGCAGCCGCAAGCGTGAAAAGCCATGTCGGCGCTGGTGGCGCACGCGCGATCATCCCGATAGCTTTCATTGCGGCATCCGGCGCAAGCCGGCCGGATTCGACTTCCTCGATTGCCCGCATCGTCGAAGCCACGCGATCCATATCCACGCCGGTGGGATCGGCCGCTGTCTGGGAGATCAGCGCGCCGTCCATATCGTTTTGAAGTTGCAGCTCGCCCCAGCGCGGCATGACCTTGGCGCGCAATCCAAACGCGCGGGCGAGGCGCTCGGCCCCGGTCACAGTCTGTTCTGTGGCTTGCCCATTGATGAAAAGAACCCGGGCGAAAGCGAGGACAAGATTGGAACGCTCATCGGGCGTCATGAGAGCTTCTCGCAACTTGCGGAGCGGCCCGAGCCGGCTGCAACCTCCTCAAGGCCGGCGCTCAGGCCGCGCTTGCCTTGGAAGCGGCGGCTGCCACGTAGGGCCGCACCATTTTTTTCGGATCGACGACACGATCGAATTCGGCTTCCGTGACAAAGCCTAAGCTCAACGCGGCGGCCTTCAGGGTCAGATCGTTGTCCATGGCGTAGTGTGCAATCTTCGACGCTTTGTCGTAACCGATGACAGGGGAAAGCGCCGTGACCAGCATGAGCGAACGCTCGACGTATTCGTTGATCTTCTTCAGGTTGGGCTTCGTGCCCTCGATCAGGAATTTCCGGAAGTTTACGCAGCCGTCGTTCATGATCGTAATGGAGTGGGTGATATTGAAGATCATCAGCGGCTTATACACGTTCATTTCGAGGTAGCCGCCGGCGCCACCAAAGCCCACCGCGACGTCATCGGCCATCACCTGCACGGCGATCATCGTGAGCGCCTCGCACTGGGTCGGGTTGACCTTGCCTGGCATGATCGAGGAGCCCGGCTCGTTCTCCGGGATCGCCAATTCGGCAAATCCGGCACGCGGGCCGCATGACATCAGGCGAATGTCGTTGGCGATCTTGTAGAGCGATACCGCGAGCGTGCGCAGCGTTCCGGACAGTTGTACCAGCGCGTCGTGGGCGCCCTGCGCGGTGAACTTGTTGGGCGCGGTGACAAAAGGCAGATTCGTCAGCTTGGCGATCTCGGCGTCGGCCGCTTCGGCAAAGCCCGGCACCGAGTTGATGCCCGTTCCCACCGCGGTGCCGCCCAGCGCCAGGCGATACACGCCTTCCAGGGCTGCTTCGATCCTCGCCAGGTCGTCCGTCAGCATCCCGGCATAGCCGGACCATTCCTGGCCCAGGGTCAGCGGCGTGGCGTCCTGCATGTGCGTCCGCCCGATCTTGACGATGTCATCCCAGTCTTTTGCCTTCGCGCCGATCGCATCGCGCAATCCTGTCACGGCGGGAACGAGGCGCTGCCTCACGTTGACGGCTGCTGCGATGTGCATCGCCGACGGGAACGTGTCGTTCGACGACTGCGCCATATTGACGTGATCGTTGGGGTGAACCGGCGTCTTGCTCCCGAGCGGCGTTCCGGCGAGCTGGCAGCAGCGATTGGAGATCACTTCGTTGACGTTCATGTTGAACTGGGTGCCGCTGCCCGTCATCCAGGCATGCAAGGGAAACATGTCGTGATGCTGGCCGCCCAGGATTTCGTCGCAGGCCTGGACGATCAGTTTGTAGCGTTGATCGTCAAGTCGTTTGGCGTCGTGGTTGGCGATGGCAGCGGCTTTCTTCAACGTGGCGTAGGCCGTGATCATTTCGCGGGGAATCAAATCCTTCCCGATGCTGAAATGCTCCAGCGAGCGCTGGGTCTGCGCGCCCCACAGCTTGTCCGCGGGCACTTCAACCGCGCCGAGACTGTCGGTCTCTCTTCTCATGCTAGCCATTTCGTCTCTCCTGTGTTCTAGTTGATTTGGTTTGACGACTGTGTCGTGCTGCTCATCGCCGGCGACGTCCATTGCCTTTCTACCCGTCGAGGCCCGCACCCAAGGCAAGTTGATACAAGGCGAACCCTGAGGCCGAACCCATTCCGTGGCCTAGCCACTCTTGCCAGCGGGCCTAGGCCGCCCTGCGCGCTTCCTTGCGTTCGATGAATGCGTGCAGATCGGCATTCACCTGGTCCTTGAGCGTCGTGCACAGACCGTGCGGGGCGCCCTTGTAGGCCCTCAAGGTCGCGCCCTTGATGAGCTTGGCCTGGCGCAGGCCAGCGTCGGCGAACGGCACGATCTGGTCGTCGTCGCCCTGCATGACGAGCGTCGGCACGTCGAACTTCTTCAGATCGTCTGTTTGATCCGTCTCGGAGAACGCCTTGATGCAGAGGTAGGCGGCCGGGAAGCCTGCCATCATGCCCTGCAGCCAGAATGAATCGCGTACGCCCTCCGAGACCCTCGCGCCCTCGCGGTTATAGCCGTAGAACGGCAGGCTGAAATCCCTCCAGAACTGCGAGCGGTCGGCCTGAACGCGGGCGCGTAGTTGGTCGAATACCTCGATCGGCGTGCCGTCTGGATTAGCCGGCGTCTTCAGCATCAGAGGCGGGACGGCGCTGATCAGCACCGCCTTTGCAACACGCTTCGTGCCGTGGCGGCCAATATACCGGGCGACCTCTCCACCCCCCGTGGAGTGACCGACATGGATGGCTTTATCGAGATCGAGCTTCTGCACGAGCTCCGCCAGGTCATCGGCATACGTGTCCATGTCGTTGCCGGTCCACGGCTGGCTCGACCGTCCGTGGCCGCGCCGGTCATGCGCGATGCAGCGATATCCGCGCGAGGCGAGATAGAACATCTGGTCCTCGAACGCATCCGCGGAGAGCGGCCAGCCATGGCTGAACACCACCGGTTGCCCGGTGCCCCAGTCTTTGTAGTAAATCTGCGTGCCGTCTTTGGTCGTGATCGTGCTCATGACGTGCCTTTCTTTGGCTGGGTTGGATGGTCCAGGTGTTCGCCTGCTCGGAAGTTGCAGGCATTATCGCCGGCGATAGGCTTACGGCAGCGGCAACCCGGCGCTGCAGATCAGGAACCGCACCAGCCCGCCCGCCATGGCGATGTTTTTGAAATTCACGATCCGATTTTCGTCGCGTAAGTCTCGGTGGAAGAAGCCGACGCCACGCAGGCGTCCCCGAGCGCGAGAAAAGCGTCGAAGTACTATTTACGACTTAACAACCTTGCCAAAATTGACGGGTGTCAAATTTGCGCCGATTTATTCCAAACCCCGCCCACGCCGCGGCGGCCGCCGCGATCGCAATGAGCTTCCGGAGTGAAGCTGGCGCGTCAGACGGGGCGGAACGGTCACCGGCTTACGGCGCTGCCGGAGTCCGTCTTATTTCTTAAACACCGCGTCGATCGCGGCTTGGGCGCATTTTTCGCCGTCGGCGCTGGAAACACCCATCGAGCCGATCATCTCGCCGTCGACCAAGATCGGCAAAGCTCCGGGTTGCGGAAAATCATGCATGAAGGTTGGCGCCAGATTTTGGCCGGTGCGCACGATCTGGTTCATTTCCGAGGTTGGACGGCGCCAGCGGAGCGCCGATTTCGCCTTCAGTAGAGCGGTGTCGATGGAATTGGCGCCGGCTCCCTCCATGGCATGGGATTCGAGCTGATTCCCCGCCCAATCCAGCACCGACATCGCAAGCGTCATGTGATTGTGCTCAGCCCAAGCCGTGCAGGCCTCCACCATTGCGCGCGCGCCAGCGGTGGTAATGACCTTCTGCTCGCGAACCATCGCCTGAGCGGATGCTTCCGCGGCAAACGCGATGGCGGCGATTGCCGTGAGCGGGATCAGGTAACTGACACGCATGCTTTCCTCCTCCTCCTTGGGAAGCGCACTCTATCAAACCATGAGGCCAGGCGTCGAGCGGCTGCCCGGGCACTTCGCCCTCGCTTGCCTGCGATGCATCGGCTTCGCGGCGCCTCAACGGCGAACAAAAAATTCATGGCCGTTGTTGCCTGGCGGCAACAACCCTTGCGCGATAATCGGTTTAGAATGCCGATCGAGATTCAGGGCGTGGCGGTGATGGGCGGCTGAATCGTTCGCCGGACCGGGTGACAGCCGGGCTTGAACCCTGCAATCCGGACGCCTCGCCGCATCCGTGGAGATCGGAAGATGAGCTGGCACAAGAACTGCGCTCAGTGCGCGACCGCCCTTCCAAGCCGGCGCGCCGTCATTGCGGCGTTAGCCACGGCGGCCGTACTGCCGGCGACCTCTCCGCTGTTCGCTGCGGCGGCCGTTCCATCTCCCGCCGACGACGAGCGGTTCATGCGCATGGCGCTCGCCGAGGCCCGGCGCGGCGACTTTCCGTTCGGCGCAGTGATCGTCCGCGATGGCCGGGTGCTGGCGCGCGGGCGCAATTTGGGGCGCACCAACGGCGATCCGACCGCGCATGGCGAAATCACCGCGATCCGCCGCTGCCTCGCCGCCCACGGCAGCAAGGCGCTCAGGGGCAGCACGCTCTACACTTCCGGCGAGCCGTGCGCGATGTGCATGGGCGCGATTCTCTGGTGCCGCGTCGGCCGGCTCGTCTACGCCGCGTCCGTGGAGCAACTCGCCAGCAAAATCGATCAGATCATGATTTCGAGCGCCGATGTCGCGGCGAAGACGCCCTTCGCGCCGATTTCCATCACCGGCGGTGTGCTGGCGGACGAAGCGATGCAGCTTTTTGCGAATTAGAACGCCGCGCGTTCCGTCGATATGCCGCGTCCGCTGGAGCCGGGTGGCTGTTGGAGACGTCCATGATCGCCATGCGTGCCGCGAAGATCGCGATGGTTGCGGCTATCGCCTTGTTCGCCAGCCTCGTCGCATTCGGAAACGTGACCGACTACGGCACCAATTTCGCTTTCGTTCAGCACGTCCTGTCGATGGATACGATATTCCCCAATTCCGCGATCAGCTACCGGGCGATCACTCATCCATCGCTTCACCACGCTGCTTATGCCGTCATCATTGCGGCGGAAGCCGCCACGGCGGCGCTGTGCTGGATCGGTGCGTTCCGGCTGCTTCGCCGGATCCGCTCCGACGCCGGGACCTTCAACCGCGCCAAGACTTGCGCCGTCGCCGGACTGACGCTCGGCTTTCTGCTCTGGCAGGTCGGGTTCATGTCGATCGGCGGCGAGTGGTTTGGGATGTGGATGTCCGGCCAGTGGAACGGCGTCCCGAGTGCGTTCCGAATCCTCATCACCATCATCGCCGTTCTCATTTTTCTGGCGATGCCGGACGACGATCTCGATCGGCGCGGGTCCGCCTGAATCCAGCGCAGCATCGCGAGGCGCTGCTGGCGAATTGGGACCGAGCGCGAAACCATGAACGTTGCCGACGGGTCGCGCCAAGCTTGCGATTAAGCCGACTCACAGCGGCGCAATACGCTCCGCTATTGCGCCGTACACGCTCGCGCCCCGCCGCCGGCGCCAGACCGCGGGCGGCGTGCCGACCAGCTTCTTGAAGGCGCGGCTGAAGGCGGCCTCCGACCCGTAGCCGACGTCGCTCGCGATCACCGCGATGCTCGCGCCGCCGCTCGACAGCAGTCCCGCCGCCACCTGCATGCGCCACTGCGCGAGGTAGTGCATCGGCGGCTGGCCGACGAAGTGCATGAAGCGATCGGCGAGCCCCGAGCGCGACAACCCGACCTCGCGCGCCAGCTCCTCGATCGTCCAGGGATGCGCCGGCTTGCCGTGTATGAGCGCGAGCGCGCGGCCGACGTGGCGGTCGCGCAGCCCGGCGAGCCAGCCGGTCTGCTCGCGCGGAAGCGAATCGAGATGCATGCGCACGGCTTCCACGAACATCAGCTCGCTCAGCCGTCCGAGCACGCCCTCGCTGCCGGCGCGCTTGGCGGTCGCCTCGGCGACCGCGAACCGCGTGAACTGGCCGAGCCAGCCGGCCCCGCTACGGTCGCTCACCACCATGGTGCGCGGCAGCGCCGCGAGCAGCGGATTGAACGGGCGCAGGTCGCAGCCGAGAAAGCCGCAGATCAGGCCGAGCCGGTCCGGCCCGTCGGTCGCGTCGCCGATGTGATAGGGCCACTGCACGATGGGCGGCATGGTCCGCACGTCGAACGCCGCGCTGCGCGGCGCCTTCGGGTCGCTGCACATCACGTGTGGACCGCCGCCCGGAAACACGACGACGTCGCCGACCTCGAGCCGCACCGGCTCGCTGCGCTCCGGGATCGCCCAGCAGCCGCCTGCGGTGACCAGATGAAAGGAGATCAGATGCTGCGCCGACGGCATGATGATCGGCCGCAGCGTCTCGGCGCTCGGCACCGGGGCCGACCACGGCGGCGAAACATTGACGGTGAAAAAGACCGCGCCGGTCAGCTTGACGGCCCGCAGCACGTCGGACAGAGCGTCGGCGCCCATGCCGGTCCCTCTCGCGGCCAGACGAGCACATGCCGCGGAGTCAACGGTGTAAGCGAACTTCGGTTCGCGCGCAAACGCTGCGCGGCGCGCGCCGCCACTCACGCGGCCGCCCGCTCGATCGTGCGCAGGCGCGCCTGCAGACTCGCGTTGAGCCGGCTGGTCGGCTTCTGCGCCGCGCGTTCCGCCACCAGCGCGCAGGCGAGGCGCGGCTTGCGCGCGCGCAAGGCCGCCTCGGTGAAGGTGAGATGGATGATGTCGCACTGCGCGAGGCTGCCGCCGCAACGGTGCGCGATGCCGTGCACAGGCCTGAGCCATTCGACGCACGCCGCATAGTTGCCGCCGGCGAAGGCGAGGAGCGCTTCGCAGAACGGCGCCGCGAGCGCCTCCTCCGGGAGCGGCGCCGAGGCGTCTCTCGTGTCGATGCGCGGCAACGCCGCGAACGCGCGCGCGGCAGCGGCCGTGCGGCCGGCCGCGGCAAACGCGATCACGGCGTGGATGACAAAGAACGGCCGCGCGCCGGCGAGCGACTGCCGCTCCCAGCGATCGGCCAGCTCCTGCCAGCGCTCGCCCACCGGGATGTTGCGCAATTTGAGCCGCCACAGCAGCGCCGACCCGTCGGCGAGCGCCGGCATCTCCGCGCCGCGCGGCGCCGCGATCTGCACATCGTAGGTCGCAAGCGCCGAGGCCGGATCGTCCGCCTCGATCTGAAAGAGCGCGCGATGCCAGGCGAGATGCACGGAAAATCCGCTGCCCTCGATCCACGCCGCCTCGGTCCTGTCGAGGAACGCGAGGCCCTCGCGGGCGCGCCCCTCCATCTCCATCACGTGGGCGAGGACGTGGATAGCGCCGGGATGCCCGGGATCGATGGCGAGCACGCGCCGCGCCAGCTCTTCGGCCCGGCGATATTGGCCGTTCTCCTCGAGGCCGAACGCGTACATCGCGAGCACGCTCGCATAGCCCGGCATCGCGGCGTTCCATGCGGGCAGCGCCTGCGCAAGGCGGTCCCGCAGCATGCGCCGCCGCCCGAGGCGGAAGTCGAGCGCATGCGCGGTCGCGAGCGCGAGCACGTCGTGCGGCCGGTCGATGACGATGGCGCCGTAGCGCTCGGCCGCGAGCGCCGGATCGCCGTCGAGCCAGGCGCGCGCCGCGTCGGCGTGGCGGCGCGCCGGAGCGTCCGCGTCCGGGCAAGCCGCCTCGATCGCGGCGAGGCTCGCGGCGAGCCGCGGGCGAGCGGCCGCCGCGTCGGCGCCCACGATGGCAGCGGCGCGCAGGCAGTGGGCGGACACGCCGTGCGGGTCGTCGGCCAGCACGCGATCGATCTCGGCGAGGGGATCGCCGCGATGCGTGAGCAGGAGCGCGAGCGCCTGGTCGCGACGCGATCGTAAATCCGCCGCGACTCGCGCGGGGCCTGCTGGGGAAAAAATTGGTGACGCGGTCATGGCGCTCTCCTTCCTTCGACCGGGTGCGCCGGTGTTTTCAAATGGCAGGCGCTCGAACCGGCCCAAAGATCGCGTCCGAGCTTGTGGACGGATCAGCGAAACGTAATCCGCCAGCTGACTTGAAGTGGCGCTATGCGCTGCGCGATCGCGCCCTCAGCACTGCGATTCGCGGACGCGCGGCTCACTCGGACACGGGTCAGTGCTTGGTCACTACCACCTCGAGGTATTCGCTCGGCACGACCAGGGTCTCCGAGCCGCCGCGGTTCATGCGCCCGAGCAGCGCGGTGACGTCGGCCTGCAGCTCGGCCTGCTTGTCCGCGTTGAGGGCGGCGAAGGCGCGGTTCAACGGGCCGTAGAAGCGCTTGAACACCTCGAGCCAGTGCGCCGGCGACTTGTAGCGGAAGTTGAAGATCTGCCGCGACGCCTTCACTGTGTCGCGCGGAAACAGCTCGGCGAGGCGCGTCTCGGTGCCCCACGTCGCCGGCGACTTTATGCCGGCGGGCGGCGGCACGTGGTTGCCGATGGTCTTGAACAGCTGGCCGATGAAGCCCTCCGGCGTCCAGTTGGCGAAGCCGATGCGGCCGCCGCGGCGCACGACGCGCGAAAGTTCCGCCCCGGATTTCTCCTGGTCCGCGGTGAACATGACGCCGAAAGTGGAGAGCGCGACGTCGAAGCTGCCGTCGGCGAAGGGCAGCGCCTCGGCGTCGGCCACCTGGAAGGTGACAGGCAAGCGCTCGGCGACGGCGCGCTCCTTGCCGCGCTCGAGCAGGGCGCCGACGTAGTCGGTCGATGTCACCTGCGCGAAGCGGCGCGCTGCGGCGAGCGTGGCGTTGCCGTTGCCGGCGGCAACGTCCAGCACGCGCTCGCCGGCGCGCAGGTCGACGGCCTCGCAGATGCGCTCTCCGACGATCTGGAGCGTGGTGCCGATCACGGCGTAGTCGCCGGCCGCCCACGTCGCCTGCTGGCGCTGCTTGACGGCCGCGTAGTCGGGCGCGGCGGTCACGGTTCGGGGGAGGGTGACGGTGGTCATGGGAGTGTCCTTTCGCATGGGTTCAATCGATGCGGGGGCGCAGCGATCCGCTCGGCGCGCAAGGGGACGGCGCGATGGAAGCGAAGCCACCTGCGCCGGGAACCCCGCGTGGGCCGTCTTGTGCGCCGTAGCTAGGATGGATCGCGACGTGGATGAATGATTGCGCCGCCGGATCGCTTGATCGGGCGTCCAAATCGAGACGGAGACATCGCAGCCAACGGCGATCAGTCTCTCTCAACGCGGCAAAATGACGCGACCGGGCCTTGACCATACGCCGCATTCTTCGGCCTGAAGCGCCCTTTCGGCGCCTATGATTGTTCCCTCTGCGCATGAGCGAAGACATGCGCGATAGACGCTCCGGCTGGCCAGTTCACGGACTGAATCTCGTCCAGTATAGATTCTGAACTAGCCACCTTCGCCGCCGCGGGCGTAGCCTCGCGAATGCGCTGAGTATTTGCGATCAGGGAGTTCCAATGTCCGACATCAGCTACAAACAATTCTGTCCGGTGGCGATGGCAGCGGAGATCCTTGGTTGCCGCTGGACTCTTGTCCTCGTGCGCGAGCTCGTCGTCGGATCGACCCGCTTCAACGAATTGAGGCGCGGGGTGCCGAGAATGTCTCCTGCGCTTCTATCGAAGCGCCTCAAGGAGCTCGAAGCAGCGGGGATCGTGACGCGGGCTCCAGTCGGGGGCGAGCCGGGCGTATTCGAGTACTGCCTGACCGCGGCAGGACGAGACTTGAAACCGGTTGTCGAGGCCGTCGGCAATTGGGGGCAGAGGTGGATCGAGACGGGAGTATCGTTGGAGAACCTGGATCCCAATCTCCTCATGTGGGATATGCGCCGCAATATCGATCCGGTCCCCATGCCTAGTCGCCGAAACACGATTCAAGTCATCTTTACCGATCTCCCGCCGGCGCAACGAAACTGGTGGCTGGTCGTCCAACCAGGACAAGAAGTCGATTTGTGCTCGGTAGATCCGGGCTTCGACGTCGATTTATATTTGTCGACTGATCTGCGCACCATGACCGAAATATGGATGGGTTATACCGCGATCGGCCGCGCGAAAGAGCAGGGCAGGCTCGTCGTCACGGGCAACAGACAACTGGAGTCCCATCTGGGGTCCTGGCTGACGCTCAGCCCATTCGCGAAGATCGAAAAAATGGTCGCCTGAGCATCGTCGACGGCGAGGGCTCCCCACGAGGAAACTCTAAGAACTCTTCGAAGCGGGCGGCGCGTGGGGCGAGTTCCATGTGCAGGGGCCGACATCAAACAGTTGCCCATGGAATGCGGCGACGAGCTAGTTCAGAATCCATACCGGGTGAGATTCACTTCGTGAACTAGCTGATCGACGTGCGATGTGAGAAGCGCCGGCCACAGAAGTCAACCGTCG
>Ga0210403_10005571_pt1 | contig 10655 bp, 8 predicted proteins | sample IncBWC19MmetaG_FD_150863 | JGI IMG/M metagenome (GOLD analysis project Ga0210403, IMG submission 150863) | Forest soil microbial communities from Barre Woods Harvard Forest LTER site, Petersham, Massachusetts, United States - Inc-BW-C-19-M | ecosystem: Environmental > Terrestrial > Soil >... | reverse complement strand
GCGTGGTGGAAGCCGCAGTAATTGTGACGGTGCCACCGGTTGGCGGGGCCGCCGGGGAAGTATAGGTGGTTGTGGCTCCGCTGGCAGTATGTATTAGGGAGAAAGAGCCGCAGGCGCCAGGGTTGGCGCAAGTGACGGCCCAGTCCACGCCACCATTGGCAGGATCGTTGCTGACGGTGGCCACAAGGGATGCCCCGCTATTTATCGCCATAGCGCCGCCGGGCACCCCTGTGCTAAGGGTGACCGAAATCGGCGCGACGATCGTAACATTAGCGCTCGCGACGACGTTACTTCCCACTCCCACCGCCGTGGGATACGCATAGATCGTAACGATAGGGCTGGGAGTTGGAACTGTGGAAGGAGCGGTGAAGGTTACCGAGGCTCCGCTAGCTGTCTGAGCAGGAGAAACAGTACCGCAAGCACCGGAGGCGAGGCTTGAACAAGCCACCTGCCAAATCACACCGGAATTGGTAGGGTCGTTCGCAACTACCGCTGTGACCGTCGCAGTGGCGTTTGGTGCCAGCGAGGCCGGAGGCGCCTGCGAAATCGTCACCGAAATGGGAGCGGTCACCGTAAAAGTCGCAATGGCAGTAAAGCTGTGGTCAGCTGTCGCATAAGCCGTTAGAGTTACTGTCGAGCCGACGATCGTAGGAATCATCCCGTCACTGGGAACAAGAAAGGTGGTGGCCGCACCCGAGGCGGAATGCCATCCAGGTGGAGTACAGTCGACGCCGCCACAGTTTGCTTTCCAATCGACCCCTAGGTTGGCAGGGTCGCCGGCGACAGTGGCCGCCACCGTGACGATGCCAGAGGCCGGAGCGCTAACAGGCGGAGCCTGCGTGATTGCTATACCCGAGACGATAGACAGAACGGTGACATTGGCTGACGAGTATTTGCTGCGATCGGTGGAAGACAAGGCGCTGATGGATATAGTGCTCTTGGGAGGAACGGCGGTAGGCGCCGTGAATGTGGTTGTGCCTCCACTCGGCGTGTGCGGCGGTGAAAAGGATCCGCAATTTAAACCGCCGTTGCATGCTGCGACCCAATCCACACCGGCGTTAGCCAGATCGTTACTCACTGTGGCTGAGAGAGCGGCGCTGCCACCTACCGTCAACGAGGCAGGTGGCACTTGGGTCATTGCAAGAGAGATGAGGGGCGTCTGCGACCCGCCCTTGGCCGAACTGGACGAACATCCCGTCATTCCCCAGAAAGCAGCGAGGAGAAGCCCAAGCGGCAGTGTTAAGCGGAAAATGGTCCGGAGGTTTTGCTTGGCGATCAGTGAATGAGCCCAGACGGCTCCTCCGAGGAGATCCGTTTGCGCAAACGAGCCCAACGCGCTGCCGTTCCGATGCAGATGATTCATGATTGCCTCAGACCCTTTCAAAAAATTGCCTCGCCGCTGGCGCGGACAAACTGTCTCCCTGCCGCACGCCGGGTGCTACTCCCAAAGGAAGAATGGATCGTTAGCCGCCTTGGTTTGTGTTGCCCTTGGATTCTAAAGCCCCTCTATAAATGAACGAACAATTCCAGGTAACAGGGCTTTTACAATTGTGAGGAATTTCCACAGCCAGGGACTAAAAGGAAGCGTATTTATGGCGAACGCCAAATTCCTGAGTTTCCTCAGACACCAATTTTTAACATCCCATTGGCAGTCCATCCATGTCTTCGACGCTATAGTCGAAGGATTCTATTTGCACGATGCAGGATCGAGCCGCGAGCGGATGGACGATGAACAGCGAACCCACTGAGCGTTCCAGTCTGAAGAGTTTTGTAAAGAGCATCCCCGTTCTTGGGCCGACTGCGGGCAAACTCGCCAGGCTCCCCATCTTTGCTCGTGTACGCGGTCTGAGTTTTCGGGGATCCGCACCGTTTTGGGAGAGCGTGTACCGCCAAGGTGGCACGTCGGGACCCGGCTCCTACGGTCGCCTGGCGCAATTCAAAGCCGAGATCTTAAACGAATTTGTTCGCACAAAAGCCATTCGCACGGTCATCGAGTTCGGCTGCGGGGATGGCGCGCAATTGCAACTGGCCCGCTATCCGGAATACCTTGGCGTGGACGTGGCCAGTGGCTCGATCGAGCGTTGTACCTCTTTGTTTGCGAACGACTCGAAGAAGCGCTTTTATCTTGCCGATAAGCTTCCGCAGAACATCGGAAAGTTCGATTTGGCGCTTTCTTTAGACGTCGTATACCACCTCGTGGAAAACATCGTATTCGACGCGTACATGCGGAGGCTGTTCGATGCCTCGGAACGTCACGTCATCATCTACTCGAGCAACTATGATGCGTTGACCGGCGCTCCCCACGTCCGGCACCGCAATTTCACAAACTGGATAGATAAGAACGCGCCGGATTGGCGCGCGGACGGACTTGTTCCGAATCGATTCCCGTTTGACCCAAAACAACCGGACGACGAGACTTCTCACGCCGACTTTTATTTCTTCACTCGCAAAGACCGCTAGCTGCCAGGACCGCTATGCGGCGTGTGCACCTGCGCGCCCGCTTCGACTTACTGGCTGCTCATCGCCACGGCCTGAGGCTTCTGGGAGCGCATCTGCTGCTTAATCCAACCGGATAGGCCAGCGGTTTTCCACGCTTTAAGGAGAGCCTCGTCGTTTTGGTATTTTACGACTTGGTCTTGACTGGGGACCGCAGCGGCAAGGCGCTCCTTGGCCTTTGCCGGAGTAGTCGCATCGCTCATGGTTTGTTGCAATCGCAGGTTTGGTATTTTCAGGGTTGGAAGGTAAGCAAGCGGGTCGAAGGTCGCAACGGATTTCAAATATTTCTGGCTCGTGTATTGTGCACGCTCGCTATCGAGCACGACGGGAGTCGACTCGAACCAGTCCGGCCAGTCTCCCCACGGGTCAAGAACATCGAGGGTTTTGATTCTCGGATCGGCATGGGCCGCCAAAATCGCGATCGTAGCTCCGGAGCCCATACCGAACATGCCGACGCGGTCCATGTCCATGTCTCCGCGCGCCGCCAAATAGTCCACGATAAGCTGCACGTCATGGACGCTGCTCCCGACGGCCTCAGGCAACTCGCTGATGAACCACTGTTTCATGGGCCGCATCTTGAACCGTTCGTTCGCGAAAGCCGACACGAATCCCACAGCTGCAAATCCGTCCGCCGTCGCGCGCTTGGCCCATCCGTCGTCGCGAAATCGATCGCTTTCGCTGATATAGCTATACAGGTAAAGAACGACCGGCACCTTCCCTGCGCTCTTCGGTCGCATGATCCAAAGGTCGATGGGATCTCCCAAGCGCCACTCCACGCGAACCATTTCGCGCACAAAATCCGCCGTTTCTGCGTGCTGTACAACGTCTGCTGTCATAGGATGCAAGCCCGTCTTGAGGTCGTTAAATGCAGCCCAATTTTCCTTCGGCGGGGCAGGAGCTGGATTGTTGTCGGATTGGACTTGGGCCTTCTTGTCGCTGCTCGTATCTTTCGTAGTCAGTTGTTGTGCGGATGATCCGCTGGGTACCGCAAGAATCGCCAAAATCAGTAATGAAATGCTCCGAACGTACATAGAGTCTCCTGGGATTGTCCTACGCAATGGTCCATTATTTCCGTTACAGGAATGTTGCAGCAAGAAAAACGAACAGGGGCTGGCGGGTAAACCCGACCAGCCCCTGTTCCGATCAAACCGTTGCACGTGCAGCGGTTTGGGTTGTTAGTTCGCCTTGTTGATCAGACCGGTGATGTTGGAGAAGTCTGAGCAGAAGTCGTAGTTGGCCTGGGTAAAGACGTTCGCGCCACCAGCATCACCGCCGAGTTCGGCAAGAGCGCCGGCTACCGGGCAGATATTGGTTGTGCCGACAGAAGGCACGTTGAGGGCGACGGTGCCGTTGGCACCAGCAGTGTTGCCAATGGCTTGCAGGTAGAAGTGCGAGTGCCAGACCGTCAGGTTGCTCGGAGCGACGTAGTCATGCTGGGTCGGATTGATGGTGCCCAACCCGCTCACAACGTTGCCGAGGCCCGCCGGCGCCACGGTGGATGTCACCAAGCGGAGCGCGGACCAGATTGGGTAATCACCGGCTTGCATTCCCTTGAAAGTTACATTGGAGAGGGACGCACCCGTGGGGATGACGCCATTGCTGTAGCTATTCTGCAGTGGATCCACGCCGTTGACGGTCAGATACTTGCCATTCGTCGCGCTGAAGGCTCCGGCGTTACCAGCACTCCAGAACCAATAGCCGAGGCGGGCATCGGTGGTCGAGGCAGCCTGAAGCTGCGCTACCATGTGGCCTGTGCCGATCGTGCGGCGGCGATAGGCGTAGCCGTTGCTCAGGCTGCCATCGCCATTAGGCCCAATAAAGGTGCCATTGGCCGAGGCCAAGCGCATCGGATTGGAAAAGACAGAGGTCCCGCTGCAGTTGTTATCGTCCTGGGAGCCGTGGAATTCCGAGCTGTTGGGAACGCTATATTCGAAAGTGTTGTAGGTTCCAGAGAGCGGCTCGCGGACGAGCGTGGTCACTGGCTGCAGGGATGCCCCACTCGCGCCGCCCGGAATATCCTGGGTCCGGCCAAGTACGCCCTGATAGAAGAGTGTCAACGTGAAGGTATTGATGTCGGTCGCGTTCGCCCAAACGGTGCCTGCGCCGGCGGGGCTGACAGTGACAATGATCGGCTGCGCGCCAATGGTTGTCGTCATGTAGGCAGGGACGGCATGTCCTGCGTTGATAGGATCATTTCCTGCGATGTTGAAGTCCAGCACGGTGAACGCTGCGGTGCCGCCAATATCCTCGCGAAGGGTTGTGCCAACGCCGGCATTCGTTGTCTGATACCCGAGACCGTAGGTTATGCGCAGGCCCTGGTCAAATGGTTGGCGATACACAGCCTGTCCGCAGGGTGTGAACATTCGGTAGGAGGCGAACTTGGCGTCTACCGGAAGAACGTCTGTGCCGGCAACGTTCCAGTGTTTGCCGTTGAGAGCGCCTGAGACCGACGCTGGAAGCGCAACGGCGGAGTCGCAGTAGGTATCACCAGGGCAGGCTCCGAGTTTGAGGTAGTTGGTGTTCTGAGATGCCGCTTCCGCTACCGACGGGGTCATCGTTTGGATGCACCCGGGATTGTTGTCCGAGGTGTCGACTTCAAAGAAGCAACGGTCCCCAAGCACTGAGTCCAACGACATGTACGAGTAAACGTTGAAGGGAGCCACCGGGGCCGCGCAAGTTCCGGCACCCTTGCCATAGACGACCCAGATTTTTCCAAGCTGGGTGTCTGCGGCTAGCGCGTAGACGCTGGGCCGGTTATCAACGGCGGCGACGTTGGCGGACGCCACTGTGTTCGACGTCCAAATGCAGGCCGAGCCAGCCGTAACGCTGTTTTCGTAAGCGGCCGCAGCTTCGCCGACTTCCACGAACAAAGCCGAAGAGCCACCGCCTTCGAACACGACCGTCTGAGCCTTCGAAACGCTGCTGGTGGCACAAACCGCGACCAGCAGCGCAAGTATGTACTTAAATTTCATATCTTCTCCTTATTTTTGTTAATTGAGTGACCACGCCGCAGAAGAGCGAGGGCAAAGAAGCCCTTCCGTGAACGGAGCGTAAGCACAGCGCCTGAGGACAGGGCAACGAGTTGGGTCCGGCTCGTTCGCTGCGCTCCCCGCCAAGCCTGTATTGCACCACGTGCCTGCGGTTGTACTCGAACCTGTTTTAAGCATCATCAACGTTAAATCAATTGTCGAATAACGCCTCTGCTGCGGCAGGTTGAACACGCTCCCTCGGTGACCCCCACGTATAAAACGGCTGAAGCGAATTTTTTCAAGGGAAGGGACTGTTAAAGTTCAGAGACAATCGAAGAACGCATGCAGTGCTTTCTTAGCGCTCAAGAAACTCCAGTAGAATCTTTTTGGCCGTCAGGGCCCACGCGATACGCCGGCCATTGAACGCTATCGCGGGGACAGGCGGCCTGATGATAAACGTTTTTACCAGCCTGCAAAACTCCAGATGAGACTCCAAATTCTCAACTTCATAACACAAGTGATGCAGGCCACCGCCCTTCCCCAAGAACTGTGAGACCGGTGAATGCGGGCCATGAGGCTCGACAAGTTCGATTAAGGCATCGTTGTTGTCAAGGCCTTGCAGGAATGACACTCGTGCGTTCTGTAAGGGATCGAGGATAATGTTTCCATTCCAGGTCGCTCCCAGTGACGTCGCTATAGACGCGGCGCCTTCCTCGATCGAAGCCAGCACAAAGCCAATATGATGAAGTTTGACTTGGCCGGGCGGACGCAGCCCCTCGCGAGACTCGCTTCCCATTGTTACCTCCCAATTTGGCGCGCCTGTTCGCGGCCCGGCGCAAAAGCCGTGCCGCAGTGGAAGCCTCTGACTGAGACTGTTAATCCTGTGCGCTACGCGGGACACTTCGAACTTCTAGATATCGCAGCACCGCGTCGAAAGAGATTAACTCCGGCAAATCACCGAGATCGATCTCCACGCCGAATTCTTCCTGGAGAACTGCTACCAATGTCACCGAGGCAAGAGAATCCCACTCATCTATGGTTTCGATGCTGGCGGCGCGAATCTCGTCTGCAGCCAGTTTCGGAAACACTAAAGAGAAACAACGAACCAAGCGATGCTCAGTCTCACCCATTGATAACTTACTCGACATGTTCAAATAGCTCCAGAGTTTTGTCTGAGAAATTGGAGAGCAACAGGGAACATCCCGGCTGTTGGGACGCTCCGAGTACATCGGCAAAAAACTCCTGCAGAGGCCCATTTCGCGGTGTCGGCTGGTAATCAAAGCGGATTTCGTCAGCCTCAAACTTTGCAAAGATCTGGCGCAAGGTCTGATGTTCGACGCGCCTCGAAAAAGCCCGGCAACTCATCACCCAAAAATCGATCTGAACCCTCCTTCCATCAGGTTTGCCTAGAAGGGCAGCGATCTTGCCAAGTGGGCCAAACTTGTCTTCGTATGTGACGGTCATGAGGAATGCATCGGGGTGGTCGAAATACGCTGACCATGCCGCTTCTGTCAGACGTTTCCCGTTCAAATTGAACTGATTCGTTTTGTTGACCAATTCAAATGCCCGGTGATCCCGGCTGTCCCTGGTGAACTGGACCCGAATGGAAGCTGAGGCGCTCTGCAAGAAATCACTCAAGGAACGGGAACTTGTTGCCACGCTGCGCAACGGCTCAGCATCACGAATGCTCTTGGCACGGATCAGATCTTCGTCGTTGACGGTACTTTTCCCAAAATCCTGCCGCAATTGTTTCATCAGAGTCCAGAAAGCTTCGTAATCGTCCTTTGGAAAAACACGGCACTCCATTTCGGGGAAAGCCTGCTTGACTTCCGCGACTTCCATCGGGCTGTCGTCGAGAAAGACGACAGCGTCTGCACTGATGTTCCAAACCTGCAGAATTCGTCGTACCGACTCTGATTTGCGGGACCAATGGACTTCGAAAGGATAGAGGTTGTCCTTGGAGATTCTCAGATCGGGTCGTTCAAAAGCCCGGTTCACCAGTTGCATTTCATTCTTACTGGCAACAGCCACTAAGACTCCCGCACTGGCAAGTGACTCAAGAAATTGCTGGTAGATCCCGTGAAGGTGTGCGTGCTTCTCGAGACCCCAGGAAATGCCTTCGGGCCCGACTTCACCTAAAATTCCTGCCCACAGCGTGTCGTCTAGATCCGTGATCAACCCCTTTCGCGGCGCGGATTGCTGGATCAGCGCTGCGAACAACTCTGCCAATGACGAGGCATGGGGGAGTTTATAAGGGAAGCCAGTCTGCACCTCGGAACGGACATCAAAACGGTCACGCAGCGGCGAAAGCTCGTCGAGCAATTGCGGACTTAGCACACGTATTCCTGGCTCTTCAGCAATCGATGAAGCAAACGAAGCAATTAATTGGCGAAGTTGGAGTTCGAAGCTGCTCGCTTGCTGCGGTGAAACGGTAAAAAGAGGTGGCAGAGGTAAGGTTGGCGTAGAAATGTAAACCGGCCGGAAGCTTGATGCGCGAGCTAATGAGCCTTTCAACACATCGATCGCTTCGGAAGCCGATTCTACGATATCAACTAGGTCTGTCGTGCGCCATCCGCCAAGAGTACGAATGCCAAGACGGGAATCGACATCCTGCCATTCCATCGCAACAAACAGCGCGTCCGAGGGCAGCTTTTGCAACCGCTCAATATTACCTTTGAGATCGCCAAACAGACCAATATCGAGGTCCACCTGTTTTCCTGGGAGCCGCTTCCTCAAATGCGCGCGCAGGAACGCTTGAAGGTGAATCGGGGTAAAACCGCACGCCAGAGCCCCACGGAAATGAGAGGCATCTTCCGGCAGGGGCTGTTTCAAGATTTCCAACGCATCGATCAGGTTCACAAATTCACGCACCCGAAGAGCATCCAGGCGTACCCGCAACCTCATTCTTCGAGACAGGATTTAGAACGATTCCAAAACAAGAATACTAATGGCTCATACTTCCTGGACTGTTAAGGTTTCATGAAAAGCTGGTTCTTCTACAGAGACAGAGAAAGCCCTTGAATAATGTACGGCTTATTCTTGGTGGCCACTTATTCGTGGCGATACCAGCGATTCATGCGGCATTAATCTGGCTCTGGTTCACTGAGGTACTTTACTCTGCTCGTTGGAAGCCGAATCCAATTTCCGCTTTTGGCCGTGACTCGGGCTTTCCTCGGGGCCTCTCGCAGTTCAGGGGGTGGGGATGAGTGTTGGAGCGGGCGAATCAATGTCTAAGACGATTGAGGCGGCGCAGTGATAGTTATCGCGGGTGTACTCTTGTTACTTTGTTTGTCAGGTTGCCTGGCGACTTTCGTTCTCTTGCTTGCACGCGAAGATCTATCTCCCAGAATTGCGCTGGAGAAAATCCAAAACCGTCTCAAGAAGCAGCCACCGGCCATGCTTCCCAATTTTGGGGATGCCCCCTATCGCAGATTGACGGACCAGGATCCAAAGCACCACCCTACGCTCATCAATCTGCAGACTTCAGAGGGCACCGGCCAAGCCTGTCATCCAGATGTGGCATACATACGCGATGGATTTGGATCTGGCCGATGGCCGTACTGGATGATATGTACGCCATATGCTTACGCAAATTTCGCTCAAGAGAATCCAGAGATTTTTGCCAGCTATGATGGAGTCCGTTGGACGGTGCCTGATGGAGTTAAGAATCCTCTGATACCTAGCCCTCCCGGAAGCTGGGATCACAATTCGGATCCGGACATGCTCTTCCTTGACGGGAAACTCTGGCTCTACTACCGGGAAACGCGACGGTCCTCGAGCCCTGCGGAGAATCGGATATATCTGACCACAAGTGCTGACGGCGTGGAGTGGAGTTCGCCCGTCGAGGTGCTTGCGGCCCGAGGAGACACCGCGCTCCTCATGTCGCCGGCAGTTGTTCACGATGATGACGGGTTCCACATGTGGACCGTGGAAAGAGCAGGAAGCAGATTCCAAATTGTCCGGCGGGACAGCGCGGACGGATTTAAGTGGAGCTCGCCGCTTCACTGCAGCTTGATCGGTTTGACCGAACGAGAACCGTGGCATCTCGATGTGATCCGCGAAGAGGGAACGTTAAGTGCCTTGCTGGTGAGCTTGAAGGGACAGACCGATTGGAGATTGCATTACGCTGACAGCGTAGATGGAGGAAATAGTTGGAATGTGGAAGGTTTCCTCTTTGAGCTTGCGTACGAATTCGAGGAGGCGTTTCACTATCGCGCTACTCTGCTCAAAACGGGCAGCGCTCCACGCCCCACATACCAAGTCTGGTACTCCGCGGCGAATCGCCGACAGATGTTCTCGATTGCATATCAGACCATGGTCCGGGAGAGTCGCACCCTGAAACCTGTGCCCGGCAGTGCCCAGCTGGATTTAGCAGTGACTGTGTCCCGATAGGGGGTTCGACGAGGTGGGAATGGTTATAACGGCGGTAACTGAGGAGTTGGTGCCCAGCGTCAGGGAGTTTCTGTCGACCCGAAAAGAGTTTGGCTATCACCTCGATTGGGATGCCATTTTCGATTACAGCTGGAAACGAAGTGATTTTCCGTACGGATACGCCATCATTCACAACGGAAACGTTATCGGTTTTTTAGGGACGATGTTTTGCGAGCGATTCATTGGTGCCAATAAGCTCGTCTACTGCAACTTGTCCGCGTGGGTTGTAGATGATGACCACAAAGGGGCTAGGAGCCTTGCCGCGGCCCTTCTTGCCCCTGCATTGAAAACGCAGAACGTATTGATCACCAGCTTTACGCCCAACGAAAAGGCCAAAACGAGCTACGAGAGGATCGGGTTCAAGCGGATAGATCACCAGCAAATCGCCGTGCCAACCCTTGCCAGTTATTTTGAATGGAGGCCAAACAACTCTCGAGAAGTGATCTTCGGCCCGGACGCGATCGAGGGATACCTGAGTGAGAAGGATCGAAGAATCCTCCACGATCACAAGAACCTTGCCTGCACGCATGTGCTTATCCGGGACAAAATCAGTAACCAATATTCGTACCTCATTGGAACGACCAGCACGTTCAGGCTTCGCAGGCTGATTTGGCCGTTGAGTGATGTGCTAAGGCGTTTTCTCTCCCTCTTCAACTGTTTCAATATTTGTTATGTAAGCGACTCTTCATTTTTGGCGAAGAACATTCAGATCATTAACAGAGAGCTGTGGAGGAATCACAATTCGCTCGCAGTCCGCTA
>Ga0210403_10005569_pt1 | contig 10656 bp, 6 predicted proteins | sample IncBWC19MmetaG_FD_150863 | JGI IMG/M metagenome (GOLD analysis project Ga0210403, IMG submission 150863) | Forest soil microbial communities from Barre Woods Harvard Forest LTER site, Petersham, Massachusetts, United States - Inc-BW-C-19-M | ecosystem: Environmental > Terrestrial > Soil >... | reverse complement strand
GCGCTCGACCGATCGGGACGACCCGGCTCGGCACTCACCGCAACATCGAGGTCGACCACAGGCAGAGCGGACGGAAACGCCGCGGCAGCCGCCGCCGGCGTCACCGTGGCGATCGGGACTTCAAGGCCGAGCCGCTCGGCGCGCCGGCGGATAAAATCCGGATCGGCGATCAGATAGAATCGCGGGAGATCGAGTTCGGCCCGTCGACGCCAGACCGCCACGGCAAGATCGGGGCCGATCCCGGCGGGTTCGCCGAGCGTCAATGCCAGAGGCTGCACGTTTCGCTTCTGTCCGCCTACTTGTTGTCTTCGGTCATCTTGTATTCGATCAACGCGCCCCGCCGCAAATTGTCGAGATAGCGCTTGGCCTGTGCGCCGAACTTCTGCTGGAAGATCTGATCGCGAATCTCCCGCATCTCCGGCGTATCCGATTTGGTCTCCTTCTTGTCGCAGACCGCGAACATCTGCACCCCCTCGGCCGTCGTCTCCGGCGGCGTCAGATGGCCCACCGCGGTGCCGTCGAGGATGTCGCGCAGCTGCTGCGGCAGGTCGGCTGAGAATTTCGAGACCTGATCGCGTACGGCGACTTCCCGGAGCGCGCGGGCAAACGGAATGCCTTCGCTGCAGCTCTGAAAGCGCGCGCGCAGGGTGTCGGCGTCGCGCTTGCGCGCCTCGTACGCGGCATCCGGGGAGCCGCGCGGCACAATGAAGACCACGGGTGACATGATGTACTCGTAGCCGACATCTTCCTTCTTGTCGCTCTTGTGCAGCTCGAGCTGCGCTTCGACGTCCTTGTCGCGGATTTCGAGGCTCGCCTTGTAGCGCCCGCGCACGAGCGTGCTCCAGGCCAACTGCGCCCGCAGATGCCGCTTGAAGGTGTCGGCGCTTGCGCCAGCGGCGGTCAATGCCTGCGTGAGCCTCTGCGCGTCGGCGCCCATGCGGCGCCCGGCCCCGGCGAAAGCCTTGTCCACTTCCGCTTCGGGTATTTCGATGCCGAAGCGCTTGGCCTCGTTCAGTTCCAGAATTTCGTTGATCAGGCTGTCCAGCACTTCCTTGCGCGCGGGTACCTTTTTTGTGCTCAGCTGCATGAACTTGGCGCGATGCTCCACGTCGAGGGTGGTGATCGGCGCGCCATTGACGAAGGCGACGACCTGCTGCGACCGTGCGGTCGCGGAAGTGCCGAGCATGATCGCCGCGGCGAGCATGATCGCAAAGAGGGTCGCGCGGCGGCCCTTCAGCATCAGCTCTTGCTCCCTAGACCGTCGGCGCGCCACCGCCTGCTCCCGGCTCTTCCCGTTTTTTTATCAGAGTCAACAGCACCGTTTGCAACAGAATTAATATCCTAGCCCAACCGGAGATATGAAATCCGGGCCGAGCGTGCGCAAACTGAATTGCAGCATATAAGCGTTGTTGTGGTACGCAGCCGGAAGTCCGATATACGTGAAGTAGGTATAATAGTTGAAGGAAAGAAGTACGCAATCATCGACATAGCCCAAGCCAAGCCGGCTCTGGTCGAATTGACCGGCGGCCAGGTTGTAGCGGGCCGACCCGAGCACCACCCAGTTCTGCGTCATTTTGAACGAGGCGCCGGCGAGAATTTCCTCGCGCCGGTTGAGGAACCCGATCTCCGGCTGCTGGGCGTAGTCGCCGTACAGCAATTGCAGCGTCCAGCGCTCGAAATTGGCGCGGCCCTCGAGTTCGAGGCGTTGCGGCGTGAAAGTCTGCTGATCGAAACGGCCGCGGGCGGCGAACGAGAAGATCTGGTTCGGCTGATAGGTGACGCTACCGACGTAGTCCGAAAATCTCTTGTCGAGACCGCTCTCCAGGCCGGTGTTGCTGATATCAATCGCCGAATAGGAGTTCACCCCGTAAAGTTGATAGGATTCGCCGAACAGCATGGTGAGCGAGCCGGCCCTGTTCACCTGGGCGGTGTACTGCAGCCCGGCATTGACGCGGCCGCCGCCCTCGACGCGGTCCCAGCCGGAAAACTTGTCGATCGAAAACAGGTTGGCGGTGCTGAACACCAGGTTCTGTGCGTCTTCGTTGGGAAACTTTCCGATCTCGGTCTCGTTCGGCCGCAGAATGAGCTGAGCGATCGGCTCGACCGTCTGCGTCCCCCACGGCTCCACGTCCACGAACGGATAGCGATATTCGACACCGGCGGCCGGCATGAATCGGGCGGGCTCGGTTTGTCCGGTGTTGATGTAGTTCGACATCCCCGGCGCATTCTGGGCCTCGAGCGAGGCCACGTCGCCGCGCACCCGTAGGAACGGCGTGATCACCTGGCCATTGTTCGTGTACAGGGTGCGTCTCCAATCCACGTCGGCGGACGCGCGCGTATAGGTGCCCGCAATGCCACGCAGCAGGCAGTTGTTCGGGGTGAGGACGGCTGGGTTGTTGGACACGCACAGGTTCTGATCGGAGGCGCTCTGGGTTATGGCGTTGAACTCCGCATCCTGACGCGTGAGGCTAGTGAGATTGAACTTATAGCTGAGCTCGCCGTCGAACACCGGCTGCGGCACCACGTTGGAGTAATCGAGAACCGGGTGAATGATCGGAATCTGCTTTTGATTGTCCAGTTCCGAAAAGCCGTAATAGTAGACGGTCCGGATATCGAAGTAGCTGCGCTCGCCGGCGCCCGTGAGATAAAGCTGCGATACGCCCTCGGCCGCGACCCCGGTCCGGAACGGGTCGAACGATCCGGTAAATTGCGAGAGCGCGTAGTCGAACAGGAACTGGGTGTCGGTCATGAGGAGCCCGGTCCAACCCCACACCCACTTGTCGTTGATCGCGAATTGGCCCGCCGTTTGTATGGCGCCGCGGAAGGTATTGGCGGTCGGGCTCTGAGGACCGTCGCGATTGGCAAAGTAACCGGGATCTGTTTGGAAAATGCCAGCGGCCTTAATCGAATACGAGCCCTCTATGAGGCGTTGGCGCCAGTCGGCCTCGAACAGCGGGCCCTGCATGGTGGTCAAAGTCGTCGAGAGCGTCAGATCATAGTTCGGCGCCAGCGCCCAGAAATAGGGAATTTTGATGCCAGCCCCGTATTGCGAGGTGTAGGTTATGTTCGGAAATAGGAAGCCGCTCTTGCGCTTCACTGTCGGGTCAGGCGCGGACATGAATGGCACATAACCTAGAGGCACCCCGAAGAATTCGATGCGCGCGTCCTCGAAATACAGCATTTTCTCGCCCTGATCGTGAATGATTCGGGCGGCGCGGACCTCCCAGAGCGGCGGCTTTTTTGGATCGTCCTGGCACGGTAGGCAGGCGGTATAGACGCCATTCTGCAGGACCGTGTAGTTGCCCGTGGTGCGATCGGCGCGTGCTGCGGCAAAGCGTGTGTCGTCGACGGTCTCGAGTCGCAATGAATCGACAAATCCGTCGCGATAGTCGTCGGTGAGGTCGATGAGTTGCCCGTAGGTGATCTTGCCGTCGGGCTCGGTCAGCCTGACGTTGCCCTGCGCGCGCAGGCGCTTGGACTTCTGGTCGTAGATGAGTTCGTCCGCTTCGATAGTGGCGCCGCGGTAGTAGGCCTGAACACTGCCGACCGCGGAGACGGTATTGTTGGTGTAGTCGTATTTGATTTCGCTCGCCTGCACGAGCATCGGCCCGTCGGAAGCCGTCGCGGGCGGCTTCGGCAGCGGCGGACGCTTCGAAAAGGTCAAAAGGTTGCGGACCGCGTCCTGCGCCAGCGAACGGTCGGCGATAAGGACGCAGCTCACAAGGCACAGCAGCAGCGCGACGCAGAGCGTTGCGCCCGCGCGAACGGGACCACGGAAGCCGCGGCGGCAGAAACGGCCCGTCCGATACGTCACTTACCCGTCCTCCTGGTACAACAACGCAACAAATCCAGTCAGACTTCCGACCAGCACTGGAATCCACGCCGCCATGACCGGCGAGACGAGTTCCGACTTGCTCATGTCCTCCGTGATCTTCGACAAGACGAACAGCAGGAACCCCGCCGAAATGCCGCTCAAGACCATCTTCTGCACGCCGCCGAAGCGGAAGAAGCGCAGGCTGACCGAGGCCGCGAGCATGACCATGGCGGCAAGAAGGAAGGGGCGCGCCAACAGCTGCTGATATTGCAGGCGGTAACCCGCGGCCACAAGGCCGGCGCGATCGGCCAGCTCAATGTAGGAGGGGAGTTGCCAAAACGGCACGGTTTCGGGTGTAGCGAAACTCTCGCGCACCTGCTCGGGCGTGAGCGTGGTGGCAAGCCGGTAGGGTTCCTCGACCGCCGGCCGGCTGCCGCTCGGGTAGATCCGCGCGTCCTCGAGCCGCCAGTAGCCCTCCTCGAGGATCGCGGTTTTTGCCTCGATCCGCTGATGGAAGTGGCCGGCGCCGTCGAAGGTGTAGACGCTGACGTTGCCAAGCTGCGATCCCTGCTGGCGGCTCGATTTGGCATTGATGATCGCGGCCCCTTCGGCGCTCCGCTGCCGCACCCAGAAGCCGCTCGTATTCTCGTGCACTGCCGAGGAGGGAAGTTCGCCCAGCATCTCGGCTTCGAGCCGCTTGGAGCGCTCATGCAAGACCGCAGCGACGGGGTTGTAGAGCGTGGTCGCCGCCGCGCCGAACACGAACGCGGCAATCATCGCCGGCGCCACGAATTGCCAGGCGGAGACGCCGGCGGCGCGGGCAACGACCAGCTCGAGGCGCCGGGAGAGCGTCAGGTAGCACGACATTGCGCCCACTAGGACGGTGAACGGCATGATGCGCTCGGTGAGCTGCGGGACGCGGAAGAGCGAGATCTTGGCAAGGATCCACGCGGTCGCATTGGGCCAGTCGGCGCCGCGCCGCATGAGCTCGACATAGTCGATCATAGCGGCAAGGGCGACCACGCCAATGAAGGCGCCGACGACGGAATTGAGAAAGCGCATTCCGAAATAACGGGAGAGGGTACCGGTGATCATCGGGCTGCTCCTCAACTCGCCATTGCCCGCGCGAAGCGTTCGGTGACCGAGGTCGCAAACTTCGATATCGCCGCGGCGGGCTCGACGGCCCGGCCGCGCGAGATCTGCCACAATCCGGCGACCATCGAGCCAAAGAGCGCGATGTATTGGGCGGCGAGCACGCCTGGCGCGCGCACGCCGACGATGATGCTGACGAAGCCGAGGAGACGCAGCAGCGCGACCACTCCGATCATGCCCAAGCCCGCCAGCGCGCGGCTCTGCCTGGTGGTCTGCGGCGGTCCGAGAAAAGCGTAGGCAATGATGATGAACGCAAGCGGATAGAGCGGAGTCGCCAGCCGATCGTTGAGCTCCGACCGATACTGGTCCCGCTGCGCCACATAGACCGCATCGTCGGCCTGCGGCCACATCAGCTCCCAGAGGTATTTTTCGCGCACCGTATAGGTGACGCTTTGTGGTCCACCGGTGAACTTTGACAGGTCGAATGCGTAGCGATCAAAGATGACAATGCGCGGATCGCGTTGACCAGTTTCGAGGCGCTGGATGCTGCCGCCCTCGAGCACCAGGAATGAGCCGTTCTCATTCTTCACGATCTCGCCCTCCTCGGCGAGGTAGGTGGCGTGTTCGTGCGGATCGCGTCGGTCATCGACGAATATGCCGACGAGGAGGCCGTTCGGCTTCCGGTCGGCGATATGGAAGGTGAGATTGCCGCTCACGGTGGTGAAGCGGCCGGGCTGCACGATATTGGTGAGAATGTCGGCGCGGACCTGCGCCGCCCACTCGCGCAGCGCCCGCAGGCTGCGCGGCGAGCCCCAGGCCGCGATGAAGGAAACCAGAAGCGAGACGACCAGCGCCGCCGCCAGGAACGGCCGGAGCAGCCGCCAGGGCGACACACCGGCGGCATTCATCACGATGATCTCGGAATCGGAACCGAGCTTGTTGAGCACGTGAGCCGCAGCCATGACCAGGGCGATCGGCGCGATCATCATGACCAGCAGCGGGATGATCAGCCCGGTGATCTCGACGAAGACGAGCAGCGTCTGCCGCTGGCTGGTGATCAGGTCGAAGTCGCGCATCGCCTGCGTGAACCAGAGCACGACGGTCAGGCTGACGAGGATGATGACAAACGCACCCATCGTGGTGCGGAAGATGTAGCGGCCGATCGACCCCATCGGAATGGACTTCCCCGAGGCGGTTCCCACCCATGACCGCCCGCCCGCCGACGCCGGTTGGCGCGGCGAACCACTCACCCAAAGCTGCTGTTTACTGCTTTCACAAAATGGCCTCGCCAAGGCAAAGCTATTGAACTCCCACAGCAAAGGGTTAATGCACTGATGCTGGGAGGGCGGGCCGTCGACCTGCTTCGCTTTCAACCCAACGCGCTTTGCGCGAACGGCGCGGCACGGCGCATATGGCGGCCCGAAAATCCCGCCGGGAAGGACCGAAAGATGCCGCACACGCTCAAGCTCGGCTTCACCTCACTCGGCCGCTTGCGCGGTGTTCTCATTACGTTCTGTGCGGAGAACGTGAAATTCGGTCCCGCGACTCAGAAGGCCCTTTCGCCGCTGGGCGATCTGGTGCGCCGGGCGGCCGCCGCCGACCGCTTTACTGGCAAGAACGGATCGACGCTCGACATCATTGCCCCCGCCGGTCTCAACGTGCCGCGCCTGGTGGTGGTGGGGACCGGCAAGGAAAGCGATCTCAAGGACCGCGACATCACCAAGCTCGGCGGCATCGCCAGGGGAAAGGTGCCGAAGTCGGCGACACAGGCGACAATATTCACCGAATTTGCCGGGAGGGCGCTCAAGGCCGAGCAGGTCGCGAATCTCGCGCTCGGTGTGCAGCTGCGCGACTATGCCTTCGACCGCTACAAGACCAAGCGAAAAGAGGACGAAGAGCGCGCCGACAAGATCGAAGTCAATCTCGCCTGCGCCAACCCCTCGGCGGCAGAGAAGGCCTGGGCCCGCACCATGGCGATCGGCGACGGCGTCGTCATGGCGCGCGACCTCGTCAACGAGCCGGCGAACGTGCTTTACCCGGGGGAGTTCGCCCGCCGCGCATCGGGCCTGAGAAAGCTCGGCGTTCTCGTCGAGGTGCTCGACGTTGCGGCGATGAAAAAGCTCGGCATGGGCGCCGTGCTCGGCGTCGGCCAGGGTTCGGCGCATGAACCGAAGCTCGTGGTCATGCGCTGGAACGGCGGCAAGCGCGGAGCCGACCCGGTTGCCTTCATCGGCAAGGGGGTGTGCTTCGATACCGGCGGCATCTCGATCAAGCCGGCGCAGGGCATGGAGGACATGAAAGGCGACATGGCCGGCGCCGCCTGCGTCGTCGGACTGATGCACGCGCTCGCCGCCCGCCGCGCCAAGGTCAACGCCGTCGGCGCCATCGGGCTCGTCGAAAACATGCCCGACGGCAAGGCGCAGCGGCCGGGCGATATCGTCACGTCGATGTCCGGCCAGACCATCGAAATCATCAATACCGACGCCGAGGGCCGCTTGGTGCTCGCCGACGTGCTGTACTACGTCAACAAGCGCTTCAAGCCCAAGTTCATGGTCAATCTGGCAACCCTCACCGGCGCGATTGTGGTCGCGCTCGGGCAGGAATATGCCGGCTTGTTCTCCAATGACGACAAGCTGGTCGAGCGGCTGTCGAAAGCGGGAGAGGCGACGGGCGAGCGCGTGTGGCGCATGCCGCTCGGGCGTGAATACGACAAGATGATCGATTCGACTTTCGCCGACATGAAGAACACCGGCGGGCGCGGCGCCGGATCGATCACGGCCGCGCAATTCCTGCAGCGCTTCGTCGACAAGACGCCCTGGGCCCATCTTGACATCGCCGGCACCGCGCTCAACTCGCCGCAGAGCGACATCAACAAGAGCTGGAGCGCCGGCTGGGGCGTACGCCTGCTCGAACGGCTCGTCGCCGACTACTACGAGCGCTGAGCGCTCAGCCGAGGGCGCGCAGATGCCGGATCGGCCGGCCCGGCGTGAGCGCAGCGGCCGCCGCCACAATCGCATTCGCGTCGATGCCGTAGTGCCGGTAGAGCTCGGGTATCGAGCCGGTCTGCCCGAAATGCTCGACGCCGAGCGAGCGGACCCGGTGGCCGGCGACCGCGCCGAGCCAGGCCAGCGTTGCAGGATGGCCGTCGAGAACGGTGACGATGCCGGCGTGAGCCGGCACTTCGTCGAGCATTTGCTCGATATGCGAGCGGGCATGGGCGAGCCCGCGTTCGCGGGCGCGCTGCGCCGCCGTCCAGCCGGCATTGAGCCGGTCGGCGGAGGTCACGGCCAGGAGCCCTACGTCGCGGCGGTCTTCCGCCATCAGGCCGACCGCCTGAATCGCTTCCGGTGCGACCGCGCCCGCGTAGGCCACCACCACCTGGCAATTCGGCCCGGGCCGGCGGAGCCAGTAGGCGCCGTCGATGATCTCGCGCCGCCGATCGGGCGTAAGCGCCCGTTTCGGCTGCTCGATCGGCCGGGTCGAGAGCCGCAGGTAGACCGACCCGCCCGTCTCCTCGCGCAACCAGTTCCGTTCCGACTGGGCGGCGTCGCCGGCCTTCTGGATGTAGGCGAGCCCCCAGGCAAGCACGACGGCGAGTTCGTCGACGAACGCCGGCTCGAACGACGCCAGTCCGTCCTGCGCGATACCGATCAGCGGTTGCATGATCGACTGGTGCGCGCCGCCTTCCGGCGCCAGCGTGATTCCCGACGGCGTCGCCACCAGGATGAAGCGCGCGTCCTGGTAGCAGGCGTAGTTGAGCGCATCGAGACCGCGGGCGATGAACGGATCGTAGAGCGTGCCGATCGGCAGCAGCCGCTGGCCGTTGATGGCGTGCGAGAGGCCGAGCGCGGACAAGAGGATGAAGAGGTTCATCTCGGCGATGCCGAGCTCGATGTGCTGGCCGGTCGGCGAGAACTCCCAGTGGAACGTCGATGGGATCCGCTCGCTCTTGAAGGTGTCGGCGAGCGCCTGCTTGGCGAACAGGCCGCGGCGATTGACCCAGGGGCCGAGGTTGGTCGAAACGGTCACGTCCGGCGAGGCCGTGACCAAACGCTCGGCGAGAGTGGATTTTTGCCTGCCGATCTCGTTGAGCAGGGCGCCGAACCCGGCCTGCGTCGACATCACCGGCGAAATGGTAATCGCCAGCTCGTCCGGCACTTCGATTGTCGCGGCGTCGTGCTGTTCGCTCGCGGCAGCAGCAGCCCGATCGAGGACGGCCTGAAGCCGCTGTGGGGGCTCGGTCAAGCCTTCGAACTTGTCCCATTCATGGCCCTGACGGATGTGCAGCGCCGTGCGCAGCGCGTCCATCTGCTTCTCGGTCATCAGGCCGGCGTGATTGTCCTTGTGGCCGGCGAAGGGCAGGCTGAAGCCCTTGATCGTGTAGCAGATGAAGCAGGTCGGCCGGTCGTGTTCGATGCTGCCGAAGGATTCGATCAGCGTCGGCAGGTCATGCCCGGCGAGGTTGTTCATCAGCCGGGAAAGCTCTTCGTCGGAACGTCGTTCGATCAATTGCGCCGTGGGCGTCTGCGCCCCGAGATCGCCGAGCAGGTGCTTGCGCCACGCCGCGCCGCCCTGGAAGACCAGCGCGGAATAGAGCTGGTTCGGGCACTGGTCGATCCATTGGCGCAGCAGGTCGCCGCCAGGCTCGGCGAAGGCCGCCTCCTGCAGGGCGCCGTATTTGAGGATCACCACGTCCCAGCCGAACGCGCGGAACAACGCCTCGTAGCGCGACCACAGGCCTTCGCGGATCACGGCGTCGAGGCTCTGCCGGTTGTAGTCGATGATCCACCAGCAGTTCCGCAGCCCCTGCTTCCAGCCCTCGAGCATCGCCTCGAAAATATTGCCCTCGTCGAGTTCGGCGTCCCCGACCAGCGCGATCATCCTTCCTTCCGGGCGGTCGAGTCCCCAGCCGTGCGCGCGCACGTAGTCCTGGACCAGTGACGAGAACAGCGTCTGCGCCACGCCGAGGCCGACCGAGCCGGTGGAGAAGTCCACGCCGTCGGCGTCCTTGGTGCGCGACGGATAGCTCTGCGCGCCCTTGTAGCCGCGAAACGCCTCGAGATTCTCCCGCGTCTGCCGACCCAGCAGATACTGGATCGCATGGTAGATCGGCGAGGCGTGCGGCTTGACCGCCACGCGATCCTGCGGGCGCAAGATATGGAAGTACAGCGCCGTCATGATCGTCGCCAGCGAAGCGGAAGACGCTTGGTGGCCCCCGACCTTCAGCCCGTCGACATTTTCGCGGACGTAGTTGGCGTGATGGATCGTCCAACTCGCCAGCCACAGCACTTTTTTCTCCAGCGCACCGAGCGCGGCCAGGTCTTCAGCACCGATTTTCGCCGCTTCGGGCATATCCATGTTCCGCAGGGGGCGGCGCCGCTGACAAGATCAACGTACGACGTGCAGTGGCTGGCGCGAAGGTGCCGCCGGTCTCAGCGCTCCGCGACTCGAAGCACCAGTTTGCCGAAATTCTCGCCGCTGAACAGCTTCAGCAGCGTTTCCGGAAACGTCTGCAGTCCGTCGACGATGTCTTCGCGCGACTTCAGCTTGCCCGCCGCCATCCAGCCGGCGATGTCGCGCACCGCCTCGGGGTAGCGGCTGGCGTAGTCGAACACGATCATGCCCTCCATCCGCGCCCGGTTGACGAGGAGCGACAGGTAGTTGCTCGGGCCCTTGATCGGCGTCGTGTTGTTGTACTGGGAGATTGCGCCGCACAGCACGACGCGGGCGCGCCGCGCCAGCTGGGCAAG
>Ga0210403_10005568_pt1 | contig 10663 bp, 9 predicted proteins | sample IncBWC19MmetaG_FD_150863 | JGI IMG/M metagenome (GOLD analysis project Ga0210403, IMG submission 150863) | Forest soil microbial communities from Barre Woods Harvard Forest LTER site, Petersham, Massachusetts, United States - Inc-BW-C-19-M | ecosystem: Environmental > Terrestrial > Soil >... | reverse complement strand
TGTCCCGGCAGGCACACCGTCGCTCCCAACTCCATCATGGCCTGATTGAAATCGCCAGGATTATCGCGACACAGCAGCCGCTCCGCCTTCTTCCAGACTTCCTGGGCGCCGGACGTTCTCCCCAGGAGCCGTTCGACAACACGGTGAACGTTGCCATCGACGGCGGCGACAGGTTCGCCAAAGGCAATGCTTGCAATGGCAGCGGAAGTGTACCGTCCTATTCCAGGAAAGCGACCTAATTCCTCCCGGGTGCCCGGCAGCTTTCCACCATGCAGTTTCAGAACTTTTTTCGACGCTGCATGCAGCATTCGAGCGCGCCGGTAATATCCTAGTCCGCTCCAGGCAACCAGCACCGACGATTCTTTCGCGCGTGCCAACTTCTTAACCGTCGGGAACCGTAACAAGAATTTGCGGTAGTGCTCGATCACAGCAGAGACTCGCGTTTGCTGCAACATGATTTCCGAGATCCACACCCGGTATGGATCACGATCCGCGCGCCACGGAAGATCGCGCCGATTGAGTTCATACCAAGCAAGCAATTTCTGCTGGAAATGCTTTTTTTGCTCCGCATTGTCCACCCAGAAGTTGTCCGCGGTCGAACTGTTTTGATCAGTCACCATGCTTGCACGAATTGTACGTTCGCCAGAACCGGCATTCAATGCGCCTTGGCATCCAGGGTTCGCCCTGTTGACCGTGGCATCGCCACGAGGAATAATGACCTTGCTTGGTTTCCTCAAAAAAATTGTGGCCGTTTTTAGCATCCACAGACTCGAGTAACTCCTATGACCGATTTCAATCGCAAGGTGGACGAAACAACAGCCCGTGTAAACAAATCGGTGAGCGAAGCCGCCGTTCGTCTGGAGAAAGAGTCGGCGGAGTTCATCAAATATCTGAACGAGGAAGTCGTACCGGCGGTTCGACAACAATCCACCAAGGCTCTGCGCACCGCAGCGGAGAAACTGGCTCACCTCGCCGATTACATGGAGCGCAGCAAGCAACAGGGATCAAAGTAAGCGCTTCTAGTTGCTGGGTTTTGTTCGTGGCTGCGTTTTCGATAACGCTCGTCGGCTGCAGTCGGCACAAAGTCGCAAGCGTAGCCGTGCCGCCTCCGCCCGGAATCGCGACTGGCGACAGCACTCCCGCACCGCCTGTCAAAGAATCTTCAATTGATAAAAATCCCGAGGACAAAAAACAATCCCCAAAAAATAGCGGAGCGAGGAATGATGATGCGGAAGAATTGCAAGTACCTCTCGACGCCAAACCTATTTTTGTAGAGACTGGCATTGCCAGTTGGTACGGCGCGCCATATCACAATCGCACTGGCTCCGATGGCAAGCTCTACAACATGAACGCGATGACCGCCGCCCACCGTACGCTTCCATTAGGTTCAATCGTGCGCGTGACCAATGTGAAAACAGGGCATTCGGCGATCGTCCGCATAACCGATCGCGGTCCGTTTATTGAGGGACGCATTCTCGATCTCTCTCGCGCCGCTGCCGCCAAGATCGACGTTGTGCGCGCCGGTGTTGCTCAGGTGCGGGTGGAGGTTCTTGAAGCTCCAGCTCCTTTGGATAGCGGGGGGCGCTGGGCGGTTCAGATTGGAGGTTTTGACGTACAGGAATCGGCGAGCAAGTTAGCCGGTCAGATTTCCCGCCGATACCACTCGGCCAAAGTCATAAGCTTCAACAGCCCAGTCGGGGACTGGTGGGTACGAGTCCGAGTGCTGAATGACGACCGTGGCCGTGCCCAGGAAATAGCGCGAGATATGCACACCGAGCAGGGAGCCGTCTTCTTAGTCAGATTGGACTGAGAACACAAGCCCCCGCAGCGCTAATCTCCTTTGAATCGAAATTACCCCATGTTAATCTTCCTCAGCGCCGGAACTGCGCCTTTCTAACGAATTGAAACGACAATGAAGCTCAAATCTGCACTTGAGGACTTGCACGACACGACCGTGGAAGCGCTTGAGGGCTGTTTGCGCCGGCTGGAATACTTCGGGGGACTGCGCTCTAACGACAAGAATAAAGACGGCGAGTACAAACACTGGGGCTTGGCCCGAGTTTACGGGGATCTACCCGCAAAAAAGGCGCTTGTTCAAACTCATCGTTCGTTGGTTTCGCAAATATTGGCGACTCCGATAAAGTCGCTCCTCGAAGAGATCGATACGTCCAGCGCTTTAACTGGATTGCCACCGGCCAGCTATGTAGAAAACCTCAGGAATCCGGAACTTAATCTGCTCCCGCCGTCTCCAGGTCCGGGCTCGGCTCGTCACCTTAATTCAGTGTTGCAGGCCCTTTCGGCGCTGCTGAAGGCCCGACGGTCGAACGCCACTCCCCGAGCCTCATAGCTACACCCACGACTTGTCCGATCACGTCGGCCTCCTGGGGATATCTTAGGACCCGGGCAGGAACCGGCGATAGCGAGTGGGGCTGCAAGATTAGCTCTTCTCGCGTTACTGTGCACCAGCAGCAAGTGTGACCGCTTCGTGTCTCGACAAAATATATCGGCCGCTCGTATTCCGACCTCCATCCGCCGTCGAGAACTTTGTTCTTCGACTCATCGACTTGCACGAACGTTCCCGGAGGCAGCAGCGGATACATAGTGAGGTCTTCGCTGCCGATGTATCCATAGGTGAATTGGCGATTCGCGAATTGCTCGAGGTAGGAAAGCGGAACCAGTCCCCACTGCTCCACCATGCGGCCAAAATTCGCGGTTTTACGGGGATCGAATCCCGGGTCAATCCGGACCGGCACCTTGACGTCGGAAATTCCCGCTAAAACATGAGAAAAATGGGACTTCGGAGGCATCGACAAATCCAGATCGTCCGGGATCGCATTCAGGTCGACGTCGTACTTGTCTAGAAGTTCGCGAAAGTCCCTGCGATAAATCACCGCCAGCGAATACAGCCGAAAAATACTGGGTACGATACCCTTCGTCTCTATGTCTGAGAGACGACTCGGGGGAATGGAGTACTCATCATTCCCATGTTTTTCCGCAATCCGTGAACTGGCCGTTTCCACATCCCTCATCGTTAAACCCAACTGCTCACGCAATGCCCGTAGATTTTGCCCACCAGAGTTCATTTAGCCCCTCTAACTGGTTGTACAAGTGCTTGTAATGATAACAACTTAAAACGTGGTCGCAAAGCTTAGCACTTTGTCCGGAATTCGTAACGCATTTTTTTTCGATGGCAATTAATGACGTTTCAGAGTTAGCCTCTCCTAAAAGCGCTTCCCAAAACTTGCCTCCCCATGCTAACCAGCGGTAATTTATTCTTCTCTTTTTCTGACGATCAGGCATTTCCTGAAAATCGGGACGGGGAAATCGGAGCAAAGTGAATCCCCAGGTCAGAACCGGGGTGCGTCCGTTTGCACGTGTGCTGGCTTAAAGCTTAAAGAAAGGACGTCCCCTGGATCGGTACGGGGTTGAAGAAATTACCTTACGCCCTCCTTGGCGACCGTCTCGCAGGTCGATTCCCAGCGCGAAACCTGGTCATATTAGCTGAGGCTGTGATAGCACCCGCTTGGGCGAGGAAAAAACCCTTTCCCTCGCGGAAACTAAGAAGTTCCGGCATGGTGGCTGTTACTGCCGCCAGCCCCACGTCCATCTTACCGTGGGCAGGGAAAGATATGATCCCGGCAACCCCCCCTGGATAATCCGTTAGAAGGCTGAGAGCCAGTTCAGCGCCGCCGCATAAGAAGGCCCCCAAGGCAGCCCTCTTGTTGCTTCGCCAAAACAACCCACCCGCTACTGCGAAAACTCCGATCGTGATGTAGTCGGCAATCGCATGCCCTCTCGGGGACACCATTTTGGGCAGTCTTCGGGTAACGGCATCTGCCATGCCCGGTAATACAGTCATTCTCTCTCCTGTCGCGGAACGGTTAGGCTGCTTCCGTGTCCACAGCTTCGACCAGCGGCATGTTCACTAAGTGTTCACTGAGAAACCAGACCTGCAATTCATTCAGTCGTAGTGCATCGCTGACCGCCAGATCGTTGGTGCCTTCGTCTCCCAGCTTGTCCGCTCTCTCCGCTAGCGTGCGGCAGTCGCGAATGATGATCTGGTGAGCGTCGATCAGCCGCGAGATCTGTACTGGCACTTCTTCCCTCCCGCGCGGCGGACGCTCGATCTGAGTGGTTTCCGCTACATCGTGAGCCATCGCGATGCTCAAGCCTCCGAGCAATTGAATGCGCTCGGCGATAGTATCGACTAGTTCTGCCTGTTCCCCATAATGCTTATCGAACAACAAGTGAAGCTGATAAAAGGTGGGACCGGCGACCTGCCAATGCGATTTCTTATACAGATCGCGCAAGGTCATAGTGTCGGCGAGAAGTTGATTAAGCTTTTCGGTCATTTCCAGCCTGACCGGCTCTTCCAAATCCAAGGGCAACGCATGAGTCACAGTGCCATATTCCTGGATTTCACGCGCTCTCTGGTGAAGACGGGGCTGCGAGTTCAATTTTGAGTGATGGTTTCCGGCTGCAACTTTTTTTGGCATGTGAGTCCTCCCACTTATTTCGCTCATATTTTTTTATTGTATGCGTTTAGGGGCCGAATTTGGCGTAGCCCCATATCGAAACCTGTGAAAATCCGCTAGCCTCCCGCACTTGCCCAGTCCCGCCAGCAAAATTCCGCATTATTGTCTATGATTGGAAGTTCCGCTAAATACTCTGGAGAAAATAGACGTGGCAGAGACTTTTAAGGCTACAGAAGCTCACACCAGCAGCAATGGATCAGAGGTGCTCGAGACCCGTGAGTGGCTCGATTCTCTCGATTATGTCTTAGCCAAAGGAGGCCCGGAACGCGCTGGGCGCCTTTTGCAGCAGCTGTCGTTGCATGCTCGCCGCGCTGCAGGAGTGAATCTTCCTTTCACGGCGACCACGCCCTATCAAAACACGATTTCGATTCGGCAACAGCCTCCGTTTCCGGGAAGCCAGGAGATGGAGAGGCGGATCAAGAGCCTCGTCCGATGGAATGCCTTGGCCATGGTAGTGCGCGCAAACAAGGTGCAGGATGGAATTGGCGGACATATCTCGACCTATGCCTCGGCTGCCACTCTTTATGAGGTAGCTTTCAACCATTTTCTTCGCGCCCGGACCGAAACCGGCGACCGCGACATTGTGTATTTTCAGGGACACGCCGCTCCCGGCATGTATTCTCGCGCTTACCTCGAAGGACGCATTCCGGTGCAAAAGCTGGAGAACTTCCGTCGAGAGCTGAAACCCGGCGGCGGCCTTTCTTCCTATCCTCACCCTTGGTTGATGCCCAATTTCTGGGAGTTCCCAACAGTTTCGATGGGGCTGGGTCCGATCCAGGCCATCTATCACGCCCGCTTCATTAAATATCTGGAAAATCGTGGGCTGAAGGAATCCACGGGAGGCAAAGTCTGGGCGTTCCTCGGCGACGGCGAAATGGACGAACCCGAATCGCTAGGTTCGATCACGCTGGCTTCACGCGAGCGCCTGGACAACTTGATTTTCGTGGTGAACTGCAATTTGCAGCGTCTCGATGGCCCGGTGCGAGGGAACGGAAAAATCATTCAGGAACTCGAAGCCATTTTCCGCGGCGCAGGATGGAACGTCATCAAGGCGATCTGGGGAAGCGATTGGGACTCGCTGATTCAAAATGACCGCGACGGTTTGCTGGTAAAGCGGCTGGGCGAAATTAGCGACGGGCAATATCAGAAGTACTTCGTCGAAAGCGGCGCTTATTTCCGGCAGAATCTTTTTGGCAGCGATCCGCGGCTGCTCAAAATGGTCGAACACCTTTCCGACGACCAACTTTCCCGTATGCGGTTGGGAGGGCACGATCCCATCAAAGTGCACGCGGCATATCGGGCCGCAGTGGATCATAAGGGAGCCCCGACAATCGTTCTAGCGAAGACAATTAAAGGCTACGGATTAGGCGAGGCCGGGGAAGGCAAGAACATAACCCACCAGCAAAAAAAGCTGAATGACGACGAGCTTCGCATCTTCCGCTCGCGTTTTGGTATTCCGATTCCGGATGCTGAGTTGCACGATGCGCCGTTTTATCGGCCATCCGATGACAGCCCTGAAATTCAATACATGCAGGAACGGCGCAAGCAGCTCGGCGGATATCTGCCGGAGCGCAAAGTTCGCTCCAAACCGCTCGCTCCAATTTCCGAGTCGCATTTTGAGGAATTTTACAAAGGGACAGACGGCCGGGAAGCTTCTACGACAATGGTTTTCGTGCGGTTGCTTTCAAAATTGTTGCGCGACCCTGAGATCGGAAAGCTAGTCGTTCCCATCATTCCGGATGAAGCTCGCACTTTCGGCATGGAGGCGCTTTTCCGCCAGGTTGGCATCTATTCCCGCGTGGGGCAGCTCTATGAGCCGGTAGATATGGCGACGCTGCTTTATTACAAGGAAGCGAAGGACGGCCAGATTCTCGAAGAAGGCATTACCGAAGCGGGTTCGATGTGTTCGCTGATCGCCGCCGGGACCGCATATGCCAATCACGGGATCAATACGATTCCGTTTTTTATTTATTACTCGATGTTTGGATTTCAGCGCATCGGCGATCTGATCTGGGCCGCCGCCGATATGCGAACTCGCGGCTTTCTGATCGGCGGCACTGCGGGAAGAACCACGCTGGCCGGCGAAGGTTTGCAACATCAGGATGGCCACAGTCATGTGCTCGCACTATCCGTGCCGAATCTTCTCGCTTACGATCCCGCGTTCGCATACGAGATCGCTATCATCATCCAGGATGGCATTAAGCGAATGTATGTGGACCAGGAATCCATTTTTTACTATCTGACAGTTACCAACGAGCCTTTGCCAATGCCCGAGATGCCCGCTGGGAAGGAAGTGCGCGAGGGTATCCTGAAGGGTTTATACCGTTTCAAGGCCTCGGAAAAGAAAGACTCGAAGCTGCGTGCCCAGCTCTTTGGCAGCGGAACGATCATGTATGAAGTGCTCAAGGCTCAACAAATTCTCGAGGAGAAATATGGCGTCGCCGCCGACGTGTGGAGCGTGACCAGTTACAAAGAGCTATACCGCGACGGCAACGATTGCGACCGCTGGAACCTCTTCCATCCGGGTCAACCGCCACGCGTACCTTTCGTGACCCAATGCTTGAAAGATGCGCCCGGAGTATTGGTGGCCGCATCTGATTACATGAAGGTTCTCCCGGAATCAATCGCGCAGTGGATGCCGCGTCCGCTCGTTGCGTTGGGAACTGATGGTTTTGGCCGCAGTGAAAATCGCGCCGCGCTTCGCGATTTCTTCGAAGTCGACGCCAAACATATCGTGCTCGCGACTCTGAACGCGCTGGCCCGCGACCAGAAGATTGAATCGAATGTACTGCAAAACGCAATCAAGGATCTGGGAATCAATCCCGAGAAATTGAACCCTGCAATAAACTAACGGAGAAAAAGTTTCGTGACCGAATTTAAATTACCGGAACTCGGCGAAAATGTGCACCAGGGTGATCTTGTGCGTTTAATGATTTCGCCCGGCTCCAGCATCACCGAGGGCCAGACTGTGATGGAACTCGAAACCGACAAGGCAGTGGTTGAAGTGCCGTCCTCGATAACTGGAACCGTGAGCGAGGTCCGTGTAAAAGAAGGCGAGAAGATAAAAGTCGGTCAGGTCATTTTCACTGTCGAAAATGGAGCGGGAACCAGATCACAAGGGTCATCTTCACAGAGCGAACGCGGAACCGACAAAACAAACGGAGCGAAAGATAGGGGGGCACAGGGCGTTTCAGACTCGCAGACCGCAACTCCTTCCATCGCCGCTTCGCCCCAAAAATCTGCCTCGCCGAAGATTGAATCGCGACGAGCTTCGAGTAGAGTTGCAGCTTCCCCTATTTCCGAATCAAACGGGGCCTCCGAATTCAAGCTTCCTGAATTAGGTGAGAACGTTCATCAGGGAGATCTGGTTCGCCTCATGATCTCGGCGGGCGACAAAGTTTCTGAAGGGCAACCCGTGATGGAGCTTGAGACTGACAAAGCGGTAGTCGAAGTTCCGTCTTCGGTTAGCGGAGTCGTGAAAGAGGTGCGGGTAAAGCAAGGTGAGAAGGTCAAGGTCGGCCAAGTAATCTTTACCTTGGAAGACGGCGCATCGGCGCATGAGCAACAACCAGTCAAACAAGCGCCCGTGGAGCACATGTCCGAGCAATATGGAGCTCGGCTGGCGTTCCAGACCGCAATCGAGGCTGAGGGCAAAACCGAAGAAGAAGCGCTTCCGCCCGACCCCCCGCAAACCCGGCCTGCGGATTTCAGCATGCCAGTGCAATTGGGGAAAGTGGCTGGCACAGAGCATCGCGATCCGGTCCCTGCCGCTCCGCACGTTCGACGACTGGCCCGCGAACTTGGCCTGGATATTCACGAAGTTAAGGGAACCGGTCCCGGCGGTCGCATCAGCGAAGATGATGTAAAGGCCCATTCGAAGGCGTTGCTGGCTTCAATAGCGGCTCAATCACCTCAAACTCATTTTTCACAGCCGGCCCTCCCGGATTTCTCCAAGTGGGGCAAGGTCGAGCGAGTTTCCATGCGCGGCGTTCGGCGCAAAACCGCCGAACATCTCTGGGAAGCTTGGACCACAATTCCTCATGTCACCCAGCAGGACAAAGCCGACATCACCGAGCTTGAGCAGTTGCGTGCGCGTTTCGCGCCTAAGGCTGAACAGGCGGGCGGGAAGATGACGGTAACCGCGATCGCTCTCAAAGTATGTGCCGCAGCGTTGAAGGTGTTCCCCCAATTCAATGCCAGCATTGACATGACCAAAGAGGAAATCGTTTACAAGCAGTACATCAACGTGGGAGTTGCCGTGGATACCGATCGCGGCCTGCTTGTCCCGGTAATTAAAGATGTGGACAAAAAGAATATCGTCGAGCTGGCTACGGAACTTACTCAGGCCTCTAAAAAAGCGAGAGAAAAGAAATTAACTGCGGATGAAATGTCAGGCGGAACTTTTACCATCACCAATCTAGGCGGCATTGGAGGCACGGGATTTTCGCCGATCGTGAATTTTCCGGAAGTTGCAATCCTCGGCCTCTCGCGCTCCAGCATGGAGCCAGTTTGGATAAACGGAAAATTCGAGCCGCGTCAGGTGCTACCGCTGTCGCTATCCTACGATCACCGCCTGATTGATGGCGCGGATGCCGCACGCTTTCTCCGCTGGATCGCCGAAGCCTTCGAACAACCTTTTCTGCTCTCGGTCCAGGGATGACCAACGCGGGCAAAAATCCTAAACCACAAAGGACACAAAGGTACACGAAGGAAACCCAGCGTCAGATAACCTCGGTCAAGACTAGTCGCTTTGGTTTTCCTTTGTACACCTTTGTGTCCTTCGTTGTTAATGCCTTTGACTCGAAATGACCGAGACTTCAAATCTAAACATCGCAGTTGTAGGCGCCGGACCCGGTGGATATGCCGCCGCGTTTCTTGCCGCCGACCTTGGCATGAAAGTTACGCTGATCGATCCGGAGGTCAATCCCGGTGGCGTTTGTCTCTATCGCGGATGCATACCGTCTAAAGCACTCCTTCACGTCGCTAAATTGATTGGCGAATCCCGTCATGCCAAGAATTGGGGAATAGAGTTCGGCGAACCTAAGATTGATTTGCCCCGCCTGCGCTCATGGAAGGAAGGTGTGATCAGAAAGCTGACCGGCGGCCTCGGCCAGCTCTCCAAACAGCGGGCTGTCCAATATATTCAAGGCCGGGCTGCGTTTGAGAACTCCACTACTTTACGAATCAAGAAGGCCGACGGCAGCGAGCAGAGTCTCAGCTTTGATCGCATCATCATCGCCACTGGCTCTCGACCGTCTGTAATCCCAAGCCTCAAACTCGACAGTCCGCGAATGATGGATTCAACCGGCGCACTGGACATCCAAGACGTACCGAAAAGCCTGCTCGTGATCGGCGGCGGTTATATTGGACTCGAACTGGGTAGCGTTTATGCCCCTCTCGGCTCGAAAGTATCTGTGGTTGAGATGACGCCGGGCCTGTTGCCGGGAGTGGACCGCGATCTGGTGCTGCCACTTCAAAAGCGTATCGAAAAGTCGTTCGAAGCGATTCTGCTGAATACGACCGTCACTTCGGTCAAAGAAGATGCTGATGGGATTCGCGTCAATTTCGACGGACCGGACATGAAAGAACGAGAGAAAGTATTCGACAAAGTTTTAGTCTCCGTCGGACGCAGGCCGAACTCGGAAATTGCTGGCCTCGACAATACTAAAGTCGTCGTCGGACAGCGCGGCTTTATCCAAGTCAACAAGCAATTGCAGACGGACGATCCCGCAATTTACGCCATCGGCGATGTCGTGGGCGAGCCCATGCTGGCCCACAAGGCTACGCACGAAGGACGCACCGCCGTCGAAGCCATCGCCGGACACAAAGTTGCGTTCGAGCCAAACGCAATTCCCGCGGTCGTCTTCACCGATCCGGAAATAGCCTGGTGCGGCCTTACCGAAACTCAAGCGCAGAAAGAGAATCGCGAAATCAAAGTGGCGAAATTTCCCTGGGCTGCTTCCGGACGTGCGATGACTCTAGATCGCACCGAAGGCTTAACCAAGCTTTTAATCGATCCCCAAACCGAACGTGTGCTGGGAGTTGGCATCGTTGGCGTGGGCGCAGGAGAGTTGATCGCCGAAGGAGTGCTTGCCATCGAGATGGGAGCGTTAGCCAAGGACGTTGCA
>Ga0210403_10005564_pt1 | contig 10669 bp, 8 predicted proteins | sample IncBWC19MmetaG_FD_150863 | JGI IMG/M metagenome (GOLD analysis project Ga0210403, IMG submission 150863) | Forest soil microbial communities from Barre Woods Harvard Forest LTER site, Petersham, Massachusetts, United States - Inc-BW-C-19-M | ecosystem: Environmental > Terrestrial > Soil >... | reverse complement strand
AATGCGCGGATCGATAGGAACTGGGGCTACCTGCAGGTGGCTGGCATTGTCCGCAAAATCGGCTGGGTTGACACCAGCGGCAACCCCGTCAATCTCGGTGCCAGCGTTGTGGGCTGGGGCGTGAACACTACTTCCAATCTCAACTTGTCAAAAAACAATGTCGCAAAGCTGGCGTTTGTTTACGGTGCCGGCATTGAGAATTACATGAACGACGCACCGCTGGATGTTGGTATTCAGAATCAACCGAATTCGCCCATCCCCATCAAAGGCGTGGCTTTGCCGGTTCTTGGTGTCGTGGCGTTTCTCGACCACTCCTGGAACAAACACTTTACCAGTTCGGTCGGCTACTCACTGGTTGACATCCAGAACTCAAACGCGCAGAAGCCAGCGGACTTTCACCAGGGTGACTATGCGATCGCGAACCTGCTGTACCACCCCATTCCGAGGGTCATGATGGGCAGTGAGTTTCAGTTTGGCAGGCGAGTGAACTTTAGCAACGGATACAACTTCAACGATTACCGAGTGCAGTTCTCATTCAAGTTTGACTGGGACAAGAGTTTCAAATCCCCAACGCTATAACTCCGACTGGCGGAAAGGAAGGAAAACGCAAATGTTGAACAGAAACTGGGCGGTAAAGCAACTTCTAGTCGCAACGGTCATTGTGTCGTCGGTGCTTCCGATGTCGGCGCAGGCGCAAGCACCGCGGAGTCCCGTGGCGCCTCGCCGCGAAGTGGTGGCTGCAGTAGTCAAAGACGCCTACGACAAGTTCAAGAACGAAACCCGCGGGAAGAACGCCGACTACATTCCCTATCTCGCACAGGTGGATTCCAAACTATTCGGGATCGCGATTGTGACCACCGACAACCAGGTCATCACGATGGGGGACGTGAAATATTCGTTCTCCATCCAGTCGATTTCCAAGGTTTACACGCTCGCGCTTGCAATGGAAGCGCTCGGATCCGACACCGTCTTCAAAAAAGTAGGATCTGAACCTACTGGACGCCCTTTTAACTCTCCGATCGCCGTCGTGGATATGCCGACACACACCGGCAACCCTTTTGTGAATGCGGGCGCTATTGCCACCACCAGCCTGATCTCTGGCAAAGATGCAGATGAAAAGTGGAACAAGATCCTGGATTTCTACAGCCGCGCGGCCGGAGAAAAGTTGACCTTGATTGACGAGGTCTACAAGTCCGAAGCCGCGACCAATACCGGGAATAAAGCTCTCTCGATGCTCCTGGCCAAATATGAACGGATTTACGCTGATCCATTTGAGTCAGTGGATATCTACACCAAGCAGTGTTCGGTCGGCGTCAACGCCACGCAACTTGCGCGGATGGGCGCCACGCTTGCGAATAACGGAATCAACCCGGGCACCGGTGAACAGGTCATCAAAGCGGAAGACGTTCCGCACATCCTCAGCACGATGATGATGGCCGGTCTTTACGACGGTTCTGGTGGCTGGGCCTGGGATGTTGGACTTCCTGCGAAGAGCGGAGTTGGCGGAGGGATCGTAGCGGTCGTTCCTGGGAAAGGCGCAATTGTCGTCTTTGCGCCTCCGCTGGATGAGGCTGGAAACAGTGTGAAGGCGCAAGAGGTGATCGACTACGTCAGCGACAAGCTGCACTATAACCTCTTTTCTCCGGCGTCGGTGGGTTGGAAATAGCGGTAGTCGCGAAGAGCTGAGAAAGATCGGTCGAATTACCAATGGCAAATACTTTCCAGATAACGAGAGCGCGATTGACGTTGGCTCTCGTCCTTGGGTTGGCTACTTACGGAATGGCCCAAAGCGCAGATCCCCAACGAGAACCTCCGGCGCATGGTACGCAGGACACGACTGATGAACTAAACAAGCTTGACCGGTTAATTGAACAAAACAAGCAACTGGAGAGCCAAAACCGAGAACTGATGACGGAGATCAAATCTCTGCGTGGTGTGCTGGCGCAACAGTCCGGATCAGCCGCAACATCCACTGAGACAGACCCGTTGACGCAGGCCGACACTGCACAAGAATCAAAGCCGATGTCCGCGAATATCTCCTCGGAGCAGGGAGACAAGAAAACTTGGGGAACGTACACGGACAATCAAGGTTTCAAGGTGGCCAATACAGACTACGGCGACGTAAGCATCAGCCTCTACACTTACGTCCGCTACCTGAATCAACGAGGTCTGGATTCAACGTTTACAGACGCATTGGGCAATATCAAGAGTGTCCAGCAACGCCAGGATATCCAACTCAACAAAGTACAGATAAAGTTCCTCGGGTGGATCCTTCACCCGAAGTTCCGCTATTTTCTGTATGCGTGGTCCTCCAACGCTTCGCAAGGCTTAGGCGCTCAGGTAGTACTCGCCGGAAACCTGAGCTACGCTTTTAACAAAGCGTTTAACGTGGGCGCGGGGATTAGGTCCTTGCCGGGAACCCGCAGCGTCGAGGGCAACTTCCCCTTCTGGCTTGGTGTCGACACGCGTCTTATATCCGACGAGTTCTTTCGCCCTTCCTACACTTCAGGCGTTTGGGCCTGGGGCAAAATCGGAAGCAAGCTGGACTACATAGCCATGGTCGGCAACAACCTGAGCACCCTCGGCGTGAGCGCGGCGCAGCTTAACAATGGGTTAAACACGGTTTCGACCTCGCTCGTGTGGATGCCCACTACGGGCGAATTTGGCCAAGGCTTTGGCGACTTCGAAGACCATCAAAAATTGGCGACCCGTCTTGCGGCCCACTTCACCCGGAGTAATGAGGACAGGCAGGAACAGCCAAACAGCGACCAATTCGAGAACACACAAATTCGGCTTGAAGACGGGAGTGTCATCTTCGCACCCAACCTTCTCGGTCCCGGCATTACCGTCAACGACGTGACCTACAAAATGGCCGCCTTTGATGGTGGCGTCAAGTATCACGGGTTTTCGTTGGAGGGGGAGTACTTTTTGCGCTGGCTCGATGATTTTCATGGAGTCGGCACGACCGGACTTCCCACGATCTTCTCTCACGGCTTCCAGTTGCAAACTTCGGCGATGGTTCTGCCGAAGACTTTGCAGATTTATCTCGGAGGATCGACGCTCACCGGCAACGCTGCGGCGCTGGACGCGTACCGGGCGAAGTATGGAAATCCTTGGGACTTTCGGGCCGGACTCAACTTCTTTCCTTATCACAACAAAGTCATCCGCTGGAACAATGAATTTCTTTATCTGTACAAATCTCCGGTGGGCTATACCGCCGTTCCCTTCGCACTCGGAGGAACCGGACCGGTCTTTGCTTCCACTCTCGAGTTAGCTTTCTGAACGGGCGAGTATTTTTTCGAGAGAAAGTAGACACCTCGATGACACAACTCCTCAAATAACGGAGTCCATGGATGAAACGTTCCTATGATTCTTGGCTTTACAGAATGGTCCGATTCGCTTTCGGCTCAGTCATTCCCTTAGTGGTATGGTGCAGTCTTGCCGTCGCACAGTCCCAACCAGACCAACCCGAGCTGAACGATGTTCACTTCCATTTGACCAATTACATTCAGGAAGGCACGGATATTCATGACTTTCTGAAGATCATGGGCACAAAAGTTGGACGCGTCGCACTGTTCGGGATCCCTCTTCAACAGGAATGGTCGTACCAGAATTCCGGAGACTTTGCTCCGACCTACTACCTGCAGACGGATGCGCCGCTCTATTACTACTCCTTCACCGACGCATATATTGCGATGGCATACCGATCGCTCTCGAGGGAGGAGCGGAGGCGCTTCGATCCCATGATCACCGGGTTCAACCCGGCCGACATGTACGCCGCCGATCACATTCGTCGTGTGCTTCAGACTTTTCCTGGCGTGTTTTCGGGTATCGGCGAGTTCACGATTCACAAGGAGTTTGTATCGGCTAAGGTGGCGGGTGAAACTGCCAGCCTGCAAAACCCGGCACTTGATCGTGTTCTCGACTTCGCGGAGACGGTCGGACTCGTCGTCCTGATACACAGCGACATGGACGTACCGTTTGCGAAAGAAGGCTCGCCACCCGTTTACCTTGATCAGATGAAAGCCCTTTTCAGGAGGCACCCACACACGACCATCATCTGGGCTCACACGGGCATGGGCAGGGTGGTTCGACCAATAAAGAATCATGCCGCTCAGTTGGCGGAGATCCTAGGTGATCCGCAGTTCAGCCACGTCTACTTTGACATTTCCTGGGACGAAGTAGCCAAGTACGTGGTGTCGAGTCCCGAGGCGACTCGCGTAACTGCTGACCTTCTCAATCGCTACTCAGACCGTTTCCTCTTCGGCACCGACGAGGTAGCGCCATCAACTCAGGACCAGTATCTGAGGGTCTATTACCAATATGCGCCGCTGTGGAAACTTCTGGACGAAAAAGCGCGCGAGAAAGTATGCAAGGGGAACTACGATCGTCTCTTCGACGAGGCTCGACAGAAAGTCAGGACGTGGGAAATGGCTCAGGGCCTGGGTCCTTCAGCGAGTTCCAAGTAATATCGGCCCGTTTAGCTCCGGTTCGATTGTTGATCAAAACTTGACGGTAAGGGCGAGGACGACCGTGGGATCGGTCCAGCCTGCATTGAAGATATAGGTCGTGAAATCTATTTTCTTGTGAACAACACCGACTGAAAACCCACGTTGTACGTCGAGGTCGGTGTGGTAGGCCCTGGTCCGTTGCGCCACCAGACCGGCATGGAACCAGTCCGACGGCGAGTAGACCAGTTCGTTCCAGGTATAGAAAAAATTGAAATTCCGATCGTCAGTGTTAAATACGTACTCGCCCTGAGCGGAGAGTTCAATCCGCCTGTAGGAGAGCGCGAGTTCGTAGCCTGGCGCAACCCCTGTCGTACTTCCAAACACGATGCCGAACATTGGCGTGGCGTCGAACACCAGTTTGTCACCGACGCTGAAGTTGTAGCCGGCCCACAACGATCCCGTCTTTTGATATTCGTAGTTATAGCGGCCTTCAAGGTGAAGCCAGCTGTGATCCGCGGTGAAGGTTGGGGATCCGTACGATTGGCCTTGTGGAATCAGGTAGCCAGAGGCCGCCAAGGAGAATGACCACGGATTCATAACGGCGTCATCTGCGCTGGGGTTCCGGCCGTTCGCCGTCTGGGCCAAGACTTGGCCAGCGAGAACAACGACCAGCGCGAGCAGCGCGAAATGCAGCGTGGTTTTCATCCTCCTAGCAAGATGGCGATCCCGACGAGTGCGCTGCCGAGAACAGCCATGCCTAGCCCCATTCTCCAGGGATGATGGTCTGCGTAGAGCCCAAATGCGTAGCCGGTCAGAAACAACATGACAAGAGCAACTCCGTTCGACAAGCGCAGTGCCAGCCTGACATTCGCAGTGAAAAGAAATGGAATCACCACCGGGAACGTGGACAGGAACACGGCGAGGAATACCGCTCCGGCTCCCAGCCAATCCTTCTTTTTAAGGGTTGGACGCCTCGGCGGTTCGGGCAATTGATTCAATTTCCGGCGTATGACCTCGAATTCCCCGAGCGACAAGACAGACGCTATCGCCGGCGGGAGTGCGTCGGCAATGATCCTATGGGCGGCGCCGGGGTCGGACGTGTTGCGAACTGCGCGAAGCTTCGCGATGGCGGTACTTCTTTGGACGAAACAACCGAGGAGGTACATGAAGCTATCAATGATTCCCCATGCAATATTGCAGCCGACCGCGCCGATGAGTAATGTGCGAACTTCTTGTCGCCCTGCCTGGTTGATGCTGATGGAGCAGGTGAAGGTAAGAACCATGATCAACCCGAACCAGATCTCCGAGATTCTTTCTACCGGTTCAAGCGCGCGCTTGGATGTTTTGGTTACGATATGTGCAGTTGGATCAAATTCTCGATTTTCACCGACCACTCTTTCCATTTGTCGGTCTCCGGCCCTGACGCACATTTATTACTGTAATCCCTGACTTCCGGCATACAGATTACGCGCTGCGCGCATGAGTCGCTGGCGGTCTTGTCTCGAGGAATGCGCTGACCGCAACGTCGACTCCCGCGAAGATTCGCCCCTCGCCCATGAGTTCAAGAAATCCGCTACGGCCGAAAAGATCACGAACCGGATCCGCCACTCGAACGAAAAAGAGGTCGATATCGGACTCGTGGAGCTCGTCCCAAAACTGCTCCAGCATCTCTAGACTGGTTACATCCATCCCCGGACAGGTCTCGAGATTAAGGACGACAGTTCGTAAGTCCTTACCTGCTTTCTTAACCTCTTTACGGAGTTCGTTGCGAACGTGATTCGCGTTAGCGAAAAACAACATTCCGTTCGGACGGAAGATCAACAGACCTGGAATCTGTTCTGTCTCGGGATAACGCTCGACATCCGCAAAATTCCCTGTGCCCGGTATTCTGCCCAGCACGGAATGCTGCGGCACACTGAGTTTCCGCATCAAAGCGATCAAAGTCAGGCCAACCGCGAAGATCAGACCCTTAAGAATTCCCATCTGGAGCACGCCAAACAAGGCGATAAGCGCGCCCCAAATGCTTCCGCTGCGCAGTTTTGCGTAGTACTTGAGCGTGCCGACATCGGCGAGATGCGCAACCGCGTGGACCACGATCGCCCCCAGGACGGCCTCGGGCAGATTACGAATCAAGGGCAATAAGAATGCCAGCGTCAGTGCCACGGAGAGCGACGCCGTGATCGTCGAGAGTTGGGTACGCGCGCCACCAGCATCATTGGCCGCTGTGCCTGACATGCCTCCGCCGACGATGATGCCACCGGCCAGACCGGATGCGACATTCGCAACACCGATGGCACACAGTTCCTGATTGGGATTGATTTCATATTTATGTTTCGCAGCGAATGTGCGGGCGGCTGCCAGCGCCTCAGCCATAAGCACCAGCACAATACCGAAGGCCCCCACGAAGACATCCGCTAGTTCATCCTCACCGATTGCTGGCCAGCTGAGGGAAGGAATTCCCGCGTGGATTGTGCCAACCACCTCAACACCACGTTGAGCAAGGCCGAACCATGGCACCGCAAGAGTTCCGAGCACGAGCACGACCAACGCCGACGGCACGCGAGGGGCGATCGCTCCCAGCAGAAACATGATGCCAATCGCAGTTGCTCCAACGGTGAATGTCCAAGGATTTACCTGCGGCAGCGACGCGACCACGTGCCACACCTGGTGAAAGAAATTGCCCTGGCCGGCGTGGATCCCCATCAGCTTGTGTCCTTGTTTCACCATGATGGTCAGCGCCAGGCCGAAGACAAAACCTTTGAGAACCGGTTTGGAGATGAACTCCGATGCTGAGCCCAGTTTGAGCAGGCCTCCCGCGAGAAAGATAAAGCCTGCCGCGATCGTGGTGGCGGTTGCCAGTATCACGTAACGCGCTGAATCTCCCAGGGCAATAGGAGCCGCCAGGGCCGCCAGCATGGCCGCAGAAGAAGACGTGGAGGTGACCGCCAGTTGTCGAGAGGTGCCAAAGATCGCATAGACAAACATCCCCACCATGGCGGCGTACAAACCCATTTGCGGTGGTACTCCAGCAATCCCTGCGTATGCCATTCCCTCGGGCACAAGCAGTCCAGCCAGCGCCACTCCCGCCACGATGTCCGCTCGAGGTGAAGACTCAGGCAGCCAAGTGGTGATGGGAATGAACCGGAATATTGCTTGCCTTACCGACTTTCTTTCGTCCGCAGAAGAACTCACTTGGGTACTCCTAATTCCCATTCATTTCGGCAAGCTTTCTCGGTCGCCTTCCATCGGAATAACCCGGAATCCGGGGGCTTTGTAGTCCGGTGTGACGTATTGTTCCGGAATCGCAATGACGTTCCCATCCCGCAACGAGGAATAGTGGGGCGAACAGATTTCGACGCCCGCTTCATTAAATTTGTCCTGGATATTCTGATGCAGGTCCGAAAAGATGTTCAGCATCTCCCGGGGAACATCGGTGTAAGCATTCAGTTCGTAAGCGACATAAAAATCATCTAACCTTGTCTGCAGGATGAAAGGCGCAGGCTGTTGCAGCACATGTTTGGTAGCGAGCGCCGCGCTGATCAGCAGTTGATGAACGGTTCGCCATGGAGCGTCGTACCCGATCGTCGCCGTAGTATGAAAGATCACTCCATTCTTTTTGGCCTCGACGCTGTAGTTTTTCACTGAACCGCTCATGACCGTCGCATTCGGAATAGTAATAATCTCTGCCTTCGGCGTAAGAACGCGGGTCACCAACAGATTTTTCTCTGTCACCTCTCCCGTGGTCTCGCCGATCTGGACCCAATCGCCGACCAGGTACGAACGCATGTAGGTAAGGATGACCCCGGCGATCGCGTTGGCCACCGCTGAGGAGGATCCCAAAGACAGCAGCACTCCAAGAAATATGGAAATTCCTTGGAAAGCTGGGCTCTTCGCCCCCGGCAGATACGGGAATGCGACGATGACGGCCAGACAAAGCACCAGAATTCGGATCAGCTTTTCGGTCGGTTCGGCCCAATCGGTATAGAATCCACGGATCTTCAGGTTTCCCTTCCGTATCTCGCCGAACACTAACCGGAGCAGGCGAACCAGGTAGCCCGTGGCCAAAGCGATTACCACTACCACCATCAAGTTCGGCAGGTAATTCAATGCAGAGTCGCCTAAGGATTCTAGTTGCGAAAAAACCCACTTCGTCACCGTGTGTGAAATTTCCCGTGTGGAAGAAAAGAAGCCCAGAGTGATCGTCAAGTAAGTTTCGACAAACGCAAGGATGAGCAGCCATCGCAGAATTGCGCCCAGCCCCAGAGAAATAGGACCCAGGTAAGCGACGGAAATATGCCAGGCGGACTTTGGTTCAAGACGCGCACTGGCCTGAATCTGTTTCTCAATGCGGTCCCGTAAGGCAAACCGGATTTTGCGGACAAGCCAGCAAAGAGGTACCAGCACGAGGGTAGCAAGCAAGGTTTTGATGGCGCCGCTAAATATCAGTCGCCAGCTGTGCTCCTCGTGATAGTTTCGGATCGCCTGGCGAATGTTCTCCGCGTACTCCGATGCGACCTGCGGCCGTGGCTTACCCGCCCTCTTCGCATCAAAGTCGGTAACCGCAAGAAGCAATTGCTTATCGCTGAAAATCTCGGTCCACGTACTGCGGCTTTCAACGCGTATTGATTCCGGCGAGGAGCTACTCTCTCTGGCGACGGCCAGGATGCGTTTTTCAATACCGCTGGCGCGGTCTTGTGGTGTCAAGCCTCCCAATGTCTCGTAAACAATCAAGATCGGGCGACCTTCGATAACAACCTGGCCAGGCTCACTGATGTCTTCCTTCGGAGACTCCTGGCCGCCGCTGGCGGATTGTGTTGGTGTCGGTGCAGCCGTGACCAGGTTTTGCTGTCCCAATGCGGGTAAGGAACAGGCAAAGTGCAGAACAAGGCAAAGCGCAATGCCGAAGGAAACGCCATTCGCTCTTTTTTTCATAAAATGAGGCTACCAGATGACGGGTGGCTCGCACTGTCGCGGATGTTAGATTCAGGACGCCGTTGACTCATGCATCCCTATCCCTCCGATAGGACGCGTTCGGTGTTCAAAACGCCATACTCCGCTCTTCGCGACGATGCTACGTCCCGTCTCACCGACCTCTCAACTGGGGAAATCCCTAGTGCTCGGCAGTTGGAACCTGGCAAGGAGCCGAGGTTGTGAGTCGATCCCCTCCAGAAAGGTCAACCTGCACTTAGGGATTTCCCTAGTGGCAGTGCGACCTGCATCGCAGTATAAAACTCGTAAAGGTGGTTACGGGCAGAACTAGATCACATCGATTTCGGAGTCAGGATCGACCTTGAATACTGTCCGCTCGCGCGCAAGCACGAGCGCTGTTCATTTAAGCCGAGCAAATGTCCACCCGAGCCGCATGCGACGCACACGGACTGACTATATGAACTCTAGACGACGGAGCAGCCTCCTACAAACCATTCGAGAATGCGCAGCCATTCTTTGCGCGGTCGTGCTCATGCCCGGAAACGCGGTGGTGGTAGCAGCCCAGGACCAGCAGGCTGCGGCTGCGCCGGAGCAGGCTGCGGTTAAGATTCCGGCGGACCAGTTGGACTCTCTGGTGGCGCCAATCGCACTCTACCCTGACGCGTTGCTCAGCCAAACCCTCGTGGCTTCGACTTATCCTCTGGAGGTCGTTCAGCTCAAACAGTGACTGGACCAGCACAAGGACTTGAAGGGGAAGGCGCTGGCAGATGCAGCGCTGAAGCAAGACTGGGATCCGAGTATCCAGGCTCTGGCTGGTTTGCCCGACCTGGTCAAGCAACTTGCCGACAACATCAAGTGGACGACAGACTTGGGGAATGCTTTTCTTGCGCAACAGAGCGATGTGATGGATGCGGTGCAGCGCATGCGCAAGAAAGCGCAGGACGCAGGGAACCTGAAGTCCAGCGAACAACAGAAAGTGGAAACCAAGGTCGTCGAGAGTAAGCAGGTTATCATCGTCCAGCAAGCCAGCCCGGAGGTTGTCTACGTCCCTAGCTACAACCCAACCGTCGTGTACGGTGCTCCGATTTATCCGTATCCTCCAATTGCCTATCCACCGCCCGGCTACTACGCGGCCGGTCTGGCCATATCGTTCGGTGTCGGCGTTGCGATGGGAGCCTTCTGGAGCGGCGGCGCTGGGTGGGGATGCGGATGGGGCGGAAACAACAACGTCACCATTAACAACAACAACAACTTCGTCAACAACAGCAACCGGCAAAACATCATCAACG
>Ga0210403_10005563_pt1 | contig 10669 bp, 11 predicted proteins | sample IncBWC19MmetaG_FD_150863 | JGI IMG/M metagenome (GOLD analysis project Ga0210403, IMG submission 150863) | Forest soil microbial communities from Barre Woods Harvard Forest LTER site, Petersham, Massachusetts, United States - Inc-BW-C-19-M | ecosystem: Environmental > Terrestrial > Soil >... | reverse complement strand
GTTGGAAACAAAAGCGAATAGAATAGCGGCCCGGTGATTGCGACCGTCCAAAGGCTTGAAACAATGAGTAGCACGATAGGGACCCAACGCCAACCACTCACTTTTTTGGGCATGCTAATGTCCGCTAGTCTCCGAAATTGGGGGCAAGTCACTGCTTCGGCAAGAATCTATCATATTTGGAAGACAATGCCTGGTAAGTCGCCTTACCTGACAATGAGATTCTGGGCCAATTTCACTTCTCCGGTAACGGCTGCGTTAATCAGGAGTTGACGGCAACGGCAGAAAAACGGCACTCTCAGCAAGTCCGATGAAATCACAACTAAGCAAGCAAGAATGGGAAGTTCTTCTGAAGAAGCTGTCCGCCGGTGAGATTCCAGATGATGAAATAGGCCCGGCAATTGTCCATTTATCTAAGCCACTTGACCCTCAGCGAGTTGCTGTTGCAAAGGAAACGGTCCTTCGGTATCTGGGCCATCAGAACAGTTGGGCAAGGCACGAAGCTATGTGGTTCATTCGCTGGGCTGGGATTCGGGAAGAAAATGCGGCGCTAATCAAAGCGCTGACAAAAGACGAAGACTCCGACAATCGTGGTTACGCGGCCATGTGTATCGCACATCTGATGAATGGCACAGCCGATAGCACATCTGTGAACGCTCTGAAAACAACGGTTCTAAACGAGAAAGAAGATGCAGCGGTACGTATGAATGCATACGCCGCGCTCATCGAGGTTGCGACGAAACAGTCGGGTTCCGATTTCTATATTGAGAAAAAAAACCTCCGTGACATCGATTGGAAATGGGTTTCAAAGCTGAGCTAGGGGCGGATTCCCCGTCGTTAGCTTCTCAAGTCCTGGTAAGTCGCGTTACCGGACAACTGCCGTACCATTACTCGGCCTGTATCCTGGATGCCGTCTGTCTGATGATCGCCAGGGTGCGAAAACGGACTGGTTTGCCTTTTAATGCATTTGAAACCGGCGCTTGGCTCAGTTTTGATTCCCTAATTAAGCGCCTCAGACCGATAGCCGCCCATCTCTTCATCTCCAAAGGATCGGCAATTACGAGCCTCGTCCGCTTTTCATAGACGTAGATATCAGAATCGATCATGCTCGGGTCTTCGCCTTGTTCCCAGCGCCGATCCGTTTCTTTGCCGACCGGAACGATTTTGCCAGCAGTAATTCTTGCTCTTTGCAGAAGACCGCGAGTTGTTCCTGTGCAGGGGGTTCCATCGGGAGCGAGTGATTTCACTTCCGCCTTGCCCAAGTATTTGCGAAGAACAATTCGAAAGGATTCTGGAATTACTTTGTCTTGATTCAGCGTGGGTTGCATGGAGATTTCATAAGGCTCACCATCCGCTAGATTAACGCCCTTGAGCGAACTCCATTTCCTGCGGTCCGATTCGTAGGGAGTTATAAATACGAAGTTGGATTTGTCGAAACCTGCAGGATATCCGCCAAACGTTTCTGACAATAAGGGGAACAAAAAGAAATTGAACGGACCCAGCCATTCTGGCCGCCGATGTTTGAATACGTTTGGAGTAGTAACCACCATTCGCATCATCGCCGGTAAATTCAGCCATTTCAGATCTTTTGAAGGTAGTTTCAGCGCTTTTCGCAAGAGAAATTCCCAAGCTTCCATTACCCATTGCGGTGTTTCTTCATCGTCATCCTTTTCTTTCTTCCTCTCTTTTGGCGAAAACAGGTAACCGAGCCCATGACCGCTAGCTTTTTCTATTCGAATTTCCTTGCCAGTTTGCGAGTAGAGCGCGTATCTTTTTGCCGAAATTGCGTAGCCGAATAGCTGACGGAAGTGCTTTTTAGGATCGAAATCAGCGTAATTTACATCTTCGATTTTGAGAATTTCGGGTACCAGAGACGGATCATAAGGGTTTAGCTTTCTGAATCTTTGCGCAATGTTTTTCACTTCATCTAGTGAAAGGGCTTTGATGCCGGATTTCTTTTTCTGGGTCACCGGCCCGCCCAAGCATTCAACGAAACCGCCTTTTTCGGAACCTACGATGCAAAGGGAATCTGTGTCACAAAACAGATAACCACCGTCTCTTTCTTGCACACTCTTTTCCAGCATGGCCAGTAATAGCCTGCCACCAGAAGTAATGAGAGAGGCGAGCGGCGGGAAGTACCAAGTGCCCGGTTTCTCTGTGTAATTTGAAGCTATTCTTCCTTTCGCTTCTCCGGAGAAATAGCTCACAATTCGTTCCTTTTTCTTTGTTTCTTTGTTTACTTCCACAAACAGACCGTAACTGCCTGAATTCGCGAGTACTTTCAGGAAATCAGCCAATGCTTTGTTTGTCTTCTTGAGGGAGAATCTTTGCTCGATCACCGTGCGGTAAAAATCTTCTGTTACAGGGTTTATTTCGACCATTCTACGGAGATTTGTTGTTTTTAAGCGTTTTTGCCGACCGCTAGCGACCATTCGAATTGCACTGAGTATTTTCGGAGGTTTTCCCGTGAGAATTCGGCTCGCAATCAGATCAGGAGCGGCATACCAGATCGGTGTTTTGGAACTGAGATAATTCAAGCCGATGTTTTGAGTTCTCTTGTTTTGTCCGCTGCTATATACAGTCCTGACCGGCAGAATGTCACTCGTAGGTTTCACGAGAGCAAAGAAAGAGAGCTGTTTCCAGAAACTCTTACCAAAGGTATCGCCCAGCTCTGTTTGCGATACCAACCTTCTGGCGCTCGCCGTGCAGTTTACAAACTGAATCGAACTGGAGGTAAGTACATTCCAGTTTCCCAGGAGTGCGTTGACCGTAGGGTATTGACTCGTGAAATCCGTGTGAATTACCGGTACGGAAGTTCTCCTAATCCGGCACTCGGCCCGACCGCCGTAGTAGCTCTGCATCGCTATGCCGAGATTCTTATTGGACACTTTGAAATGGCGCTTTGGCTCCTTGATGTCCATCTCTTTCAGGTAGGCCTTCGCAATCGATGCGGGTGAGTAGGCTTTGTCTGGTCGCAAATCGATGGGATTGCGATTGAATTCCTCCATCATTGCGTTAAGGGCACGATGCGTCGCGGCGACATCCTCCCGGCAGTATTCAATCTCTTCCGAACTAATGATTCCCGTGGGTTTGTGATCCTTCTTTCCCTTCACTCTGAATTCTTTGCAAGCGCTATTCAAATTGAAGGAACGATTCCGGAGTGCCCAACCCAGCGTACGCAAATCGAGAAAACGACCTTCTTTCGGCCATTCAGCTTTGAGGAGAATGCTTCCAAGCCTTATGAAGGCCATTTTGCTGTTTTGAGCGTCAATGACGATCCGGGGTCGGTTCGGGTTTGGCGCGATTCGCCCGGTTTTGGGATTTTTCCATCGTGATGTCAAGGCGAGAGACCAATCACTTTTGTGCCCCGGATTGTATGTGACGGCGAGCCTCGAAAGATCAAACGGCGAATTGAAGCTGATAATCAGATCGCCTTTTCGGATCGAATTCCAAAATACGCTGCTAACGAACGAAGCTCGGCTCGCCAAAATCAGTTCGGTCGTAGCCGGAAAATACTCGACCGCTGCAAGCGTTGGGGGATTGCTTCGGTATGCCTGCAAGAACTCAAGTTCTTGTTGGGAAATCTCGTCTCTGTGAAAAATCCCTTCGGCCACACATACGTATCTGGAGCCAACGAGCTTGCATCGCCTAAACACGCCAAAATTCAATTTCTGAGCGGGGTCAAGAGTCGTTTCAGTGTCGAAGATTAGACAGTATGGAGACCACTTTCGAGACCACCTTCTATCCGATGAATCCCTCGTGCGGACACGGGTATGTGCCCGCACGAAGATGTCGTGACGTTCTTGTTCGGATATTTTTCCTGCGCTCGTAATGCGTTCTAGTCGGGAAGTTGCCAAACGGCGTCCCTGAGAGCCTGTAGCACCATCCATAGAGCTATAGTCAGCGCAAGGGCCGCAATTACCAAGCGTTTCAGCTTATTGGGTGTGTACCGAAGGTCAAGGCCTACACTTTCCAGTAGACGATGAAATTGTTGGTGATGCTTTTCACAAAAGGGAATTTTGAACCAGGGTATATGCTTCCTACCGCCGGCATGGTTGAATTCCAGCGTAGCATCCTTGCCGCAAATCACGCATATCGGCTTGGTGGAGTCGGTCTTCATGACCGTCCTCCCAGCGGGGTATAGAAGTTTTCGACGTCAATCTGATCCGCTTCTTCAAGTTGGATGAGCTGATTGATGTCAGTGACCAGGACATGACCTGCGACGGTCTTGCCTTCGAATTCCTTTAGTGCCGCTTCTGCACCATCGTCAGCAGAGCGGAACATGTTGACTGCTAGGTTGTATTGATGGAGAAGCTTCCTCTCACGCGAATTAGGGACAATCACGTCCACCGGACCTTGCGTGGTCAGGATTGTCATGGAAAAACGGAGCTGATCCTCGCTGCGTGCTTTGTATGGCTTGCCTGGACTAGGTCTGTAAAGATATTTACCTGCGCCCTTACGAAAGGTTTTGAGCTTCATCCTCTCCCGACGAGCTGCCTCAGAAGCTGAAGCTTTCTCGCGGCGCATCAAACCCAAAGCGCGGGCGACACGCGGGTCGGTGATTGCTTCCGGCCTGCTTACTGTAACTAGTCTCTTTCGGCGCGCTCGACCATGTTTGCGAACATTTTTCTTGGCACGGTTGACGCGAGGCCGTTTCTTACTATGGGCCTTTCGTTTTCTCAGTGACTTGCGATTCTTGCGATTCATCGGCCCACCCCAATCCGGCGGACCGTTTGGGTTGGGTGATCTCTACGAACAAATCGATCTAATTCGGCGCGGGAAACTAATCGTCGTCTGCCCACACGAATAGACTTGATTTCACCGGAAGCGACTAACTTTGTGACTGTGCGGAGCGAAAGACTTGCGAGAAGTGAAAACTCAGTGAGAGTTAGAAGAACCTTGTTGCTGAGCACTGTCGGTCTCCAGCATATGTACACACCCACACGGGTATGCCATCTGCCGGTCTTGTTTGCTCAGCCGGAGCACCTTCCCATTTAACTTTGGACTCTGCTACCCCTTTCTGATCCCTTCCTTAATGGTAGGAGGGACTGCTCTGTCAGGGTTGATGGTCCGCGCGAAAGAAATCGCGCCTCCACCTCGAAAAGTCCAACCACTCTGGGACTGTAACTCACGAAACGCGCTCTTAACTTAGTTGCGCGTTCCTGGCGTCTCACCTAGAGAGCCGACCGCTGCATTCTGAGGCACGATCACAATGCTGTCAAGTGCGCTCAAAGAAGCGCATGGGGACGCAATCCAAGCTTTCCACACGCTCAAATAGCGCGTAAAATAGGACCTAACGTCCCCATTTACAATAAGTTATGCCTTCCGGAGAATCTGAAAATGATCGAGCCAATTGTGCCGCGCCATGGGGTCGTTACGCTTCGTGGGTATGGGGTTTCGGTTCGTGTTGAGCGCGGTCATCTGATTCTGGAAGATGGAATTGGCCCGGTCCGCCGACACGGTCGATTCCCGCGAGTGCGACATGGAATCAAGCGAGTCGTTGCTATTGGTTCAGACGGATCAGTTTCGCTGGCGGCCCTTCGATGGCTCGCAGATCAAGACGCAGCTTTCGTAATGCTTGAGCGTGACGGAAAAGTTCTAGCGACAACCGGCCCTGTGAAACCGTCCGATGCACGGCTGCGACGATCCCAGGGTCTCGCACACGAGTCCGGCATTGCACTAAAAATCGCCAGAGAATTAATTATAGAAAAGCTCCTTACGCAAGAGCGTGTCACTAATACTTACTTCAAGCATTCGCGTGCTCCGCAAATTATCGTGGATGCTCGAAGATTGGTAAGCACTGCAAGTTCAAGCGATGAAATCCGACGCTGGGAAGCCAAAGGCGCGCTGGCCTATTGGGGTGCGATGCGCGACGTGCCCGTGAACTTCAACAAGTCTGATTCATCGAAAATTCCAGAACACTGGCGACGATTCGGGAGCCGCATATCGCCCCTCACCAACTCGCCACGACTTGCTGTAAATCCGGCCAACGCTATTTTGAATTATCTTTATGCCGTCCTGGAGTCCGAGTCACGATTGGCACTTGCCACGCTTGGGTTAGATCCGGGAATTGGTGTCCTGCACAACGATCTGCGGAGCCGCGACAGTCTTGCTTGCGACCTCATGGAACCTGTCCGCCCTAAAGTTGACAGTCTCGTTCTCAATCTATTGTTCTCGGAACAACTGCGGCGTGAGTGGTTCTTCGAACAGCGCGACGGCAATTGTCGGCTTATGGGCTCGTTTGCCGAAATCCTTTCGGAAACAGCGACGATGTGGCGTAACGCCGTTAGCCCCTTTGCCGAATGGATTGCCCGATGTCTCTGGGAATCGAAACTTACACAAGTACGAAGTAATGCTCCGGCAACACGGTTGACACAGGCTCACAAGAGCGAGGGCAGAGCAAAACTCAACGGGGGTGTCAGCGAGGCTAAACGACCGAGGCCTATGCTGTGCCGAGTATGTGGTCAAATTCGACTCTCTACGGACAATATCTGTCTCAAGTGCGTTCCACAGACTTAGTGGGTAATTAGCTAGCTCATGCCCACTCCCGGAAGCCAACTTCAATCCTCAGGGGAACGCCCGTCTGTGGTTGTTGTCCAGGTGTGTTCGGTTTGCAGAATCGGAGCTGTTGACTCTGGGAGGATAATATCAGTTAGTATGTCGACGGTTGACGCTGCTCTCTACAAGTGGATTCTGGCCGCAAATGATAGGCGCATGGGCCTAGCCTTTCCTCCCGGCTTACTTGAAGGTTCTCTTGCTTTGCTACTTATTCTTCTGGGACAGAACTACCTTGAACATCTCCTGCGGGTTTGCGAAGAAGGATAAAGCAGAACGACTTGCGGATGGAGGGAAAAAACAATGATCCAATCTAAGATTCCAGCTGCAATCAACGTTAGTTGGTGGTTTGGCGAGAGGCCACTTGAGGGTGAGGAGGAATTCAATACCCAGCTGGCCGAGAGCTACACAGTCTCCGTGGTGCGCGGTCGTCGAGGGCCATTGGGCGGAGGTCTATATCAGCTCGTTGTTGAATTTCTTTCGCAGCTGACTCTCAGCGAAATCGCAAAAGTTATTTTGGAGGGGGCTGCCTTCGACCTGATTAAGTCAGGCACAAAAGCCTTTTTTATCAAACCGTTTCTGGAGGCTTATAAACGATTCGAGAGTCGCCAAAACGATGAGAGGTTAGGTATTGATAGGATTAGGTTTGTCTTTCAAGACGCGGCGGTCACGGTAGAAAGATTACCGAATTCCGACTTACTTTCAGAATTGAAGAATATTTTCAGGGCCCTTGCAGAGAATTTTGGACCCATAACGCTCGGTTCAAAGGGGCAACTATTTGAAATTTTTGTCCCCGTCTTTGTGGATCTCAGCGATCAGCGCGTCTGTAAATTCCGAACCCTGCTGAGCGTGGATGAATCTTTGGATGTTCGTCGTATTTCAAGCGTTGACTATCTCAAATTCTGGGGGCTGCAATACTACTCAGAAGGTTCTCCCTCATGTGTGTACGACGTTGAACGCAAGTCTGTGATCGAGGAACGTTTCTGCACTGAAACCCAGTATTGGGCAAAAATGTAAGCGCGAAGAACTCTGAATCGAGTTGAAGTTCTCTCACACGATCCGTTTGGAAGCCTGAAGTGCCATATCTAAGGCGTATCACTCGCCGCCCCCCCTTTTTCTTTTTCTTTTTTTTGAAACGATACAGAGAAGATAGAAATGAAATGCAACGGATCGATGAAGGCGAACTAATGTTCTATCGGTTATGTAGACATAAGAGGTATAAAACACTGCTTGATATTGACTGTCGCAACATTAATAAATCAAATGTAGATATGTGGGAAAGCCCTCTCTACAGCCTAAAGGATCATCGGGGGAAGCCGGTCGTTATTGACGTAACGTCTTCAGCGCAGCCAGGTCTTCCACATAACGATGCCATAAATGGCTTTGTGGAACTCCTCCAAGAAAAGGAAGCCAAGCGAATTGTCGATTTTGGAGCAGGATCACTGCGTCACACCTTTCCATTGCTTGAGAAAGGATTTCAAGTCTGCGCAGTTGAATTCGAAGAGCAATATAAGAGGCCCGCTTGCCGGCAGGCCCGTCAGGACGCCCAGGATCACCCTAATTTTTCGAGCCTTATATGGCCTGGGGGTTTTAAGAAAGACAATCGGAGATTCGACGCCGCGCTACTTTGCTATGTTCTCCAGACTATGCCCGTCCCCAAAGAACGAAAGAGTGTCTTGCGACTATTGAAGAAGAAACTGCGCGACGATGCTTACTTGCTTTGGATGTCTAGGTACAACCAAATAGATGATGCGTCGCGCTCTAATCGGGTATCGGACGGGATCTATCGGTGGAAGGAACGGGAGCACCAAACCTTTTATCGCGAATTTACAACGGAAGAGACGCATGAAATGTTTGAAGACGAAGGTTTTAAACACATTCGCTCATTGGGAATAAGAGGTACCGAACAGATATTTGCATATGCGAAGGGTAATGCAACATGGATATAGAAGAGGTCGAATTCGAAAGCGAAGACGAGGAAACAGACAGTCGAGCAGATTCTGCTGCAATGAGTCTGGTAAAGCAGATGATAACGCTCTCTGCTGGTGTGCTCGCGCTCAGTGCGACTTTCTTGGAAAAGATTAGTTCGCTTCCTATCTGGTTGTTGTTGATCTTAGCTTTGGCTTGGCTTGCATTGATGCTGTCGGTTTTTGGCGGAATTCAGACCCTATCCATTATTGTGAAGAGCCGATTGAATCGTGACGATAATTGGAGTAAAGATTCTGGTAGGCGATTTGCGCAGCTCTCCAAATATGGGTTCCTTGTTGGAATTGGCCTTTTCGCGATATTTGCATTTTGTCTTTTCCGTACAACTAAATCGGCCCCTGGACATTCAACGCCAGCCGAACAATCGCAACCTTCATAGAACTGAGGCAAAGCAGTCTCATCTATACGAGCATTGCATTGCTAGGCGTATCACTGTCATTCGCGAGCAGCGTAACTATTCCAAAAAAAAAAAAGGCTGAGTAGCATAGCCCGCAGTCCGTCAACCTCCTTGGAAGCGTGTATTGCCGAGGCAACTACGTTCGCGCCAGAATAACGGAAACGGTGAGATGCGCGCGGCGCTCGTTTCTTCAGATGATGTTGCAATGTTCAAAACTTTAAGCGTTCTTTCTCGCCTGCCTTCAAATCCTGCAACAACCGTTCAAATGACGCCTTGTACTTGTCGTGGTTTTTCCAATCGCTGAAATCCGGAACGAAATACTCACGGATCTCTCGCGCAGAATCTTTCCCGGCGTCCGCATCAAAACATTCCCAATCCCGAATAGCCTCAAACGACACCAACCGCACGGGGAAAAGTACATCCTTCTTCTCTCTCATCTCGCGTTTCCGTGCCTTCGCAATCTCCGTCTTCACCCACTCGCTTTTCATGCTGTTCGGCGAAAGGATAAGCAACAATTTCTCATGCAAGCGGATGGCTTCGTCGATCTGTAGATACATCTTTCGCCCACCCCGCACGTTGTGTGGAGCAAACCAGCACCGCACATTTTTGTTTTGCAAATCGGCGTAGAGACGTTCGGCGAATTCCTGGTCCTTCGTCGAATAACTGATAAAGCAGGAATAGAATTCGATGGGATTCGCAACCAGTGACTTCATGTAGGTGATGAATTCCTCCGGGACGCCCGCACCGCGCAAGAACACTTCCGGGACCTCGCCGTGCGAACGATAAATCGTGTCAATCCCTACGCTGGACGGCCCTTCGTGCTTAACAGTTTCAAGTCCTTTCGCAGTGCTCAGATCGACATCACAAATGGACGTAAAGGCCATCTTCGATAGGGTGAAGTCCGCCCCGTCAACGACCGCCTTACTGAGATTTGCTTCCCTGAGACTTGCGTTGTCGAAGACGACCCCCTTCAAGACCGCAGAACGAAGGTCTGCTTGGTCAAGCTGAGCCCTACTAAGGTCTGCTGCAGTGAGGTCCGCCCCTCTAAGGTTTAGCGTGACGTACGGATTCTTCTTCCGCCACCTATTCCAGGCTTCCGCGCCGTCCTTCAAAATATCTAGTTGATTCTGGTTCGCCAAAACACACCCACTCCACGCTCAATCGTGAGTGGATTATAGCCCACACTTCGACATCCCATACTTGAATAGGTGAGTCCCCTCTCACCTCTATCCAGGGTGTATCACTTTTCCCCGCTCTGTAACCTTACCCGTCAACGCGGACAAGGGATTGCGGATACAGCGCGGAAAAAGGGACCACCCCCCTCCCGGCCCGTGCCAATTCCCGGTTTAGTTTCGCGAGTGACTGTTTCAGGTTTAGAATTCGGAACACCTATGGTCACCGCCCGATATGTACTTCGGCGTTTCCTGCCGCGCTCAGCCATGTGGTTGTCTCTGTTTGCGCTAACAGCGTCTTGCGTATGCCTCGGTGGGTATCAGGACGAACCGCTTGTGATTGTGCAGAATGGTAAGTATGGATATATCGACCACACAGGTAAAATAATCATCCCACCACAATTTATTTGGGCTGATGACTTCTGGCGCGGATTAGGCACTGTCTACGTTTGTGGTCGATATGTATCAATCGACCGCGTAGGAACCCTGCTTCCTCTTCGACGCGCGGTTCAAGGCCATTTGGAAATTCAGCGCGAGGGGAAAAAGGTTGGATTTGTTGATG
>Ga0210403_10005559_pt1 | contig 10674 bp, 10 predicted proteins | sample IncBWC19MmetaG_FD_150863 | JGI IMG/M metagenome (GOLD analysis project Ga0210403, IMG submission 150863) | Forest soil microbial communities from Barre Woods Harvard Forest LTER site, Petersham, Massachusetts, United States - Inc-BW-C-19-M | ecosystem: Environmental > Terrestrial > Soil >... | reverse complement strand
CTCGGCGGCGCTTCGGAGAGGTTGCCCAGTGATTTTTTTAGCACTTCACGCTGCTCCAAGAGCTTGGCGTTCTCCTGGCGCAAGCGTCGGTTCTCCGCCTCCAGTTCTTCCAAGCTGCGCTTCGGTTTGCGTCCGGCTTTTGGTGCCTCAGGCACGCGTTCCGCGTACGCCCAACGATAGAGCAGCGGCGGACGGATCCCCAGCTCGGCCGCTACCTTGGCTGCACTGCGTCCACTCGCACGCCACAACTCCAACGCCTCCTGTTTATATTGATCGGTGTATCTCGCCCTGCTGCGAGCCAGCTTCGATAACTGTGTCTTCATGTGGGCTTCCTTTCGGCTTTTGCCCCTTAGCCCACTGTCCGTCAAATCAATGCAACCCTAACTTTCTCCTTCTGTTGTGGCGTGAGGTTAAGCTGTTGTGCTATGGCTGGAGCCTTTGACATCGCCGTCCCCTTTTGAGCAAACGTAATCTGCGGCAGAACCGCAAACAGGCCGACGCACAGAGCCCAAATAACGAAATGGGTGTGATTCTTCATATTTTTTCCTTTGCTTTGGCGGGCCATCGTGGTGACGACGCTGGATTGGGTAAAGTTTATTCCCTGCGGGACGGATCCTTCACAAACCCCTTCCGTACTATTCGCTTGAAACGCCGCCGTTAAACAGATCCTGCGTCTGCATCCCAACGCATGCGGGCTGCTCAACACGAGAACCGATCGATAAATGTTCAAGCCGGTTTTGCACTACAAAACGAGCCACTTCAGCTCACGCGAATTTCCTTTTGTTTCCCACAGACGGCGTCCGCCGAGGAATGCATTTTCGTTTTGGCCGCGCAAGATTCCGTTTGGTAACTGGCCGAACCGATGCACTAACCCACCGCCAAGAACGACGTAATCGGCAATAAATGCTCGCTTTAATTGGCTGACTGCGTAAGACACTTCGCGTTTCCACCTCTTCTTGCCTAGCGTCGCCAGGCCGGGAACACCGAGATTCTTCTCGATGATCCTTCCGTTCGGGTATGGCAGATCGCCCAACTCGAGAGACATAAGAATTTTGTCCCAGACCAGCGCGGATCCGAGTCCCGTTCCGAGGCCGAGAAACAGCATTCGTCCGCCGAGATAGCTGCCAAGCGCTTGCATGGCTGCGTCATTGACGATGCGCACCGGTATTCCGAGTGCCCGCGCAAAATTGAAATTAACCCAGTCTTTGCCCAAGTGCTTCGGGTTCCGGAGGACACGCCCTTTGCGCACGGGCGCCGGAAAACCAATCGACGCAACATCAAATTCCCAGCCGCGCACCGTCTCTTTAAATCTGGCGACGAACTGTTTTGGAGTCATTCGTGGACCGGAAGCAAATTCGCGTTCGACCCGCCTCGACATGAGCAGTTTGACAAACGTGCCGCCGATATCCACAACGAGAATTCTTCTCCTCATGAGCGCACGCCGCCGGGAACGCGCGATGTCAACGGCCACGCCCGAACAATCGCCCGAAGCCACCCTTCGGTTCCGGTTTTGCAGCTGTAGTGCCAGGCCAGCACTCTACTATTTCAAGCGCAACGAACCGGTAAAGCAGTTGCCGGGCAGATTTGAGATCGAGCCGCAGATTTTTTGCAATCTGGTGCACAGACCGGGCGCCATTGAAGTGCGACGCGAACTGCGCCTCATCCGAAGTCAGCTTCAACTTCTGCACACGATCGAACCCTTCTCTTGTAAATGCCGGAATGGACGCCGGATCGAACCCTGCAGGTTCGTCCAAGTTTTGGATAAGTCGCAACGTTTCCAATGACCAGTCATCCACATCCGGATCACCCGTGACATCACCGAATCCGCTCAACAGGTCGGCATCCTTTTCAAACATGATCCACACATTCGGGGCGGACCACAATTGGGAGAAGATCGTTTGGCCATAATGTCGCATCAAATCGAACGCCGGCTGCCGCTCGATCGATTCGTTCCGGGCAAGAGTAAGCAGAAAAGGAGTTCCGTTTTCTTTCTGCTGGTCGCGAGCATTGGAAATCGCCTCCGGATCCACGTTGGCGAGAATAGCCGGAGTGTCCGGACAATAAAGATCAGGATCCCGAGTTGTGGATAAAACAATCTCGCCGTCCCGCGCGAGAACGTCGACAGGCTCCCGATCCCAGCACGCTCTCAGCAAACCGGTCAGGTTTTCTTTTCCAATTGCTCGTATTGCAAGGTTCAACGGAAATAGATTTGTGCGCCCGCAAAAATAGACATCAGCCGTTCCCGACTCCCCCGCCCGCGCGACTTCAGTAGTGGCAACATCGGTAACCGGTTCAGCCCAATCCGAGGCAGGCGGCGACGCGCGCCACCAATCGTCGGACTGGAAAGCTTCAGGGCTCGTGCCCGGCTCCGGCACAGATTCCTCTTCCTGCCGAACGGGTGGCCGATCGATCTGGTCGCGATCTTCGCTGTTGGAAGGTTCCATTTGGGATTCTAGTACCTTGGGTTTGCCGGCTGCTATCGACGTAATTCTTCTGTCGTCGTTACCAAACCTCATATCAAGGCTGTATCAAGAACCCAATCTTCGCAACGGGGAAGTCTCACCCCGTTTTGAGAATCGCCGCGCTAGCTCGCGTCTGCTTATCTTACCGCGCTCGTTGATCGGAAGTGCGTCGACGATTAAGATTCGCTTCGGCACTTGCCATGGGCTTAAAGCCGCACGGCAAAATCGTAAAAGATCGTTTTGGGTTACCTGCGGCGACGCTATCACGCATGCCGCCACTTCTTCGTTTCGTAATCCTGCGCCGGTGGGACAACCGAACACGACCGCCTGGCGAACACCTTCAAAACGCAGCAAATGCGCTTCGATTTCCGCCGGATTCACTTTTTTTCCCGCGATGTTAATCACATCCGAAACTCGGCCCACGATCTTGAGCGCCGAATTGTGCCGCGTCAGCAGATCATCGGGAATGAAAATTCCATTTCCCAGCTTTTCCTCGTCCGGCTCGGGAAAATAGCCGTCACTCACCGCTTCGCTGCGAACGCTGATTTGGCTCGCGGACGCCGTTGGGTTGACAAGTTCAATCGCGACGCCTTCCATTGGCTGGCCCACTAGCCCGTCTTCGAAGGTTGTGCCGTCGCGGTCGTAGCAGATTCCGCCGCACTCCGACGCGCCATAAAACGAATGGATCGGTTGCTTGAATTTCTCGAAAAACTTTCTGGCGACCCCGCCGGCAAGCGGTGCACCGGCAGAAATGCACAGTCGAAGTTTTGGTAGCGGGGGGACATCATCCATATCGCAAAACGCCTGGTAAAAAACTGGCGTACCAGGAAAAATCGTCGCGCCGGTACTCCCAAGATCAGCAAGAACCGCTCGCGGTGTTCTGTCACGGCTCACCACGTTCGGCACACCGCGCGCGATCAACGGTGTAAGCAAATTGCTAAAACCATAGGAGTGGGGAATCGAGATCACGCCAAAATTCAGATCGGCATCTGAAATGCCCATCGTTTCGCAAATCTGATTGCAATCGGCTAAAACCTGATCACTGCGAAATCGAATCGCGCGCGGTGCGGCTGTTGTGCCTGACGTAAGTTTCAGAAGCGCGGGCGCATTTTGACCCCAATCTGCTATAGCGTCGGCTGCCTGGTCGCGATCCTTCGGAGTCTTCAGCCGAACGATCTCAGGAGAATGTCCGCTGAAGACAGCGGACACTACAGCGCTCGCTCCGCAAATCTTCATCGCAGCCTCGCGCTGTTGGTCGCTGGTGGATTGGTCAAGGGGGAGAACAACGAGCTGCTTGCGCAAGCATGCGATGAAGACGGATGGCCAATCCTCGTGATTTCCAATTTGCACCGCAACGACCGCGCCCGAAGACAATGCATTGATTTTCGCTTCGAAAGCGCTCGCTCGCTCTTCAATATCACGGAAGCTGCGCACGATTTTGCCGTTCGGATCGAGAACCGCAGCACGATTACCTTTGCGTGACAGCGTCGTCTGCCACGCGACCAGCAGTGGATCGTCCGATTTCATCGCTTGCAGCAATCGCCGTGCGCGGATATATTTCGCGCTCCCTTTAAAAGATGAAAGCAGGCATTCATCCAGAATACTACGAGACCGATATGGTGTGCGCATGCGGCGCGGTGTATCACACCCACTCCACGCATCGCGATATTAAGATCGGCATTTGCGCCGCTTGTCATCCGTTTTTCACCGGCGAACAAAAGTTTGTCGATACGGCGGGGCGCGTCGAGAAATTTGCCCGGCGCTACGGCAGCATCAGAGCCGCTCGCGCCGAAAAGAAAGCCTAGCTGAACTGTAGCCGGTGGCGCTACCCCGGCTGTTTCGATCCGCGGCGGCGCCCGCGGCTACAATGGACTTAAATTCTCTTATTCAACTCAAACGCGAACGGTTCGAACAACTTGAGGGTGAGATCGCAGATCCGCGGCTGTTCGATAATCGCAAGCGCGCCGAGGAAATCATGCGCGAACACGCGAATCTGAAGGACCTGCTCGAAAAATGGGGCACGCTCGAGACCGTCCGCAGGCAATTGGACGACAACCGTGAGCTGGCAACGTCGCGCGATGTAGAGATCGCAGCCATGGCTGATGATGAGATTCCGGAACTCGAAAAACGCGTGGCCGATCTTGAACGCGATGTTCAGATCGCCCTGCTGCCAGTGGATGAAACGGAAGAGCGCGACGCGATCGTAGAAATCCGCGCTGGAACAGGCGGCAACGAAGCGGCCATCTTTGCCGCTGATCTTTACCGAATGTACCATCGCTATGCGGAATCTGCGCGACTGAAAACTGAGGACCTCGAGTCAAGTCCTTCAGAGCTTGGCGGATTCAAAGAAGCGATCTTCCGAGTTTCGGGCGAATCGGTTTTTCGAAAACTCCGTTACGAGAGCGGCGTGCACCGCGTCCAGCGCGTGCCCGCGACCGAGGCACAGGGCCGGATTCATACATCCACGGCGACCGTGGCGGTCTTGCCCGAGGCAGAAGATGTCGATGTTGAATTGAGACCGGAAGATTTACGCATCGAAGTCTCCCGCGCGGGCGGTCCCGGCGGGCAAGGTGTGAATACCACTGACTCGGCCGTGCAGGTGATGCATATGCCCACTGGCATGATTGTTCGCTGTCAGGACGGTCGCAGCCAGATCAAAAACAAGGAACGCGCGTTATCGATCTTGCGCGCGCGCTTGCTGAAGCACCGGCAGAGCGAGGAAGCGGAGAAATACAGTGCGCAACGCCGCGGTCAGATTGGCACCGGCGGACGCGAGGAAAAAATTCGCACCTACAATTTTCCACAGAACCGCGTCACGGACCATCGCATCGGTTTGACCCTTCATAATCTTGATCGCGTGATCGACGGCGATCTGGACGAGTTGATCGGTGCGTTGCAAGCCGCCGATGCGGTAGACCGCTTGAAACAATCGGCGATTCAAGCAACGACGGCTACCCAGCCGTCGCAGTAATATAGCCCCTAGTAGGGTCGGCGACCTGCCTGACCGACGTCGCAGCGCGGCCTCCCTACGATCGCATTCAAATCAGCATTGCCCCGGGTGGCCTCATTCATGACGGATCCAAACGGCCGCGACCCGCACGGCTTCGGAATCGTTGCTGCGCGCGGCCCGACTACAGTTTAAACCGCCCGACGAGTTGATCGCGTTGTTTTTGCAATTCTTCCGGCACCACGGAGCCTAACGAGTCAAAGAATTCCTTGTGCGCGGCTATCTCTTTTTGCCATTCCTCGTGATCGAGCCCGAGAAGTTCGTCGACGGCATTGTGATCGATGTCGAGCTCTGCAAGATCGAGATCATGGGGACTGGGCAGCCAGCCTATAGGCGATTTGACCGCGCCACCGTGCCCTTCGCACCGGTCGATGATCCACTCGAGCACGCGCATGTTTTCACCAAAACCCGGCCAGAGAAACGTTCCGTCCGCGCCTTTGCGAAACCAATTCACGTTAAAGATCAGCGGCGGGTTGGTGAGGCGTTTCCCGATGTCCAGCCAGTGCTGGAAATAATCGCCGATGTTATATCCGCAGAACGGCAGCATCGCCATCGGATCGCGTCGCACTCGCCCGACCGCACCCGCGGCCGCTGCGGTTGTTTCGGAGGCCATTGTCGCGCCCAAATATATGCCATGATTCCAATCGAACGCCTGGTAAACCAGGGGCACGGTATCGCTGCGGCGGCCCCCGAAAATGATCGCGCTGATCGGCACGCCTTCGCCGTTCTCGATATCGGCGTCGAGGGCGGGGTTGTTGCGCATCGGCGTGGTGAAGCGGCTGTTGGGGTGCGCCGCTTTTTCTTTTGATTGCGATGTCCAATTATCTCCACGCCAATCAAACGCATGCGCCGGCGGCGGGCCATTTTTGCCCTCCCACCACACGTCACCATCGTCGGTGAGCGCCACGTTCGTGTAAATTGTGTCGTGCGCGATCGATCGCATCGCGTTGGGATTCGATTTGTAGCTCGTCCCGGGCACAACGCCGAAGTAACCGTTCTCGGGATTGACCGCGTACAACCCTCCGTCACGGATTTGCATCCAGGCGATGTCGTCGCCGACCGTGGTCACTTTCCAGCCTTTGAAATGCGCGGGCGGGATAAGCATCGCGAAATTGGTCTTACCGCACGCACTGGGAAACGCCGCCGCTACGTAATGTTTGCGACCTTCTGGCGATTCCACGCCGAGAATCAGCATGTGCTCGGCCATCCAGCCTTGTGTACGCGCCAGGTACGAACCGATGCGCAAGGCGAAACATTTTTTGCTCAACAAAACGTTGCCGCCGTAGCCGGAGCCGACCGAAATAATCGTGTTGTCCTGCGGAAAATGACAGATGAATCGTCGCTCTGGATTGACATCCAGTAATGAATGGACACCGCGGTTCCACTCTGCGTGCGAATCGTTGCCGAGCCGTTTGAGCGCGATCTCGCCCATGCGGGTCATGATTCTCATGCTGAGAACGACATATTTAGAATCGGTGATCTCAAATCCGATCTTGGTTAGCGGTGAATCCGGCGGGCCCATCATATAGGGAATGACGAACATCGTGCGTCCACGCATTGCACCCTTGAGTAGCCCCCGAAGTTTCGCATACGTCTCTCGCGGCTCAGACCAATTATTTGTCGGCCCGGCTTCATCCTTTGTTGGGGTGCAGACAAAAGTGAATTGCTCCACGCGGGCGACATCGTTTGGATTGGAGCGATGCAGACAAGAGCGAGGAACTTTGTCTTGGTTCAGCTCAATCAGGACGTTTTGCTTAAGCGACTCAGCGATCAAAAATTCGTTCTCGCGGTCCGAGCCGTCGCACCAGAAAATGTTTTCCGGTTCTGTTAGGATGGCGATCTCGTGTACCCAATCGAGCACGGCCTCGTTGCCGGGCTTTGCATCACCGATCCCCTTCGGCGGAAATATCGCAGGCGCGAGATTTTTCATCGGACGAAACTGCCCACTTTAACCACGAACGCTGGCTCCGCCACGTTGAATCGTTGAACCATTGGCTGCGATGTAACGAATCACGCTTGCGCAAGCACAAGGCGCGGCATTAATTGAAACCATGTTCGGGGTCACCACGTCCGATGATTATCGGCCGGTTGCCTGGATGGGTCGCTATCCCGTCGATGTGACGACGATGCTGGTCGGGGCGCACGTGGCGGCGGCGATCCTTGCGGCTATCCTGGTTGCGTTCGGCGCCGGGTGGATTTTGGCGTGGTTGCAATTCGATAGCACCGCGATTTGGTCCACCGGCCAGGTGTGGCGGCTTTTTACCTATGCGTTCGTTCATTCGCCAACACCAGCATCAGATCTTCTTTGGTTGGCTATCGAGATGTACATGCTGTTCATGTTTGGGCGCGAAGTAGAACGCTTTATTGGGCAACGAGCTTATATTGCGCTCTATCTAGTTTTATTGCTTTTACCCGCGATCGTTTTGACATTGCTAAGCTTCTGGAGCCGGACCACGTTAGCCAACTCAACAGCACTTCATTTCGCAATCTTTGTAGCCTTCGCGACGATTTACCCAAACGTGCAGCTTTTTATGCGGATTGCGGCAAAGTGGGTTGCAGTTGTATTTATCGCGATCGGAACGCTAAGTGCGATGGCGGCACACCACTGGCAAAGCCTCGTTGTGCTTTGGACAAGTGTCGGGGCGGCGTTTCTTTTCATCGAACTTCGTGGGGCCGGCCCGGAGTTAGCCTGGTGGACCTCCTTGAAAGCGCGGTTTGCTCCCCGGCCAAAATATCACGTTCTTCCCAAGCCGCGACCGCGAACCGGCAATGGGCGGACGGACGACGACGACGTTTACGCCTCGATCGATCCGATCCTCGACAAGATTTCCAAGTTCGGAATTGGAAGCCTGACGGCGAGTGAGCGGCGGCAGTTGAATCGGGAGCGGGAACGCTTGCTAAAAGAATCGCAGTGAAAAAGGGACGACGGCTTGGGCAACCGCCCACCTGAAAACAGCTAGGAAAACCGTCACTCCTTGATCCGCGCCTCGATTATCTCGCACAACACGTGGATCAGAAGCTTGTGCGCTTCCTGAATCCTGGCTGTTGAGTCCTCTTTGACCAAAAGCTCGATATCTGCGATGCCTAGTGTCGATCCGCCATCGCGCCCGAGGAACGCGATCGTTTTCAGTTTGCGCGCTTTCGCTTCTTCCAAAGCGTGAAGCACATTTTTGGAGTTGCCGGAAGTCGTGAGGCAAATGAGCACATCGTTCGCCTGACCGAACGCCGCCACCTGACGCCCAAAAATTTTATCGAATCCATAATCGTTTCCGGCGGCGGTGAGAATTCCGCTATCGCTCGCGAGACAAATCGCCGGAAGTGCACGTCGGTCTTTGGTAAAACGAACCACAAGCTCCGTTGCAAAATGGGATGCGTCGGCCGCGCTGCCGCCGTTCCCGCACAGCAGCAACTTGTTTCCCGTGCGGAAACATTCCCCGATCAGATCTGCGGCTCTGCTGACTTGCGGCTCAATATCCTTCAACGATTCCAGCATCCGCACCGAGTCATTAATTGCGCGGTTGAGATTTGAAGAGGTGTGATTCATCGTAAATAAGTGGTGCGCGAGAGAGGGTTCGAACCTCTGACCCCTACCGTGTCAACGTGCTCGAAGCCTACCTGCAAAAAGTTTTTCCCTCGTGGATAACTCCATATGAGGCCATGCAAATCCATGTAAAATCGCGAAGTGTGACAGAAAAACGCTACAATCAAAGAGAGGACTGCAAAGAAAAAGTATATACCGGTCGTGAAGTGTTACAATAAGTGTTACATCGACGGAGCGGGAACAGCATAGTTGATCAATCACGTAGAGCCCTGCGCATGCTCCTACCGCGGAGCCAGTGAATTCCTCCCAATGATCAGGATGCCAGGGTGCTCAAGGGAAGAGTCAAAGGCGTCTACTTGCGCGGAAACACCTACTGATTTGCCAAAGAGGTAAATGCTCGTCGCAGCTTCGTTTCTCTTGAAACAGACGACTACGTTGCGGCCGTTCAGCGTGCGCAGGAAATCGCTGATGAGCAACTTTGAGTAACCAACGATGTCGATGAACAAAACATGGCCGATCTCGAATTTTACATCGGAGGAACGCTCGAATGGCATTAGATCTTATTCTATCCGGAAACTCGGGTTCTACGAGTTGAGTTAGTCGTACCCTCAAAGCGAAGCACCTGTTCCGGTCTCGCGAAGTGTAACGTGAACCGGCCTACTCCGCGCCGGCGTGGGCGCCCTTGGCGGCAACGGAGCGCTTCATCAAGAAAACGAGACCAACGAGTACGACCGCGACTACGGCAAAAATGAAAAAGACGTCGAAGTAAGAAAGAGCCGACGATTGTTGTTCACGCAAATTCGCGAGGCTTTGTAACGCCATTTGTTTCGCCGCGACCGGGTCGCCAGTTTGCTGAAGAAAACCGGGCTGGACTTGATCGAGGTAAGAATTCACCGCCGGATTGAGCGGATCGAGATTTTCGCCGAGTCGCAAACTGTGGAATTGATCGCGGCGCTGCTGAATTGTCTGAGCAACCGAGGTCCCGACGCTGCCGCCTTCGTTGCGCAGAAGCGCGAGCAAACCGACCGCGGCGCCGCGAAGTTGCGGTGGAATATACAGGAATGCCGCAACGTTGAGGGGAGCAAAAATAGTGGAGAGGCCCATGATGAACACGACGCGCGGCCAGACAATTTGCCAGGGACTGATTTCCAGGTTCAATCGCGACATCCAGTAACCCCCGACACCGAGGATAAAAAGGCCCGCGGCCATGGGATAGCGGGCGTCCACGCCGCGGCCTAACAAGCGACCGACGATCGCCAGCATAATGATTGCGAAAATTCCCGCAGGTGAGAGTACCAGCCCCGACGTCGTGGCGTCGTAGCCGAACAGCGATTGGAGCAACGCCGGAAGGCTCACCGTGTTCGCGTAGAGAGTGGCAAAAGCGCAAAAGATGATGACACAGCAAACGAGAAAGTTTCTGTCCTTGAGCGTCCGGAAATTGATGAGAGGATTGTCGTAACACGTCTCGCGCACAATCAGACCGCCCAAACCAAGCACGAACAGCACAGCCAGTGTTTGCACGCGAAGAAATGGATCTCCAAACCAATCCCATTCCTGGCCTTTGCTGAGCAAGACTTCCCACGAAGTCATCGTGACGGCGAGCAGGCTAAGACCAAGGGTATCGAATGCTCGATTCTGTTTGCGAGCTTCGGCACTTTGCGCCT
>Ga0210403_10005558_pt1 | contig 10677 bp, 1 predicted proteins | sample IncBWC19MmetaG_FD_150863 | JGI IMG/M metagenome (GOLD analysis project Ga0210403, IMG submission 150863) | Forest soil microbial communities from Barre Woods Harvard Forest LTER site, Petersham, Massachusetts, United States - Inc-BW-C-19-M | ecosystem: Environmental > Terrestrial > Soil >... | reverse complement strand
CGGCGGCTGGGTGAGCACTTCCTTCCGGCGGCTGGTGCGGCGGGGGGGGGTCGACCGCGCTGCCGAGTCGACCGCGGTGGCCGGTCAGCGGCGTACCGGATCCCTCTCGGCTTGGCGTGATAGACACAGCACGCAGTTTGGTGGTCCGGTTGAACCCGGCTGGTCGCTGTTCGTCACAAGCGCTGATCATTATGCCGCAGTGACGTTTCCCATGATGCGCAAACGGCCGTAGCGCGCTGTTCACGCTTTATTGGTCTTCACAAACACAGCGACGCCCGGTGCGGTCTTGGCCTGATTGGCCGACAAGCGGTGAGACGCGGGGTATTGGGTTGTGTGCTGCGCTCCAGACCGCCGATTAGTGCTTCATATTGAATTTCTTACCATATCTAGAAAAATTCGGACATGTTAACTTTACCCTTGTATCGCACTCGGACACATGTTCATCTTTCGCGTTAGCAAGTTCGCGGCTTGGGCGTGCGGGGTTTTCCGTGGCTGAGCTCACAACGCTAGTTGACCTTTTGGAGCAGCGCGCTTCGGCGCCTCGTGGTTATTACACATTTGTGAAGGATGGGGTGAATGCCGGCCAGCTAGATTTTCCGTGTCTCGCACAGCGGGCAAAAGCGATCGCAGCGCAGCTGCAGATTCAGGCCCCGCCCGGCAGTACCGTGCTGCTGATGTATCCGCCGGGTTTCGATTTCCTAATAGCTTTTTTTGCCTGCCTCTACGCCGGCGTCGTTGCGGTGCCGCTGCCCTCCCCGGAGCGCGGACGAGCAAAACGTGCTCTGCCGCGGTTGCGGGCGATCGCGGACGATGCCGGAGCGTCGCTGATCCTCGGGCCTGCAGCATTTTCCGACGAGCTGAACAACACTATTGCGGATGCATCGCGCCAATTGCGCTTTTTCGCGACCGACGCGGTCGAGGAATCGTTTGCGGGTCAGTGGCGAATGCCGACATGCGGCGCTCGGGAAGTCGCGTATCTGCAATATACCTCCGGGTCCACGACGGCGCCTCGCGGCGTGATACTTACGCACACCAATGTACTCGACAATCTCGAATGCTTCGGGCGCGGGATGGGCTATGACGATGCCAGCATCGAAGTAACCTGGATGCCTCATTTCCATGATTACGGCTTGGTGGCAGGACTAATCCATCCGCTCTATCGGAATATTCCCGCGCACATTCTGCCGCCGCTCGCTTTGTTGAAGCAGCCGTTCCAATGGCTCAACACGATATCGGAGCATCGCGCCACCCATTCCCACGGGCCCAATTTCGCCTATGAGCTCTGCGTTCAGCGCGTCACCGACGATCAGAAGGAACGTCTGGATCTGAGCAGCTGGTGGACAGCCGGTAATGGCGCCGAACCCGTGCGTGCCGATACTTTGCGCCGCTTCGCCGACGCGTTCGCCTGCTGCGGGTTCGACGCGAGGAGCTTCTACCCGGCCTATGGTCTCGCCGAGGCGACGCTGTTCGTGGCGGCGCGGCGGCGCGGCGCGATTTACCGCACGGTGCGCGTGTGCGCGGAGGCGCTGGCCCAACACCGGGTCAGTCACGTAGGCGAGGCCAAGACGCCGGACGGCTCCCGATTGCTGGTGAGCTGTGGCGTCCCGGATTCTGGCGCCGATTTGCGCATCGTAGACCCAGAGACCAAGAATGTGTGCCCGGAGGATCGCGTCGGGGAGATCTGGTTCGCGAGCCCCAGCGTCGCCTCCGGCTACTGGCGTCGGGAGGACGAATCGAATGCCGCGTTCGGCGCTCGCCTCAGCGATCATCCTGCAGCAGGTCCATTCCTGCGCACCGGCGACCTCGGCTTTCTCGACGGCGGCGAGCTCTATATAGCCGGGCGGCTGAAGGACGTAATCGTCGTCGCCGGTGCCAATCATTACCCACAGGATATCGAATGGTCGATCCTGTCGAATTGCCCGGAGATCCGGCGCGACCATTGCGTGGCGGTTGCGTCGGACGGAGATCACGCCGAAGAGGTCGTGATCCTAGCCGAGCTGGAACGGCTTCAGCCCGACTGCTCGGGGCTGATCCGCCGGGTGCGGGGGATCGTAGCGCGCGAGCACGGGCTTGCGGTCGCCGCTGTGGCAATCTTGCCGCGCGGCGGGATCTTCAAGACATCGAGCGGAAAGCTACAGCGCAGCGCTTGCCGCGACGCGTTTCATGAGAAGCGGCTGGCGCCGCTGGCGATGTGGACTGCCGATCGGCCCTCGGATCTCTCGGCGGCGAACGAGGAGACGGCCGATTTGCGGCAATGGATCTGCGCGGAGCTGGCACGGATCATTCGCTGTGATCCGGCGATGCTCGATCCCGATGTGCCCTTTGTCGAACAGGGGTTGGATTCGCAGGCCGCGTTCGCGCTGGCCGGCGCGTTGGAGGAACGACTCGGTCGCGATGATCTGGACGCGACGCTGCTCTGGGAGTACCCCACCGTTACCGCGCTGGTCGGGCATCTCACCGGCACCGATGCGGCTCGTGCCGCACCGGCCGCGACAAAGATCGCATCCGTCGCGACGCTTGCGGCCGAACCAATCGCCATCGTCGGGATGGCCTGCCGGTTTCCCGGCGCCGACGACGTCAAGGAGTTCTGGGAGCTGCTGCGCGACGGGCGCAGTGCGATTACCCCGAGCACCAGGCTCCCCGGTGTTTGCGGCGGTTTCCTACGATCGATCGAGGGCTTCGACGCGGCGTTCTTCGGACTGTCGGCCAGCGAGGCCGAGGCGATGGACCCGCAGCAAAGGTGGCTGCTGGAGGTGGCCTGGGAGGCGCTCGAACATGCCGGGATCGATCCGGGCGCATTGCGCGGGTCGCCGGCCGGAGTGTTTGTCGGGATTAGCGCCGCCGACTACGGCCTGCAGCAGCTGCGCCGGCCGGATGCGGCAGAGGCAATCACCGCTCATACCGGGACCGGGCTCGCCTTCAGTATCGCCGCCAACCGGCTTTCCTACCTGCTCGACTTGCGCGGCCCCAGCCTGGCAATCGACACCGCGTGTTCGTCATCGCTCGTGGCCGTGCATCAAGCATGCCGCAGTCTGCAGCACGGCGAATGCACGATCGCGCTCGCCGGCGGCGTGAACCTAATCCTCAGCCCGCAGCTCCACCTGGCGATCGACCGCGCCGGCATGCTGTCGGCCGGCTACCGTTGCAAGACCTTCGACATTGAAGCCGATGGTTATGTGCGCGGGGAAGGATGCGGCATCGTCGTTCTCAAGCGGCGGGCGGATGCCCTGCGCGACGGAGACGGCATTCTTGGCCTCATCCGTGCTACGGCGGTCAACCAGGACGGTCGCAGCAACGGGTTGACCGCGCCAAACCCGACGGCGCAGCAGGAGCTGGTCGCTCGGGCGCTTGCCGCGGCCGGTCTCGCCGCGGCCGATATCGGCTATGTCGAGGCGCATGGCACCGGCACCCGGCTCGGCGATCCGATCGAGGTCGGCGGTTTGCGGGAAGTCCTGGGCGTCGGCCGGACCCCGCTGCAACCGTGCTGGATCGGCTCGGTCAAAGCCAATATCGGGCATCTCGAGGCGGCCGCCGGCATCGCCGGTTTGATCAAGGCGCTGCTCGTCCTGCGTGCTGCGTACATCGTGCCGCAGATCAACCTGCGCAAGCTCAATCCGCTGTTGCGGATTGACGGAACGCCGTTTCGGATCGCGACCGCGCCCGAGCTGTGGCCGCCTGCCGAGGGCGTGCCGCGGCGGGCGTCGGTCAGTTCCTTCGGGTTTGGCGGCACCAATGCACATGCCATCCTCGAAGAGGTTGTGCCGCCCGCCGATCCAGCGCCTGTGGCGCGGCCCCCGTATCTGCTGGCTCTGTCGGCTGCGACGCCCGCTGCACTCCACGCCCTGGCGGCGCGCTACTCTGCCTGGCTTGCAGAATGCGCCGAGGTTCCGCCGGCGGATCTCTGCTTCACCGCGGCGATTGGGCGCGCGGCGCTGCCTGAGCGACTTGCGATCGTCGCGCCCGACGCGGCTGCTCTGCGCGCCTCCCTCGACGCCCCTGACCCGGCGAATGGCATCGGGGTTTATCGCGGCAGGGCCCCGGCCAGCCGGCCACGCATCGGCTTCCTGTTCAGCGGTCAGGGCAGCCAGTACATCGGCATGGGGCGCGGATTGTACGAGACCGAGCCCGTTTTTCGCGCGGCGCTCGATGAGTGCGATGCGCTATCGCTTAACGAGCTGCCTTACCGGCTCCTCGCCCTCGTTTGGGGAGAGGCGTCCCAACCGCTCGGTCAGACGGCATACGCGCAACCGGCCTTGTTCGCGATCGAATACGCGCTGGTGCAGCTGTGGCGGTCCTGGGGCATCGAGCCGACTGCGGTACTGGGCCACAGTATTGGCGAATACGCCGCCGCCTGCCTCGCTGGCGTGTTTGAGCTCCCCCACGCACTGAGGCTGGTGATCGCGCGAGGGCGACTGATGCAGGCTTTGCCGCCTGATGGCGGCATGCTCGCGGTTGCCGGGGCGGAAAGCGTGCTGACCGAATTCCTCGCTGCCAACCGGATCCCGGCCGAAGAGGTTTCGATCGCGGCTGTCAACGCGCCGCAAGGTTGTGTCCTATCCGGCAACCGCTCGCTGCTCGATGCTTTGCAACCACGCCTGCAAGCCGAAGGCATGCGCGCGACATTCCTGCAGGTCTCGCACGCCTTTCACTCGGCGCGGATGGACCCCATCCTCGATGAATTCCACCGGACGGCCTCGGCTGTATCCTATCGGCGGCCGCATCTCGCGCTGATCAGCAACCTCGACGGGCAACCGCTCGCTGCGGCACCCGACGCCGGGTACTGGACGCGGCATCTGCGCAGCACGGTTCGCTTCGCCGATGGCGTCTCGGCGCTGGCCGGGCTGTGCGACGTCATGGTCGAGATCGGGCCGGGCGCGGGACTTTCGGTGCTGGCTGCACATTGCCTCGCAGACCGGAGCGTCACCTGCATCGCGAGTCTTCACCCAAGACGGGACGAGCGCAGCTCGATAATCGATGCCGTGGCACGGCTGCATGTCGCCGGAGCAACTCCGGACTGGCGCGGCTTCTACCGGGACCAGGGTTACCGCCGGATCGCGGCTCTTCCGCCCTACCCGTTCGAGCACCGTCAATTCGCGCTGCCGTCGGTGGCGGCAAACAGCGACCCTTCGCCGTCGGTCGATGTTGCGCGATGGGGCTACATCCCGCATTGGCTGTCGGTCGATGCGGAACGAGAAGAGCTCGTGGTCGACTGGCTGATCTTTGGTGACAGGCGCGGCGTCGCCGGCGCATTGCGGCAAACCATCGCAGAGCGCAACGAACATTGCAGCGCGACGGTTAGCGCCCTGCGCGACGGCGCAGGACCGGTGCACGCGGTGTATCTCGAGGCGCTGGACTGGCCCGGCGCCTCGCTGCTCGATCACGAGACGTTACCACGCGCGGTGGCAACGGGTTTCGTTCGGATCGTTTCCGTGTTGCGCGATCTCGCCGCCCAGAGCCGGCGCAGCGTCCGCCTGTTTCTGGTGACGTGCGGCGCCGTCGCGGACCACGCCGGCGCGCCCGATGCCGGCTTGTTGCAGAGCCTCGTCTGGGGGCTCGCCCGCGCGACGCGCGAAGAGTTCCCGGACTGGCAGGTTCGGCTGCTGGACCTCGATCCCACCGCAGCACCCAAGATTGCCGCAGATCAGTTGCTCGGCGAATGCCTGGCGCGAGACGGCTGGCCGGAGGTGTGCTGGCGCGACGGGCGGCGTTACGGCTTGCGCCTGCGCGCTCAACCGCTGGTGCCGCCGCAGGCGGCGACGCCGATCGGCGGGACATGGTTGGTGACCGGCGGTCTTGGTCGGCTCGGTCGCAAGGTCGCCAGGTGGCTCGCTCGGAACGGCGCCGATCGCATCATCCTGGTTGGCCGTCGGCCGCCGGACGTGGCGACAGCCTTGCTCGACCAGCCGCCAGCGGGCGGGCCGATTGTCGAAACGCGCGCGCTCGACGTGACCGACTTCTCGGCACTGCGAACCGTGGTCGCCGAGCTAGCCAGCGGCACTCCGGCTCTGCACGGCGTCATTCACGCGGCCGGCGTCATCGACGATGGCGTATTGCACCAGCAGAGCGCGGAGCGGCTGTATGCGGTGCTGGCGCCAAAGGTGCTGGGCGGGTGGTACCTGCACCTGACGACCTGTCGGTTGCCGCTGCAACACTTCGTCCTGTTCTCGTCGGCATCGGGCCTGTTCGGCAACCCCGGGCAGAGCGCCTATGCCGCTGCCAATGCGTTTCTCGATGCGCTCGCATTGTACCGGCGCAGTCAGGACCTGGCAGCCTTAAGCATCGACTGGAGCGCCTGGTCGGACGTCGCAGCCGACCCGCGCGTTTCCGAGAGCCTCGCGCGCAAAGGCTTGGTGCCGATCGAGGCGGAGCAAGGGGTCGAGGCATTCGCCCGTGCCCTCGCCATCGATGTACCCCAGCTCGCGGTGCTCGCCGTCCGGGATGGGCGGGGCCTCGATCTCCCCGGGCCGGCCCCGGTGCAACCGCCGGCCGGTAAAGGCGCCGCATTTGTTGAAGCGCTCAGGTCACGTCGCGGCCCCGACCGCGTTCCTGCCGTGGAAGCGCGCATCATCGACCTCGCCGCCGCGATCCGCGGCTGCGAACGCGCGGCAGTGCGGCCGGATCTCGGCTTTTTTCAGCAGGGTCTGGATTCGCTCGCCACGGTGGAGTTGCGCAATCGGCTGCAGCGCGATCTCGACTGCCCGCTGCCGATCACCTTGCCCTTCGACTTCCCGACCCCGCGCGCCCTGGCGGAGGAGTTGATCCGCCGTTTCGGGTTGGCGGAGACCGAGACGACGTCGACGCGGGCCATCCCGATCGGGACGGGAGCGGAAGGGATCGCGATCATCGGGCTTGGTTGCCGCATGCCCGGACGGGTGGATGGCCCCGATGCCTTCTGGCGGCTTCTGCGCGATGGCCGCGACGCGATCACCGAGGTGCCGCCGGACCGCTGGGACATCGATCGCTTTTATCATCCGGATCCGGACCATCCGGGAACGATCGTGACGCGCTACGGCGGCTTCGTCCAGGCAGTGCATAACTTTGATGCGGCGTTTTTCGGCATCGCCCCGCGCGAAGTGCGCCATCTCGATCCGCAGCAGCGCCTTCTGTTGGAAGTCTGCTGGGAGACATTCGAGCATGCGGGGATCCCGCCGCACAGCCTGGCGGGGTCTGACACCGGCGTGTTCATCGGCATCAGCACCAACGACTATGTCTACAGGCTTGCGCGCGAACCGGAGCGGATCGACGGATACTTGGGAACCGGCAACGCTTTGAGCGTCGCCGCGAACCGCCTTTCCTACGTGTTCGGGCTCGAAGGGCCGAGCCTCGCGGTCGATACGGCCTGCTCGTCCTCGCTCGTCGCGATCCATCAGGCATCTATGAGCCTGCGCCAGGACGAGTGCGACATCGCGATTGCCGGCGGCGTCAATCTGATGCTGGACCCGGCGATCAGCATCAACCACTCGCGCGCCCGTATGCTGGCGCCGGACGGGCGTTGCAAGACCTTTGCTGCCGCGGCGGACGGCTATGTGCGCGCCGAGGGCTGCGGGCTCGTCCTCCTGAAGCGGCTCTCCGACGCCGAGCATGACGGCGATCGCATACTGGCGGTGATCCGCGGCTCGGCCGTGAACCAGGACGGGCGCAGCGCCGGGCTGACCGTGCCGAACGGCCGGGCGCAGCACCGCGTGATCTGCCGCGCCCTGCAGCAGGCCGGTCTCCCGCCGGCTGAGATCGGTTATGTCGAGGCGCACGGCACCGGCACGCCGCTCGGCGACCCGATCGAGATCGGCGCGCTTACCGAAGTGTTCGGGGCGGAGGGGCGCGAACTCGCGGTCGGCTCGGTCAAGACCAATATCGGCCATCTGGAAGCGGCCGCCGGCGTGGCCGGGCTGCTCAAGGTCGTGCTGGGGCTGCAGCACGGCGCGTTGCCGGCGCATCTGCATTGCGCGGTTCCCTCGCCGCGGATCGACTGGTCCGCCACTCCGGTTCGCATCTGCGGGACCACCGTTCCGTGGACGACCGGGAGCGGACCGCGGCGCGCCGGCGTCAGCTCGTTCGGCTTTGGCGGCACCAATGCGCACGTCGTGGTCGAGGAGCCGCCGGCACCGCCGGCCCGAGCGGGTACGCTGCTGCCGGACTATTTGTTGCCGCTGTCGGCCAAAACGCCGACGGCTTTGCGGTTGCTGGCCGACCGCATGGCGGTCTTCCTGACGACGACCGACGCCGATCCGTCGGATGTCTGCTTCACTGCCGCTTTCGGACGGGATCACTTTGCGCACCGTCTCGCGGTACTGGGTGATGGACCTGCCGTCCTTGCGGCCGGGTTACGGGCATGGCTCGCCGGCGAGGTCCGCGCCGGGGTGATGCACGGGATCGTCGACGGCGACAAGGCGCCGCCATCCTTGAACGAGGCCGACGGATCCGGCTGGGCCGAGCTGACGGCGGCGTATGTGCGCGGACTGCAACCGAATTGGCGGGCGCGGTACGCCGGCATCGGTGTCCGCCGCGTCACCATTCCCGGCCACCCGTTCGAGCGCGAGCCTTATTACCCGAGCGAAGGGCCGCCGGTCGCGCGGGCGAGCGCCGATCTCTATCGCCTTCGGTGGCGGCCCGTCGGTCCGGCCATTCGCGCCACCCGCTGCGCCGGGGACCGGTGGCTGGTGCTGGCGGACCGAAGCGGCTGGGGCGAGGCGATCGGGCGGTGGCTTGTGGCCGATGGGGCCGAGTGCAGGCTGATCTACCGCGACGCGGCCAACCCTGGCGGGGGCGTTCCGGCGCGCGACGATGCCGCGGGGATTGCCGATCTCTTGGCCGCGCATGCGCCGCTGCGGGGCGTATTGCATCTGTGGGCGCTCGACAGCCCGGCGGCCTCGGCATTACACCCCGAAGCGATCCCCGACGTCCTACGCAACGCGGTCGCCTCGATCCCACTGCTGCTGCCTGCCATTCAGGGCATGGCGATGCCGCCGCGGCTCTGGGTCGCGACCCAGGCGGCCCAGATGACTGGGCCCGGGGACCGGCTCGAAGGGCTCGCCCAGACGCCGCTTTGGGGACTGGGCCGCAGCCTGGCGCTCGAGGTTCCGGTGCTGTGGGGCGGGTTGATCGACCTGCCGCCCGGCGCGCCGACGCCGGATCGGGCAGCGTCGCTGGCGGCCGTTCTGTGCGAGGCGTTCGACGATCGGCAGGTAGCGCTGCGGGATGGCGGGATCCTCGCGCCGCGGCTGGAGGCGTTTGACGACGTGCCTACCGACGCTGCCGCGATCCGGGCCGACGGGAGCTATTTGATCACCGGCGGCTTTGGCAGTCTCGGACGCGCTCTGGGGCAGTGGCTGGTGCGGCAAGGCGCGCGCCATCTGTGGCTCGTCGGCAGAACCGGACCCGCCGACGCGGCAGCCCAAAGTTTTGTCGCCGGCCTGCGGGCGCAGGGAGTGGCGGTCGAGACGGCGTGTTTAGATATCGCCGACACGGCGCGTTTGGCGGCGCAGCTTGCGGCTTGGCGCCGGGCCGGACCACCGTTGCGCGGCGTCGTTCATGCGGCCGGCGTCAATGCCGAGACTCCTGCCGTGGCGCTCGATTGGCCGGCGATCGCCGCGCTGCTGCCCGGCAAGGTCCAGGGAGGGCTGGCTCTCGCGCAGCTGACCGCCGACGCCGACCTCGATTTCTTTGTCAGCCTGTCTTCGGTTGGCGCGTTGTGGGGCGCGCCGCGCCAGGCGGGTTACGCGCTCGCCAACGCATTTCTCGATGGGCTGGCGGCCTGGCAGAGGACGCGCGGTGTTGCGGCGCTCGCGGTGAATTTCGGCCCGGTCGAGGGCAGTGCGATGCTCGATGGGGCGGCGGCCGAGTATTTGCGTCGCTTCGGCTTGCGGCCGATGCCGTTGGCGCGTGCCGGCGCGGCGTTGGGGCCGCTGCTTGGCGCCGGCGCCGCACAGGCGGCAGTCGTCGAGGCCGACTGGCACCGCTTCGCCGAGCATTACCGCGCGCGCTCGCCGACCGGCTTGTTCGACACGCTTGCCGGTCGCGCGGCGGGAAAGCCGGTAATGCCCAACGGCCACGATGACGCGATTTCATCGGTGGATTTGCGCACCCGGCTTGCCGGCGAGCTCGGCTCGACATTGCAGTTGCCGCGGCAGGCGATAGACCCGGCGGTACCGCTGCCCCGTCTCGGGCTCGATTCGCTGGGCGCGCTCGATCTGCGCAATCGCCTGCGGGAGTCGCTGGGGATCGAGCTGTCATTGTCGGATCTGCTCGGTGAATTCAGCCTAGATGAACTGACAAAGCGCATCGCCGCTTCTTCTGCGCTGGAAACGAGTGGCGAACCCGCCTGGGAAACGGGGGAATTATGAACATCGCCGTGTTCATTCAGGAGTTGGCCGAGCGCCGCATCCAGCTTTACCTGCAAGACGATCGGTTGCATTATCGCGCCGCTCCCAGTGCTTTGACCGACGCCCTGCGGTCGCAGATTGCCGAGCACCGCTCGGCATTGATCGCCCATTTGCGCGAGGCCAATCTCGCCGCCGCGCCCTACCCGCTATCGGTCGGCCAATCGGCGTTGTGGTTTCTCTACGAAGTCGATCGCGACAGTCTCGCCTATAACATCGCCTACGCCGCGCGCCTGCCGTTCGATATCGACCCGATCCAGCTGCGCGAAGCAATCGCGGCGGTCGGTCGGCGCCACCCGGT
>Ga0210403_10005557_pt1 | contig 10677 bp, 5 predicted proteins | sample IncBWC19MmetaG_FD_150863 | JGI IMG/M metagenome (GOLD analysis project Ga0210403, IMG submission 150863) | Forest soil microbial communities from Barre Woods Harvard Forest LTER site, Petersham, Massachusetts, United States - Inc-BW-C-19-M | ecosystem: Environmental > Terrestrial > Soil >... | reverse complement strand
TGTGAAATCACAGGTGGCGATTCCGGTTTCGTTGCAGGCACCCGGGGGATTCCGCAGTTTCCCCGGCTCGATGATGGGCGAAATCGCCTACGTCCGGCAAGTCTGGCTGGACACGAACTGGGACACACAATCTGAGGCCATCTACGAAAAAAATCCGCGCGGCGTGGAGCGGCCAAAGTACGACCGCAGCGACACGGCCCTTGCTGCTGCGCTGTCTAAGCACGCGGTGGTGCTGATTCCAGGAAACACCTCGCTGCAAATCCGGCGATCGTTGCGGTTGATCGAGGAATGGAAATTGAACGCGGTGCTCTACGGGGTGCAAATGGGCTATGAAGTCGCCCCCGAAATTGCGGCCAGAAAATTGCCGGTGTTGGTTGACCTGAAATGGCCCGAGGCGGAAAAAGACAGCGACCCGGAGGTGGTGCCTTCGCTCCGCGCTCTGCGATTCCGCGACCGCGCACCCTCCTCGCCGGCGGAGCTCGGCAAGGCCGGCGTGAAATTCGCATTTTATGCGGGCAACATCACCGCGCCGAAAGATATTCTCCCCGCGGTGAAAAAGTCGATCGATGCGGGATTGAGTCCTGACGCCGCACTCCGCGCTCTGACCCTGTCCCCTGCGGAAATCTTTGGTGTTGCCGATACCCTCGGGTCGATCGAAAACGGCAAGATCGCCAATCTCGTCGTCACCGACGGCGACCTGTTCGACAAGAAAACCAAAGTAAAAATCGTCTTCGTCGATGGCCGAAAATATGAGGTGCGGGAAACGCTGCGGCCCTCCGAACCCCCGAAGGGCGACCTCTCCGGAAAGTGGAAATTGAGTTTCTCCACGCCGCAGGGGCAGGAAGAAGCGACCGCGGATCTCTCCATGCAGCCCGACGGCACATTGACTGGCAGCGTAACCAGCGACCACGGAACCGGCAGCGTTTTCAGCGGCTGGGTCAGCGGAGAAAAATTCCGCTTCGTAATCAACATCTCAATCGAGGGCAGTTCGAGCGATGTCGTTTTCACCGGCACCTTCGAGGGAACTTCCATGAAAGGTTCGATACAGGCGGCGGGCTACAACCTTGAGTTCACAGGCACCAAGCCCTCACGAATGGCGGCAGTGCAGGCAGGAGGTGCTCAATGAAATTCCGCACAATCATTTTCTATCTTACCGCTGCACTTGCGTTTGGCATTCCGGGATCCATCAGCGCCAGGGAAAAAGAGCGTTCCGTCGCCATTGATGCTGCCGCGCCGGTGATCCTGATTCGCAATGCCACCATCCTCACCGTTTCTCACGGCACGATCGACAAGGGCGACATCCTGATCAAAGACGGTAAGATCGCCGCGGTTGGCGGCACGCTGAAGGCTCCGGCGGACGCCGTGGTGATTGACGCCACGGGCCAGTTCGTCACCCCCGGTATCATCGATTGCCATTCCCACATCGCCGTGGACGGCAGCGTCAACGAAGGCTCCATCTCCGTTTCCTCCATGGTGAACATCGCCGACGTTCTGGACTCCGACGATATTTCCATTTTCCGCGACCTCGCCGGCGGCGTCACAACCGCCAACATCCTGCATGGCTCCGCCAATTCCATCGGCGGCCAGACCGTTGTCATCAAGCTGCGCTGGGGACAGCCCGCCATAAGGCTGCCGTTTGAAGGCGCGCTGCCCGGCATCAAATTTGCCCTCGGCGAAAATCCCAAGCGTTCGAATTTCCGCACCCCCGGCGCGCCGGATCGTTATCCCACGACCCGCATGGGCGTTGAAGAAACCATTCGCGGCGCCTTCACGGAAGCGCGCGACTACAAGAAATCCTGGGACGACTACAACAAGCGCGTTGGCGCCGGGGAGAAAAATGCTCTTCCCCCGCGTCGCAATCTGAAGCTGGATCCGCTGGTGGAAGTCTTGGAAGGGAAACGCTACGTCCACGCGCATTGTTACCGCGAGGACGAAATCCTGATGCTGCTGCGAGTCGCAAAGGAATTCGGCTTCCACGTGCAGACCTTCCAGCACGTGCTGGAGGGCTACAAGGTCGCCGACGAAATAGCCGCGGCGGGCAGCGGCGCTTCCACCTTTTCCGACTGGTGGGGCTACAAAGCGGAAGCATACGACGCCATTCCGTACAACGCGGCGCTGATGACGAAACGCGGTGTGCTTGTTTCCATCAATTCCGACGACGCAGCGGAAGCCACGCACCTCAATCAGGAAGCCGCGAAAAGCATACACTACGGGGGGTTGTCTCACGACGAGGCCTTGAAGCTGGTCACCCTGAATCCCGCAATCCAGTTGGGCATCGACAAGCGCGTCGGCTCCATTGACGTCGGCAAGGACGCGGACCTGGCCATTTATAATCACGATCCGCTCAGCGCCTATGCCGTCGTGCAAAAGACGTTGATCGATGGCCGAGTCTATTTCGACCGCGAGAAATACCTGGCTGGTCGCGCGGCGCTCGAAAAGGAAAAGAAGGATCTCCTCGAGAAGGCAAAGAAAAAGCAGGACGAGGAGAAGAAAGCCGGCGCGAAGAAAGCGGACGACAAGAAAGCGGAAGAGAAGAAGCCGGACGAAAAGAAAACCGAAGAAAAGAAAACCGAAGAAAAGAAAACCGAAGAAAAGAAGCCGGAAGACAAACCCAAACCACCGCAAAGCGATGCCGGTGAGGGAGGTGCGCTGTGAAACGCCATTCCCTGAGTTTCCTCGCCGTAATCGTTGCCACAACTTTGCTTGGCGCTGGCATTTCCAATGCGCAAAGCTCCGCCGCCGATATTGCCATCACGCACGCCAAAATCTTCACCCTGGCCGGTGCGCCGATCGAAGACGGCACAGTGGTGATTCATGACGGAAAAATTGCTGCCGTCGGTGCCGGTGTCACGATCCCCGCGGGCGCGCAAGTAATCGACGCGAAGGGCTTGCAGGTTTATCCCGGCCTGTTCGATCCGGTCACCCAAATGGGCCTGAGCGAAATCGGCGCCGTCAGCGCTACCGTGGACACCACCGAAACCGGCTTGTTCAATCCCGATGTGACTGCCGCCACCGCAGTTCTCCCCTCCAGCGCGCACATTCCCGTCACCCGCGCCTCGGGCATCACGGAAGTGATCGCCGCGCCCGCCAGCGGAGGCTTCGACAGCCGCAGCGCCTCCAATCTTGTGGGCGGGCAAGCATCGGCGATTCACCTTGCCGGTTGGAGCGCCGAAGAAATGCTCATCAACAAGCGCGCAGCGATGGTTGTCGATTGGCCCGGCGTCGAAACACGTTCCTTCGATTTCTCCACCCTTTCAAACAAAGAGAAGGCGTTCGCCGACGCAAAAAAAGAGTACGACACAAAGGTCAACGAGCTCGCCGATTACATCGAACAAGCGCGCCACTACGCTCAAGCATTGCAAAACCCCGGTGGTAGTAGTGGCTTCCAGAGAGACGTGAAGCTTGAAGCCATGGCTCCCGTGATCCGCGGGGAAATGCCGTTGCTCGTCTTTGCGGATAAGGCGCGGCAAATCCGCGACGCTGTTGAATTCTGCGATAAGCAAAAATTAAAAATCATCCTCGCGGGCGGCACCGAAGCATGGAAAGAGAAAGACCTCCTTCGCTCAAAGGGCGTCCCCGTCATCCTGAAACCAACCCTCGGCGAGCCCCTTGAGGAAGATGACGCCTACGACCGCCTGCTTACACAGCCCGAAGAGTTGCGCGCGGCCGGCATCAAGATCGCCTTCGGCAGCTTTGACAACAGCTTCGCGCGCCGCCTCGGCCAAAACGCCGCCAATGCCGTCGCGCACGGCCTGCCCTACGAAGAGGGCCTCAAGGCGGTCACGCTCTATCCCGCGCAAATGTTTGGGCTCGACGCCCAGCTTGGCACGGTGGAGACTGGTAAAACGGCCAATCTCATCCTCACCAACGGCGACCCGTTCGACGTCACCACCGACGTGCACTACATTTTTATCAAGGGACAGCTTACATCCACGGACAACAAACAAAAGGCCTTGTACGAAAAGTACCTGAATCGCCCGAAAGCTGCTCACTGACCTGGCCGAGGCTCAGAAAAAAAGTAGGCTGCGGCACCGCAACTTTTTCCCGGGTTCCGCGTATCTAAGAGTGGAAAGCCATGCGTAAACCCGTTCTCATCGCTCTCCCTCTTCTTCTCTTGAGCTTGTTCAGCACTGGCGCGCGTGCTGACGAAGCGCAGAAAATAATCGACCAGTACCTGAAAGCCGTAGGCGGCAGCAAAGCCGTCTCTCGGCTGCAAACTCTCTCCATCGACGGAAGCGTCACGGTCATCGGCGACGCACCGCCAGGTACTTACACATTCAAGGTGAAGCGGCCGAATCGGATTTACATCGAACTGCGCGCCAACGGCGACGCCCTGATCGAGTCCTACAACGGCAAATCCGCCTGGCACGAAGCAGTCGACGGGCAGATCGGCACACTCCTCGGCCACGACGGCGTTGAAATGGAAATCGCCGCTCAATATTACAACGCGCGACTTGAATCGCTGGCCAAGCGCAAGGTGGGCGTCGCCTACAAAGGCGAAACTCAATTACGCGGCCGCTCCCTGCAGGAACTGGAATTAACCTATCCGGCTGGCGTGCAGTGGCATGTCTTTTTCGATCCCCAGACCCACCTGATCGCGGAAGAAAAAGGGCAAATCGCGGGAATTCCGCGGGAAATCACTTACGACGACTACCGCTCCGTGAACGGCGTTAAAGTACCCTACAAGATCGAGTTGACGCGCGGAACCGATCACTACGCGATCAGCGTCACCCGCGTCGGCGTTAACGAAACCATCGGCGAACGCGTCTTCGATTTTCCGATGAAGTCCCAGGTGAAGCTGCCCGACCTGAAGAAACTTTTCGAACAGCTCGACGCCAACCAGAAGCAGATCGACAAGATCAAAGAGAACTATGCCGGCACGCGGATGGAAGAAGAGACCGAGTACGACAAAACCGGCCACGTGACCAAGAAAGAAGCCAAGGAATTCACTTTCTTCTATCTGGACGGCGAGGAAATTTCCACGCTGGTGAAGAAGGACGGCAGCGAACTCACGGAAGGCGAGCAGAGGAAGGAAAACGAACAGACTCAGAAGCACATCGAAGAAGTCCAGAAACAAAGCAAGAAAAAAGAAGCAAAAGCTGAAAAAGCGAAAGAAGAAGGGAAAGACGAGAAAGAAAAGGACGACCCCGGCATCGAAGTTTTCCTGCGAACTTCCCAATTCGTGAATCCCCGCCGCGAACGCTTCCGCGGGCAGGACGTGCTGGTCTTCGATTTTGAGCCCAACCCGGAGTACAAACCCAAGAACCTCGTCGAGCGCCTCGTCAAGGAATTGGCCGGCGTCGTCTGGGTAGACGAAAAAGCCAACGACGTGGCACGATTAGAAGCTTATTTCGTCGGCGACTTCCATCTTGGAGGAGGGATTCTCGCCAGCATTCAGCAAGGCACCAGTTTTGTCTTTGAACAGGCTTACCTCAACAACGAGGTGTGGCTGCCGACCTATGAAGAAGCCCATGTCGGCGCACGCGTGCTGCTGGTGAAGGGATTCAGGCTGAACGCGATTACCCGCTATTCCGATTACAAGCGCTTCAATGTGGAAACCCTGAACAGCATCGGCAAGCCCAAGGGAGCGCCCCCGGCAGTTCCCGCGCCGCCGGCAACAACCGAGCCGCCACCGGTTCCGAGTTCGCCACCAACTCCAACACCAGAGCCGGCGCCAATAAATCCGCAGTGAATTCCACAGGCGGGGATCCGAGAAGAGACAGCTAAGCCGCGGTCGTCTGGTTCAGCACTTCACGCACTTTCTGCACCAGCGCCCCCGGCGAAAAGGGTTTCTGAAGGAATGCCAGGCCTTCCTGCAGCATACCGCCGCTGGTAATCACGTTGTCCGTGTAGCCCGACATGAAGAGCACCCGTATATCCCTGCGCTTCGCGGAGATGCGCTCGGCAAGTTCGCGTCCGCTCATCCCTGGCATCACCATGTCCGTCAGCAGCAGGTGAATTTCTCCCCCGAACTCCGCGGCAATCTTTTCGGCGTGCTGTGGGTCAAGCGATGGAATAACGTCGAAGCCCTTCTCCGTCAGAACCGTCTGAATCAGTTCCCGCACGGCCTCCTCATCTTCGACAATCAAAATCGTCTCGGTTCCGCGTTGCGCACGGGGCGCGGCTTGCGCGGTGGAGGGGCCCTCGGAAACCTCATCCAGGCGTGGAAGATAAATCTTGAACGTGCTCCCTTTGCCCGGCTCGCTATAGACCCAGATGTAACCGCCGCTCTGCTTCACGATGCCATACACCGTCGAAAGGCCCAAGCCCGTGCCGCGCCCGCTCTCCTTCGTCGTGAAAAACGGCTCGAAAATATGCGCCACTGTCTGGCGATCCATCCCTACGCCCGTGTCCGAAACGGCCAGCATCACGTATTTCCCGGGCTTTACCGGGACGTGGTCCAGCGCATAATTTGCGTCGAGATCGGTGTTGCAGGTTTCGACCACCAGGCGTCCGCCTTCGGGCATGGCGTCGCGCGCATTCACCACCAGGTTCATGATCACCTGCTCTACCTGCGCGGGGTCGGCCTTTACTTTGCCCAGATCCTCCTTCACCCGCGTGACCATTTCGATCCGCTCGTCCATCAGCCGCCTCAGCAGCGAATCCAGATTCAGCACAATTTTGTTCAAGTCCAGAATTTTCGGCTGCAACACCTGTTTGCGGCTGAACGCAAGCAATTGCCGCACCAGCGCCGCCGCGCGCCCGGACGCGTTTTCAATCCGCTCAATATCCGCGTGGGCCTCGCTCGGCAGGTTTTGCCTGCTCATAGCCAGCTCGGTGTAACCGGAAATGATCGTTAGCAGATTATTGAAGTCGTGTGCGATTCCGCCGGCCAGCCGCCCCACCGCCTCCATCTTCCGCGATTGCTGAAGTTGCGTTTCTAGCGCCTTCCGCTCGGTGATATCCACCATGATTCCTTCCATCACCGGATGCGAATCGCTGCCCTGCACAATCACAGCCGTATCGCTCAGCCACACCTCGCGCCCGTCTTTGCGCCGCACGCGAAATTCTGCCTGGAAGGGATACCCGTTCTGACTCTGCAATTCCGCGGCGATCACCACGGGTAAATCATCCGGATGGATAAGCTGATCCCAGTTGGTGGCTAATGCCAGCCATTCTTCCGGTGTGAATCCAAGAATATTTTCCACCTGCGGGCTGATGTAAAACCACTTTCCGTTGATGCCGATGTCCGCGATGTAGGTGATCGCGTTGACATGCTCCACCAGCATGCGGTATTTGGTTTCCGCGTCGGCGCGCGCCTTCTCCGCCTCCTGGTGCTGGGAAAGATCGCGGCACACGCATACGGTACCGCCATCCGGCATCCGCCCCACGTGAAACTCCACGGGAATCCGGCTGCCGTCCGGTCGCCGCAGTTGCAGATTGCCGGACCATTTGCCGGTTTCCCGCAGTCCCTTGCGAACCTGGGATTCAATTTCCGCAATCGGCTGGAACGCGTAGACCACCTGCCACGGTTGGTCCACAATCCGCTGGGGCGAATCAAAACCCAGCATCGAGGCCAGCGCGGAATTGGCGTAGCTGTGCACGCCCTTTTCATCCAATATTCCGATCCCCTCGATGGAGGAATCCATCGCCAGGCTCTGCCGCCGAACGGTTTCTTCGCCCTGCTGCTGGCGGTATTGTGTCAGGCCGATGCGCACCGCATAACAGCAGAAGGAAATTCCCAGCAGCGTGAAGCGGACGGTTTTCATGCCCGGACCCAGTTGCGCCACCTGGATCAGAATGATCATCGGCGCAAAGAAAAACATTCCATTGTTGACCAGCACTTCGCCCAGCGTGTGGTTGCGCCGTCTTGCGTGGGCTGCAGATTCCGGCTCCTGCTGCCACGTCGCTGCCCAGAACGCGCCATACAACAGCGGCGTCGTCCATGCCAGGTCAAACCAGGTTCCAGTCGGTGTTTCGTGCGAAATCTGAATCCAGGAAACGATTGTCGCCAGGATTCCATAAACCAGGACGTACGAAGTCAGGCCGCCGTAAAGCTGCTTGGCCTCTCCGTTGGCGCTGCGCCTCCATTGCAGCAGCGCGAGCAGAAAGATCCCGGAGGTCCCTATCGTCGTCACCCGAAATTCCCGCCCCAACGCTTCCCGGTATTCAAGATTGATGGCCGGCAGATAGTACGCGCCGAAATACACCAGGAAAAACAGGATGCCGACTTGCACGAAATCCAACAGTTCCGGCAAATCCACTCGCGAGTCCTCTTTGTCCTGGTTCAGGAAAATGGCCATCACGAAGAACATTCCGTGCGTGTCGAAAAGAAAACGGATCAATGATCCCGGAGGAGGCTCTTGATGCAGGAATAACTCGTAGTAGGTCCACCCGAAGTCGGCCAGTCCCCAGGCGCACATCCCGAAGCCGACTAGCACCCAGAACGACCGAGCAAATCCGGAGGCGCGCCGCGCTGCCTGGAAACACATGGCCGCGGCCAGAAAGCTTGCAAAAATCTGCAGTCCATTGCCGAACAGGGAGCCCAACGGGGAAGTGCCCAGAGACAAAATGGCCAATACGTGGAGAACAACCACGCTCAGGGCAACCACGGCCAGGGTCCGGGGAAAGCGGCGAAGGTTCAAAATGCAGTCCTAGTACTGCGCTATCAGATAGTTTAGGGGAGTTCTGCTTCAGGAAAGATTTGCTCGCTGGAACTGTGCCCGGTTGGTCATTCCTAATTTGGAACGCCTTCTCCCGGGACTTTCTTGCCGGGCTGACGCGTCAGCGGCCTTCGAACGGATACCGATCTTGCGACTGCACGGCAGCGGCGACGCGCCGGCGCAGCGCAATCGTGTCCACGGCTGGGCGCTTCCCGAAGCGCTTCAGGACCGCCATCTGAGTGGTCAACATGTCGCCTTCTTGCACGGCGGCGATGGCGCGCTTCGCTTCATGATCCACGCGCTCGGCGGCGTCGGCGATAAACACCCGCACGGCGTCGATCATCACGGAACAAGCGGCCTCACCCTTGCTCGCGGCGGCCTTTTGCCCGCGAAGCAGCGTCGATTCCATGGCGTAAACTTCCATCACGATATTGGCCAGCGCCCCGATCAGTTCCTGCTCATCCGCCAGCTTTTCGCGGAATTTCTGCACCGCGCCGCCGGCCGCCTGCAGGAACATCTTCTTGCAGTTGGCGATCGTCCTCGCTTCTTCCGCCAGCACGCTTTCGGGCGACTCCTCAAACGATGGCCCGGCCAGAATTTCGTCGGCCAGTTTCATCGCCGCAGGGATCAGCGCCAGTTGCCCGCCCATGGCGCGCTTCAGCAGCATCTGGATGATCAGCATGCGATTGATTTCGTTCGTGCCTTCAAAAATTCGGTTGACGCGGGAATCACGGTAGGCGCGGCAAACCGGATAGTCCTCGTGGAATCCATAGCCGCCAAAAATCTGCACGCCTTCATCCACCACATAGTCCAGCATCTCGCTGCCGTACACTTTCGAAATGGAGCTTTCGATGGCGTATTCTTCCAGCACCTTCATCGTGTTCTGTGCTTTGTCGCCGGAACCCGACGCCGCATGCATCGCCGCTTCGATGTTGCCCGCGGTCCGGTAGATCATTGATTCAACCGCAAAAATCTGAATTGCCATCTCCGCCAGCTTTTCTTTCATCAGGCCGAATTCGCCGATCTGTTTGCCGAACGCCTTGCGCTCCTTCGAATATTTCGAAGCCGTCATCAGCACGTGCTTCGATCCGCCCACGCCGGAAGCGCCCAACGTGAACCGCCCCGCGTTCAGCACGTTGAACGCGACGATGTGCCCGCGGCCGATTTCATGCAGCACGTTTTCTTTCGGCACCATGCAATTTTCCAGGAAGATCGGCGTCGTCGAGCTTCCGTGGATTCCCATCTTGTGCTCTTCGTTGCCGGGTTTGCAGCCGGGAAATTTGCGCTCCACGATGAACGCCGTGAACTTCTCTCCATCCACCTTGGCGAACACCACGTACAGATCCGCGAATCCCCCGTTGGTGATCCACATTTTCTGCCCGTTCAGGATGTAGTGCGTGCCTTCCTTGTTCAATTCCGCGCGTGTCAGCGAATTCTGCGCGTCGCTTCCTGCTTGCGGCTCGGAAAGGCAATACGCGCCGATCAATTCGCCGCTCGCCAGCTTCGGCAGGTATTTTTTCTTCTGCTCTTCCGTCCCGAAATAAACGATCGGGAGCGTGCCGATCCCGGCGTGCGCACCGTGCGTCACTGCGAAACCGCCGTAGATGGAAATTTTTTCCGTCAAGACCGTCGTCGCGATCTTGTCCAGCCCCGCGCCGCCGTATTCTTCCGGTGTCCCTCCGCTCATCAATCCGAGCTCAGCCGCCTTGCGCACCAACTCCGCCATCAGCCCCGGCTTCTTGTTTTCCAGGTCCTTGGCCAGCGGCAGCACTTCCTTGATCACAAACTCTTCCGCGGTCTGCCCGATCAGTTTCTGGTCATCCGTAAGGTCCGCCGGCGTGAAGATATCCGCAGGCGCAGGAGATTCCAGCAGAAAGCTGCCGCCCTTGGCTGCGGGTTTGGTCAGAACGGAGGTGGCCATTGGTGATGCTCCTTGCCGGCTCGGGGCCGCGAGTAGAATTCAAACAACCGTTTGAATAATCCAGACCTCAAATTTTACCCATAGCGCCCTGATTTTCGCAATAGCCTGTTGGGCCAGCCTGCCGAATCTTGCCCGGCCCGCCGCAGGGACGAC
>Ga0210403_10005556_pt1 | contig 10678 bp, 6 predicted proteins | sample IncBWC19MmetaG_FD_150863 | JGI IMG/M metagenome (GOLD analysis project Ga0210403, IMG submission 150863) | Forest soil microbial communities from Barre Woods Harvard Forest LTER site, Petersham, Massachusetts, United States - Inc-BW-C-19-M | ecosystem: Environmental > Terrestrial > Soil >... | reverse complement strand
GGCGAGACCGGAGCGACCCAGGCGCTGCGCCAGGCGCAGGGGCAAAGCAAGGCCGCACTCAGCAGCCTGCTGCCCAATTTGAACGGCACGATCAACGAGAACTTGCAGACCACCGATCTGCGCGCCGAGGGTTTCCGTTTCAACTTCCCCGGCTTCGCGATTCCGTCGGTACTCGGCCCCTTCAACTACATCGATTTTCGCGCGCACCTGTCGCAAACATTTTTCGATAAGGCGGCCATCGACAACTACCGCGCGGCGCGCGACGTGGCGAACGCGAACCGTTATTCAGCACAGGACGCGCGCGAGCTGATCGTGCTGGCCGTCGGCGGCGCGTATCTCCAGGCGATCGCCGCGAAAGCGCGTGTCGCGTCGGAGCAAGCCCAGCTCGATAGCGCCAACGCGAGTTACGATCAAAGCAAGCAGCAATACGGGCAGGGACTCATCGCGAAGGTGGACGCCGACCGCAGCCAGGTGCAGGCGCTGACGCACCAGCAGCGGCTGCTGTCGCTCAAGAACGATCTCTCCAAGCAAAAGATCAATCTGGCGCGCATGATCGGTCTGCCGGCGAACGACCAATACGAAATCACCGATGAGGTTTCTTTCGCGCCCGCCGCCGATGGCGGAGTGGACGCGGCGCTCGCGCAAGCCTATCAACAGCGCGCCGATCTGAAGGCGGCCGACGCGCAGATGCGCGCCGCCGAGCGCGCCCATGGCGCCGCCCGCGCCGAGCGTTACCCATCGCTCAGCGCCACCGCTGACGTCGGTAAAATCGGCGTCAATCCCAGCCAGCTCGAGACGACCTACACAGTGGCCGCCAGCTTGAAAATTCCCATCTGGCAAGGCGGCAAGGCCGAGGCGGACATTCAGGAGGCCGACGCAACGCTCGCCCAGCGCCGCGCGGAATACGAAGACCTGAAAGGCCAGATCGAGAGCGACGTTCGCAGCGCCTATCTCGATTTGCAGGCCGCCGCGAGCCAGGTGGAAGTCGCGCAGAAAAATGTCGAGGTCAACAAGGAAGCCCTCGACCTCACCAAGCAAAAAGTGGATGCGGGCGTGATCGACAACGTCGCGTACGTGCAGGCGCAGGAGCAAGTCACGGGCGCCGAGTTTGACTACATCAACGGCGTTTTCGCCTACAACATCGCCAAACTGAGCCTGGCCCGCGCCATGGGCCGCGCCGCCGAAGCATTTCCGGACATTCTAAAGGTTCCCTGAAAAGCTGCTTCGCCACCGACACTTGGCCTTGCACCCGACCGCTCTTCGCACCTGCTCATTATGACTTACTGTGCCGAAGTGGTCGCTTGCCCGTTGAACACCGCGTCAATCGCCGCCTGGGCGCATTTCTCACCGTCCCCACTCGACACGCCCATTGCGCCAATGACTTGGCCGTTGACGACGATCGGAAGCGCACCCGGTTGCGGGAAGTCGTGCATGAAGGTCGGCGCCAGATTCTCGCCGCTCCGAACCATCTTGTTGGTCTCCGAAGTGGGACGCCGCCAGCGCAAGGCCGACTTCGCCTTCAAGAGCGCGGTGTCGATCGCATTCATCGGCGCGCCTTCCATGGCGTGGGACTCGATGAGATTACCGCCCCAGTCCAGAATCGCCATCGCCACGATTTTCTTATTCTGCTCGGCCCAAGCGGAACAGGCGTCCGCCAGCGCGCGCGCGCCGGCACTGGATATGATTTTGATATCCCGGGTCGCCTTGAGGCCGCCGGTTGCTTGCTTTGCTGGCACAGAGTGCGTCTGCTGCTGAGCAGGCGATCGCGCCGGTAGCGACAGCATGAGTCCCGTGGCTATTCCTGAGATGACAAGAATTTTCTTCACGTCAAGCCTCCCCAAAGCCGGTACGCACGATTGTGTGGGTGTTGGCTGCGCTTTTCCGGTCTTCGCCGAGACTCTATTGATAGTGAATCGGTCACGTCAACACGTATTTGTGCGATCGGGAACGACTAACCACATGGATAGCACGAAGCATATCGGGAAGCGGGAGCGAGCAAGAATTCGCGAGTTAGTAGTGCCTGGCAGGGTATACTCTGCCAACTTTGAGTTGGCAGGAGCCGATGGCGATTCTCCCCGGCAGACGCCTAGGGCCTTACGAAATCCTCTCCGCTATCGGTGCGGGAGGCATGGGTGAAGTCTATAAAGCTCATGACACCAAGCTCGCGCGCGACGTGGCCATCAAAGTCCTCCCCGCTAACTTCGTAAATGAGCCCCAGCGACTCTCTCGCTTCCAACGTGAAGCACGCATGCTGGCTGCGCTGAATCACCCGAACATTGCCACGATCTACGGGCTCGAGCAGTCCGACGGCGTGACGTGTTTGGTGATGGAATTAGTCCCCGGCGCGACGTTGGCCGAGCGCGTGAAGGCTGGCCCACTTCCTGTTGAGGAAGCGCTGAGGATCGCCTTACAGATTGCGGAAGCGCTCGAAGCCGCGCACGAGAAAAGTATCATTCACCGAGATCTGAAACCGGCGAACATCAAGGTCACGCCCGAAGGCAAAGTGAAGGTCCTGGACTTCGGCTTGGCGAAGGCGTTCGGAGATGACTCCACGAACGAGGATATGAATAATTCGCCGACGCTCAGCCGCGCAGCGACCATGCAGGGCGTGATCCTTGGCACCGCTGCTTATATGTCTCCCGAGCAGGCCCGCGGCAGAACAGTGGATAAGTGCACCGACACTTGGGCCTTTGGGTGCGTGCTCTATGAGCTGGTGACGGGCAAGCAGGCATTCAATGGTGAGGACATCACCGAGATTCTAGCTTCGGTCATGAAATCCGAACCGGATTGGACCGCGCTGCCGGCGAAGATTCCTACCTCGATCCGAACACTTTTGACCCGCTGCCTGCGGAAAGATCGACGACAACGGCTGGCCGATGCTGGTGCAGTCCGAATCGAGATCGAAGAGGCACTGACTGCACCAGCAAGCGCTGTTGCCCCGAACGCTGGCTGGTCAACGACAGGATGGCGCGAGCGTGCGGCATGGCTCGCGGGGTTGGGCCTGCTCGCACTGACGACTGTCGCGTTTGCTATTGGCTTCGTGCTACGCGCGCCGAAGCCGACCGAGGCGATACGCTTTTTCGTTTCGCCGCCGGACACCTGGAGCCTGATGGGAGCGGGCACCCTGACTACGGGTCCCGTGTCGGTTTCTCCTGACGGCCGTCGGATCGTCATGTTAGCTACGAGCGCGGACGGCAAGTCCATCCTTTGGGTTCGCTCACTCGACACACTCACCGCTCAGGCGCTGGCGGGGACCGAGGGCGCTTTGCGTCCCTTTTGGTCGCCCGACAGCCGGTTTGTTGGATTCTTCTCGGGCGGGAAGCTCAAGAAGATCGAGATTGCGGGCGGTCCGCCCATTACGCTGTGCGACGCACCGGAAGGTTTTGGCGGCACGTGGAACCGCGAGGGTGTGATCGTCTTTGCTCCAACCGCTACGTCGGCGCTCCAGAGGGTGTCCGCAGCCGGCGGCGCGGCTTCCGAAGTCACCAGGCTCGATCAAGGTGAGAGCGGCCACAGGATGCCCTTCTTCCTGCCCGATGGCCGGCACTTTTTCTACCGCTCCGCTGTGCGGAACCTCCAGGGAGGCCTGATTTACTTGGCATCTCTCGCCTCGTCCGAACGGAAGTTGGTCTTAAACGCGGACTCATCGAATGTCTTCTACACACAGGGCCATCTGCTTTTCTTGCGCGAGACGACTCTGATGGCGCAGCCTTTTGACCCGCGGCGCCTCGTCCTGACTGGGGAGGCGTTTCCGATCGCGGAACAGATTCAGACGCAGGGCAATCCCCTGGCGGGCGTCTTCTCGGCTTCGGAGAATGGGGTGCTGGCGTATCAAACGGGGGCGGCAATGGATGGCTACGCGCTAACCTGGTTTGACCGCAGCGGGAAGAAGATCGGCATACTCGGAGAGCCAGCTATTTACAGTGACGTGGAGCTTTCTCCCGACGGGAAACGAGCTTCCGTCGGCATTCCAGAGCCAGGAAAGGGGCGGAACATTTGGATTTATGATGTGGCGCGCAGCCTCAAGACACGGTTTACGTTTGACGCGGCAATCGAAGCACAGTCGGTCTGGTCACCTGACGGCAGCCGAGTGGTTTTCAGCTCAAACCGCAAGGGGCACTATGACCTCTATCAGAATGCCTCCGATGGCTCCGGCACGGAGGTGCCGCTTCTCGAAGACAATCTAGACAAATATCCCGAAAGCTGGTCCGCGGATGGCCGGTTTATCCTCTATGGCAGCACGGGCGGCCCGACAGGCAACGACTTGTTTGTTCTGCCGCTTACCGGAGATCGCAAACCTGTCCCGTTTCTAAACACTCAGTTCAACGAGTTCTTTGGCCGCTTTTCCCCCGACGGCCGGTGGGTCGCGTACCGCTCAAACGAATCTGGTAAGTTTGAAATCTATGTTGCTCCCTTTCCGGGGCCTGGTGGCAAGCGACAGATCTCGACATCCGGCGGCGGTTTCCCTCGATGGCGGCATGACGGCACGGAGATCTTCTATCTGGCCCCCGACAACAAGCTGATGGTGGCCGCCGTAAACGGTAAAGGACCGAGCTTTGAGGTTGGCGCTGTCAAACCGCTCTTTGACACGCGCGTGTTCACCGGACTGCGCTATCCCTACGATGTGACCGCCGATGGTCAGCGTTTCCTGGTGAACACAGTTCCCGGACAAGCGTCCTCGGCACCGGTTACGGTAATCGTCAACTGGACTGCGGGGTTGAAGAAATGACGATCGTGCGGAAAAGGAAACACGTCATGCCTCCACGATTCGGCGTACTGCTTTTTCTCGCGCTGCTGGGTGCCTCTCGCGTTTCAGCACAGAATGACCCGCTAAAAAAAGCGCCGGTTAGTCTCGGGCTAGCACCGATGGCGGACCCGGTTGGCACGTGGTCCACGGTGGCACAGACCACAACGGAGCGCTGGGAAGGCGGTGTCGTGGCCCTGAACGGCAAGATTTATGTTTTCGGGGGTGGTAAGGCCATGGGGGGCCAGCCGAACCTTCCTCTGGCCCAGGAATTTGATCCGGCAACCGGACGATGGCGCGATCTCGCGCCACTGCCGCAGGGCGCCTCGCATCTCGACGCCATTACCCTGAACGGCAAAATCTATATCGCCGGTGGCTTTGGCTGGAGCAACCACCGGAATCCTATTGACTTGTTCCTTGAATACGATCCAGCGACCGATCAATGGAAAACGCTGGCGCGGCTTTCATTCCCGCGTGGATCGGTAGGCCTTGCCGCAGTCGGGGGCATGATTCACGCGATTGCCGGCGCCGGTGGCGATGGCAGGGTCGTCGGCACCCACGAAGTCTTCAATCCCGCGACCGGGGTATGGGCACCGGCCGCGCCGCTGCTAGCACCACGCGATCACTTGGGTAGTATCATTCCGGTCGACGGGAAACTCCACGTCCTCGGAGGCCGTTGGACTGGTAACCCCGCCATGAGCGTTACACTGCACGATGTCTATGATCCGGCTACAGACAAATGGACATCCGCCGCTCCCCTGCCTGCGCCGCGCAGTGAAGGCGCTGTCGCTTATTATCGTGGGCTCATTCTTTATTTCGGCGGCGATTGCAATGACCCTAAAGCGGGCGGGGCGTTCGACGATCTGCAAGCCTACGATCCCACGACGGACAGCTGGAAGCCCCTAGCCAAAGCGCCGATTGGCCTTCACGGCCAGGGGGCCGCGGTAGTTGGCGATGCCGTGTATTTTATCGGTGGGGGTATGAGTTGTGCGGCAGCGCCAACAATATCTAAGTCCGTGCTAGCGTTCCGCCTGCCTTGAGGTTTGAGACCCAATGCAACTGAGCATACAAAATCAGAAAATTGGCGACATCGTTGTGATTCGGTGCCAAGGCCGTATTGTTGTCGGCGACGAAATCAGATCGTTTCAGCTTGAATTGGAAAAACTGACGCAATTGACCAAGAAAGTGGTTCTGCAGTTGGGAGAAATCACTTTTATCGATAGTGTCGGGCTGGGCGCCTTGGTTCGTCAGTTCGGTGTGCTGCGGGCCAAGGGCGGTGATCTGAAGCTCTGCCAGGTGTCCCCATTGCTGCTGCAAGTTCTCCAAGTCACGAACTTGCTTCGCATATTCCCCATCCACGAGTCGGAAGCAGAGGCGATAGATGCGTTCTCTATGGGGCCGCAATTTCGAGAAGAGACCTTCGGAACTTCGAGAACGCGGATCGTCTGCATCGATCCCTCATACGATTTGCTGTCGTATCTGAGTGCCTTGCTCAAACGTTCAGGCTATGAAGTCATCACGACGCGAAACCCTTCTGATGCCCTGCTGCTTGCAAGAGTAACGAGGCCCCACGTCCTGATTTGCGGGCCTGGGGTGCAGACAAACGAGTCGGCGATGAAGGGATTTGCCGAGATCAAGCCCAAGGCGGAGCTTCTGCTCCTTCCCTCCGATTTTTCTACAGCCGAAGCAGGGCAAGCCGGACTTGACTTGGTAAATCGGCTCAGGGTAGTCCTGTCGGATCAGCAATAGTCAATCGAGGAAAAATCTTCTTCGTTCCCAATCCTGAGTCCTGATACACGGGATCATCGGAAACTGATTCTGCCACTAGCGTTATGTCACTGTGAACAGCGGGACGCAGACTCGCGTGCTATGCTTATTTAGTCATTCCATGTCCGTTGCACCCACAACAGAGCTGATGTACCTGAAAGGCGTGGGCCCAAAGCGCGCGGAGCTTTTGGCCGAGCGCGGGCTGCGCACGTTCCACGACCTCATCGGATACCTGCCCTTCCGTTACGAGGACCGGATCCACTTCGCAAAGATTCGAGACATCCGGCCGGGCCAGGTTTACACGGTGCGCGCCGAAGTGCTGAGCGGCAGCCTGGTTCGCTATTCGCGCGCGCGCGGCGGCGTGTATCACCTGCTGGTGCGCGACGCGACCGGAGCGCTCGCCTGCAAATTCTTTCACGGCCAATATCTAGAGAAAAGATTCAAGGCGGGGCAGCAACTCGTGCTACACGGCAAGGCCGACCTCGATCCCGCGCGGCCCGGACGGATCGAGATGATCAATCCGGAATTCGAGATGCTTGGCGAGGGAGACGCAGACTCGACCGAGGTAGGGCGCATCGTTCCCATCTATGAAGCGATCGGCGGGATCAGCTCGCGCTCGATGCGGCGCATCGTGTACCTGGCGCTGGAACAATTCTCGGGCGAGATGCCGGACCCGCTGCCGCGGGAGATTCTCGAGCGCCACAATTTTCCCTCGCGTCGCGAAGCGATGCAGTTCGTGCATTTCCCGCCGGCGACCGAATCGGTCGAGGCGCTGAATTCCTTTCGCTCGAAAGCGCATCTCCGCCTGATTTTCGAGGAGTTTTTCTTCTACCAGCTGAGCGTCGCGCTCCGGAAGAAGTCAGCGCAGCAGCAGGCGGGGATCGCGTTTCGCGTGCGCGAGCCGAAGATCCGCGAAGCCATCAAGCGCGTGCTTCCCTTCAAGCCCACGGGCGCGCAGTTTCGCGCGCTCGGAGAAATTGCGGCGGACCTCGAGCGCGGCGTGCCGATGAACCGCCTGCTCCAGGGCGACGTCGGCAGCGGCAAGACCATCGTGGCGCTCGAAGCTGCGGCCATCGTCATCGAAAACGGCTACCAGGCCGCGCTCATGGCGCCGACCGAAATCCTGGCCGTGCAGCATTACTTGTCCGCGGAGAAAATCTTCGGGCGCGCCGGCTACCGCGCCGAGCTGCTCATCAGCGGCATGAAAGCCTCTGAGAAAAGGGCGGCGCTGGACCGCGTCCGCTCCGGGCAGGCGCAGCTCGTCGTGGGCACGCACGCGCTCCTCGAGCCGCAAGTGCAATTTCACCGCCTGGGGCTCGTGATTGTGGACGAGCAGCACCGCTTCGGGGTCCTGCAGCGCAAGGAGCTGATGGAAAAAGGGACCGCGCCGGATGTGCTGGTGATGACGGCGACGCCGATCCCGCGCACGCTTTCGCTCACGCTCTACGGCGATCTGGACGTTTCCGTGATCGATGAGATGCCGCCGGGGCGCGTGCCTGTGGTGACTCGGATTTCTTCCGACAGGAATCTGCCCGGCGTGTGGGATTTCTTGAAGCGCGAAATGGACGCGGGGCGGCAAGCGTACGTGGTTTACCCGGTGATCGAGCAATCGAAATCCGAGGAGTACACGCGCTCGCTGAAAGCGGCCATCGTGGAATTCGAGCGGCTGCGCAGCTCGGTGTTTCCGAATCGCCACGTGGGTCTGCTGCACGGCCGCCTGAAGAGCGAGGAAAAGGGAGCCGTGATGGAGGCGTTCCGCCGGCACGAACTCGACCTTCTCGTCGCGACCACGGTCATCGAGGTGGGAGTGGATGTCCCCAACGCCACGGTGATGGTGATCGAGCACGCCGACCGGTTCGGCCTGTCGCAGCTGCATCAGCTGCGCGGGCGTATCGGCCGAGGCGGCGGAAAGGGCACCTGCTTCCTGATCGCGCCGCAAAATCCGAGCGACGACGCGCGCGTGCGCCTGGAAGCCATGGTGCGCACCACAAACGGTTTCGAAATCGCGGAAACGGATCTGAAACTGCGCGGCCCCGGCGAATTTTTCGGCACGCGCCAGCACGGCGACCGCGGCTTTCACGTCGCCAATCCCATCCGCGATTTCGAATGGCTCGAGGCCGCACGCCGAGAAGCCCTCGCGCTCGTCGAATCCCCCGAAGCCGCGCCCGCGCGCCTGCGCCTGTTGGCCAGCCTGCCGGCCGAGTGGCAGCGCCGGTATCACCTCGCGTCAGTGGGGTGAAGCGTGATTAGTGATTAGTGACCGGTGACTGGTGATTCGAGAATCGTGGTCCCGGAGGCACGTGCCCTTGAGCCTTGACTCTCGAAAACGTGAGCGCGCCATGAATACGAAATCCAAGATCGAGAATGCGGCTTCTCGTCATTACTCTTCAACTCATTTGCCGATGCATCGAACATTTGGCCAAACGCCCGGCCAAGCCACCAGTCACCAGTCACCAGTCACCAGTCACTTCTTTCCATGCGCGTAATTGCCGGCAAATACCGGAGCCGCCCTCTGCGCAGCCTCAAGGGAATGATGCTGCGGCCGACGAGCGACCGCTTGCGCGAGACGCTGTTCAATATTTTGGCGCCGGCGATCCAAGGGGCGACGTTTGTGGATTTGTATGCGGGAACGGGCGCGGTGGGCATCGAGGCTCTAAGCCGCGGCGCGCGCCACGCGGTTTTTGTCGAGCAGCACGCGCCCGCGGTGGCTTTGATCCGGCGCAATTTGGAGTCGCTGGGAATCGGCGCGGAAGCGGAAATCCTCAGCCTCGACGTGGAGCGCGCGATTGAACGGCTGGAGGCGCGGCAGTTTCACGCGCAAATTATTTTTCTCGATCCGCCCTACGCCGCGGACGATGAGTATGAGAGCACGCTCGAAGTGCTGGGGGAGTCGTCGATTGTTGCGCCGGAGGCGCGTGTGGTGGTGGAGCACCTGCGGAAGCGCGAGCTTCCCGAGCGTGTGGGAGACTTAGAGCTTGTGCGAGTGGTCGAGCAGGGAGACGCGGCGCTCAGTTTCTACCGGCTCGCGCTTGCGGCGTGAAGTAGCACGGACCTCAAGAGGTTGCGGAAAACAAAAAATTACTTCTCCGCGACCTCTTGAAGCTTGCGCTACTTCTTCTTGAACAAATTCTTGAGGGTGTTCACGTCGTCCTGTACCGAAGGTTGCTGGCTCGCGGGCGCGCTCGACGGCGATGTGCCTGACGCCGTGGACGGCGCGCCGAAACTGGGGACGCCGTTCCCCGGGCGGACCTTCGGACTCTCGACAGTTCCTCCGAGCGCGAGTGGAACCGTGATCTTTCCGACGCGGCTGCCGATCAGCCCGCTGACCATGCCGCCTACCTTGCCGCCTCCAAGCGCGCTGGCCGGATTCACCGTCACCGTGCCTTGATAGTCGAGCGTGCCGTCGAGGCCGAGGCTGCCCTTCAAGTCCACGATGCCGGCGGACGAATCGAGATGAATCTGTTTGCTGGAGACGCGCTGGTCGGCGATGGCGATGTCGCCCTGGAGCACGGAAAACGGCGTATCGCCGCCGACGCCCGCCATTTTCATCACGGATTCCGCCGCGCCCGCAAGATTCACGCCGGGCAAATGGCCGTCCCGCACCGCGAATTTCCCCGTGCCGGAGAGCGTTTTCTTCCAGGCGTCGCTCAAGTTGCCGAGGAGAGTAAGGTCGAGCTCGCCCGTGCCGCCCATTTTTCCGCGCGCCGCAGGGCTTGCGTCGAGCACTTTCGCCACATCGAGGTTTCGCATCTGCACGTTGGCGGTAAAGCGGGCCGGGTCGGTCACGCGATCGATCCTCGAAGAAAGTTGCAGCGTGCCGCCGTACATCCCGATGGAAATAGGCCACAGCTCCGCGCGATCGGTGAACACGCGAATCTCCACATTCGCCGGACCCACGGTGTAGGGTTTCTGCACGATTTTTTCGATGTTGATATGCCCGTGCGCGATGAGTTCGCTCTTCGCTGCGGGCACCGCCGATGCAGCCGCTGAACCCGGCGCCGGCGAAGAAGCAGCCCCGGCCTTCCCCTTGGCCGGCGCCTTCGCCGCAGGAGTCGCCGCGGGTGCCGGCGCGGCAGGCGGGGTTGCGGACGGCGCGGAAGGCGTTGGGCCTGTCGGTCCGCTGCCCGCTACGTCGATCAGCTTGTCGATATCGAGCTGCGAAGAGCT
>Ga0210403_10005555_pt1 | contig 10679 bp, 7 predicted proteins | sample IncBWC19MmetaG_FD_150863 | JGI IMG/M metagenome (GOLD analysis project Ga0210403, IMG submission 150863) | Forest soil microbial communities from Barre Woods Harvard Forest LTER site, Petersham, Massachusetts, United States - Inc-BW-C-19-M | ecosystem: Environmental > Terrestrial > Soil >... | reverse complement strand
CGGGACCGGGACCGGCAGCGTTACGGACAATCTCGGGTCGATCAATTGCGTGAATACGGCTGGGGTGATCAGCGGAACGTGCTCGGCGAACTATCCGTCCGGAACCGTCGTCTCGCTGACGGCTACCCCGACGCAGCCTTCCACGTTCGGCGGTTACCTCGGTGCCTGCAGCGGCACCGGTGCTTGCAGCGTCACGATGAACTCCGCTCAGTCCGTGACCGCTTCGTTCGTGCCTCCGCCGCAAGCGGTGCCGGTGAATTTCACGCCGGGCACCAACGTTTCCGCACAGGCTCCGTTCGATTGCCCGTCCAATCCGAATCCTTCGCCGACGAATCCTTGCCTGGATCCGAACGCGCATGCCACTTCCCTGACGATTGGGCAGGTGCTTACACCCTTCACGTTGACCGTGGTCGCCACCGAAGTGCCGCCGCTCGTCGGCGACGGCATCTGCCCGAACGGCCTGACACCGACGCAGGACTTCGACTGCCGCTTCAAATCCTTCTTCACCTTCCAGACCAAGGCCAACGGCGACGCGATCGTGCCGCTCTGCGATCCCTACGCCAACGGCAACTGCGTGGTGTATTCGGTCTTCTTCCAGAATCCGGGTCAGGAGCCGGATCCCTCGATGTACGTGGGACCCGTCAACTGGAACATCACCTTCAACAACGATGCATTCGTGCCGCCAGCTCCGTACACCGGCAGCACGCCGCGGCTCTACTACGATCCGTCCGGCTTCGTTGTACCGAACTCGCCGTACGGCACCGACTGCACGACGCCGATGCTGATTGGGAGTCCGGGTGTGCCGACGAGTCCGGCGATCTTCTGCCAGTTCGTGTTCGACATCACGACGGTGTTCGACCCGACGAAGAAGGTGGACGCGCTGATCGGCGGCAAGACGAAAGTGTTCAGCGACGCCGTAGTGGCCTTCCCGCCGATTTTTGCGCCGGTGGTGACGGTAACGACTACGCCAGACGCGGCGACTGTGACCGCGGGGAGCCCGATCGGGTTCACGATCACGGTGAGCAACAGCGCCGCGGCGACGGCTAACAATGTTTCCCTCAATACGCCGCTGCCCGGCGGAACGAACGTGAACTGGACGATCAGTCCGGCTTACGCGGGACCGGGAACGTGCAGTATCACGGGCGCGCAAGGCAGCCAGGTGCTGAACTGCGCGTTCGGCACGCTGAACCAGAGTGCAAGCGCGAGCCTGCACATCCTGAGCGCTTCTTCCGCGGCTGGCACGGCGATCAGCCCCAGCACGGTTAATGTCGGGGCCCAGCAACTGCTTTCGATCGGAAGCATCGTGGTGCAGCCGATCGCGGTGACGTTCAGCGGGTTGACGGCTTCGCAGTCGATTCCCGTCGGCACGAGTTCGGTGACGCTCGGCGGAGTCATCGGCAACGGGACGCAGTTCGCGCCCAGCGGCGAGATCGTTTCAATAACCATTAACGGCGTTGCGCAGACGGCCACCATCGCAAGCAACGGCACGTTTTCGATGCTGTTCCCCACGTCCGGGATACCGGCGTCCACAACGCCCTACCCAATTATCTATTCCTATGCGGGCGACTCACTCCTGAGCACCGCAAAAGACAGCAGCACGTCGCTGACGGTGAACGCGGGCGGCGAACCGCTGATAACCGGCTCCATCGCTGGACATGGCAGCAGCGGAGGGACACTCTACGTCGACCTGGTTCTCAAGAACACGGGTGCAGGCGTTGCCGACAATGTAATGCTGAGCAAATTTACCTTCCGAACATTGACGGGGAGCGGCTCTGTGACTTATAATTCCGCGCAATCCCCGCAAGTCCCGGTTTCCTATGGCACCTTGAATGTAGGTGCTTCCATGACCGTGCGCATTTACCTGAACGTTCCCTCCACCGTGCTGCGTTTCTCGATGGCGGAAAACGGCAGTTTGCAGGATGCATCCGGAAGCGCGTTTACCTTCGCGTCGAGTCAATTGGTGGTTCCAAACTGAGGGTTCACAACGTGTTGCAGAGTTTCATTTTCCGGGAGGAAACCAAATTATGAAGGCAACTTGCAGGTGCGCGGCATGGATGGTCCTGATGTTGTTCGCCGCAAACGCGGTTCGCGCGGATGGTGTTTTGTTCAGCGCGGTGCCAGCCGATATCAGTGGTGCACCGGGGAGCACTATTGGGTGGGGTTACTCGATCACCAACAACACCACCGACTGGGTGGAAACGACGGATTTGCAGCAGGGTCTCTTTCAGAATGGAACCTTTAGCGCGTTGTTTGACTTTCCGGTAATCGCGCCGGGCGCATCCGTTACGGAAAGCTTCGTGTTCACGAACGGTGCTGGCACTGACACCGGACTGGCTGAGTTTGCCTGGGACGCGAACGCGCCGGCGGGGTTCGTCAACAATGGATTCTTTGTATTGAGCTACGAGCTTTTCAGCGGGGATCCAATTCTTGACCAGAACACGATCGACCTTGGACCCGGAACCGACATTAGCACTCCCTATTCCGTTACCGTCTCAAGCACGGCGATCCCGGAGCCCGGTTCCTTGTATCTCGCGCTCTCGGGCATCGGCATAGTTCTGCTGCTCCGCAAGAGATTTCCCTGAGCAGCGCAACGCAGCCGGAAAACCATTCAAGTCACCGCGGCAACGCAGCGGATAACACTGCTTATTTGCCCTTTTCGGCGAAGATGGGGGTGAGATCGTAGCGCTTTGCAAGGCCGGGGTTCTGGGCGTCTTTCTGGACTTCGGCGGCGGCGCGGCGGGCCTCGTCGTAGTGGGACTGGGCGTCGGCGGCTTTGCCGGAAAGTTCGAGTGCCCGGCCCCATTGATACTGGCTCTGGGCCAGAAGCGCATTCAATTTTAGTTTCTCGCTGCGGAGGGTGCCAGACTTTAATTCTTTCAGAGCGCCTGCATAATCCTTTGTGCCAATCAGGGCTTCGCCACGCAGCACGAGGCACTGCGTGGAGAGATATTTCAAGCCCATGGAATCCGCTTGCTCGCCCAGGGTGCGCAGTTCATTGGCTGCGGCAGCAAATTTGGCGTTGGCCACGGCGAGCTTGGCGAGATTGATTTTGTTAAGCAGCACCAGGTGCGCATCGCCACTCTTCACGCCGGTTTGCATGGATTCCTGATATGCGGCGGCGGCAGCCTTCAGATCGCCGCGGTAGTAAGCGTTGTCGCCCTGATAAGTGAGGGCGGCGCCGATTTGCGGCTGGTTCTTGTCTGCGCGCGCGGCGTTCAGGGCGTCCGCAAGCGCTTTTGCGGCTTCCTCGCCGCGGCCGGCTTGCGCGAGCGCGTGGCCGTAAGCGGTAAGGGTTTCGGTCGTGTAAAAGCCCTGCTCCTTGGCTTCGGCCAATCCTTTCACCGCATCCTGCTGCGCGCTGACGGCGGCGCCAAATCTACCCTGATAGCCGAAAAGCGTGCCTAGGCCGGAGGATTCGAGCGCGGCGCCGCGGCCGTCGCCGGAGGAGCGGCGGAGTTCGAGCGCCTTCAGATACTGGTCCTGCGCCTGTTCGAACTGCCCGGTGCGCATGGAGGTTTCCGCTAGATTGTGGAGCGTGTCCGCGATATCGGAAGGGACTTTAAGTTTTTCGCGGACTTGCAGGGCGCGTTCGAAATAGGTGCGAGCGTTATCGTACTCTCCTTTAGAGAAGTAAGTGTTGCCGATGTTGTTCAGGACCTGGCCCTGCATCTGGTCGTTGTGAATCTCGATTTGCGAGCCGAGGGATTCATGGAACAGGCGCAATGCGTCGTCATACTTGCCGTGCTCGACGTAGAAATCGCCGAGGTCGCTGAGGACGTTGGCGGTGCCCTGCTTGTCTCCAAGTTCACGGCGGATGGCCAGGGCCTGATTGTAATTTTTCAAAGCCAGATCGGACTTGCCGGTAGCGTCGTAAATCGAGCCGATCATCTGCAGGCTGTCGGCAATTCCCTTCTTTAAGTCGAGCTTGGTTTTGATTTCGAGAGATTCTTGAAGATTCTTCAGCGCGTCGTCGGGACGCTGCATCGTGGAATAGGCTACGCCCATGGCCTGGAGGATTTGCGCGCGCTCGGCGTCGTCCTGGAGTTCGATGGAAAGAGCTTGCGCGCGCGTCAGGTATTCGAGGCCGGCTTGGGAGTTTCCACTTTCGATCTGGACGCGGCCGAGGGAGCGAAGGCCGGCGATGCGCTTGGGGTCGAGCTCGACGACCTTGCTGAACATCTCCTTAGCTTTGTCATAAGCGCCAGTGGTTTCATACGCCGTGCCGAGATCGAATAAATAGTCGGTATTGTCGGGAGAGACCTTGACCAGGTTCTGGTAGGCCTCAATCGCTTTCGGAAAATCCTTCTCGATGCGGTCGTAGCCGGCCTGGATGAGGTATTTCTCCTGCATGGGCAGCGAAGCACTGAGAGCGACGGCCTTTTGGGCGGCGGGCTCCGCGTCTTCGTCCTGGCCGAGATCGGAGTAAGCCTGCGCGAGCTTTACGTAGGCCAGGGCGAACTGGTTGTCTTCCTTGATGGCGGCCTGAAAACTTTGGGCGGCGGAGGTGTTTTTTCCGGCACGCGCTTCTTCGAGGCCGTTGTTGTATTCGCGCAGCGCGGCTACGGAAGCGGTGGAAGGCTTGAAGGCGTGTTCCTGAAGTTCCTTAATCAAGGTTTTCGAGACCGACAAATTTTCACGGATCTGGTTTGCCAAGCGGTCCACAGCCGCGAAAATCTCCTTATCGCCGGCGGCTTCCTCCTTGACGGTGACGGACTGGCCGCGCTTTAAATCCTGAATTTTCGCATCAATGCGGATGCGGTCGCCAAGTTGCGCGTAACTTCCGGAGACGACCGTGTCCACGTTGCTCTGATTGGCGATACGGCTGATGGTGGAGGCGTCGAGATCGGATTGCGGCAATATGTGCATATCTTTCATCACCTGGCCGACGCGATCGGAAGAGACGGCGCGGACGCTGGCGGATTGACCTACGTCGGTGCTGAGCATTTCGGCCATGGCGGAACCGACCCAATCGAGTTTGGGATCGGAAGTGGCGTTGTGAAATGGAAGGATGGCGAGGGAGTGCAACGGCGCGGCGGGAGCTGCGGGAACGCCGGACGTCGACAAAGATTTTCTGGCGATGAGAAAACCGCCGCCAACTAGCGCAATCGCAGCGGCAGCCGCAATCGCGATGGTCGCACGGGAACGCGACGGTTTTGCCGGCTCTAGCACTTTTTCGACGGGGAGCTCGATGCGAATCTTGGAGCCGCCGCGCCAGGCGTCGATGTCGCGCTGGATTTCGGGCGCGGTCTGATAGCGCTGCGCGGGATCCATCTGCATGCACTTCGCGGTGATGTCGCTGAGCAGAGCGGGGACGGCCGGATCCACTTCGGCGGGCAGCCTGGGTTTTTCGCGCGTGCGCTTGAACATTGCGCCCTGCATGGTGTCGGCCTTGTAGGGAAGCTGGCCGAGGAGCAACTGATAGAAAATAATTCCGAGGGTAAAGAGATCGGAGCGCGCGTCAACATGCTCGCCCATCACTTGTTCGGGCGACATGTAATCCGGGGTTCCGATGACGGCGCCGGTCTGGGTCATGCCGTGGCCCTGCTCCATGGTGCGGGCGATGCCGAAATCCATCACGATGATGCGGCCGGTCTTTTCGACCATGATGTTTTGCGGCTTCAAGTCGCGGTGGACGACACCTTCGGAGTGGGCGGCATCGAGCGCGGTGCAGGTTTGGTAGATGACGTCGGCACATTCCTCGAAGGTGAGGCGCCCCTTTTCCTTGATGAGCGCGGTGAGGTCCTTGCCCTCGATGAACTCCATGGTGATGAACTTCACCCCATCGGCTTCACCGAGATCGAAGATGCGGATGACGTTTTTCTGGGTGATTTTCCGGGCGAGGATGAGCTCCTGCTTGAAGCGCTGAAGGACCTGTTCGTGGACGGCGAGTTCCGGGCGGATGACTTTCAAGGCGACCAGGCGGTCGAGTTCGAGGTCCCACGCTTTGTAGACGGCGCCCATGCCGCCTTCGCCCAGCATCTGGACGATTTCGTAGCGCTTGCCGAGGCGCATACCCTTGGGGAGGCGTCCCGTCGCAATCCCGGTGGCGCTGGGAGGAGGAACGGGTTGCGACCAGCCCTGGGCAGCGGAAACGCCGTTGGGGTCGCCAGGGTCTTCATTGCCGAAGAAGGTGGCGTCCACGTCGCGGCGATCTTCGCCGAGAAAAGTGGCGTCGGCCAGGGGAAAGGGCGTTTTGCACGAAGTGCAGACCGACGAGGAGGAACTGTTCGTCGCGTGACAATTCGGGCATTCTCTGCTGGCTGTCGCCATAGATCGCCTATTCGCTCAATTGCTACGCCAGTGGGAATCGGGGACCTGAACCTGCGTGGATTTTACATCAAGGTTACAATTTTGCGGCGGAAAAGCGCGGTGGCGGGGGCGGTTCGCTGGGATTCCAGGTTATTGGCCATCCGCGCGCGCGGGATGGTCCGGTCTGGCGGGCCCGGTTGTTATTTTGAAAGAGTGATTACGCCGTAGAGGGTCTTTAGCAGGATCAGGCCACCGACGATGCCGAGGCTCATGCTAAGTAACGTGCCAATGAGGAAATATTCGGCGAAACGCACGGACTTCATTTCGGGATAGCGGGCGATGGATTTGGCGGTGAGGATCAAACCTACGGTTGCTGGAGATTGAAGAACGAGTGCGGTGAGGACCACGAAGCGTTCGAGCCAGCCGATGTACATTCCCGCGTTTTGCATTTCATTTGACGTTTCACCCAGGATGCTCATGTCCTGCTTGGTGAGGGGCTTGGTGAGGAAGCGAACGACGTAGCCTCCACCGAAAATGACGCCGATGTAGACGACCGAAACGACGAGTGGTTTCTCGATGGACGACTGGGCCCATTGGAGTTTGGCGAGCAGGGTCCAGAGTGGAGGCCGGGTAATGAGCCAGGCGGTGAGAAAGACGGTCAGCGCGTGGATTGCCTGGTCGCCCAGGAACGCAGTGGCGCCGTCGGCGAGCGTTTCGGAGCGGACGAGGCGGAGTTTCAGCCAATCGATTACCAGATGGACCAGCACGAGGCCGAGAATGGAAGCGTAGAAGCCCCAGCAGAGGGCGAGCCCGGGAATCGCAAATCCAAGGAAAAGGGCCGCGGAGAAAAAGTGAATTGCCCCGTGCCCGGCGTAGGCCAAGGCGGAGCTTCGTCTTTTGTCCGCGATCATGCGGTCTGATTGCAGGACGAAGTCGGTGAGCAGGTGGGAGAGATACAGGCCGAGAAACGCAGTCAGGAGTGAATGCATGATTTCATGCAATCCTTTTGAATTTGACGGAATCGTGCAATCGGTGAAAAGAGGAACCGATGATCTTTTTCATTGAGTCCATCATCTCCAAAGTCTGCCAGAGATGGCTCCGGCTGAGGTTGCGAGAGGCCGTGGAAGCGTTGATGCGGAGGGCCCTTGCGGCGAGGTCCACGCGGCCCTTGGCCACGTAAGCGTCGACCGTGCGCCACTGCTTTCCGGAAAGACGGCCCACCAGAGCATCATGCAGGTTGTAAATCAGGTTGGCCACTAAATCAAAGTCTTTATTTTCAGAATGAAAGCGGGTGACTTTTCCGGGATGCAGGCGGCCCTGTTTCGTCTCGCCGATCGCCAACCGGGCGAGTTCGAAGGCCTGCCCGCCGAGTTGATTCACGGGGCCGCGCAAAGGGCCGGGAATCCTTCCGATGCCAATGCCGATTCGCAGTTGCAGCGGGCGCATCCGCCGGCGCAAATCGAAAACGAGTTCGGGTATCTGGCGCAGATCGGCGGCGACGGTTTGAAACTCGTCCCCGGCGGTGACGGCGTAGGGCAAGCGAATCCGCCCTTCCCTGAGATGGGTGGAGGTAAGAAGGCGGAGCCTGGCGCCGAGCACGGAACGCAGGCCGCGGGTGCGGCTGGAGCCGACCACGTCGGAAACGATGACTGCCCAGAGCTTTTGTTCCATATGCACACTCCTGTGCAATTATGTAGGATTGTACATTTATGTGCAATAGCTGTTTTCGTATCTGGCAACCGGCTGGGTGCGGCGCGGACGGCTCACTTCCCTTGCGTGTTTTGCCGGAACCATTCGTCCACGCTGAAGGGGAAAGTTCCCCGCGCCGCGGGGAACAACGCTCCTCCCCGCTGCCGCTAATCCTGTTCGCCGATGGTTGGGAGATAGGTTTTGCCGTAGGGGTAGAAAAGATCTTTGCGGCCTTGCTGCCAGGCGGCTTTCAGTTCGGGAGTGGTGATGTCCCAGTCGGGGCGGCATTTTTTGGTGACGGCACGGAGATCCTGGCGAAGTTCTTCGACGGTGGGACGGCCGAGAAACCAGTAGCCGTTGTAGACCTTGTAAACGACAAGGCCGGGCTCGAGGACGATCACGTGGGGGATCATGGGATTGTGGAGAGGATCGGTGTATTCGGCGATGTCGAGATCTTTCTGGACGATGCGGCCGGCGTCGGAAAGGAAAGGCCATTGGGCGCCGATGCCGCTGCGGTATTCGTTCGTTTCGGTGATGTTGTCGGTGCTGATGGTGACGAGACGGCAGTAAGAGACCTCAAGTTCGCGATGGAGTTGCACGAGGCCTTCGGCCTGGCGACGGTCCTTGGGGCAGAAGCCTCCGCGGCTGAGGACAAGCACGAAGGGATGCTGGCCCTGCAGCTCGGAGAGTTTGCGGCGTTTCGCGGTGTGGTCGGAAAGCTCGTAATCGGGAAACTTCGCGCCGGGAACGATGTCGGATCGCATTTGGACTCCTGGTGGTTTGGATTAGAGCCCCTAGTTTACGCTCAACGCGAGGAGGCGAGGAACCCTCGGACCAGGGCGGCAATTTCGTCGGCCGCGGTGTCGAGCGCGAAGTGGCCGCCGTCGACAATGTGGACTTCGGCCTTCGGCACATCTCGACGATAGGCTTCGGGTTCCGAGGGATCAAACGAAGACTCATACTTGCCCCAGATCACTAGAAGTCGAGGCTGCTTCTCCCGCATCCAAGCCTGCCATTTGGGGTAATTCTCGACGTTAGTGCGGTAGTCGTAGAACAGGTCGCTCTGGATGTCAGCCTGGCCGGGCTGATTGAGGAAATAAAATTCGTCTGTGTATAGGTCCGGATCATGGCGTTCCACGTTGGGATCGCCCCCCATGTGGCGCGTCTTCGTGGTTGCCAGGGAGAGGAGATTGGTGCGCAGAGCGCTTTCGTAGGCGGCGCGATCGGCCCAAAAGGCGCGGCGGGTTTTCCAATTTGCGCCGAGGCCTTCGTTGTGGGCGACGGCGTCCTGGACGATAAGAGCTTCGACGCGGTCTGGATGAGCAAGGATCATGCGAAAGCCGATCGGGCCGCCGTAATCCTGCATGTAGACGGAATAATGTGCAAGACCGAGGGTTTCGGTGAAGTGATTCATGACCTCGGCGATGTGATCGAAGGTGTAAGCAAATTTCTTGGGGTCGGGCCAGTCGCTGTGACCGAAGCCGGGATAATCGGGCGCGACCAGGTGATACCGATCGGAGAGCCGGGTGAAGAGCGGCTCAAACATGCGCGAGGAAGATGGAAGTCCGTGAAGCAGCAGGAGCGTGGGAGCATCTTTTGGGCCGGCTTCCCGGTAGAAGATGGAGAGGCCGTCGATTTGAATGGAGCGGTAAGACGTGGAGTTCGCCACGGGATGTTCCTTTCCTTGGGTCTTTGCCAGCAACGGAACCGAAGTCAGGATTGTGGAGAGCACCAGCGCCGAGAGGAAGAGCGGCAAGCGCCGGATCCAACACTGCGAGATGACCAGAGGCATTGTTTAACTCCGCTTCCGCGAGGTTGTGACTTCAAAAATGAGTTCCAGTTCGACGGGGACGCCAAGCGGAAGGCTGGCGACACCAATGATCAGGCGACTGGGATTTCGGTCTTTGCCGAGGACGTCCTGGAGCAGGTTGGAGGCTCCATCCGCGACTTTTGGATGCTCGCGGACATCGCCGGAAGTGGCAATGGAGACTCCCAGGCGGACGACGCGCGTGACCTTGTTGAGCGAGCCCAGGTGCTGGCGGGCGACGGCGAGAGCGTTGAGAGCCGCGAGATGAGCCGCCTGGCGGCCTGCTTCAACGTCGAGTTCGGCGCCGACGCGGCCGACGAATTTCGCAGTATGGCCCTCGGTGGGAAGCATGCCGCTCAGGAAAAGCAGGTTGCCCGCTTGCACGGCTTCCGCGTAGGTACCGAACGGCTGCGGCGGTGCCGGAAGCGTGATGCCAAGTTTTATCAAGCGTTCTTCGGCGCTGGCAGGCCGGGAGTCTGGACGCGCTACCATTTGCCGGCGTGGGTGCCGCCATCCACATGGAGGATTTCACCGGTGGTGAACGTGGCGTCCGTCAGGTACAAAACCGCATCGACGATTTCCTTGATTTCGCCCATCCTGCCGACCGGGTGCAACCCTTTGAGAAACTCATGAGTCTCGGGTTTGTGCATCGGAGTATCGATAACGCCCGCCGCAACGGTGTTTACGCGAATGCCGTCCTTTGCGTACTCGATCGCAAGAGCGCGGGTGACCGCATTTAAACCGCCCTTAATCATGAGTTGAACAGCCGCCCCAACACCCGCGATCGGCTGGTCAACCCAGGCGGTCGATATGTTGACGATGCTGCCGCTTTTCTGCCGCAACATTTGCTTCACCGATAGCTGAGAAACGTAGAGAAAGCCGGCAAGCGTTGTGGAGACCAAAGCGTTGAAATCTTCGGTCGTGTATTCGGTGA
>Ga0210403_10005554_pt1 | contig 10681 bp, 6 predicted proteins | sample IncBWC19MmetaG_FD_150863 | JGI IMG/M metagenome (GOLD analysis project Ga0210403, IMG submission 150863) | Forest soil microbial communities from Barre Woods Harvard Forest LTER site, Petersham, Massachusetts, United States - Inc-BW-C-19-M | ecosystem: Environmental > Terrestrial > Soil >... | reverse complement strand
AACATCCAGTCCGATGTAATACATATTCTGCATGGGGGAGCCTCCTTGGTGTCTCTGAATCAGCTTGGTCGCTGAGTTCAGCTTTTCTACACCAAGCGCTCCTCCTTCGACCTATGCATTCAAACTTATCGATACCTAACGAATCCGCATATCTCCAAATGTGTGATTAACTTCCGAATTGCCGACCACTCGTCCACAAACGGCCGGAGTCAGAGGTAGCTAATGAATCGCGACTACGCCCAAGGCCAACGCAAGAATGTTATCTGGTTGGTCCGGCTAGCGTTATCGTGCTCGGGATTCAAAAGTTGAATTTCAAGGCGAATTGGATAATTCGGGGATTGTTGCTCGTGGAGATGATGCGGCCGAAGGTGCCAGCATTGAGGACCTGTCCAGTTGAAGGATCAATGTTACCACCTGAAGCAAAGGCAGCGTTCAGGTTGCTGATCGGATTGGCGAAGTTTGGGTGATTGAATGCGTTAAAGAATTCAGCTCGAAATTCGAGGCTTCGCGATTCGGCAAAAGGGAAATGCTTTGCAATGGAAAAATCCAAATTCACTTGGCGCGGCCCGCGCAAACAGTTCCGGCCGACGTTCCCGATGTCCGTGCCTGCTGCCGAGGCCGTCGCGGTTCCAACCGAGCTGGGGATAGGTTGACCAGCGGCGACCAGGGGACGAGCAAAAACTCCGGGATTGAAGAAGTATCCATCACCAATGTTGCGAAGCGCGTCCTTGCAACTCATTCCCATTACAAGGCTGGGACGCGCCAGTGGATTTGTGCCTTTTGCAAGCCCGTAAAGGTCTCCTGCTCCGGTGTCGACGACGTCTATCGGCAAGCCGGACATAGCCGTGAGGATTGCGGAGGTTTCCCAGTTCCACGCCACCAGACGGGCGAATTCCGAATTGGAGGCGAACGCGGGTTTCGGCAAATCCCACAAATAACTCCATACAAATCGATGGTGGCGGTCGAAGTCGGATAGGCCGCGATTCGCGCGCGAATCGTCCTGATTCCCGAGGATTAGACTGCTATCATTCACTGCGCCGGTGTTCACAACGCCGGCGATCCCCGCCCCACCGCCCGATCCCGAGGCATTGTCGATGGATTTGGCATAAGTGTACGCAGCAAGGAACTGCAATCCATGGGATAGTCGCTCGGTCAGGCTCATCTGCAGCGAATCGTAAGACGAATTGGCAGTGCTCTCGTTTAGACTAAATCCATTGATGGACACACCTTGCAGTGGTGCTCGCGGTATCGCGTTTCCAGGGGTGTTGGTCGTGATCACAGCGCCGGTGACTGCATTCGTGATAGGGTTCTGCGGACTCGCTAGCTGAGCTTGATTGATCGCGAGCTGGCGAAGAAGTCGTCTACCCCTTGTGCCTACATACGCTGTTTCCACCAGCAGATCTTTCCGAAGCTCATACTGCACACTCAGATTGTATTGGTGAACATAGGGTGTGCGCAGCCCGCGATCGAAAGCGGGACCAGCCAGCGGAACACCGGGCACAAACGTCGGGAATTGTCCTTGTGAGGGAAGGTGAAAGAAAGGATCGTCAAATCCAGCGCCGTTTCGAACCCCCAAGGCGAACATGGGAGGAAGCTGCGCGCTCGCCGAGGCATAGGCGAACGTCACGCGCGAGTAATAGATACCGTAACCACCGCGCACTGCCAATCGGCTCGAACGCAGGGGCGAGTAAGCGAATCCGATGCGCGGAGCCAAATTATTTGGGTCGATGCTGCGCACCACGTACTTGCTGACATTCGGCACGCCGGACAGATCGAGGCTGGGGATTACATTTCCTGCCTGCACGAATCCTCCGACGGGTGGTCCAATCGGATCGCCGTTCTGCACTTGCTGGCGTGGAACATAAAGAGTCGGATCAAACGTCGAGAGCCGCCCGCGAGTGTCGTAGACGGGTAGATCCAGCTCGTACCGTAAGCCCAAATTTACGGCGAACTGTGACGATACCTTCCAGTTATCCTGCACAAAAAAGTTGTGGTCCCATGCGCGCTGACTGCGCTCGTTGAGGCCATTGCCAAACGCGGTGACTTGAGTCGTGCCCGTCAGAAAGCTGTGGAAATCTAGAAAATCGATCTGGCCTCGCGTGAAAGTCTGCTGGGCGAAGTTGACTTTGTTGAATCGAATTTCAAATCCTGTGCGGATGGAATGATTTCTTCGCAGCAGTGAAACTGAGTCGGCCAAAGTGGCCACCGATACTTTTGTCAGGCCGATGCTCGTCGGTGTTCCGACGACCACTCCACCTGCAGCCGGAGCAATTCGAATTAGGGGCAACCCGGGGAGTTCGGCCGCATTCGGTCTTGAGACGCCGATTTCGGAGTCCGTGACGGGCTCGTGAGGAATCGCATTGTTGCTGTTGAACGCGTATCCGAGCCGCAATTCGTTCATCAGTCCGGGACTGAAGGAATGGATATCCTGAAGGCTAACCACGCGATTGTTGAATATCTGGTCGGTTCCATACCCAGGAACGTTCGGCCCCGTGCCTCGAAAGCTGGGCAGCACTAAGAATTGAGATGTATTCGCGAAGAAGAATTTCACTGCCAGAGAATTACTCCTGGAAAGTCGAAAATCTGCATTCGAATTGAATTGGTTTTCTTGGAAGTTAGAGGGCGAAGATCCCGAGAAGAGCCCATTTGCCGGCGGTGTAGGGATTACGAACTGGCCATTCGGAAGCTTCGCATTGAGCAATGCCAGCGAAGAAAGATCAATCGTAGAAACGTTAAACGTTCTCTCCAAGGTCGAAGCAGACCGATCGTCGGTGAGACCAGGCGCGACGAGAACGTTAGAGGAGATGCTATTGATGATGGAAGCCGCATTTCGCTCACGCGATCCCTGGTAAGAAACAAAGAAAAATGCTCGGTTTTTCCGGATCGGACCACCCAAGACGCCTCCAAAGATATTTCGCCGCAGCAAAGGTCGCGCGAGCCCCGATGCCTTCAGGAACGGATTGTTCGCATCGAGCACCTCATTCCGGAAATACTCATAAACATCCCCATGGATTTCATTGCCGCCGGTCTTAGTTACAAGCTGAATGTTGGCACCGCCGCTCCGACCATAAGTGGCGTCATAGAGTGAGGTCTGCACTTTGAATTCCTCAATCGTCTCAGGAGCAGGAACTCCGACTAGGATTACTCCGTTGGTCCCCATAGTTGTTGCGTCGATGCCGTTTATCTGAAAGAAGTTTTGTGTAACTCGGGCGCCGTTAACGGAGATGGCCTGGGTATTACGGCCGACGGCCGTGCTATCCGGGAGATAGCTGGCCGTCCCAGGTGAAAGAGTCAGAATCTGCGTGAAATTGCGCGTGGCCAGGGGAAGGCCCGCGACAGCACGAGAGTCAACCACGCGTCCCAGTTGCGGTCCATCCGTTTGCAGGAGAGGCGGTGAGCCGTTCACAATTACCTTCTCGACCCGATTCCCCACCGCAAGCGATACGTTAATTGTGGTCGTCTCCGTAATTCGGACAGGTACATCGTTCAAGACAGTGGTCTTGAAGCTCTCTGCCGCTACGTCGATCTGGTACAGCCCTGGAGGCAGCAACACGAAGGAAAGGTTCCCCGCATCATCCGTAACGGCTTTCCATTTTTCCTTGGTGGCTTCGTTAACAGCCTGGACTTCTGCCCCCACAATCACGCCGCCTGAAGAGTCTTTCACTACCCCCGTGATCCGGCCCGTCGTCTGTCCAGATACGCAGTCGCTTGCACAAGCGGTCAGCAGGGACGCGAGCACAAACCGAAATGACAACTTCCTGGCCATTGGCTATTCCTAGCAGCTGAGTGCAGCCAACCTAATGGGTCAAAGATTACAAGTGTTCGCGAAAATATTCCCATTGCTTTTTTTGTTCCGCGAGGAAGCTCAAAAAGCCAGGATCATTGCGCAGGTGGTCGAGATTTGAATCATGCTCGAATAGGGGATAGCAAGGAAATCCATCTTCAGCTGCTGCACGCAGCCAGTGCACTGCCTCGTCGCCGCGGTGCATGACAGCATAGGCTGAGCCAATCGCATAAGCTGTGTGATGAAAGTGTCCGAAGTCTTTGCCCTTTTGTATGGCTGTTTCGATGCTCGCTTGTGCAAGCGCTCCTTGTCCTGCGTCGGCATAAAGCAACGCCAAGACTCCGTTGCCCAGCCCACCGCGATCGTTTGGATTGTCTCGCAGAAAATCGCGAATCAGGGCAAGCGCCTCCTGTTTTTGGCCGAGCTTGAACAACACCAGGGTCATCTGATAAGCCCACAGGTCGGGATTAAACGACTGCGTGCTTTGCAACCGGATCCTCGCTTCCTCAAATTTGCCTTCATCGAAGAAGTTGATTGCGGTGCGGTAGCGGAAAGCAATACTTGTCGGTTCAAGGTCGAGGGCCGTTCGAAGTTCATGGTCAGCCCGGTCAAGAAGACCGATGTGGCTGTAGATCATCCCCAGCTGGTGATGGGCCTCCGCCAAGTTCGGATCGAGTTCCAGGGCACGCTTGAATTGCGCAATCGCCCGTTCGTGGGGAAACCCGTTGCGGTGCGACCACAAGAGAACACCGCGAGCTAGGTACGCAACCGACAGATCAGGATCGAGCTTCAGCGCCTGATCGACCTCCTGGATCGCCTTGACCTCCAGCTCGGGGTCCCGAGGCTGCAGCAAGAAAACTTGGTTCGTATACTCGCGCGCAAGCAGGGCATGGGCTGCAGCGAAGTTGGGATCTCGAGCTACAGCCTGTTGCAGGAGCCCAACCGCTGCCGCCATTTCCTGCTTGTTATTGCTGAAACCGCGCGACAAGCTGCGCTGATAGAGATCGTAAGCTTCAGGATCAACAGTTTGGTGTCCCCTCAACCGAGTCTCGATGCGTGGGCTCAGCGTGATCTGTACCTGGCGCGCCACACTTGCCGCGATTTCGCCTTGCAGGCTGAGCATGTCGTGCAGATCGCGATCGTAGTTGGCGGCCCAAAGGTGTTTGTCTGCCCGCGCATTGATCAGCTGTACTGTAATTCGGGCGCGGTTACCGGAGCGGATTACCGAACCTTCGACCACCGCGTCCACGTTGAGCTCGCGGGCGATCTGGGCCAACGGCTTGTTCTTGTATTTCTCCGCTGAGATTCGTGAAGTTACCCGCAACGAGTTTCCCACGGTGTGCGCGAGTTCGGTGGTCAGGGCGTCGGTCAATCCAGCAGCAAAGTAATCTTGCGACGGATCGCCCGAGAGATTCTCCAGCGGAAGCACCGCGATGGCGCGCACTGAAGCCGCGTCACCTCGCAACTGAAGTCCGTACTTCCAAACGGATAATGCCAGCGCAGCAATGAGGAGCAGCGCTGCAACGGCCAGCCAGGGTCGCCGAATCCCGACCGTTGCCGCAGCACCGTGTTGGGGAATGCGTAGCCCAACAGCAGCAGGCTGTGTCGGGAGCGTTGTGCCTTGCCCCGATTCGATCACTGCCATGAAGCGGTAGCCGCGTCGCGGGATCGTTTCGACGTAGCGAGGTCGCTCAGCCGAATCCCCCAGCAGGTCGCGGATTTTTTTCACTGCCGTATTCAAGCCGTCGTCGAAATCCACGAAGGTATCGGCGCGCCACAGCCTTTGCCTCAGTTCTTCCCGCGTGACAATCTCACCGCGACGCTCCAGCAGCAAACGTAGCACCTGAAAGGGCTGGTCTTGCAGCCGGAGCCGAGTGCCGTGCTTCCACATCTCACCTGAGCCCAGGTCAACTTCGAAGCTATCGAAGCGAAGTCGGCTGGACGATTTGGCGCTTGTGGCCACGTCTGATCTCCCGTTTGGCTCGCAGTATAAGCCCGAACTCCCACGATTCCAATTCCATCCTCCTGACTTACGAGCGGGCAACTTGCTTTCGTTTCAGCGAATTAGCCGTCCGGAAATATTCCGGCAACAGTCCAGCCGCAGTTCATTGACGCTGCAGCTGAGGAGCCTCACAGTCGCGCTGCCCGCGAGAGGAGGGCTCACATGAAAAAGATCATCGGAATTACAGCGTCGTGCGTTTTGTTGCTAGGGTGCACGGCGGCGGCTCAAGAATTCGGACCATGGTCGGCACCGGTTAATCTCGGCGCGACCGTCAACTCTGCCTGCGATGACCAGCACCCTACGCTATCCAAGGATGGGCTGAGCCTCATCTTCAGCTCTACGCGCCCACAGGACCCCGCCCTTACCTCCTGCGACGTGGCCCTTCATTTGTGGGTTTCTCAACGCGACAGCCTCGACAGTCTTTGGCAGGCAACCCAACCCCTGACCATGCTCAACTCCCCCGACAACTCGCCTTTTCAGGAATACGCTCCCAATCTCACCACCGACGGACATTGGCTGTTCTTTCATAGCACTCGCAATGACGGGTCCTGCAACGGGGGCGGGCGCTTCGAGCTATGGGCCGCCCATCGCCAGGATAAGCGCAACGATTTCGGCTGGGAAACGCCCATCAATCTGGGCTGCACCTTGAATATTAGCGGTGCCGACGATGCTGGGCCGAACCTCTGGGAAGACGACACGACCGGCACGCTGTACCTCTATTTCACTCGCAGTCTGACCCCAGCGAACCCCGACGGCTTTGATATTTTCCTGACCACCTGCAACGCTGACCTCGATAGCTGCGTTCGGCAGCAATTATGGGGAACTGCGGACCTGGTTGAGAACCTGAGTAGTTCGGTGCGCGACACGCGTACCGCCATCCGACGTCGCGACGGTGTGGAAATGATCGTCACGAGCCGCCGCTGCAATTCCCCAATCTCGCCAATTGACTCCCAACTCTGCTCCACCCTCTCGGCCGGCGGCCTTGATTTATGGGTTTCCACCCGGGATTCCGTGCAGCTATCGCAAGATAACTGGAGCACCCCGGTCAACCTCAACGAAGACAATCTTGACAAGTGCATCCAGTTGGGCATCGCCCCATGCCCAGTTGTGAACACGAAAGCGAATGATGGCGCCCCTGCGCTCTCATGGGACGGTCTGACGATGATCTTTTACTCGAACCGTCCCGGAGGATCCGGCGGCAACGACCTGTACATGACCACGCGGACGAAGCTGCCCGACTAGCGGGAGAGCCACGGCGATGAGGTCGGAAAAGAATAACAACGGGGAGGCCGCCATGAATAACAATCCGGTGCTAAGGAGAATGCTCGTAGTTTTGGGAATTGTGAGTCTTTTGTCCCTCGCTGGATGCGGAGGCGGCAAGGCTTCGCCGGTTAACCACCAGCCTCCGGCACCCACGGTGACGCTCACGGCTTCGGCGGCAAACATAGCCATGGGGCAGTCCGACACGCTCACCATCACCACTTTGAACGCCTCGAGCTGTACGCTTTCGGGTCAGACCAATTCTGGTTCGGTTCCTTGTAACGGCAGCTTTTCCGTAACCCCGAACGCGACCGGGCTGGCGACTTACGCGGTTACTGCGACCGGTCCCGGCGGTTCAAGCGCGCCTACATCGGTCACGATTACGGTGAACCCGCCCGCGACGGTCACCTCGGTAACGGTGGCGCCAGCGACTGCGATGCTCCAAACCGGAGGGACGCAGCAGTTCACTGCCACCGTGAGTCCCAGCGGAGCAAACCAAGCCGTCACTTGGACTATCTCTGGATCGGGCTGCATGGACGCAAGTTGCGGAATGATCGATCCAACCGGACAGTACACAGCTCCCACAGGTGTGCCCAATCCCCCCACTGTGGTGGTCACAGCGAGGTCAATGGCAGACTTAACCAAAACAGATACTGCTACGGTTACTATCACCGGTACAGCGACAGGTCAAAACAACGCCAAGCTGAGCGGCCAATACGCCTTTCTGTTCAGCGGATACAATAACTCCGGTCCCATGAGCGTCGCGGGGAGTTTCACTGCGGACGGGAATGGCAATTTGATCGCCGGCAACACAGATGTAGCCACGGTCGCAGGCACGAGGACAAACCAGGGTCTCACCGAAAGCACGTACTCGGTCGGTTCCGACAACTCGGGCACTATGAGGATCAATACCGCTGTGAACTTTCCGACTGGTAGCTTCGGTTTCACTTTCTCGTTGGCTCTCGACTCCTTCTCTTCTCTTGGGGTGGCAGCTGGAGGACGCCTGATTGAATCTGACAGCACGGACCAGACGGGCACCGGCTTTTTTGTCAAGCAAGATCCCGCAGCGTTTTCGACCGCGGCGATCAACGATGGCTTTGCCCTTGGCCTCACGGGGCCTCAAGGAATCTACGAGAATGTCGCCCTTGGTCGGTTCACAGCCAGCAGCGGCTCTCTCAGCGCCGGCCATATTGACTTGATCGGTTTTGGCAGCCGCAGCGGGCTCCAACCCGACCAGCCTTTCACGGGGACATATTCAGTTGATGGGAGCGGCCGCGGAGAAGCGACGCTGAATATCTCCGGGCAAATGAATCGTTTGGGCTTCATCTTGTATGTCGTTTCTTCAGGCGAATCACTCTGGATGGACACTGGCGGGAGCGGAGTGACAGGTATGGCCTTACAACAGTCCGGGGTGCCCTTCAACGCGAGCTCGCTTAACGGCACGGCAGTGTTCGGCGCGGCTGGCTTCACAGTAGCGGGCAACGATGTCACGGTGGGGGAAGTGCAGTTTGACGGCATGGGAAATCTGAGCGGGACGAACGATGAAGATTACTTCGGTCTGTCGTTCCCCAACGGACCCATCAACGGGACCTATACCGTTGACTCGAATGGCCTCGGTCGAGGCGTGATAGACAACGTCAACGGCCCCGGGTTAAATGTTTTCTACCTCGTCAGCCCTGACAGGGGATTCATTCTTTCGGGCAACGACTCATTGGAGTTCGGAACTTTCGAGCCGCAGACGGGAAGCCCCTTCAGCAATGCGTCCCTCTCAGGCAACTACGCTTTGGGGACGATCCCTTTGCTTTCGAGTCCTGGCACGAGCTTTGCCTCCGGAGTCCTGTCGGCGGATGGCGTCGGCAACTTGAGCGGAACGTTAACGTCGAAGGCTGGAACGGAGACCTTCACGGGAATTTACTCAGTGGCTATAAACGGCCGGGCTACGCTGTCGATCACTCCCAGCTCGGGATCGCCGTCAAACCTAGTCTTCTATTTCGTCTCTCCCTCAAAAGCGGTCGGAGTCCAGACCGAGGACTTTGGACCAGCGAATGCGGCCGTGAATGTCATCGAGAAGTAGTGCTCCCTCTCTGATTAAGCAGAGAGCGAATGCCAATTCCGTACTAAGCATTGATTTTCATTGGTTGGTACCATCTATAAGGCCATGTGCTCGGCCAGAACCGGAGTGAGCACGCCCGCGACAGCCAAGACTACAATCGGCGTCGGCCCAAAGCAGGTAGCCGCAGCAGGGACGGGCAATCAAAGTATTTGCCGGACGATTACTTCCCATGAACGATTTCAGGTATGCGGCGTCTCCGATAACCACTCAGCTAAGGCCAGCATGAGCGAATTCCGCTGTTCCTCCTAGGTGGGCTGCCGGTCCTGACTGTAAGGCCCTCAGCCGCCGTCTCGCGACCGAGGGCGTCAATTGTCTCGGTCACGTTAGGACTTGGCCTTGAGCGCCTCTTGAAAGTGTTTTGCATCAACGCCTGCTTTTGCCCGCTGCTCCCAAGTCATCTTCGGTCCCTTCGGTCCGTACACCTTGATGAATTTCGCTTTCGTCGGACGTCCGGCAGGGCGAAGAGCCGTGTACCTTCCGCGATGCTGGTGCGAGCGGCTTTGGACCTTGTCTACGCTTGCTTCGACTGAGCTTGTTTCTTCGCTTTCTTGAATACCTTTACCTTCTTCTTGCTTTTCATGGTCAGCGTTCCCTCCTTGGGACTGTTGCTAACCATAAAGTACATTTCTATAGAAGGCTATAGGCCAGAGGTGTCATTCTAGGCGGGTACCTGGCCGCACGAATCCCGTACCGTTCTCCGTACCGTTGAAAGTTCGTCTTACACGTATTTCTGCGTGCTTAGGCGGTCCCAGTCGTTGTGGAAGTTGTTCAGCGTATTGGTTAGCTGGCCTTTGACACGGTAGAGGTCTGGGGTTCGAATCCCCACGGGCCTACCATCTGATTCAGTTAGCAAAAATCACCAGAAAACTTCACCTGTAAATAGGCCGATTGCATCTCGCAGCTCTCGTTTTCAGCCTGTCAGGAGAGAGTGGACACTTTCAGCTTCCGCCTTGCACCGTGACGAATCGTGACCACCCACACTGTTTGCCGTCTTTCTTCCACTTCATAAATGACCCGATAGACATGCGGCTTTTTGCCGTAGAGTAGGTGCCGTAGTCCTTCGGGCTTCCGGAGCTAGAGGAAAGCGATTGGGAAACAATGCAAGGGCATTCACAGCCTGCTCCAACCCGTTGTACCAGCGAGCAGCAGCCTGCGACTCTGCAGCGTTCTTTTCCAAGTAAAGAATTTCCAGATCGCGGGCCGCACGAGCAGCAAACTCAACGATGTATGTCATGTTTGCGGCGAATCTCGTCAAATACCTCTTTGGCCGGGCGCGTGCGTCTGTGGGCTACGTCTGCAAGCCCCTGGCGAATGCCTTCCACTGCATCGGCGCGCGCAGCAACATCGAGTAGGTGCTGATAAGCTTCGGCATCCTGCACAATCGCCGCCGCTTTCCCTTTTACCGTGAGCACCACAGGGCGTTTACTCTTCTTGAGTTGTTTCATGAAGTCGCCGGAACGTCGGCGAAATGTCGTCAGCGATTGGATGTCCTTGGTGATGTCCAGCATGGGCCTGCTCCTTT
>Ga0210403_10005553_pt1 | contig 10682 bp, 11 predicted proteins | sample IncBWC19MmetaG_FD_150863 | JGI IMG/M metagenome (GOLD analysis project Ga0210403, IMG submission 150863) | Forest soil microbial communities from Barre Woods Harvard Forest LTER site, Petersham, Massachusetts, United States - Inc-BW-C-19-M | ecosystem: Environmental > Terrestrial > Soil >... | reverse complement strand
AACCATTTCTTGCTTTTCTCCTATCCACGGCTCTACTGGCCGGGCAGGAGCCCATTCGCGGCTTTCCGAGAAACCAATGGGCTGCCGAACACGATCTTGAACAAAAGGCCATAGCACTCCCCAAAGCGGACCGCCAGAAAGTCTACCTGGAGCGCATGGCGCAGGTCCCGCATCATGCCGGCTCGCCCGCCTCGGCCGCGGTAGCGGAGTACGCGCTCGGCCTGTTCAAAGAATTCGGCCTGGATGCGCGCATCGAGCATTTCGAAGCGCTGATCCCTTATCCGACTGCGCGTGCTCTGGAAATGGTCAGTCCCGTTAAATTTCGAGCTGCGCTCAAAGAGCCCACGGTTTCAGGCGACGCCTATACTTCGAACGCTACTCAGCTCCCGACCTACAACGCCTATTCCGGATCGGGCGATGTGACGGCACCGGTGGTTTACGTGAACTACGGCGTGCCGGAAGATTACGACTATCTCACCAAGCAGGGCATCGACGTAAAGGGCAAGATCGTCATCGCCCGCTATGGCAAGAGCTGGCGTGGAACCAAACCCAAAGTCGCCGCCGAACATGGCGCCGTCGGTTGCCTGATTTATTCCGATCCGCGCGATGATGGCTATTACCAGGGCGACGTTTATCCCAAGGGCGCTATGCGGCCACCCGATGGCGTGCAGCGCGGCAGCGTCATGGACATGCCTGTAGCGGTTGGCGATCCACTATCGCCGGGTTGGGCCTCCGAGCCCGGCTCCAAGCGGCTTTCGATGGCGGAATCCAAGATTTTGATGAAGATTCCCGTAATGCCCATCTCCTATGCCGACGCAACTCCGCTGCTCGAGAATCTGGGCGGTCCAGTCGCGCCCGAAGGCTGGCGCGGTGCTTTGGGATTTACCTATCACATCGGACCTGGACCGGCCACCGCTCACTTCAAGCTCGACTTTGACAATTCCACCCGGCCCCTGCACGATGTGATTGCCACCATTCCCGGCAGTACTTACCCGGATGAATGGATCATCTACGGCAATCATCACGACGGCTGGGTGAACGGCGCGCACGATCCTATCAGCGGTGCGGCATCGTTACTGGAAACCGCGAGAACACTCGCGGCGCTGCGAAAACAAGGCTGGCAGCCCAAGCGCACCATCATTCTGGCCCTGTGGGACGGCGAAGAATTCGGACTGCTTGGCTCCACCGAGTGGGCCGAGAAGCATCAGGACGAACTGGCTCGCAAAGCCGTCGTCTATATCAATTCCGATTCCAATGCCAAGGGCACGCTGGGCGCCTCAGGATCACACACATTGGAATTCTTCACCACCGAAATTTTGCGCGACCTGAAAGATCCGCAGAACGGCCAGAGCTTGTTGGAAATTGCTCGAACGCGCCGCCCCCGGGGCGATGCGCCCGCTGCCGAGGAACCCCAGCCAGCTGGTTTCCACCTGGGCGCTTTGGGTGCGGGATCCGATTACGTTGCCTTCATCGACCACATCGGCGTCGCGAGTCTGAATTTCGGCTTCGGAAGTCCCAACTTGGGCGGAGTCTATCACTCGATTTATGACGACCCGGCCTGGTTCGAGCGCTTCGGCGATCCTGGTTTCGTCTACGGCGCGGCGCTTTCGCAGGTGACCACCACCACTCTTCTCCGATTGGCCGATGCGCCGCTGCTGCCGTTCGAGTTCGGAGAGTTCGCAGATACGGTACACCGCTACGTCGACGAGATCAAGAAACTGGCCGGCACCAAAGTGAATTTCCAGCCGGTACTGGACCAATTGGAAAAGACCGACGCGGATGCGAAGGCTTACGAGGCGGCGGTTACCGGGTCAACTTCGCCCTCAGATCCGGCCAAGCTCACCAAGGTGAATGAGGCCCTTATCGAGACCGAGCGCACGCTCACGCTTACAAAAGGTCTGCCTGGCCGCGATTGGTACCGCCACCAGATCTACGCCCCCGGCTTGTACACCGGCTACGGCGTGAAGACGCTGCCAGGCATTCGAGAAGCAGTGGAAGGGGCGCGCTGGGACGAAGCCAACCGCGAGGCGCAGGATGTCGCGCAAGTTCTCCAGCAGATGAACCAGCGGATTGAAGGTGCGACGCGGCTGCTAGCCAGCCCTTAAGACCTCGGATTAGCGTGCCGGGCCCGATTTCGCTCCCGAATCGATTTAGCCAGGAACAACTCGGCCGCCATCTCTTCCTGCTCTTTATTACCCGCCGCTCGCCATTCGGTCATAGCCTTTTGCCGGAGCCGCTCCAGCAATTCAAACTGGCGGCGCGCTTCCAGCACGTGATTCCGTTGCTCGACGATCTTGGCTTCGCATTGCCGTTCTAGATTCTCTAGATCGCGGACGCGCCCGCGTACGTACAACCGGAAGGAATCCAGGCTCTGCAGCTCGAGCGGTTGCATAGAGCTTTGCCCGAGCACTTGCTGTGTCGTTTTAGTCATTTCGCTTTGAATCTGCGCTTTCATCGCAGCCAGCTTATGCTTCTCGGCCAGAACCTGCCGCAGCTTCAGCTCCTCGATGCCAACCCGTTCCAGCCGCCAGCGCCGGACCAGTTCGAGCGGAAATTCGAAGCGCTTCATTGAGCCAATTGCGCCAGCTCACGCATCCGCGACATGGTCTCGTCGAACGAACTGTGTGCCGCTGAATCCTGTTTCAGGAAATCCAGAAGCTGTGGCCGCAGGCGAATGGCCGCGTCCAGCTTCGGATTGGCACCGCTGGCGTAGGCGCCCAGGTTGATCAGATCCTCCGAGCGCTGGTGCGTCGCCATGGCCTCGCGGATCTTGACCGCCGCATCTTTTTGCTCGGGACTGCACAGTCTGGGCGCGAGTCGGCTTACCGACTGCAGAACGTCGATGGCCGGGTAGTGCCCCGCCGCTCCCAATTGCCGCGAAAGAACGATGTGGCCGTCCAGGATGGCGCGCACTGCGTCGCAGATGGGCTCATTGAAATCGTCCCCTTCCACTAGCACCGTGAAAAATCCCGTGATGGAGCCTTTGCGAAAACGCCCGGCTCTTTCGAAGATTTTGGGCAGCAGATTGAATACCGACGGCGTGTAGCCCTTCTGGCTGGGAGGCTTGCCGGCCGCCAAGCCGATCTCGCGCTGCGCCATTGCGAGGCGCGTGACCGAGTCCATCACCAGCAGTACACTTTTGCCTTGATCGCGAAAGTATTCGGCTACCGCTAGAGCCACGAAGGCTGCGCGTATCCGCAGCGGCGCCGGCCGGTCTGACGTCGACACCACCAGGACCGAACGCTTCAAACCATCGGGCCCGAGCTCATGCTCGATAAAGTCGCGAACCTCGCGGTTGCGTTCAGGGCTATCACGCTGACGTCGGCGGAACTGTAGCGTGACATGCAACCCAGCAGCGTGCTCTTGCCTACGCCGCTGCCCCCGAAAATCCCGATCCTCTGTCCTTTGCCGCAAGTCAACAGGCTATCGATGGCGCGAATGCCGGTTGCCAGGGGCTCGCCGATGGGTTCCCGGTCCAGCGGGCCTGGCGCAGCAGCGTAGAGATCATAAGGCTCCTTGGCGCCGATCGGACCCAGGCCGTCGAGCGGCTTGCCGAAGCCGTCGATCACGCGGCCCAGGAGTTCGGGTCCCACTTGCATCCGGGCGTCGTCCTTACGGCCCGTGATCGCATCGCCCAGGTGCAGCCCGTCCGTTTCTTCGAGCGGCATCGACAGCACGCGCTCGTCGCGAAAACCGATCACCTGAGTGCGGATCAGGCGCCCGACTTGCGTAGTAATCTCGCAGAAGTCCCCCACGCCCACCGCCGGGCCGTTCGACTCCACCAGTAACCCTACCAGCTCCGTGATGGTTCCGGTCCAACGGCAGGTATCGATGCGAGCAAGCTTTTGATGATAAGCCGCCAAGTCCATTCACGCCCTCCTCACCAGGTCTGCAAACCCGCGTTCGATTTCGGCCAACTGGGTCTCCACCGACACGTCCAACGCGCCACGGCTGGAATCGAGAATGACGGATCCGCGCTCCAGACCGGGGTCGGCGATCAATTCAACACGCTGGGGCAGACCCATTTTGTCGAGATGTTGTTGCACCAGCGGGGCGTCTTCAGGCCGAACCCGCACGCGGTGTACCTCGCGGACTTCGATTTTCTCCAGCGCCGCCTTCAGCAGGCCAAGCAAGGCTTCGGGTGCTACCGTCAGCTCACGATGAAGAATTCGTCGCGCAATCGCCAGCGCCAGCGCAATCACGTCTTCTTCTGCTTCGTGACGATAACGTTGCCGCAGGCCGGACAATTCTTCAATGGTTCGCGCCACTCTGGCCGCCATGGCGTCGAGCTTTCCTCCCAGCTCCTGTTGCACGGCGCTTTGTCCGTCTTGAAAGCCCTGCTGATAGGCCCCCTGCAAGCGCTGCTCCAGGGCACTCCCGGCGTGTAATACCGGACCGCTGGGCGCTGAAGTATAGCCAGCTTTTGGAAAGACGCCTCCTTCCGGCAGCGCATCGAGTGAAGGCACGCGCCGCCACGTCACCGGCTCGGTGGCAACTTCCCCGCCGCGATGCAGCTTAGACGACATATTGCTCTCCCACCGTACCCTTCAGGCTGATAGTGCCCTCGGCCTCGAGCTGCCTAACCACCGCGATGATTTGCTGCTGGGCCGCCTCTACCTCTTTGATCTTCACCGGGCCCAAAGCTTCCATGTCCTCCTTGAGCATCTCGGCGCCGCGTTGCGACATAACCTGTAAGAAGTGAGTCCTGAGCTGTTCGCTGGTTCCCTTCAGTGCCACGGTCAGGATCTTGCGATCTACTTTGCCGAGCACCTCCTTGATCGCCTCCTGGGTCACGAGCAGCAGATCCTCGAAGACGAACATTAAGTGCCGGATCGTCTCCACCAGGCTGGGGTTGCTTTGCTCGATTGCTTCCAGGATCTCTTTGCTGGTCCCCGAGTCCAGTCGATTGAACATTTCGGAGACCGCGCGTACGCCCCCGTAGGATTCGCGGCTTAACTCGCCCAGGGCCTTGAGCTTCTGGCCGATGATGGCGGCGATCTTGGATATGATCTCGGGTGAGATCTGATCGAGGTTCGCCATTCGCAATGCTACGTCGGCGCGGAGTTCGGGAGGCAACGAAATCAGCAGGCCCGCTGCCTGCGAGGCGTTTAAGTGGGAGAGGATGAGGGCGATGGTCTGGGGGTGCTCATTATGAACGAACTTGGCGAGCTGCTGGGGATCGGCCTTTTGCAGGGTGTCGAAGCTGGCTGTCTCTGACCCCAGAGTCTTCACCAGCCGGTCCACCATCCTCTTGGCGTGCTCCGGACCGAAGGCGTTCACCAACATCTTCTTGGCGTAGTCGATTCCGCCCTTAAGGACGTATTCGCGCGCCACCGACATCTGGTAAAACTCTTCCAGAATCTCCTCAGCCTGGTCATTGCCGATGGAGACCACGCGTGCCACCTCGCGCCCGAGCATCTGTACCTCTTCTTCGTCCATCTGTTTCAGGATTTCGCCGCTGATCTGCTCTCCCAGAATGACCAGGAGGATAGCGGCCTTTCGTATCCCCGGAAGGGACGTGGTGGCGGAGGGGTTTTCCAGGTTCTGAATCATGGCGCGGTTGTCTCGTTGCGCTGGCCCATCGCTAGCTCTGGTTCTTCGCTTCGCTCATCCATGCTCTGGTTCTTCGCTTCGCTCATCCATGCCCTAGTTCTTCGCTTCGCTCATCCACGCCCTCAGAACGTGTGCCATCGGAGTAGTGTCTTTTTTGGCTTGTTCCGCGATGTGCTTGGTCAATACCTCTGCTTTCTTGGTTACCGGCGGCAGCTTCAGAGCGTTCAAAGCGTCAGTTTCCTGCTTCTGGCGGAGCACTGCCTGCTCGGCCAGCGTATTCTCAATCTGCCGGCCAAGATCGATTGGGCTCCCACCGCCTCCCACCGGCAATTGCCCATCCATTTCTACGCCCCGGCTCCCTCCGAATCGTGTGAACTTGATCGCGACCGCGACTACGATCAGCAACACCAGCACTCCGGCGCCGGCTCCGATCATCACGTATTTGTTCTTGAGCAGTTGATCGAGCGCCGATACCGGGGCCGTCGGCGTCGTCCGCGGCGCCATCGACACGGGCTCTGGATTCAGCGTCGACTCAAAAGGCAGACTCTCCACCACCAGTTGGTCTCCGCGCTCGGCTGAGAACCCAATCACCCCCGCTACCAGATCGTGAATGGCCTTCAGCTTCTCGGGCGTAGGCGGCTGGACAATCCGTTTGGCCTTGTCGCCGGTTCCCTCCCAGCGCACGTCGGAATCCACCAGTAATGCCACCGACAGGTGCTTGATGACGCCTTGCGGTAACTTCACGTGGCGAACCGTATGACTGGACTGATAGGTGATATTCTCCGTGCGCCGCGTCACTCCGCCATTCCCCGTGGCAGGCCGTGAAGTCGGCCGAGGCAGGCTGGATGCGGTGCCAGGCACGCCGCCGGCCACGGCTCCGCCGCTGATGTCTTCGGTCTTCTGCGAGGTCAGCATGACTGACTTCGCGGGGTCGAAGCTCTCCTCGCTCTGCTCGGCGCTGCTGAAATCGCATTCCACCGCTGCCGTGGCTCGAAATTTATCCGGTCCCAACAGCGGTTCCAAAGTGCTGTTGATTTTCGTCAGCAAATCGTGTTCGATCTGCTGCCGGTAGTCGAGCGCCGCGCCGGAAGGTCCGGGATCGTCCGCCGGGGCCGTCCCTCGAGCGCGATTCATGAGATTCCCGCGCATGTCTACCACCGAAACCGCCTCGGGCGCCAGACCATCCACCGCGCTGGCGGTGAGCTGGCAGATGGCGGCCACGTTTTGCGCCGTCAATTGCGAGCCGGGCCGCAGCTTTACCAGTACGCTGGCTTTGGCCGGCTGGCGTGATTCCAGGAAAACCGAGTCTTTGGCCAACGTAATGTGAACCCGCGCCTGCTCCACCGCCGCAATCGACATGACCGAGCGCTCCAGTTCACCCTCCAGAGCCCGGTGATAGTTCACCTGTTCGGCAAAGTCGCTGGCCCCGAAGTTGGTCTTGTCGAAAAGCTCGAATCCGATCCGGCCGCTCTTGGGAATCCCGGCTGCCGCCAACTGCAGCCGCACCTCGGCAACTTTGGCCGAGGGGACCAAAACCGTCGTGCCATTGTCCGACAGTCGGAATTCAGTCCCACCTTCGCGCACCTTCGTTAGCACCGCCGCGGCATCTTCGGGCGACAGCGAACTATACAGCGGACGGAAGTCGCGTTCCTGGTTCCAACGTGACAGGGAGACCAAGCCCGCAATCACGCCCCCTGCCACCACGATGATGGAGAGGATTTGCTTCCAGGTCAGACTGTCTATAAGTCGTTTCATCGTGTTGGGAGCTTACATTTGCATCCGCATTACCTCTTGCTAGGCCGAGACTACTTTGTTGCGGATCTGCAGAAAGAGATCGAATGCAATTTCGGCCTGCTGAGTCGCTAGTGCGACCTTATGGACCTCTTCGTCCTCCCCGGACAGAAATTTACCGATAGCGGTCTGCGAATTCTGCTGGAACTGCTCCACCCGGCCGATCGCGTCCGAAAGCACCGATTGGAACGCGCCGGACGAACCCTGGGTGGATCTGAATGGCTCGATCTGAGGTATGCCGGCCGGCGGGCGGATGGGGATGATCGGTATAGACATGGCTTACTACTTCATCAGGTCGATCGACCGCAGAATCATGTCCTTGATCGCTGTCATCGCCGCCACGTTCCCCTGGTAGCCGCGCTGAGCGCCCAGCAAGTCCACCATATCCTCGGCGGGATTGATCCTCGGAAAAGCAACATAGCCGTCGTTATCCGCGTCGGGATGGCCGGGCATATACCGCTTGTCCGGCTCCCGAGTGTCTTCAACGATGTCGGAGACCTCGACTCCATTGACGCCCGCTCCCATTTCCGTCTGGAACACAGCGGCAAAAGCCGAGTTTTGCGGAGCGCTGGTGAAAACTGCATCTTTCCGGCGATACGGACCACCTTCGGGAGTACGAGTCGTCTCGGCGTTCGCCAGGTTTTCCACCAGCAGCTCGGCACGCGTGCGTTGCGCCGCCATCCCCGATGCACTCACCGACAGGACAGAAAGTAGGCTCATCCTGTCTTCTCCTGAATGGCGTTGTTGATAGTCTTCAATTGCGACCTCATCAGATCGGTGGCCAGGTTGAATCGCAAGGTATTTTCAGAGAGCAGCCGGGCCTCTCGATCCATGCTCACGTTGTTGCCGTCGTTCTTGACCACTAATCCCTGCGGCTCGACCACGTTGGGTGGAGCATCCTGGGCCAGGCTCATGAACTCGAACTGGAAATCTATATCCTTGGTCTTATACCCTGGGGTATCCACATTCGCTATATTGGAAGCTACCAATTTTTGCCGGGCACTCAACAAGTCCATGTAGTGCTCGATTTGATCCGTGACACGATCGATCACGCCGGCGGTAAGAGCAAGCCGAGCGCCAAAGGAGATCAGCCATTCGTTCTCATCGAATTAGTGCCATCCGCACTGCAATAATCTGCCGCGTGGCGGGGGATTGCCGTTGCAGACCGGCATGGAAATGCCGATTTGGAAGCTGTCAGATGCCCTACTCCCATGGGTTTGCAGGCTCCGCGGCCAGCCAATTGGGACTGACCCGGGTGAAGATCTAAGTGATTTCGCTAGGCTGGTTTAAGCATTACCTGAAATTGATCCCGTACCAGTACCCCTGTAGAATCGGGAAGCAGGTGGTCGATACATAACATTATGAGCGAAGGTTTTGCGACAATCGAGAATAACACCGAAGTTCGTCCGAATCTCTTGGAGGCTAGGAAGGGCGTGATCCGAGTCCTTATCGCCGATGACCATCCCATCGTCCGTGATGGGCTGAAGAAGCTTCTCACCCTGGAGGAAGACGTCCAGGTGGTGGGAGAGGCCTGCGACGGCTGTGAGGTTCTGGACAAAGTCCAGGAGCTCGATCCGGACGTACTGCTGCTGGATCTACGCATGCCCAATCTGGACGGGCTATCGGCGCTACAGGCGCTCCAGCAAACCAACAAACGAACGCGGGTCATCATCCTCACGGCTTCCGAAGACAAGAACGAGTTTGTGCAAGCCATGAAGCTGGGTTGTTCAGGCATCGTGCTCAAGCAGACCGCTCCGGAGTTGATCATCAAGAGCATCCGCAAAGTCCATGGCGGCGAGATCTGGCTCGATTCCCATACCACCGCCGCAGTCATGCGCCAGTTCGCCGCGCCTGGTGAGGTCGGCTCGTCCGGCTCCGGCAAATCGCGGGAACGCTCTCCGCTCAGCCAGCGCGAGCGCGAAATCGTCCAACTGGTCGCTCAGGGATACAAGAACAAAGAGATGGCCGAGAAGATGTTTATCAGCGAACAGACCGTTAAGAACCATCTCCACAACATCTTCGACAAGCTAGGTGTGTCCGATCGCTTGGAATTGGCCCTCTACGCCATCCATAAGGGTCTCCATCTGAACGCAGAGCGCTAATGTCCTCCGCGGGTTGGCTCTCCTCCATCCAACCCGCCTGTCCTGCCCGATTAAGCAATTTCCCCCTACATATCCCTAAGTAAGTTTCTCTACCCGATTTGATACTTTCGTTGGATTGCTGGCCATTCGTACTGGGAGTAAAGTCCTATTACGGAGCGTACTTTCGATGCGACTGATGTTTGTAATCTCACTATTCTGTTTTGGGCTCGCCGGAGCGTTATCGGCGCAAACACCTCAAATGAACGACGTGCAGCCCAATGGTGGAAAAATCGGCGCCGTCCTGCGGATTCACGGAATTGCTCTCGGCAAAGCCAAGGTGGACGAGGTCTACCTGTCCGACCACACACTGGATATGAAGGTGAAGGTGTTGGACCAGAAAGACGACACCATCGAGTTCCGCATTCCGCCTTCGGTGAAACCGGGCAGGCTGCAACTGGTGGTGAAGACGGCCGGCAAACAACCGCTGATCCTGGAACAACCCGTTTATATCACCGTCGAAGAGCCCAAAGAGAACACCGAGATCGCCGCTGCGTCGAAGTAAAGCTGGTTCATGTAAAGCCGGTTCACGGGCTGCTCCTGAGCGCGAATGCTTGCACGCTATCATGGTGCTATGTCCACCGTCTCAGCGGCCCAGCCCAGCATCCTCGAGCAGATCCAATCGCTCGAAAGCCAGTATCTCGTCCAGAATTACGCCCGCTATCCGCTCATCCTCCATCGCGGCAAGGGTTGTTACGTCTACGATTCATCCGGCAAGCGTTATCTTGACCTGCTGGCGGGCATCGGCGTCAACGCCCTGGGCCACTCCCATCCCCGGCTGGTGAGGACCATCCGGGAGCAAGCCGCGCTGCTGCTGCATACGTCCAACCTCTACTACCACGAGTACCAAGGTCCCCTAGCCGAGCGGCTGGCGAAGATCAGCGGCCTCCAACGCACCTTCCTCTGCAACTCGGGCGCCGAGTCGATGGAAGGCGCCTTGAAGATGATCCGCTCGCACGGCACCAAGATCCATCCTGACAAGTACGAGGTCGTCGCCCTTCACAATTCCTTCCATGGCAGGACCTTCGGCGCCCTCTCGATCACTGGCCAGGAAAAATACCGCAAGGATTTCGAGCCTCTTGTGCCCGGCGCAAGATTTGTTCCCCCGAACGACATCACGGCGCTCGAGCAGGTTGTGAACGAGCGGACCGCGGGGATCGTCATGGAATGGATTCAGGGCGAAGGCGGCATCTTCCCGAT
>Ga0210403_10005552_pt1 | contig 10683 bp, 9 predicted proteins | sample IncBWC19MmetaG_FD_150863 | JGI IMG/M metagenome (GOLD analysis project Ga0210403, IMG submission 150863) | Forest soil microbial communities from Barre Woods Harvard Forest LTER site, Petersham, Massachusetts, United States - Inc-BW-C-19-M | ecosystem: Environmental > Terrestrial > Soil >... | reverse complement strand
GTTTTTCAGCAGACTGCTAGACCGGGAAGCACCACGCCGAAATTGCCGCCGGCGAGTTCCTTCATTCCGGAGGTCAGGCCCGACAGCGGCTTGATGATGCCTCGCGCGATCAGGAACGCGATCAACAGGCCGAGCAGGACGGCGGCGCCGGCCACGATTTCCTGCATGGTGACGGTGCTGCTGATGAGGCTTTCAGTGTCTGCGGTCGTCTTGGCGAAAGCCTTCCCGATCGATTCCTTCACGCCATCGAGTTTTCCGATTGCGTCGACGGTCAGGGGCGTGATGGCGTTGTAATAAAGTTCATCGCCCGCCAGCAGGTTGGGCCCGGTCTTGTTGAAAGCCTCGACGTATTTCGCGACACCGGTCTTGACGTTCGTCAGCAGCGCCGCGAGGTTTGGCGGCAGATCCGCCTTCTCGAGAACCGCGATCTGCGCCTGGGCTTTTTCGGCGTTGGTCTTGAAAGTCGCGAGCCCCTTGGCATCGCGGGTCGCCAGCATCCGCCAGTTCGCGACGCGAACAAGAAGTACCTTGGCCTCGAGGACGGTTGCACCTGAGGCAGAATCGGTCTTTGCCGTGGCGTCGACGAATTTTTGAACGTCCTCCGCCATCTTGTCGCCGTCGGCGAACAGCGCCTCGCGACCGGCGACCAACTGATGGACGGCGTCGCCGAGCGCGAGGCGCTTGGTCTTCAATTGCTCGACGTTCTTGTTTATCTCCCTATACGCCGCGCGCCGCTCTTCGGACTTGGTCGTCCTGTCAGCCTCGACAAGAAGATCGCTCGCCTGCTTCAAGCGCGTCTCGGCTTCGGTGTAGGATTTCTCGTCGTGGTCGAACGTGTAGCGCAGGATCGCGCGCCGGATGGCCTGGAGGTTAGTGGCGATTTCGCCAACCCGGATGGTGTTCTCCGATTGCAGCGTCATCGCCGCGATCTGGGTGCGCAGTTCTCCCAACTGCAACACCGAGAAGCCGGCAAGGCCGATACAGAACAGCAGCAGTGCGCCAAAGCCGAGATAGAGCCGGCCGCTGATTCGAAGACTGAGAAACGACATTGGAGAAGCCTCGCTGATGAAACGGGTCGGAATCCGAGATAAGAAAATCGTCGCGACAGGCGGAATTCACAATTTACCTTCGAAGAGCGCAGCAAGCGGTCCCTGATTGCAACGATGCGGCCATTGCCATCCATTAGCGTTAAGACGCGACCCGTAGTAATACGAAGACGTCGAGCGATATTCGCGAGCGCCTTGTGTGGCGGGCTCGCCTCCGATCGGAGGATGGGGGCACCTCATGGTGGTGCTATTTGACCGGCTGCCGATATTGACACGCCTGCGCGCATGCCCGGAGACAGCAAGTTTTCCGGCCTCGTCGAGGCCATCTACCGATGCGGGACTGCGACCTGCGTTGTGGAATGATGTCGTCGTCCGCATCAACGAATTCGCCGGCGGCCGGGCCTCCGGACTGCATTCGAAGGATTCGATCAGCAAGTTCGGGGTGACGCATTATTACTGCGGCGCGGACCCTCGCTACATTCACCTCTATTCGGATACCTATTCCAGATTCGATCCGCTGACGAGATGCGCCGCGTGGCGATGATCGTGCCGCATGGGCACCGCGCCGGATTATCCAACCCGCTGGCGATGGCGTATTTGCGTCTCCTCCGACCGCAGGATGCGGCGCATTTTGTGTGACGTTATGGTCCCGCCGAATCCCGGCGCGAGGCGCGATCATCCGTATCCGGAAATTAGTTCAGGGACTTGTCGGCGAGTAATGTGGCCTTTCTTTCGTCGCGCAAGCTGGCGCAGGCGTGCGCGGATTTTCTGTGGCGGCAGGACGCCACGTTGCGCAGCCTCGGCCTGGAGCGATTGTCGATCGAGGCGGGCTGCGCCAGCGTCGCGATGACCGTGCTGCCGTCCATGGTCAACGGCATCGGCATCACCCATGGCGGCGCGATCTTCACGCTGGCGGACGCGGTGTTTTCGCTGGCCTGCAACAGCTACAACGAGCGGACGGTGGCGTCCCATTGCAGCATTGCCTTCCTGCATCCGACGAGGCTCGGCGACCGTCTGGTAGCGACGGCCAGCGAAGTGGTGCGTTCGGTGCGATCCGGTATCTACGATGTTCGCGTTACCCTGGAAAATACCGTTGTGGCGGAGTTCCGCGCGCACTCGCGCGTGATCGGCGGCGCGCTGCTGCAGGCGGCAACGGCCGGGCAGGGGATGAGCGGCGCCGAAATCATCGATGCATGAAGCTTGCGAGTTCCGACTCTGCTGGGTCGGAAGCCGGGACACTTCGAGTTTCCTCCGAAGTGTCTGACTTGAGCCCGGTGCTTTTCGCGCTGGGCTCTTTTTTTGGAAGGCCGCCACAATGGAACGGCTTTTCCAATTTTATCGACCTGGCGCCGCGGATTGCCATCCGCGCGAACGCGTGGCTTAGTCTCTCGGCCCGTAGCCCATCCGCCTGCAAACCCCACGCGAGAATCATGACCGACGAGCCGCCAGCGAGCACGATCGTGGCGCCATTGCCGGGCGCCCCGCGCCGCGGCGCGGTGGCCTTCATCTTCGTCACCATTCTGCTCGACATGTTCGCGCTCGGCCTGATCCTGCCGATTCTGCCCAAGCTCGTGGAAAGTTTCGTCGATAACGATACCGCGAGCGCGGCGCGGATTTTTGGATTGTTCGGCACCGCATGGGCGCTGATGCAGTTTCTGTTCTCTCCGGTGCTCGGCGGCCTGTCGGACCGGTTCGGCCGGCGCCCGGTGGTGCTGTTGTCGAATTTCGGCCTGGCGCTGGATTATGTGCTGATGGCGCTGGCGCCGTCCCTGACCTGGCTGTTCATCGGCCGGGTGATTTCGGGCATCACTTCGGCGAGCGTCTCCACGGCGTTTGCCTACATCGCGGACCTGACGCCGCCGGAGCAGCGCGCGGCGACGTTCGGCAAGATCGGCGTGGCCTTCGGCGCCGGATTCATTCTGGGACCGGCCGTCGGCGGGCTGCTCGGCGGCATGGATCCGCGGCTGCCGTTCTGGGTCGCCGCCGGGTTGAGCTTTGCCAACACGCTGTATGGCCTTTTGATCCTGCCGGAGTCGCTGCCGAAAGATCGGCGTTCGCCGTTCCACTGGAAGAGCGCCAATCCGCTTGGCGCGTTGCGACTATTGGGCTCCGACCGGGTGCTCGCGGGGCTGTCGGTGGTGAACTTCCTGGCCCAGGTCGCGCATGTCGTGCTGCCTTCGACCTTCGTGCTCTATGCGACCTATCGTTACGGCTGGGACGCGACCACGGTCGGCCTGACGCTGGCGATGGTCGGCGTCTGCTCGATGGCGGTGCAGGGCCTGGCGATCGGACCGATCGTCAGGCACCTCGGCGAACGCCGGGCGCTGTTGCTGGGGCTTGGCTCCGGCGCCGCCGGGTTCTTGATCTACGGCGCCGCGCCGACCGGCCCGCTGTTCTGGGTCGGCATTCCCGTGATGTCCCTGTGGGGTGTGGCAGGCGCGGCGACCCAGGCGCTGACGACGCGACTGGTCGCGCCCGATCAGCAGGGCCAACTGCAGGGCGCGACGTCGAGCGTACAGAGCGTGTCGCAGATGGTGGGTCCGTTCCTGTTCACGCTGACGTTTGCTTATTTCATCGGCGTGCAGGCGCCGATTAAATTGCCGGGCGCACCGTTCCTGCTGGCATCGGTATTGTTGCTGCTGGCGCTCGCGATCGCGGTCCGCACGCTGGCGAAGGGGCGGGGCCGTAGAGGTCCGGTGGGCGCAAATGATGCTCACGGCGCCAGCAGCTGACGGAAGCTCGCGTCGAGCCGCGCGTCGGCGCTCCTGATATTCCCCCGGGCGGTCTCCATCCAGGTCTTGTCGGCATCCAGTGTCTTCAGCGCTTCACCGAGCTGGCGTTCGACCCCAGCGGGTTGCGGCCCGCCGATGCCCACGCGCGTCTTCACCATGAACTCAGGCGACAGCACCTGCCGGAATTCGGTCTCATCCATCGGCAGCGTCGCGTCGGGAAGCTGGAACGAATGGATGGCATCGGCGTACAATTCGACGGCCTTCGCATAGGGGAAGGTCTTCGGCTTGAACCCGTTGGCGCGCGCGAACGTCACGATCGACGACGCAAAACCGTGACCGACGCGGAAGGGAATCTGATGTTCCCGCTGCAGGGTTTCGGCCAGTTCCATCGACGTCGTCCAGTCGTCCTCGAGTTCTTCGAGCGAACGCTGCGGATTGACCGTGAGCGCGTCCAGCACGACGTCGAAATCCCCGAGCATGTTGACGGCGTGGGCGAACAGGCCGATCTCGGCCCACGACGCCTTGTAGTCGGTCATTCCCGTGGTCACGTTGTGGGCGCGGAATGTCACCGTGTCGGCGAGCCCCACGACATCGGAGGCTTCCTCGCGCGCGCGCATGATGACACCGGGATTGCGCTTCTGCGGCATCGCGCTGCTGGTATAGGTCGAGGCCTCGTCGAGCAGCAGCCAGGGCCGCGTCTGGTGATATTGCGTGTGGATGTCGTTGAGCACGGCGCCGAGGCGGATCGCGTTGGACGAGACGATCGCCGCCGCCTCGAGCGCAATGTCCGACGGGCTGATCTGGCCGGCGTCGATGGAATTCTCGATGATTCCATCGAAGCCGAGCAGCTCGGCCATGCGCTCGCGGTTCAGCGGCCAGCTCGAATTGGCGAGCACGGCGGTGCCCATCGCGCAGCGATTGAGCCGCTTGTAGAGTTCGTGAATGCGCTGCGCATCGCGCGCGAACGAGGCTTCATAACCCAGCAGATAATCCGCGTAGCTGGTGGGCTGCGCCTGCACGCCGTTGGTATAGGCGGGCACGATCGTATCGACGTTCTTGGCGGCAGCGGCCAGCACGCGCGCGCGCATCCCGTTCAGGGCGTCGGAGAAATCGAGCAACTGGTTGCGAAGGTTCGCCATGCGGTAAGTGGCGTACATGTCCTGGCGGCTTCGCCCCGTATGAATGAAGGACGCGTCGGGACCGATTGAACCCGAGATGATCTTTTCGATCTGCAGCACGTCGCTCGGCCTTTTTCCATCCGGCCTGGCCGCCTGCTCGATCGCGAAATTGACGCCGCTGGCGAGTTTTCGCCCGAGCTCGGGCGTAACGATCTTTTCCTCGACCAGCATGACGGCCGAGGCGCGGTTGATCTTGTTGAGCCAGTAGAACTGATCTTCCGCCTGATCCGTCTTGCTGGTCGTCAACGCGCCGAGAACCACAGGCGATGCGCCGACCTTGGCGGCCTGCTGCTTGCACTCAGCCGTGGTCGCGCAGGGCAGCTGGCCGGTGTCCGCCGCCCCTGCGACGCCGGGAACACAGGCCGTCGAGAGTATCAGGGCGCCGATTATCGACTTCATGTGGGTTTCCTCATTTCCAGTTTCGGGCGCGATCGAGGTGTGGACCGAAACAGGCGCAGATTGTTCTTTTAGCCTGGGAGGCGCTGCTGCCGGGGCCAATCTGATCGACGGCAGTCCTTTTGACAATCCCCCCGGGGCGCCGGCGATTCGTTACTTCCCCTCAACGGTTGCGTGGAAAAATTCACGCAGCGCTTCGCTGGATCGATCGGTGACCGACTTGTTGAATTCCACATGACGCCCGAGGTACCAGGTCGGAGACTTCAGGACCTGAAGGTCGAAGGCGAAATAAGCGTCAGGATAGACGACGAGCCGGACCGGGGCGCCCTGGCCCTTCTGGCGGGAAATTCCCATGTCGTCTTCGCCGGCAGCCATCTTGCGGCAGGCATCTGCCGTGGCGCGGTCGTCGCGCTCGCCGATCAGGATCAGGGTGGGAACGGTCATGTTTCCCTTGAAGCTGCCGCAAAGCGGGAAAAATGCCGCCGCGGCACGAAATTTGTGCTCGGACGCCCGCTCGATCTGCCCATCTTCGACCGCGGAGATCGTCTGCATGGCGCCCCATGCAAAGCCTGCGACGGCGACGCGTTTTGCATCGACGAATTTTTTTGAAACAAGGAAGTTCAGGCCCCGATACGCATCGAGGCTGAGGTCCGGGTTATCGCCGATGTCGTGGCCGCAATGGGTGATGCCGCGCGGACCGAACCCGTCGATCGTCAACGCGACGTAGCCCCAGGACGAAATCCTTGCCCCCCAGTCTTCATCGACCAGTTTGGTATACTCGCCGCAGGCGGGGAGCAGCACGACGGCAGGGAAACGGCCGGTGCCCTCGGGGCGCCGCAGGAAACCCCTGAGGTCGAACGGCAACGGGCTGAGCGAAATTTCGATCTGTTCGGCCGGCGGGACCGAGGGCTGCTGGGCCAGACACGGGATCGAATGGCCGAGGCAAAGAGAGACAAGAAGCGCGGAAATTTCGAACAAGCGAAACGATCGGACAGCGGACATGAAACGTCCCCTTCGCCGTTCTCCGGGCGCGCCAGGATGGCCCTGATCGAAGTGGTTGTCCTGGTAGTTACCTTGTCGTCGTCCTGACGGTTCGTTGCGATGGGCAAGCCGGCCGGACTTTTGCAAATCCGGCCGGGTGCGCGTTTCAGCTATTTCTTGACCAGCGGACAATCGCTCTGGCTGAGCGGCTTGGCGGCGTCCTCCGGCGAGATGGTGGCGACCAGCTTGTAGTAGTCCCACGGATATTTCGACTCTTCCGGCTTCTTCACCTCGAACAGATAGGCCGGAATGAGGCGGCGGCCGTCGGCCCGCAGCGGGCCCTTGCCGAACAGGGGATCGTCGGTCGGCAGTTCCTTCATCTTGGCGACGACCTTGGCGCCGTCATGCGGATTGCCGCCGAGCGCTTCCATCGCCTTCAGATAATGCAGCACCATGGCGTAGTTGCCGGCCTGGGTCATCGACGGCATCGAATTCTTGTTCGCCAATGCGCCGAACCGCTTCGACCAGGCGCGGGTGGCGTCGTTCTGGTCCCAGTAGAAGGATTCCGTGAACGTCAGGCCCTGCGCGGTCTTCAGGCCGAGCGAATGTACGTCGTTGATGAAGAGCAGGAGCGCGGCGAGTTTCTGGCCGCCCGCCACGATGCCGAATTCGGCGGCCTGCTTGATCGAGTTGGTGGTGTCGCCGCCGGCATTGGCGAGGCCAACCACCTTTGCCTTGGAGGCCTGCGCCTGCAGCAGGAACGACGAGAAGTCCGACGAATTGATCGGATGCTTGACGCCGCCCAGCACCTTGCCGCCATTGGCGGTGACCACCGCGGTGGTGTCACGCTCCAGTTGCGCACCGAACGCATAATCCGCGGTCAGGAAGAACCAGGTGTCGCCGCCGGCCTTGGTCAGCGCCTTGCCGGTGCCGGTGGCGAGCATGTAGGTGTCGTAGGTGAACGAGACCGTGTTCGGCGTGCAGGCCGCGCCGGTAAGTGCGGCTGTCGCCGCGCCGGAGTTGAGCAGCACCGCGTTCTTTTCCTTGACGAGATTGCTCACGGCGAGCGCGACGCCGGAATTCGGCGTGTCGGCGATCGCATCGACCTTGTCGTTGTCGATCCATTGCCGGGCGAGGTTGACGCCGACATCGGGCTTGTTCTGGTGATCGCCGCTGACGACGTCGATCTTCCAGCCCTTCTTGAGAAGGCCGGAATCCTCGACCGCCATCTTGATCGCGACCACCGAATTGGGCCCGCCGATGTCGGCATACAGGCTCGACATGTCGTTGAGCACGCCGATCTTGACCGTCTTGTCCTGGGCAAAGGCCGGTGTGGCGAATGAAAGCGCGGCGCAGGCGAGAAGCGCGGCAGTTCGCCGCGCGAGGGTCGTCTTCATTAAGGAATCCTCCAAATTTGAAATCGGGCGGCTCTCTTGCCGGAGCCTTGTCCCGTCAGGGTTCGATCGAACGGGCGATCTGCCTCCCCGATAGACGTTCTCGGGCCCTGCTGCAATGCGTTATCGCAGCGCATCAGACGTAAGTCTGAACTTCTGGATTCGCTTTCCGGTATCAACTTCGGCGGTATACACGTTGCCTTTGGCGTCGACCGCCATGGCGTGGATCCAGTGGAATTGCCCGGCGTTGCGGCCGTTACGCCCGAAACTGCCGACCACGGTGCCGTCGTCGCGCTTCAGCACCCGGATCTCGTTGTTCTCGCCGTCGGCGCTCAAAAGCCAGGTCTGCTTCGGATCGGGCCAGATCGCTATGTCCCACACCGCGCCGTTGCCGAGCGTGTTCTTCTCGAAGAACCACTCCTTGACGAAGGTGCCGTCCTTCTTGAACACCTGGATGCGGTTGTTGACGCGGTCGCAGACATAGACCAGCCCGTCATTGGCGATCTTCACGCAATGCACGGGATTGGCGAATTGCTGCGACACCGGCGCTGCGGGATCGTGAGGCGGCTGCTTGGCGTCATCGGGTTTGTTGCCATAGGCGCCCCAGTGCCGCTTGTAGGCGCCGGTGGTGGCGTCGAACACGATGACGCGGTGGTTGCCGTAGCCGTCGGCGACGTAGATTTCGTTCGCCTCCTTGTCGATCGCGGTCTCCGCGGGTTTTCCCAGTTGCGTGGTGTCGTTGGAGCCATTGCTCGGCGCGATGCTGCCGATTTGCGAGACGAACTTGCCGTCGAGGGTGAATTTCAGGATCGCGTTGTCGTTGTCGGCATTGCCGCCGATCCAGACGAAGCCGCGCTCGTCGACCTCGATGCCGTGTTCGCGGCCGACCCACTGATAGCCTTCGCCAGGCCCGCCCCAGGAGCGCAACAGATTGCCGTCGGTGTCGAATTCCAGCACCGGCGGCGCCGAGATGCAGCATTTCGAGCGCGGCGGCGTCAGCGCCGCACCCTTCTCGTCGTCGGTCAGCGAGCGCGGCCGGTGGATGACCCAGATATGGCCCTGCCAGTCGACGGTGACGCCGCCGACCTGGCCGAGGATCCAGTTATTCGGCAGGGGTTTCGGCCAGGAGGCGTCGACCGCAAAGGTTGGAATCTCGCCGGCAGAAGCGGTGCGCGCCAGTGCGGGCGCAGCGATCAGGAGGGCGGAGGCGATGAAGAGGGAAACTGTTCTGGCGGCGGCGCGAAGCTTATGGCCGCGATGGTGCATCGGCGTCATGGCATCCTCCCGAGCTTTTTTGCACGGGTTTTCCCCGCTTGGGGGCAAGTGAATAGCGCGGCGGGAGCGGAGTCAATTGCTCGAAACCGTCATTGCGAGCGCAGCGAAGCAATCCATCTTGCCGCGGAAAGGAAGCATGGATTGCTTCGTCGCTTTGCTCCCTTGAGCAAACGCTGCGCGTTTGTCTCAGGCAATGACGGGGAGAGACTGGGAAATGATTACGCCGGCGCGCGAAAACTCATGAGCGTGCGGGTCGGGTAGTCATAAATCTTGCCGGTTTCGCCCCACGCCGGCGCGCACATCGGCACGATGAATTCCGCGACCTGTTCCGGGGTGTCCAGCGTCATCGGATCTTCGCCGGGAAACACCGTGGCGCGCATCCGGGTGCGGATCGGGCCGGGGTTGAACAGATTGACGCGCAGCGGCGTCGAGGCCGTCTCGTTGGCCCACACCCGCACCAGCGCCTCCAGCGCGGCTTTGGAGGCCGCGTAGGGGCCGAGATAGGCCAGCGCCTTGTTCGCCGCCGCGGAAGTGACGAACACGGCGCGGCCGGCATCGGACAGCCGCAGCAGCGGCTCCAGGCAGCGGATCAGCTGGAAGTTCGCGGTGGCGTTGACCGCCATCACGTCGTTCCATGGTTTCAGTTCGATATGGCCGAGCGGCGAGGAGGGGCCGGCGACGCCGGCATTGCCGACGAGAATGTCGATCTTGCCGTGACGCTCGTGGAGCGCCGCGCCGAGCCGGGCGATGCCGTCGAAATCGGTCAGGTTGAGCGGCACCAGCGTGGCGCTGCCGCCGTCGTTGCGGATCTCGTCGTCGAGCTCTTCGAGCCCGGCTTGCGTCCGCGCCACCGCCACCACATGCGCGCCGGCTTTTGCCAATGCCCGCGCGGTGGCATAGCCGATGCCGCGCGAGGCGCCGGTGACGAGGGCGATACGGGAGGCGAGGGGTGTTGGTGTTGTCATCGACGCAATCTCTCCACGGTCGTCCCTGCGAAAGCAGCGACCCATACGCCGTGACGCTTATGATGGCGAGAGCTGGGAGTTGCCTTCGCGTCGCATCAACGAAGGCCGGTGGTTATGGGTCCTCGCGTTCGCGGGGACGACTATTAGCTCGCTTCCGCCAGCAGCGAAAGCTGCCGCGGCTGGGCCTCGACCTGGGTCTGGTCGGTGAGGTGGGTCGGATAGGCGCCGGTAAAGCAGTGGTCGGAGAATTTCGGGTTGGCCGGGTCGCGGCCGGGCTCGCCCATGGCGCGATACATGCCGTCGATCGACAGGAACGCCAGCGAATCCGCGCCGATGATGTCGCGCATTTCCTCGAGGCTGTGGGTCGCGGCCAATAGACCCCCGCGGTCGGGCAGGTCGATGCCGTAATAATCGGGGTAGAGGATCTGGGGCGAAGCGAGGCGGAAGTGCACCTCGGCCGCGCCGGCGTCGCGCATCATGCGCACGATCTTCTTCGAGGTGGTGCCGCGCACCAGCGAATCGTCGATCAGGATGATGCGCTTGCCTTCGATCGCGGCGCGGTTGGCCGAATGCTTCATGCGCACGCCGAGTTCGCGCACACTCTGGGTCGGCTGGATGAAGGTGCGGCCGACATAATGGTTGCGGATGATGCCGAGTTCGAACGGCACGCCGGAATGCTGGCTGTAGCCGACCGCGGCGGGCACGCCGGAATCCGG
>Ga0210403_10005551_pt1 | contig 10684 bp, 9 predicted proteins | sample IncBWC19MmetaG_FD_150863 | JGI IMG/M metagenome (GOLD analysis project Ga0210403, IMG submission 150863) | Forest soil microbial communities from Barre Woods Harvard Forest LTER site, Petersham, Massachusetts, United States - Inc-BW-C-19-M | ecosystem: Environmental > Terrestrial > Soil >... | reverse complement strand
CAAGGGTCCGATCTTGAACCCCTGTCGGCAGGGTCGAATGACGCCGTATCCCCGCAGTACGCCGTCCTGCACAGCCCCCAGCGCGCGGCTCCCCGGCTGGGTGATCCAGGCCTGCAGGAACTGCTCTCTTGGTGCCGGAAAGTGCGCAGCGTCGTAGCGCGATATTTCGGCGAAGGGAACCGCACCCAGGTCCACCAGCGCCTTCTCCTGCGGCGCCGGCGCTCCGACCCCGGCAAAGCGCAGATCCCGGTTGCAGAAGACGAAGCCCCCGCGGGCGTAAAATCCCTGCATGTTGAAGACGCCGTCCATCCCGATCAACGCCGGTGCCTGCAGGCGCGAGATCAAAAGGTCACGGCGATGAAACCACAGCTGCTCGCCGAGCCGTTGGCGGCGCTGATCCGGCCGGATGATGAACAATCCCATGAAGCCGAAGCGGCCGCCATAGGAGACGATAGATCCGCCGCCGATCAGCTCGCCACCTTGCTCGGCGGCGACAAACCCCTGCGGGTCCGTATCCCAGAATATCTGCGCATCGTTGCTGCCGGGATTCCAGCCTTCGTCGGCCGCCCACTCCACCAAGGTGTCCAGCTCGGCCCGCCTCATCTCGCGAATGGCAAGGTCAGGGACCACCAGATTGCCTAGACAACAGCCGTGATCACGTGCGCCTGTATCTTTGCGGAGATCTCGCCGCTGCCGTGTCGCATGGCGATGGCTTTTGCCGCATGATCCGTTGCAGCTTCCAGAGCGCTCGCGTCTCTGGATTCGATCTCGTTGCGCAAGGGGGTGCCCTGACAAAACCCTACAGCTGGGTGTTGCGGCGACGGCGCTCGGCTCTGCTCGGCTCTGGTCTCGATACCCACCTCTGAGAAACCTGCCGCCTGCAGCTCGCTTCGGATCAGTACCACATCGTGATAGCCGTGCGGGGTTCGTGCGAGGAACTGCGGAGGATTGTCGGGAAACAGCTCAGCCAGGGATTCCGTCACGTCGTTCGCGAATACATTCTCCTCGATTCGGTCCCACACGTTGAAGACGAAAAGCCCGCCGGGTCTGAGCACCCGCTTTGTCTCCCCGTACGCCTTGGCGCGATCCGGAAAAAACATCGCGCCAAACTGGCAGCAGACCGCCTCGAAGGAGGCATCGTCGAACGGCAGTGCCAGGGCGTCCGCTTGGCGCCAGCTGAAACGGCTGTCGCCTCTCTGCCGGGTCATGGCGTAGTCGAGCATGGGCTGGTTCAAGTCGGTCGCCACGTAAGTGGCGTCTGGCGGCAGGGCCGCCCCCATTGCTCGCGTCACCACCCCGGTGCCTGCCGCGATTTCGAGCACCCTCTTCGGAGAACGCGCTCCCACGCGCCTCGCCATGTCTTCGGCGTAGCCCTGGAAGATCAAAGGCACCAGATAGCGGTCGTAGTTTTCAGGTATGGAGCCGGCAAAGACCTTGTCGCCCGCTGACATCGCTCTCCTCCAGTGAGATGCGATCAGTTTCGTAGCCCGGATTGAGCCGTAAAGCGAAATCCGGGACGACATTCCCTGGATGCCGCAAGCGCTCATCCGGCCCTTGGCCCAGCTTCCCTTGATGGCCTAAACCTTGCTTCGTATCCAGTTTCGTAGCCCGGATGAGCCCTAAAGCGAAATCCGGGCGGCATTCCCCGGATGTCGCAAGCGCTCATCCGGGCTACGAAAGATTTTGATGCGGCCAGTCTGCTCGGAGGTATGCATGCTAACGTCGGTGCTCATACGCGTGGCGGCCGGCGGCGCGATCGCAGCTGTGGCATTTGCCGGATGGGCCGCAGGTCTTGGCTTGCCCGGGGTGGAGCTGCGCTCCGCGCAAAACAATCCAAGTGCGACCGTTGTTGACGCCGAGCTGGTACTCGCCGTTGATGTGTCCTACTCGATGGACCACGACGAGCAGGTGCTCCAGCGCGAAGGTTATATGACTGGGATCACCTCGCGGGAGTTCCTGCAGGCCCTGCGCAACGGCGTGAGCGGAAAGGTGGCGGTCACCTATTTCGAATGGGCGGGCCCCTACGACCAGAAGATCATCGTGCCGTGGCGGCTGATTGACGGCCCAGAAGCCGCCGATGCGTTTGCCGACGAGATTGGCCGTGCGCCTTACCGGCGTGCCTCGCGTACCTCGATTTCCGGAGCGCTCAGCTTTGCCAAGCCGCTGTTTGCGGACAGCGGCTTTCGCGGCTTGCGCCGGGTGATCGACGTCTCCGGGGATGGGGCAAATAATGCCGGCCAGCTCGTCACGCTCGCGCGCGACGATGTGCTGGCCGCAGGCATCACCATCAACGGGCTGCCGATCATGTTGAAGCGGCCGAGCTCCTTCACCATGGATATCGAAAACCTGGATGTCTACTACGAGGACTGCGTCATTGGCGGCCCGGGTTCATTCGTCGTTCCCATCCGTGAGCGCGAGCAATTCAAGGAAGCGACCCGCACCAAGCTTGTGCTGGAGGTCGCCGGCGGCCCGGGTGATCTTGCGGCAACGCCGGTGCAGCTGCGCAAACCGCGCATCTCCTGCACCATCGGCGAGCAGATGTGGCGCGACCGCTGGGGAAACTGACGCCCACTCATGCGCCGGCCCCGAAGGGGACAATCTTGTTGTCGCTGTCATGCCCGATGTCGGCGCGTCCCAACCACGGAATCCCGGATCTCCGGCACCAGTAACGGGCGATCTCTTCCTCGTTCATCCCGAAGTCCGGTTCGTTCGGGGTGATGTTGCTGCAGCGGCCGAGCATGACGCCCGACACCCGCCTGATCTCGGCGTTGCTGGTGATGTGAAACAGCGATCTATCAATCCGGTAGAGTGCCTCGCCCACCTCTTCCAACATGAGCACATGTCCGGCGAGGTCAGGTTGCAGCGGCGTGCCGAGTATCTGGCTGAGCACCGTCATGTTGAATGCTGCGGTCTTTTTCACGCGGGGGACCGTCGGCTCCAGCACCCCTGGCGACCGATCGATCATCCAGGCGAGGGCTCGCTCAACCGCTGCGTCTCCCGCGTCTCGCAGGACGTCCTGCGCCACGGGACCGTGTGCAACGGCCTCGAACCCAGCCCGATACAAGGCGGCAAGCAGCACACCGGCATCGCTATAGCCCAGGTAGGCTTTTCGTCTGGACGGCTCTGTCAACCTGCACACGGCCGCTTCCGCCACGCGGCAGGAGCCGTAACCGCCGCGCGCGAACCACACGGCGTCGTAGCTCTCGTCATTGGCGATATCGAGGAAAGCCTGTACGCGCGTTTCGTCATCGCCGGCGAAATGTCCGCACGAAGCGAAGCACTGCGGGTGGAAGACGATCTCAGGCGCCCTGTCCGGGTAACGCGATTTGGCCAACGCCTGCACTCTTTCGGCAACTTCCGCAGACATGCGCGAAGCCGGCGCGACGACGCCGATCCTGCACCTCTTGTTGCTCATCAGCTGCCTGCAACGGTTTTCTCGCGTCCGCGCCGTAGGGTGGGCAAAGGCGCGCTCTTGCGCGCCGTGCCCACGCGGACAGCGGCGGCGCCGAACCGCGTGGGCATGGCGCGCGCGGTCATAGCTTGCACGGATTGTGTAAACCTTTGCGCGCGTGCCTTTGCCCACCCTACAGATATTCGAGCGTAACGCGCTGTGCCCTGCATTGCACCTCATCAGCAAGCCTTCTAGATTTCGCCAATGTCTCACCTTGGAGATTACTTTTTCTGCGGCGTCGGCGGTAGCGGCATGACCCCGCTCGCTTTGATCATCCAAGCCAGGGGCGGACGGGTTGAGGGTTCTGACCGCGCGCTCGACCAGGGACGCAATGCCGAAAAATTTGATTTTCTGCGCGCGCACGGCGTGGTGCTTCATCCGCAGGACGGTAGTGGCGTTACCCGGGCGAGTCAGATCCTGGTCACGTCTGCTGCTGTTGAGGAGACTGTCCCCGACGTGCAAGCCGCGCGTCGTATCGGTGCGGCCGTCACCACCCGGGCGAGGCTTCTCGCCGAGCTCTTCAACTCTGCCGGGTTCGGCGTCGGTGTCGCCGGTACGAGCGGCAAGTCCACCACCGTTGGCATGCTCGGCTGGATCCTGCAACGCGCCGGAAAGAGCCCGACGATCATGAATGGCGCGGATATGAAAAATTTCATGGATGCGGGCTCGCCTTTTGCCAGCGCCAGGATCGGCGAAGGCGAGATTTTCCTCAGTGAAGTGGACGAGAGCGACGGCTCAATTGCGTTTTACGTGCCCCACATCGCGGTCGTGAGCAACATCTCCTTGGACCATAAATCGTTGGACGAGCTGCGCAGCCTTTTCCGCGGTTTCGTCGCCAAGGCGCAGACCGTGGTGCTCAATCTCGATAACGCAGAAACTGCGGCGCTTTTGGCCGGTTTGCAGCCGGAGCAAGCGGTGACCTACAGTCTGGGTGCTGCGCAAGCCCACCTCGTCGCGTCTCCACCCGTCCGCTCGCCCGCTGGAATCGCCTTCCAAGCGACGGCGCGCGATACCGGGGAGACCGTCGACGTGGCCCTGAAAGTTCCAGGACTGCACAATGTGGCCAACGCACTCGCCGCTCTGAGCGCCGCGAAGGCGTGCGGCGTGCCCCTCGCAGCAGCCGCGGCCTATCTAGGCGAATTCACTGGCATCCGTCGGCGACTGGAGGTCGTGGGCGCGGCAAATGAAATAACCGTGATCGATGACTTTGCCCACAATCCCGATAAGATATCGGCCACCCTCGAAACCATGCACGCGTTTCCCGGCCGCCTGCTGCTGATGTTTCAGCCCCATGGCTACGGCCCCATTCGTTTGATGCGGGATGAGTTGGTGGACTGCTTTGCAAGAGGGTTGCAGGATGCGGACGTTCTGGTCATGCCCGAGCCCGTTTATTTCGGCGGCACGGTCGACCGCAGCGTCGGCAGCGACGATATTGTTTGCGAAATCAAGCGGCGAGGCCGAAGCGCTTTTGCTTTTCCCGATCGTGCCGCCTGTGGCGATGCGTTGGTCAGGCTGGCCCGCCGTGGCGATCGCATCGTGGTCATGGGCGCACGCGATGATTCGCTTTCGCAGTTTGCACGTGAGCTCCTTCGACGGCTTGCAGTTCCACAATCCTCGGCAGTCGGATCGTGAAAGGTTGACCCGCAAGCTGGCTCGCTCCCGACCGCGATGTCGCCGCCCATCATCTGACAGAAGCGCTTGCAGATCGCGAGACCCAGCCCGGTGCCGCCATATTTGCTCACCGTGGGGGAAGACGCTTGCGGGAACTCCTGGAAAAGCCTGGCAATTTGCTCGGGCGTCATGCCGAGCCCGGTGTCGGCAGCGCCTATGGTGATCCAGTCATCGCCGTTCTCAGCCTGCTGGCGCGCATGGACGCCAGGGAGTATCCACCCGCTCGCGTCTTGTGGCACATTCGGAAAAGCGCAAGCAGTTACGTCACGCAGGGAGCCATGATTCATGTCCAGGATCGCATTGGTGATTGCCTTCGTCGCCGGCCTGACCACGCCGGCGTTCGCCCAGAAGACCGAGATCGAGGCTGTGAATGCGAAATGGGTGGATTTCTTCAACAAGGGTGATTTCGCCGGAGTCGCATCGCTCTACACCGAGGACGCGACCGCATTTCCGCCGGGCTCGGGCATGGTAAAGGGCAGGGCGCCAATCGAGGCGATGTGGAAAGGCATGGCGGAAAAAATCGGCGATCCGAAAGTGACGACCCTCGACGTCAAGCCGCTCGGGGCCTCCGCAGCGCGCGAGATCGGAACGTTCAGTCTCACAACCAAGGACGCGAAGCGGCAGGTGGTTGCCGGAAAGTACGTCGTGGTGTGGGAAAAGGTCGGGAGCGACTGGAAGCTCGCAGCCGATATCTGGAACGAAGGTCAGTAGGAACGCTGCTTCAAGTCTCGTTCAATCCGGCGGATTGCCGAGATTGGATTAGAAAAATAGCAATCCGGGCAACGTCCTAATTCGAACCTAATTAAGCGTAGACTGGGCTTCATCATCGGCAGCGATTCTGAGGCTAGGCGTCGGTGGCTGAGAGCCTGATCATGCTCCCGCCTGCAGGCGAAGGGAGCGCGTGATGCAAACATCAGCCGAGTGTCATCAATACGCCCGAGAATGTATTCGTTGGGCCGCTCGCGCTAAAACTGAAGAGCAGCGAAAAGGATTTCTCGATATAGCGCTCGCTTGGAGGGAAGCCGCATTGCTGATCGAGATACCCGGTGAGCCAGTACGAGAAGAATGACGCCGATCTCGGCGAGCTGGGTCTCCAGAATTTTCATCACCGATGAATCCGGGCGACGTTCCGGCCGTGGTTGATGCTCGACCATGACGGTCTGAGCATCTTGCTCCAAGCTCCAAGTGAGCAGTTTTATACAGACGCAGGGACATTAATGACGTAGCCTGATTGGAGGGGCGACTAATCCGAGCCACGTAGGATTCCCCCATGGGAGCGCTTCTTCAGTCAGCAGACAGATCGCAGACGAATATGAGGCCGCCCAGAGGCGTAGCTTAGGACTGACGCCAGTCCTCCTCGGTCTCTCGCGCTATCTTCAACCATTTCTCGGCGATCATCAGCCAGCGTGCCTTATCGGCGGGAACATGCGACCACTCGGCGTGCCGGCGGCACTCGTCAGCATGCTCTCGGAATGCTTCCGCCCTCGAAACTACAGATCGAGACTTGTCTAATACCAGCGACATCAGCGGCCCTTTGGACCTCGGCTCGTATCGGACTCGTCAACAGCTAAGGTCCGCTCGGTTCGTCTCAATTGACGAGCGAGAAAAAGCCACGCTTCAGCGGCAACAATGAGACGCTTGCGCTTCCGGTCGTTGCGCTGAGCCTGCGCTAGTTTCTGTTCGACCTGCGCTCGGCACTCGCCGGATGTGTACATTGGACAGCCCCGACACGAATCGCGAAGGGGTGCCCATACCGGAGGACCAAGGGACGAGTCTGGTCAAAATTGAACACTCATGGAAATATTTGAAACTGAGACACTACCTCGTCTCATGAGAACGAAGAAAGAACGGGAATTGTGGCCTATTTGTTTTGCAAGACTGGGGATGGATAGTCCCCCACGTTCTGAGATTACTCGCCGTGTTGTTAGCGGGTGGGGCAATCATTCTATCCGTTATTCAATCTTGCGCCAAAGCTGTACCGCTGGTTTTTGCAAGATCGCATGAGTAGATTATACCGCCGCCTCAGGATTGTTGAAGAGGCGGCGCAAACAGAACTGACCGCTCCTCAAGTGGTATCCCTCCAAACCGAATTGGAGGACCTCGACCGGGCAGCGAGAATCCTTCCACATCGGCACTCGGATTTGTTTTTTATCTTGGAACACCACATTACTCTCACGTGTACGCAACTCGCCTCGCGTCTCGTTGAGGTCCGGAGTCGAACGTTGAAACTTGTTTAGGGTGCCGCCTCATAGTCGCGCCATTGGACAGCCTCGAACCTGTTGAGCTCTTCCGGAGCGAGCGGCGATCCCCGGACCACGACCTCATTGCGGACCGACACGGATCGAGACCGGCAGGCTCTCCGGTAATTTTCCCAGCATGTGAAGTGCCGCCTGCATGCCAACAATGTAGCCATAGGGGCCGAGCCCACAGATGCCCGCCTTGACGACGGCTGACAGCTTGGAGTGCCGGTGCAGCTCGTCACGGGCGTGGATGTTGGAAATGTGCACTTCGATGATCGGACCTTCGAAGATTTTGAGGGCATCGAGCATTGCGATCGACGTGAATGAATATGCGGCCGGATTGATGATGATCGCGTCGGCCTCCTCGCGCGCCGCCTGAATAAGATCGACAAGCGCGCCTTCGTGGTTCGACTGATGAAACGACAGCTGCGCGTTTGCGGCTTTGGCGAATTCCTCGCAGCTCGCCCTGATGGCGGAGAGCGTGGTCGAGCCATAGATGTGCGGCTCGCGCACACCCAAAAGATTGAGGTTCGGACCGTTCAGAATCATCAGCCGCGCCGTCATGATGTGCTCTTTCTCCGTCACGTATCGGCTTGCAAATTGTCGATGATCAGTACAGCGACATTTCCCTCCGCCTCCCGGCGCACCGTGGCTGTGCCTTCCGCTCCCGCGACGCCCGGTTTGTCTCACCGCCCATGAAAGACCGGGGCGCGTTTCTCGACGACCGCGCGCGTGGCTTCGCGGGCATCTTCGGTGTGCATCAATTGCGTGCTGTAGCTCTGTTCCCGCGCGTAGCCTTCCTCGACCGGCAGAAACTCGATCTCGTTGAGAGCGGCTTTGCCGAGGCGAAGCCCAAGCGGTGCCTTCTCGGCGATTGTTGCGGCAAGCTGGCGGGCAGCGTCCATCAGCCGTTCCGGCGCTACGACCTCCTGCACGAGCCCGATGCGATAAGCCTCCTCGGCGGAGATTGGTCTTCCCGTGAAGAACATTTTGCGCAACATCCCTTGCGGCACGTGCCGGCCGATATGTGCGCCGCCGCCGCAACGGCCAACGTTGATCTCCGGCAAGCCGAACGTGGCACTGGCAGCAGAAATTCGGATGTCGCAGACCGAGGCCAGCACCGCGCCGGCACCAAGCGCCGGGCCGTTGACGGCGGCTATCACCGGAATGGCGCAATGGCGAACTGCGCTGAAGGTGCGCCGTACGACGGCGGCGCGCTCGGGGTCCTGCTCCGGCGTCGCCGCCAGAAATTCGCGCAAATCAAGTCCTGCACAGAACGCTCGCGTGCCGCCTCCCGTGAAGATCGCGCAGTGGACATCCGTGCGCTTGCCGAGTTCTTCGAAGGCATCGGTGATCTGCCCGTAGAGCGCGATCGTCAGTGCGTTCACCGGCGGCCGGTCGATGGTCACGGTCACGATCTTGCCGGCAGTCTCTATTACGAGCTCGCTCATCGTCCTCTCTCCTGCTCAGGCAGCGAGGTTCGGGAGCGGCGGCTCGACGCCTGCCGGCAGCGGAATTTCGTGCGCGTTCAGCGTCATCGCGACCATTGTGTAATAGCCGATCAACGCCGTGAGCTCGACCACTCCAACATCCTTCCACGCCAGCCGCACCGCGTCATACGTAGCCTGGGCCACGGTGCCGGTCTTCGTCAGCTCGACAGCGTAATCGTGGACAGCGAGCGTCTCGGCGTCGGCCTTGAGGGGACGCCGATGTTGCTTGATGTCTTCAATGACGTCGGCCGCAATGCCGGCATGAGCCGCCGCGATCGTATGCATGTGCCATTCCACCTGTGAATTCCACCGGCGCGCCGTCACCAGAACGGCGATCTCGCTGATATGTGGCGGGAGGCTGGTGCGGTAACGCAGCAACTCGCCGAGTTGCTGCCACTTGTCAGCGAGCTCGGGTCGATGCAGCGCGGCGCGCAGGGGTCCCACAAGCGTTCCTCGGGGTCCATTGACGATCGAGTCGTAGACCCGGCGCTGCTCGATCGTCATCGCGTCGGGAGTGGGTAGCGGTATGCGGGACACGTAGCTCTCCTGCTGATTACACGGCGGTGCGCCGAGGCTCGGTCGTTTCCAGACCCAGTTCCTGGAGAATTTCCGCCGAATGCTCACCCAGAAGCGGCGGCGCCCGCTCGAACACCAACGCGGAGTCCTGGAAGCGCATCGGGCTCACGATTTGAGGCACGGTGCCGGAGAGCGGATGCGACAGATGGCGCAGCATCTCCCGATGCTTCACCTGCGGCTCTTCCAACACCATCGGCACGGTGTTGATCGCCGCGCTTGGCACGCCTGCGGCTTCGATGCGCGCGACCCACGCGCGCAACTCGCCCTGGGCGAGGATATCTGCGATCATCGATTTTAGTGTCTCGCGATTTCGCACGCGCTCGGCGTTCGTGCGAAACCGCGACTCATGGGCCCATTCGGGGCGACCGATCGCAGCACAGAATTTCTCGAACTGGGAATCGTTTCCGACTGCAAGCGCCAGGTAGCCGTCTCGGCAGGCAAACACGTCTTGCGGCTGGATATTTGGATGCGCATTGCCGCTGCGGCGGGGCGGCTTGCCGGACACGAGAAAGTTCATCGCCTGGTTGGCGAGATACGCCACCTGCACGTCGAGCATGCTGATGTCGATGTAGTCGCCCCGGCCGCTCACCTCCCGCTTCGCCAGTGCCGCCAATACCGCGACGGCCGCGTACATTCCGGTCATGATGTCGGTGATCGGCACGCCGACCTTCTGCGGCCCGCCGCCGGGCTTGTCGTCGGCCTCGCCGGTCACGCTCATCAGGCCTCCCATGGCCTGGATCATGAAATCGTACGCCGGTGCGTCGCGCTTCGGACCGGTCTGGCCGAAGCCCGTGATCGAGCAGTAGATCAGCCGCGGATTAACCGCCCGCAAACTTTCGTAATCGAGACCGAAGCGCTTGAGCGTTCCTGCCTTGAAGTTCTCCAGCACGATATCCGAGCGGGCGGCGAGCGCGCGCACCACGTTCTGACCTTCCGGCTTATCGAGATCGAGGGTGATCGACCGCTTGCCGCGATTGACTGAAAGATAATAGCCGGCCTCAGGTGTCGGATTTCCCGACTTGTCCTTAAGGAAGGGCGGGCCCCAGGCGCGCGTGTCGTCGCCAACCACAGGGCGCTCGACCTTGATCACGTCGGCGCCGAGATCGGCCATGATCTGTCCGGTCCACGGCCCTGCCATTATCCGGCTGAGATCGAGGACACATACATGTGACAGAGGACCTGGCATTCAACCCTCCACTGCCTCGGTCGCGCGTGCCGAAGGCCGTTGCGAAAATGATGCGTACCAAGCCGCTATT
>Ga0210403_10005550_pt1 | contig 10685 bp, 7 predicted proteins | sample IncBWC19MmetaG_FD_150863 | JGI IMG/M metagenome (GOLD analysis project Ga0210403, IMG submission 150863) | Forest soil microbial communities from Barre Woods Harvard Forest LTER site, Petersham, Massachusetts, United States - Inc-BW-C-19-M | ecosystem: Environmental > Terrestrial > Soil >... | reverse complement strand
CATACAGTTCACAGCAGCATTCGCTACAAAGAGATAGTGTGACTCGAGAAGCAGACGTTTCACTTTATTTCAGAGGATTTTTCCACAGCCGAACCGGTATCCGGGTGAAAAGGAGATACAAACCGTTTCCGCAAAAAGACGCTTTAGCTTCTATAATCCGGAGTTGGCTTTGAATTGGCCGCGCCTTCGGCAGGCTTGCGGTGGGCGTACATGAAGCCAGCGGCAACGCCCAGTACCTGTGCACACGCCCTCGCGGCGAGCAGGAGAGGCGAGAGTATTCCGATGATCGCATCTTTCCTGATCGCCCGCAGCGTGAAGGGCAGCGTTGTCAGCAAAAAGCTGAGGAGCACGAGCCCCGACACAGGCACCGCCGGTCGCGCAGCCAGATCGAAGACCACCGCAAGCAGAAGGGCCGGCGCAAACAGAAGTTGAACCTTCATGATCTGCGGCGTGTGACTGTCCTTGACGCCCTTGCTGGGATTTTTGCGCACAGCGAGCATACGCCAATAAGCGAACTTGTACTTCTTCTTCAGATAGCGCAAGAGCGTGTCAGGGTGCGTGTGGTAAACGATCGCCGCAGGGACAAACTTCATCTTCCAGCCGTGGGCCGACATGCGGTAGGAGAGCTCAATGTCCTCGGCGCATGCCACCGGAAAGGAGGTGTCGTATCCGGTCATCTCCAGGAAGCGATCGCGACGAAAGGCGGCGGAGTAGGTGTCGATAAAGTCAATGCTCGGCAGAACGGCCATGAGACGGTATTTATCCTCGTACTCGATCTGCACAAAGCGAGCAGCCAGACTCCTTTGGTGAGTACGGTAGACACCCTTCGCTCCGACCACTTCCGGATCCTTGAATGGACCGAGCATCGCGTCCAGCCAGTCCGGCATTGGCACGCAATCGTCGTCAGTGAACAGGAGGATCTTTCCCCGCGCCTCCATGGCCCCACGATTCCGGGCCGATGCAGGGCCAGCATTTGCCTGGGTGATCAGACGAACGGAAGAATAGCCCCTGACCACATTTGGCGTGTTATCGGTCGAGCCATCGTCGACGACAAGAATCTCTACGTTCCGGCCTGCCGTCTGCTTTACTAAGGAGTCAAGGCAGTTTCCAATGCGAGCGGCACCATTAAAAGTCGGAATGATGATCGATGCCAAGCTGGCTTCGATGTTAACCCCGGCTGGAACCTCGGGCACTGGATACTGCCTTGAGTCACTCATGAATCGAGTTATACCGCAGCTCCCTGAGTCTTGGCCGGAGTCGCTGTCTGGGCTGGCGTCGCAGTCCTATCGTGGTCGCTCCCCCGCAGCAGATACTTCGAAAGAGTGAGGAAGCCCTTGACGTTGCGTTGCAGCTCGCGACGGTCCATCAAGGACTGCTTCAGCTTGTACGCCAGGTAGGACGGTGCGAGATAGAAACTGCGCCGTGCGCGGTCACAAAAGCTGACCAGCTGCTCGTGCGTGATGTTCGGCAGGGTGACGACGCTGTTATGCAGACCGTCCTTGGTCAACCATGCGCCCCAATCCTCAATCTGAATGTACTCCCGCTTCTTGGCCTCCTGATAGGCGACCGTACCCGGATAGACCATGATGGGGAAGAACTGCGCCGTATCGGGCCGAAGCTTCTTGGCGAAGCTCAATGTCTTCTCCATGCTGGCCGGCGTTTCGTTCAAATTGCCGACCATGAAGCAGCCGTGCACCATGATGCCCGCGTCCTGGCAGCGGCGGACGAACTTATGCGCCTCTTCGTGGTATTTGGCATCGCGACGGTCATCGTTGTTCTTCTTCATGCCATTGATGACCTCAACATCGCCGCTCTCGAATCCAACGCAGAACAGCCGGGCGCCGGCCTTGTGCAGCGTCGAAAGCAGTTCACCTTCCGCGCCAATATCGGCGCGGCAGTTGGCATCAAATGGAAGCTTGTTGCCGCGGCGGATCAGTTCATTCGCCAGTTCGAGCGTGCGCGGCTTGTTGACGATGAATGTGTCGTCTTCAAGCATCACGGTCTTGATCTCGGGCATCTCGCGGGCGACAAACTCGAACTCATCGGCCACGTTCGCTACAGACCGGTAGCGCATGGTGTGTCCGCTGAAGGTCTGCGGATAGACACAGAAGGAGCAGTGATACGGGCAGCCGCGGCTGGTGTCAAAAACCACCAGCGGCCACAACGAGTGACCGTAGAAATAGTCTGGCGTGTGGAGGAAGCGCTTGTACACCTCGGAGACGAAGGGCAGCTCATCGAGGTCCTTGATGGCTTCGCGCTGCTTGTTGCTGACGATCTCTCCCGTAGCACTGCGCCAGACCAGACCGTCCACGGTGGAGAGATCCGCCCCGCACGCCTTCGCGGCCAGCCAATCGCGCACAGTGTATTCATACTCGCGAATGGCGACAGCCTCGAGCGAGGGGGACATGGCGAGTGTCTCCTTGGGAAGGGACGACACATGGCGCCCGACCATCAACACATGCAAAGAAGGGTTCGCCGCGACCATAGCTTCGACAACGCTAATATCGTTGAGAATGCTGGGAGTGGAGGTATCGCACACGACAGCTTCGATGTTTTTTGACGCAATCCGATCGATCACCGCTTTGACGGAGAAACCGCCGGCAGGAGCATCAACCAGGTCCACCTCATGCCCATTTTTAATGGCAACTCCAGCGGCGGTCGCCAACCACTTCGGGTAATACAGTGTTCCACTCTTTGTCACTGCGGGGCTGCGCTGTTCTCGAGAAAATCGAGGATGAAAAGGCGGGTTGAGGAAGAGAACGCGCATTAAGGAAGAGGCCTCCGTCTATGCTTTGATTAGATCACAACTCCATTATATCTATCTAAAAGCCTCCTGCACCTTTATGAAGAGACGCCAGGGATGTTCGCATCGTTGCATTTTTCCGTTGTTTTTTTCCCTTGAATCAGGCTTGCGTCTCTCGATACCGACCCGGCCATGCCGACAAAGTCACATGAAATCGAGGGGGCAGAAATGCCTCATGCGCGATTACAGTCGGATCGCTGTTCTACTTTAAGTTTAAGATTGCAAAGGTTTTGCTACTAAGGAGGTTTTCGTCTGGATAAACGATCCGCCACGGGCTCGATGTCCCCATCGATCGAACGCTAAGCAACTTGTCCAGTTCACGAAGTACCAGCTCGGTCGTCACCTGATGCATGCATCCATTAAATTGGCAGGGCGCGAAGTCGCGACCGTCGTAGCAAGGACGGCAGGCAAACCCCTGGCCGCCCCATATGCCCACGACAAACGGTCTCCGCGGCACACGGGTAGCGGGATCGGTTGGCCCGAATACTCCCACGAGGCACGTGTCGCTCAAGCCTGCCAGATGCAGTGGACCAGTATCATGCGAAATGACTGCATCGCAGGCATCGCAGGCGCTAATCACCTCCGGCAGCGATAGCGTACCGATACAATCTGTAATCAAGAGTTGATCAAAATATGGCCTGACCCACGCGTCCTCCGGCCCACCCAACAAAACAACCTCCCATCCCCGATCAAGGAGTTGGTGTGCGAGAGTCACATATCGCTCCACAGGCCACCGACGCAGGATCTGCTGCCCAAGCACGTTGCTTGTCCCGCCCGGAACGATCGCAATTCGGCGCGATGCCTCCTTGAGCTTCCATGGAGATGGTGGCAAGCAATCGGGCCGAACCGGCAGGCAACTCTGCTCTCGGCAGTTGTCTTCGGTTACCAAAAGTACGCGATGGTATTCGTCGGTATGGTGACGTCCTGCGAGCAATGAGGTTGCCCTGGAGTGCGCCGAGAGTGCAAGTTTTTTCCGCGCTCGAATTGGCAGCGTCAACAAGTGATAGCGACGATCGTAGTACAGGGTTGCACAAAGATCGTATCCAGTGAAGGCGACTTTCGCCCATAAACGTGCGATATGCTTTGCCCGCTCGAAAGGGCCACCCAGAAGTATCGCCCTGTCATTTACCGGTATCAGCGTGATCCACGAGTAGCTCTCAAGCAATGGCTGAACAGCTCGACCGCATACCCAATGAATCTCAAATCCCTGCTCGTAAAGCGCTCGCGCGGCTGGTATGGCCATAATCACGTCGCCGATCTGACCAAATTTCACGACGAGGGCTTTCTTTCTAGCCACCTTCTTCTCCTGGAACCAATTTTCTCGCTACCTCTAAACTAGCAGCAGCTAGGATACAACTAACGTCGACAGACCGAGGCCCACCGAAGGCAGTTCCCCTAACTTATTTCCCTAGAGGCCAAAGCTCTCGCTCGGATGGATGAAGATGGGTATTCTGCATGAGCGCATTCAACCAGGCAGGCGCAGCAGAACGGATGTCACGACGGATGCATCGGACTCTCAAAGAGGGCATAACGAACCTCATACTGCGATTGCAGCAGAGAAAGTCCGACCGGTTCCGGCAGATGTTCAACCACGGGCTTCCCGCATGAGGGACTGAACAATGCGACTCCCGGCAGCCTGTACCAGCCCAGCCCCGTGATGCTTCCTCGCACTCTGGCCGAGTTCGTCTACCAGGATTTCTGACTCGCAAGCCTTATGCCAGCTGATGTCGCCGCTGTCGGACAGAGTGTTCATCAGCGAGCGTTAACCGTTACCTCCTTGATTTAATCGCACACGTATCGGAACGAAATAACCCCCTCCAGCGAGAAAAACACTCCTCGCTGAATGGGGGTTCGGATGTGGCACCCTTGAAGCCAATAACGATGTATATGGAAATACCGGTGGTGATTACTGTTCTACTGGTACACCCATCCGACAGAATAAGCCTTGTAAATTGCGAAAGTTGAACATCAGCACCCGGCTTCCGTATTGGCAACTTCCTCGGCATGGTCTGCCTTCCCTGCCTCAGGCTCCGTTTGCTAGAGTCCCTCGATGTGGTCTTCTTGATGTGGTCTTCTTATTGACCGGCAAAAGAAGCACTCCCATCCCCTTGCAACCTCGTGTCCTAATCGCCCCTGGAGTAGACAGAACCCGAGCGGAAGCAAGGTCGATTCAATCTCCAGAGCTTCCCCGGGATGATGAAGTTCCAATGCGATTCGACGGGTCTTTTTCAGTGTCTCGAACGCGCCTTGAAGAACATGTGTTTCATAGCCCTCCGTATCGATTTTCAAAAGGTCGATGCCCGGTATGTTAGAAAGTTCGCTATCTAATGTTACACACGGTACTTTCAGAGCACCGGATTCACTCACCCGGCAATTCACTGACATCCGACCTTCAGAAAAGGACAACACTCCTGCTTTTTCGCCCACGGCTGCATTTACAGTTCGCACGTGTTGAGTCCGTTGATTTCGACGTTCTTGGCTAATCGCTGGAATACGTCGGGCGATGGTTCGAAGGCGTCCACGTGCCGAAGTGAACCCGGAACTAGTCTTTGCCATGCCGGGGCGACTCGTGGCCCGTCATCTCAGAACGGCTGGGGGTAGGGGTCGGCACCGCCTGCCGCGCACTCCAGAGCCGTCCCAAAATCCTGTCCTCCACGCCTCCTGTAAACGCTTGATTCCACGATATCGGAATCCGCGAGTCGACCGTCCCAGAAACAGGTGTTTGGGAGGGGTGTGCAGTAGCCTATGGTGACAGGGGAGAAACCAAATCGTATAAAGGAAGAGAGGATCTTTTTCACAGTGGCGTCAAACTGTTGAAACTCTAAATTCTCAGGTTTTGCTTCCACTGTTTCTGGTTTATCTGACCTTGCCCTCAGGATCCGTATCCCATAACTGGTTATGGGATACGGATCCTGAGGGCAAGGTCAGCCCATCGGACATAAACAATCCCAAGAGGAAAATTCATCGTATCTTCTTATGGTGGGCGAGGCAAGTATATTCTTGCCCTTGTCCATGGAGACTCCACTGAGCACATACACCGAGCCGTTCCACTCCCGGGAGGTCAGAGCTCGTTGTAGCTGATCAACTGGGCGCTGCTGACCAGTTCGTGCTTCCAGTTTCCATGTAATAGTTGCGTCTCTCGTGCGAACAGCTCGTTTCCCGGATGGCACATCAGCTCGATGGAGCCTTTCCAGCCGATGCCTGCAAGAAGGCGCTCGTGGAAAGCCTCAAAGGAGGTGAATGCATCTGTCGTTGTGGTCGGGATGTAATGTCGCAGGGCAAAATTCCATGCGAATTTGAACATGCGCAACTGATGGCTAACGCTCTCGTTGACACCATAGACATTGCGCGTAATCCGAATCTTACGAACTCCATATCTCTTCTGAATCCGCTTGAGAACTCGCAGCAGTTTTGGCTCCGTGTGCACATGATGATGAGAGTCAAGGTGACTGATAGGGATGCCCAGGGCCAAGCCACGGTCCATTTGCGCGCTCCACTCGGCGAAAATACCTTCCTGAATGGCCGGTGTGATCGGGATGCGGTGCAGGTTTCCCCTGAATTCCCCCTCTCGGTTCAGCAATGGAGCAAGCCCAGGATGTGCAGTGAGCGGCTTGAACTCCGTGCCAACCAAATGCACGCCGAACGAACAGTGGGGGTATCTGTGGAGTCGCTTCGCGGCATCCGCGGTTGCCGGCGCATTCATCATGACCGTGGCGGACGTGACGCGTCGCTGTTCCATCAGGTCCAGGATGCAGTCGTTGACGGCCACACTGATTCCCAGATCATCGCAATTCAGAATGACTCTCAATGGGACTCCCATTATTGAATGCGGCGTCATCCAACTCCACGACATCGTCTCGATAAACACTGCCACACAAGTCGAGCGATAGCAAAACCCTGTCACCCTCGCTTCGTTCAATTGCAAAGGGCAACTCTTCGAATACCTTGACCAGTGGCTTATTCCTTGCAGTCTTGGTTAGTTCGACCAGGAGCCGATAGGCTCCCCGCTGTTTCATGCACTGGGCTAGCCAGCTGTAGAATGCGTGTTCCACATGCTTTTGGGCGACCCGGCATGAGAGCACGAAGTCCTTTGCCACCGGCGCTTCGCCGCCTGTATCAATACTGGCAAACCCCACAATGCCGTAGGAACCGAACTTATCTTCGCACTCCATTGCAACACAGAGTACATTGCGGTCTGCCAGCAGCAAGTGAAACTCGTCCGCGCTGTAGCGCCGGCTGGAAAGATTCAACTGATTCGAGCGCTGAATGAGTTCCAGGCAGCGAGCGATCTCATCGTTGGCCGCTGGCCTGAAAATTCTCAGCTTAAGTTGGCAGGAGCGCAGAAAATCAACGTAGTCTGAGCCAAACTGTTCCTTCACCCTATCGCGCGTGATCTCGGTGAGGTACGACTTCCGGCGCATGCGGCTGGCTTCGGTAACCGGGACATCGAACTCCGGCCTGTCGAGCAGATCTTCCAGAATATCCTCGGCATAGACCCGCACCATCGGCAGAGAAGCGCTGACTTCGCGCCGCTCGAACGGGGAGTCGTCGATTACGGCGAACGTGTCGATATTGATATTCAGGCGGTCTGCGACCTGTTGAAGATTCTCGCTCTTGCGCCCCCAGTTGATGGCAGGGTAGAGAAAGAATTCTTCGAGGCCGAGTCGCGCCAGAACTGCCATGGCTTCATCGTGATGATTCTTGCTGACGACGGTCTGAAGGATGCCCCGCTCATCGAGCAGGCGGATCAGCTTTGCGGCTTCTGGGCGAAGGTGCAGATTCAATTCGCCATCTTCCACCAGGACACCCGTCCAGAGCGTGTTGTCGAGGTCCCAGGCTACACACTTCACCTTTGTTGAAGGCCTGGTTGCCCCTGCGCCGCGATTTTCCGGCTCTTTTGCGCGCACCGCGCTGCGGACAACGAAATCCAGCCACGAGAACACCACCCGAAGCTCCTTGTCCTCGTCTGGATACACCATCAATTCGTATCCATCTTTGTCGCCAAAATGGTTGGGCAGAGGAATCTTCAAATGGAAGTGATTGTGGCCGGGGGCCAGCTCCAGGCCTTCTCGAAACGCGCTGATTCCGTGCTTTCTAAGCTCAACAATTAGACGGCAGGAGTCTTGCTCGAAGCTGTAGCACTCTACGGCAAATTCGTCATACGCAACACCGCGCTTTCCCAGCTTTTCGAGGAATTTGCCTCTGTACAAAGTCAGGGCGCCATTGACCCGCCGCTTGGGGTCGGCCCAGCTCAGCACATCGCCCAGGGTGTTCACACCAGCCGTGAGTACACGGTCAATGATGTCTAGCACGCGCGTGCAGGTCACAGGCACATATCGGCCCGTTAGAGCGGCCTCAAGCTTGCCCCAGCGACGGAAACGAAGGTCGGCGCCGCTCAGTAAGAGACCGGGGAATGCACGATTGCGGACGATTCCATAAACAAGACGCGCGCATTTTCGGTCTCTCCGCTGAACGTAGAGGGGGCAATTGGCATAACAAAGCGGCACGGCGCATTCGACGCAATGCTCTTGCCATTGCAAGAGCATTGTGCCTTGAATTGTTTCGCCTAATTGCGATTGCTGTCTCGTCACCTTTGCCGGCTCTTCGAGCCAAAGCGAGCGTGACGCCCAATCAAATTGATACATTCTCCATGCTCCAACTAACATATCAACACAAGCCTACGATATCGGAGCCTACGAATACCCCAACTAACGCTTAGCCGTGCCACAACCCTAGCCCCCATCCGGAGAGGAAGTGTTTTTCTTGGGGTATTCGTAGGCTCCGATATCGTAGGCAGCGCCTTGAGGACGCGGATTGCCATCGAAGTCGATGGTGGGGGCACCCATACTGGAAGTACCGTTGTCAATAGTGGGCGATCCTGCCTTTTGGTGATAATCCCCTGAACCATCCGCCTTCCAGTTGACGAACGTGGTCCCGGACGCTGGATTGACGCTGATATTGCCGCTCTGAATGGGTGTACCGGCAGCACAATAATCACCACCCGCATTCCCGTATACGTCGTTATTGGCTTCAAGGATATGGTTGTCGGCGGACCAGATAGTATGGATGCCGCACTGGCCCACCACTACACCGTTATCCACCACGATGTTGTTGGTGACGGTAGAGTAATCGGTCGTGTTGGTGAGGATGATGCCGCCGTTGGAATTCGAGAAAACCAGATTATTCGATACCACCACCGGGTTGTTAGATTCGCCGACTAAGCCTCCCAGATCAAGGCCCCACCCTCCGGAAACGTGGTAGATGATGTTGTTGGTGTAAACCATGTTCACGCCGTTAGTTTCAGTAATAATCCCGTCGGCTTGAACGGTTGAGGCTGGGCACTTGGGAGAGCCGCCATCCGGCCAGCCGATGTCATAGATTAGGTTGGAATCGATCGTAATATCGTGAACCCCATGTGCGCTTCCGATGCCTCCGCCCCCAACATCCGAACAATCAACTTCGATGTGGTGGATTTTGTTGTGAGTGATGTTGACGAACGAGCTCGTCACGTACAGTCCGAGGTTGTTGCCTGCAGCGCTGGTGTTGGTGACCTCGAAGCCGTCGAACATAAAATAGTTGCTGTTTATCTCGATCACTGTCTGATTGCCCGTTACATTATTCTGAATCCTGCACGCGCCCCGTGTAGCGCACGTAACAGTGATATATTTTCCCGCAGCTCCCGGCTTTCTAAATTGTGCCGACCGATAGCCGTAATCATAGGTGCCCGCCGCGACCTGCACCGTATCGCCTGCCGCCGCCTTGTTATTGACCGCATAATCAGGCGTGGCACAAGGACTAGTTTGCGTGCAGGGGTTGGAATCGCTGCCTGTGGGTGAAACATAGTAAGTGTTGCCAGTGCTATTCCCTAGCAGAAGAAGGGTTAGACTCAGGGCTGCGGCCACAAACGCGGCAGCCGGCCCATAGAGACGGAGACCGGATACCACCGAACGTGAAGCCGGATTTCCTTCTTTGGTAACCATGGTTTTTAGATCGCGATGAGAGAGTTCGAAGGATATTAACTGCTGTTCAGATCAGTCGTGAGATCAGTATTCGATGGTGATCGGTTGGTCACGAGGCCCCGACCCATTCTTATGTTCTGGAGATTGATTGGAGAGACTCCGGCGGCTGTAATGTGCCATCCTTATGTATCTCCTCAATGATTTCGGCAATTGTCCACTGCTGAGTCTCATGCTTGTCCGGCCAGTCGGTGCTCGCTAAAGCGGAGGTGACTTCTCTCACGGCGCGCAGGATTCGAGGTGTAAAATCACTCATCAACATCGTCTCTTCAACTTCCTGGAGTTCTTGGCATCGCCTCCCGGCGTGTTGTGGATACGTGGGCAGCATCCGTCTGACCACTTCCATGATGCTCGGGTAAATTTCATCACAGGCCTCAATCGCTTCGTTTAGCAGATGCATGTTCTGAGCGAATAGCATCGTCTCTAGGAATAAGCCCGACAGACCCTTCGGTATCCCCGAGACAATCATTTTGAGAGCCGACGCCTGGCCGAGAACATCTCCGACGACTTTGATACGCATGATGGGTTCGAACTGACGTGAAAGTTCTTTTGCGCGCGGTCCGCTGAAGTATAAGGTTCCCCTTTGCCGGAGTTGCGAGGCTAAACCAAAGATCGACGCGTCGACAAAATCTATGGCTACCTGAGACAGCACCTCTGAGATCCGTGTCACAGTCAGGGGGGAGATAGAGTTCGCATCGACATAGAGCAGGCTTCGGGAGGAGCGATCTATATTCACGGCAACGTCTCTTGCTACGGAAAGCGCTGCCCCAGGTGACACGAGTGATATCACGGCATCGGAGCGCTCGAGAACTTCGCGAAGCGAGTCAACGACGCTCAGCCCTGCCTCGTGACAGAGGCGGCGGGTA
>Ga0210403_10005548_pt1 | contig 10690 bp, 7 predicted proteins | sample IncBWC19MmetaG_FD_150863 | JGI IMG/M metagenome (GOLD analysis project Ga0210403, IMG submission 150863) | Forest soil microbial communities from Barre Woods Harvard Forest LTER site, Petersham, Massachusetts, United States - Inc-BW-C-19-M | ecosystem: Environmental > Terrestrial > Soil >... | reverse complement strand
TCGGTTGCTGACGATGATACTTTCGCCAGGGCTCGTCACGAAAGACATGTTCAGGCCGCTTCGTCTTGGCTCTGGGTCGGCCGCGCCTCTGCGAGCATGCGCTCAAGGGCCACAACGGAAACACGGAGGCGACGGCCAAGTCGAACCGTTGGAAGCTCACCTCGGGCCGCAGCCGCATAGCTACCTGCACGCTTGAGGCCGAAATACTTTCGAGCAGCCTCGACTACGCTGATTGTTTTCGGCGGGGCCGTTGCGTCCATTTTTGCACCCGTTTGTCATTTGATTGCACGTCAATGCGCCTCGAACGCGCCGACGATTGAATTTTGCATTGACGTGCCGGCGTGTCACGTGTAAAATATTATCCGTTACTTTATGCGTTACGCGGGAGTCACACATGCCTACGTTGCAAATCGATTTCACGCTGACTCGGGACAAGCGCAGCTATCGGATTGTTCCAAAGGAGCCACTACCTCCTCGACGTTCCGGCCAGTCAAACTTAGATAGAACGCTTGCAGCCAAGTTGGACGCCGTTGCCGACCGCATCATAGGGAACGGCGGGCCGCTAGTTCCGTATAAGCCTCTTCACAAGGTCCCTGACCTGTTCAAAATATTTGCGAAAATCCCTCGTACTGCCGACGGAGTGCTCAGCTTCGTCAACACCTATGGTCATTTCACTAACGCCGGGATTGTTGGCGGGCATGGAGACATGGTTCCCACAGTGCTCGACGAAGCGGAGAGGATGTCGAAACGGCTAGACCGTCTCTCGTCGTCGAGGCCCTCCCTGGGGCCGGATATTCCAGTCACCAAACTCAATTGTTTCGTGGTTGGTCATGCTTCCGGTGGGATCGCACTCAAACTAGTGCCCGCAACTCTCCGCGATGCGCTTTGGCTGCAACTGGCCAAAGCACTTGCTGATGGCACCAAGATAAGAAAATGCCGTTTTGAACTGTGCGACGAATGGTTTCGAGCAGGGGCAGGAACTGATCGGCGGGCTGATGCTGATTTCTGTTCAGACGAGCACCGAAAGCGATTCAACAGTCTCGAACGGAGTCGCTGAGACCATGCGCCGTCGCGGTAACATCCATCAACCGTCTCTAGGATCATTCCGGCTTCGGTATATGCTGGGACGGGACCCCGTGACCGGCAAGCGACGAACCGCTACCGCGACAGTTCGCGGTACCCGCAAAGACGCCGAGCGGGAATTAACCCGATTGCTGCGCACGACCGACACCGGTGAGCATGTCGATCCGACTCGCATGTCACTTCGGCAGTGGCTTGATCACTGGCTCGCCGCCGTTCGCTCGGAAGTCTCACCGAAGACCCACGAACGGTATACGGAGATCGTACAGACCTATCTCATACCGTCATTTGGCCAGCATCCGCTTGCGAAGCTTGCGCCTGTTCACATTCAGAGCGCTTACAATGAGTGGTCTGCCGGAGGGCGGCGAGACGGTAAGCCAGGTGGCCTATCACCGCTCACACGTCGCTATATTCACGTCGTCCTTCGGTCCGCCCTCGCCCGCGCGGTCGAACAACAATTGCTGGCCCGCAATCCAACAGATGCGTTCAATAAGCGACTTCCGAAGGTCGAGCGAAAGAAGATCGCAACTCTCACCGTGGAACAGTCTGGACGCCTTTTGGACTCGATCTGGCATATGCACATCTACTGGCCAGTGCTGCTTGCCCTCGCAACAGATGAGACGCGGTGAGATTTTGGCGCTCCGCTGGAAAAATGTTGACCTCGACCGTGGAATGTTGCGCGTGACGGAAAGCTTGGAACAAACCAAAGCAGGTATCCGGTTCAAGGCGCCTAAAACCGATCGGACTCGCGCGATCACGCTCCCGGCTTTCGCCGTTGCTGAGCTTCGCCGCCTGAAGCGGCAACAGGCTGAAGCGCTGCTCCGGCTCGGAGTTCGGCAGTCTGGTGAGGCGCTGGTGTGCTGCCGAGAGGACGGCGAGCCAAAGCAGCCCCGCAGCCTGACTCACGAATTCGCGCACGTTATCGGCAAGCTAAAGGATTTGCCGTACGTTCGCTTTCACGACCTTCGACATAGCCACGCGACCCAACTCCTGTCCGATGGCGTGCATCCCAAAATCGCACAGGAGCGATTGGGCCACTCGACAATCACCACAACAATGGACCTGTATTCGCATGTCACCGACACAATGCAGGGCGATGCTGCGGCGAGGCTCGACGCGGCCTTTCGACTTGTGATAACCGAACGCACGAAATAAATGGGTTGGCGACCATTTTCGTGACCATCGGCGGTGTTGCCCCCACCCGGCAAAACGAAAAACCGCCGTCAATGCAATGGTTTGGAGAGGTGGCAGAGTGGTTGAATGCACCGCACTCGAAATGCGGCATACGGGCAACCGTATCGGGGGTTCGAATCCCTCCCTCTCCGCCAATGATTTATATAACACTCTGATACGACTATATTATATCCAGTAGCCTCGCTTGTGCCCAGCACGCCCCAGGATTTCCTCGGGCGTTGCAGGCTTCGTGTCCCAAGTGCGACTTTGGCCGCGCCCATCGGCACGGCGGCCGGGATCAATTGCTGGCGTTCTCCGGCGCGGCGAGATTGGCGGGATTCTTCCATTGTTTAACCCGGCGATCACGGGATCGATATGACTTGGACTTTCGCGCTTTCGTTCCAAACCGTAACCTAAGCACCCACTGTGTTCGAACGGCGGATCGCATTCGACACACGTTGAAGCGTTGTTGCTCCCTTTATGATGCTGTATCGCCTCCATACGGTTGGGCACTGTCCCTCTCAGTAAAAGGACAGAGTGCGGGGATCTCCCGCCTTCACTGTCTGTCTCACGGGGTCAAAATCTTCTGATCGCTGCATCCGCGGTACGCCGGGTGCCCTCAACAGCAGACGCCAGAGCGACGATGCGAACGGACGCTAAGGGCGCCGGAAGCAGACACGTATGGTCACGGCCGATCCCAGGGCGGTTCAGGCCGCCACGCAGTCAGGAGTTCGTCGATAAAAGAGCGGACTTTTGGTGAAAGATGGCGGCTCGACGGATACACGGCGCGCGCAGCGGGGCCGTCGGCGGAATGGTCGTTGAGAACCGGCACCAGGCGCGCGGAGCGCAGATCGTCGCTGATCAAGAAGGTAGCGAGTCTCGCGATGCCGTATCCAGCGAGAGTGGCGTCGCGCACGGCCTCTGCGTTCGTTGCACTGAAACGGCCGTTGACGGCCACGGTGCGAACGTGGCCGTCGATGCTGAAACGCCAATCGACTGGGCGTCCGCCGTGAACAAAAGAAAGGCAGCTGTGGCCCGCGAGTTCCTCGATATTCGCCGGAACTCCGTGACTTTTTAGATAGGCCGGCGAGGCACAGGTGACCAGGCGGTGGGGCGCCAGCAATCGCGTCATCAATCGGCTGTCGTCGCTTCCGCCGAGTCTGATGGCCAGGTCGATGCCCTCATCTATCAGATCTACAAATCGATCATTGAAGGAGATGTTTACGGAGATCTCGGGCCATTTGCTCATGAATTGATTCACGATTGGCAGTACGTGCAGCCGGCCGAAAGATACCGGAAGCTCGAGACGCAGCCGCCCGCGGGGCGTTTGCGAATGGCTCAGCATCGACATCTCCGCCTCGTCGAGATCGGCGAGGATGCGGATGCAGCGTTCAAGGAATACAGCCCCCTCCCCGGTCAGCGAGACGCTCCGTGTCGTTCGCTGCAGCAGGCGGACGCCCAACCGATCTTCGAGGCGCAGTACGCTTTTGCCCACCGCCGACCTCGACAGGCCGATGCGTTCCGCCGGCCGCGGTGAAGCTCTTTGCCTCGGCGACGTGAACAAAAGCGTGAATGTCCCTCATTCGTTCGATGGTCATGGCCTAACCTCGCCGCGCCCTGACCCGCCGTGGCGTTTCAGCCCCACGAGGATAGCGGCGCGATTGGGGCGCGCAATTCCCCAGTGATGGGAAAATTTGGAATATTTTCGCCTGGGCGCACCCCGGATTAGCGTCCTCACAGGGTTGGGTGACGCACGCCCCGGCACCTCAAAAAGCATAGGCGGTGAATGCTCGCGCGAGCTTTTCGCCGGGCAAAGGAACCGGATCAGGGGAGGAATGACCAACCGTGAAGGCTGCCCGCCCGTCACACCCTCGCAATCGGCCACAGGTGGGGCAGCTCAGGTTGAGATCTTGAGATGAACAAGAGTGGATCCGTCAAAGTCGCGATGATTGGCCTCGGCTGGTGGGGCAAGAACATGACCGCCGTGCTGCAGAGGGCAAAGGACGACATAGAGATCGTCTGCGCCGCCGAGCCCAATCCAGCAGAGAAGGAATTTGCCGAGGCCAACGGCTTAAAACTCTATGGCAGCGAAACGGAAGCCCTGCAGCACCCCGGTGTGGAGGCCGTCATACTTGCCACGCCGCATTCGCTTCACGCCGAGCAGATCAAGCGTGCGGTTGCCGCGAGGAAGCACATCTTTTGTGAAAAGCCTTTGGCCTTGACCAGGAAAGAGGCCGAAATCGCCGCCGACGCCTGCACCAAAAACCAGCTCGTGCTCGGCACCGGCCATGAGAAGCGCTGGGAGCCGCCGGTGGCCCACATGCTGGCAATGGCGCGGTCAGGACAGCTTGGACGAATCCAGCAGGTCGAAGGCAATTTCAGCCATGACAAGTTCACCGCGCTTGACCCCGGCAATTGGCGATTGAACGCGGCAGAAGCGCCTGTCGGAGGCATGACAGCAACCGGAATTCATCTGACCGATCTCGCCACGGCCCTTCTCGGAAAAGCGCGTGACCTGCGCGTTTCATGCGAAAGCCTTTCATCCAAGATTCCGCAGGGCGACACCATGAGCGTGCATATCCGTTTTAGTGGCGGGGGCACGGCTTACGTGTCTGCTTCGCTTGCCATGCCGTTCATCTCGCGCTTTGCGGTCTATGGCTCGCGCGGCTGGATCGATATTCGAGACAAGGCGCATGTCGAAGCGCCCGCCGGCTGGATCGTAACCTCCGCGATGGCCGGTGACCCGATCACCGTCACCGAAGTTCCACCTTCAGAACCTGTCAAAGACAATCTCGTTGCGTTCGCCCGTGCCATCCGCGGCGAGGCGCCTTATCCCATCACCGGGGAAGACCTCGTCAACAACATCGCCATTCTTGAAGCCACCATCAAATCGGCCGCCGGAGACGGCGCCGTGGTGAGTCTTTGATCCGGACCGTCAAGACATGAAAGCACTCATATCCGAAACGCCCGAAACGCCATTCATCGCCGACATTCCGCTGCCCCGATCAAGGTCACGCCGAAAACAAAGGTACTGAACTAATGGATCGCCACGCGCTGATCGCCGGTGTTTCCGGCATTATTGGCCGCCATCTGGCCGAGCATTTGATCGCGACAGAGGGCTGGACGGTCACCGGCATTTCCCGCCACAACCATGACCTGCCAAAAGGCGTAAAGCACATTTCCGTCGACCTTCAAGTTGGCGAGGACGTGAAAACGGCGCTGAAGCACGCCGATGTCACAGACGTATTCATCACCGCCTGGTTGCGCCAGCCGACGGAGGCCGAGAACTGCCGCGTGAATGCCGGCATGGTGCGCAATCTGCTGCATGCAGTTGAAGGCAAAAAAATAATGCACGTCGCCCTGGTAACCGGCGCCAAGCATTACATGGGCCCGTTCGAGGCCTACGCCAAAACCAAAATGGTGACGCCGTTCCGCGAGGAGCAGCCCCGACTCCCCTATCAGAACTTCTACTACGATCAAGAAGACGAAGTGTTTGCGGCCTCGGAAAGGCAGGGCTCCACCTGGTCTGTTCACCGCCCTCATACACTGATCGGTTATGCGCTCGGCAACCAAATGAACATGGCGGCCACACTCGGGGCCTATGCAGCGATCTGCAGGGAAACGGGCCGCCCCTTTGTCTTTCCAGGTTCGCCGCAGCAGTATGAAGCCGTCGTGGACATCACCGACGGGCGCATCATCGCCAAGCACCTGCTCTGGGTCGCAACGAATCCCGCTGCCCGAAACAACGCTTTCAACATCGTCAACGGCGAAGTGTTCCGCTGGAACTGGATGTGGCCGAAACTCGCCGAACATCTGGGTGTGGCTGCCGCCGAATACCCCGGCCACGCGCAGCCTTTGGAACAACAGATGGCCGGGATGGAGCCGGTCTGGGACAAGATCGTCGCGAAGCACGGTCTTCAGCGGAACCCTCTCAATGAGGTTGCTTCATGGTGGCACAGCGATGCCGACCTGGGGCGGGTCATTGAGAACTTCAACGATATGACCAAGAGCCGGGACATGGGGTTCACCGCGTATCAAAACTCGGTGCGGTCATTCACTGACGCCTTCGATATGTTCCGTTCTGCCAAGGTTCTTCCTCGAGTAAGGGCCGCGGGATGAACCAAACGGTCAATCGAACAATGGTCTTGCCACAACTGCGGCACCTGTTTCCCCTGCCGTGGGCAAGAAGCTTTGTGACGGTTGTCATCTCCACGCTTGCACTGATCCTTGCGTGTCTTTTATTCGCCCCGTCGAGCGTGACTTGGGGCGCCTTGTCGGGAAGCCTGCCCTTCGCCGCCATAATTGCAATCGTCGGCCTGGGGCAGTTGCTGGTGGTTCAACAGGGAGGTTTTGACCTTTCGCTGGCCGGAGGCGTCTCGCTCGCCGTCGTCATATCGACGCACTATCCGCAGGGAGACAATGCTCTGCTTCTTACAGGCGTCTTGATCGCGATCGCCTGCGCGATCATGGCCGGCCTGGCGAACGGGATACTGATCAGCATCTTCAGGCTCAATGCCATTGTTGCGACTATCGGCGTGAACGCTCTGCTGTATGGGGCCGTATTTGCTGTTTCCGGCGGCGTGCCCAAAACAACAACTACCTTGTTGGCCGCCATCGCCGGCGGCCACGCACTTGGGCTTCCAAACTCCCTCTATTTCGCGTTGGCCGCGTTGCTGGTGGTTTCGTTCGTCTTGAAAAAGTCCGTGGCCGGAAGGCGCTTCGAAGCGATCGGCGCCAATCCATTGGCTACCCGCGCCGTGGGACTTCGCGTGCAGCTTCATCAACTCTTGGCCTATGTCTATGCCCAGCTCCTCTATTGCATGGCCGGCGTGCTTGTGGCCGGCATCACGCGTGAACCCACAGCATTCCAAGGCGATTCTCTGCTCTTGCCTTCCGTCGCTGTTGTCGTTCTCGGCGGAACGTCGCTGCTTGGCGGTCGTGGCTTTCCCATCTCGACCGTCATTGCCGCGTTCTTCCTGAACCAGTTGAGCCAATTCGCACTCGCAGTCGGTGTGCCGTATTCGGCTCAGACCATCATCCAGGCTTTGGCCCTGGGTTTTGGTATCGGCGTTTACTCTGTCCGGTGGACGGTAAACGTGATCAAGCAAACTAAACCAACATGAATGGAGGAGAAAATGACGTGGTCGACTAAACAGAGACCGGCGCTCGCCGCGGCGGCAACTGTCATCGCCCTTGGGTGCTCCAATTTGGCTCAGGCGGAAACGCCGTCATGGTGCGGCCCCAAGAAAGCGACGATTGCTTTGCTCGATGGCTACGGCGGCAACAGCTGGCGCCAAGTGACAACGGCTTCCGGCAAGCAGGAAGCCCTCAAATGCCCCAGCATCACGAACTATGAATATGCTGACGGCCAAGGCGATACCCAAAAGTCGATTTCCGACGTCAAAGCCATGGCCGCCAAGGGCGTCGACGCCCTGGTTGTCTTCCCTGATGCCGGACAAGCGATGCTGCCCGCGATAACCAGCGTCTACAAGTCGGGTAAGGTCATTGTCCCTTACCGCGTCGAAGCCGGGGGCAAGGCCGGGGTGAACTACACCAAGTTCATTGGTACCGATTTCAAGAACGACGGCCAGAACTGGGGCAACTGGATCAAGGGCGTGCTGCCCAATGGCGGTAACCTTCTGTTCCTCAGCGGCCCTGCGGGCAACAGCCAGGGTCTCGACGAGCTTGCCGGACTGAAGTCCGTGCTTGGGCCCGAATACAAGTTCCTCAACCCCGACCCCTTCGATGTGACGAACTGGGATCCTGCGCTGACGCAAAAAGTTCTGACGGCTGAGATCGCGAAGAATAACAAGATCGACGTCATCGTTTCCGATTTCGGGCCGTCGCTGGTCGGTGCGCTTCCGCTGTTCAAGCAATCCGGCCGGTCGATCCCGGCGCTTGCCACATCTGACGGCAACTCACTGGGCTGCTTGTGGACCGACGTCCACCAGGACAACCCGGATTTCAAGCTATTCACCGTCTCGACCGAAAACGACAACGTTCGCCTGGCCGTGCAATGGGCAGTCGCGTCAGTGACGGGTGGCAAGCCGCCAGAAGAGGAGATCTTCAAGGGCCCGGTCTTCGAAAATTCCGTGACTGGCAAGCCACACCCGGTCCAGTGCCGCAAGGATCTGCCCGGTCAGATCTATTTGTCGGCCCAGCTGCCCGCGGACGATCAAGCCAAAGCGGTCAGCACCAAGTAGCATCGCGCGTGCCCCGGAGGCAGAATAGCCTCCGGGGCACGACCTTTTGGCAAGTGCCGGATGTGGATGTCTTGAGCGGAATCCTCGCCGTGAACGTTCACAGCAGCGAACCTCGTCTATCCGGCGCACCGGCCCACGGTGACGTGCCGATCCGGCTGTCCAGCATTTCAAAATTTTATTCAGGCGTTCCCGCGCTCCGCGATGTAAGCGTTGAGTTCTACTCCGGCGAAGTTCACGCCATCCTCGGCGAAAACGGGGCTGGCAAATCCACGCTCATGAACATCATTTCCGGGACCGTTCATCCGGAATTGGGAGAGATCTGGATCGGCGACCGCCTGATTTCCAATATGTCGCCGGAGATCGCCGCATCTTTGGGAATTTCAATTTCATTTCAACATCCGGCCATCCTCGACGATCTTTCGGTGCTTGAAAATCTTCAGGTAGCGTTGCCGGCATCGGTGTTCGCCGGAAAATCGGTACAAACCGCCGCCAAGGAAATGCTCGATAGGGTGGGCCTGCATGTTCCCCTACGTACGCGAGCTGAGGCGTTAACGGTCGCACAGAAGCACCTCCTCGAGATCGCCAAGGCCCTGGCGATCAAGCCAAAGGTTCTACTGCTTGATGAGCCCACCGCCTCGCTCGATCAAGATTCGACCGAAATGCTTTTCGAGCGCATTCGCGGAGTCGTTAAGACCGGAACCCCGGTGATCTACATCACGCATAGGCTGGCGGAGCTTCGCCAGATCGCTCAGCGCGTCACGGTACTTCGCGACGGGCGGGTCCGGGGGGGAGGATTGGTCGATGAGATCGCGGACGCCGACCTTTTGAGCATGATCGTTGGCCGGACGCTTGGATCGGCATTCCCGCCCAAGTCTGATGACGGATCAGAAGGGGTGATCTTTTCCGTGAAGTCGCTGAGTGGCAGGGGATTTCATGACGTATCTTTCGAGGTAGCGCGGGGGCAGATCGTTGGCGTGGCCGGAGTGGAAGGCAATGGCCAGTCGGAATTGATGCGGGCGCTTGCCGGACTTCAGCCATCCGCGGGGTCCATAAATCTTCAGGGGCGTTCGCTGAAGACCAGAGAGCTCCTGCAAGAGGCGGCCTTCATCCCTTCGGACAGGCATACGGAAGGCCTGGCGGCCGGCCTTACGGTGCGCGAAAACGCATCGTTTGCTGCGCTCGACAGATTCTCCACGTTCGGAATCATGAACAAGAGAAAGGAGCTGGACCAAGTCGGCGCGACGTTCAACGCCCTCGCCGTCAAGACGCCGAGCATCGAAGCGCCAATCCTTTCGCTCTCCGGCGGCAACCAGCAAAAGGTGGTCATGTCGCGTGCCCTGCTATCCGAGCCGGGCCTTATCGTTGCCGACGAGCCCACGCAGGGCGTCGATGTCGGGGCACGCTTTGAAATCTACCGCATCTTGCGTGAGGTATCGAGTTCCGGCAGGCCGGTGATCGTGAACTCGTCGGACGCAGCCGAGCTCGAGGGATTGTGTGACAAGGTTATCGTCCTGTCCCGTGGGCGCACCGTCGCGACGCTGACCGGGGCTGATGTCTCAGAAGCGAAGATTGTCGCCGCTGCCGTGAGTGCCACTGCGCATGTGGGAACCGGCAGTCTGCTGGAAAAGGCCCACTCCGCCATGGGCGGCTTGCGTCATTTTCTGCAGTCGGACAATGCGCCTGCGGTTCCTCTCGCGCTCGTCATCATTCTGCTGGGACTTTATGTCTTCAGCCAGAACACCAATTTCCTGTCTGCATTCAATATCAACAATATCCTGTCTCTGGCTACCGCCTTGGGATTTATTGCGCTTGGCCAGACTGTCGTCCTGTTGCTGGGAGCCATTGACCTGTCAGTCGGCCCACTTTCCGGATTTCTGGTCGTCGTGGCTTCGTTCTTCATAAACGACGACAAATCCACGTTCATGATCGTGGCTGGTTTCGTCCTGGTATTTCTAGGTGCTTTTGTCGTCGGAGGGATCAACGGAACCCTGGTCCGGTTCGCGAATTTCACGCCGATCGCGGCAACTCTGGCCATGTACATCGGCCTGCAGGGCATGAGTTTCCTTGTTCGCGATAATCCTGGTGGCTACATCAATGCGAACGTCGTGGAGATGGTCACGGCGCAGTTCGGCCCTATCCCCGTGGCGTTCATCGCCTTGGCCGCCGTCGCCGTCGCAAGCGAATATTTGCTGCGCAAGACCGGGCTTGGCTGGCGGCTGCGGGCCACCGGTTCG
>Ga0210403_10005547_pt1 | contig 10691 bp, 10 predicted proteins | sample IncBWC19MmetaG_FD_150863 | JGI IMG/M metagenome (GOLD analysis project Ga0210403, IMG submission 150863) | Forest soil microbial communities from Barre Woods Harvard Forest LTER site, Petersham, Massachusetts, United States - Inc-BW-C-19-M | ecosystem: Environmental > Terrestrial > Soil >... | reverse complement strand
TGCCCGTTTCGATTTTTCCGCCCGGCATGGCGTTCATCAGGCGCTGGCGAAGGGAGAGCGTTGTCGCAGGGCGCTGTTCCATGTAGCGGAGAAGTTGGCGATTCAGCGTGCGCGCGTGGCGGAAATAGAGGCGCATCCACTCGGCGGCATTGCGGCGCAGGTTGTCGTCAATGCCCAGCGAACGTTCCGCGGCTTCGGCCTGCAGTTCGTAGGTGAGCGTATTGTCGTTGCGGCCGTTGCTGTAATGGAGAAAGCACCGGATGCCGCTTAGGAACTCCACCGCGTTGCGGGTGAGCTCATCTTCGTTCAGCGGGCTGATCCGCGGGTCGCGGCGATCGCCGGCGAGCTGGCGCATCCAGAGCGTCGCATGGTAATCGCGCAGTCCGCCCGGCGCTTCCTTCACGTTGGGCTCCAGATGAAAGATCGTGTTGCCATAGCGTGCCAGGCGTTCGCGCGTGAGGCGCTGCAATTCCGAATGCAGCAGCGGCCGGGCCTGTTTTTCGGGGCCCAGCAATACCTTGGTGTCCAATTTTTCGAAGAGTTGCGCATCACCGTCCAAAAAGCGGCGATCGAGCATCGCCAGATGGAACTCAGAGTTGGATTCCTCGATGTGCCGGCATTCCTCCAGCGTGCGCCCAGCGGAGCTGACGCGAAATCCGAGATCCCAAAGCGTGCGCGAAAATTCAGAGATGAGCGGCCGGAACTCTTCCTCGGCCTTTTCATTGCCAAACAGAAACAGCAGATCCAGGTCCGAATAGGGGAAGAGCATCTCGCGGCCGTACCCGCCGAGGGCCAGCAACGCCATGCCCTGCGCAGGAGTACCGTGAACACGCAGCAATTCGCCGAAGACCTTCTTGATCGTGCCGTCGGCCAGCTCACACAACTGCCGGAGCGTCTCGCGGGCGCCCGCTCCGTTCTCAAATAATTTACGAATCCGCTCCCGCTGAGCTTCGCATTGCGGCCCCAGCTCAGAAAGCGGAGTGACCTGCGGTTCTTCCATCGGTTTGCTTTTCGCGCGAAAGCTTGGAACCAGACCTGGGCGAGGAGAGGACATCGGGATCCTTACAGCGCGCTTTCGCCGCGTTCCTCGTTGCGGATCCGGATTGCTTCTTCAACCCGGCTAAGGAATATCTTACCGTCTCCGATTTTTCCTGTCTTGGCGCTCTTTAAAATCGTTTCCACCGCGCGGTTCACCAGGCTGTCCGGCAGCACCAGTTCCAGTTTGATCTTGGGCAGCAGATCCACGGTGTACTCGCGGCCGCGGTAGACCTCCGTGTGGCCCTTTTGCCGGCCGTGGCCGCGCACTTCAGTCACCGTCATGCCGTCAATGCCGATTTCCAGCAGTGCGTCCTTCACCGATTCGAACCGCGACGGCTGAATGATCGCTTCAATTTTCATCATACGGATCTCTGCTCCCGCCTGGCGTTGATCATGAATTCCAACCGTGCTTGATATTTCCAGGTTGTACGCCTCTTCTCCATGCTGCGTGATGTCCAGCCCTTCGACTTCCTGGTCTTCGGTCACGCGAACGCCGGTGACCGCATCCACGATTTTCAGAATCACGATTGTGCCGACGATGGCGAAAACCCACGCCAGCAAAATGCCCACCAACTGGTTGCCGACCTGGCCCCAGTGGCCATCCAGGCCGCCGACGGCAACCCTGTCGCCATAAATCGCATTCACGCTCACACGCGCGCAAACGCCCGTCAGCAGCGCGCCGATGGTGCCACCGGCGCCGTGCACTCCAAATGCGTCGAGCGAATCATCGTATCCGAAAATGGCTTTGAATTTTGTGACCATCCAGTAGCAGAAGGCTCCCGCAATAAAGCCGATACCCAGCGCCGAGCGCGGGCCCACAAATCCCGCCGCAGGTGTGATTGCGACCAGCCCGGCGACCGCCCCGGAAATCGCGCCCAGTGCGCTGGCGCGTCCATTCTTTAGCCACTCTGCCGCGCTCCAGCTTAATGCCGCGGCGGCGGCGCCAAAATGCGTGGCCACAAACGCGCTGCTGGCCAGGCCGCCAGAGGAGAGGGCGCTGCCGGCGTTGAAGCCGAACCATCCGACCCACAGCAGGCACGCGCCGATGAAGCTCAGCACCAGGCTATGCGGCGGCATCGGCTGCTTGGGATAGCCGACGCGCTTGCCCAGGTACAGCGCGCAGACCAGCGCGGAAACGCCAGAGGTAATGTGCACCACGGTTCCGCCGGCAAAATCCAGCGTCGGGAATTTTCCGCCCATCGAGGCGTTGAGGAATCCACCCTTGCCCCAAACCATGTGGGCCATCGGGGCGTAGACGATGAGGAACCAGAGAGTCATGAAGAGCAGCGTGCCGGAAAATTTCATGCGCTCGGCGGTTGCGCCCGTGATCAGCGCGGGAGTGATCACCGCGAACATCAACTGGTAGATCATGAAAGTCAACTGGGGTATGGTGGCCGCGTAATCCGCGTTCGGAATGACGCCCACGCCGCGCAACATTGCAAACTGGAAATTTCCAATCACGGGTCCGTCGCCGCCAAAGCAAAGGCTGTAGCCCACCAGCGCCCAGAGCACGGTGATCAGCGCCATCAGCGCGAAGCTTTGCATCATGATGGCCAGCACATTCTTGTGGCGTACCAGCCCGCCGTAAAAGAGCGCCAACCCCGGGCCGGTCATCATCAGCACCAGCGCGGCGCTGACCAGCATCCAGGCGTTATCGGCGGAGGATTGCGCGGCCGTCACTCTCTGGTCCAATTGATTCAGTTTGTCGGCGACGGCTTTCGATGGTTCGGAGGAGGCAGGGCTTGCGGCGGGCGAGGTGACGGGCGTGGCGGAGGGCTGCTGTTGCGCGTGAATGGGGAGCGAGCCTAGGACCAGCATCAGTACGCAACAACACAAAATGCCCATGCGCTTCATCGATAAGTTCTCCGGAGCGAAAGGTTTGAGCCCGCCCATTACCGGGTCAACCGCTGATTGTTTCAGGGAATGTTCACTTGACCGCCCAGATTATACGCATTGCGCTTGAATGCCTGCGCTTGAAATTTTGCTGCAGAAAATTCATTTTTCAGATACTTGGCCTGCCAGGATCTTCCTTTTTATTTCGCCGGCGAAGTGGTCGGCGTCGCGCGTAGGGCGCGGGATTCGGTAGCCGTCGGTCACGGCGAGCGTCAGCCGGATCGAGGTCTCGAGGCTGACGCGGTGGCCTTGCGAAGCGTAGATGGGGCGCACCCCCGTGCGAGTCCGAACCACGGCGCCAATTTGCTCGCCCCCTGCTTTTTCATCGATCAGCGGCGTCCAACTCCCGGCCCTTTGCGCCAGCGGTTTGTGCGACCCGATCAGCAGGCTCTTTGCGCAACCTATCGAGGGGAGGTCCAGTACCACGCCGAGGTGTGAGGCCAAACCCATCCGGCGCGGGTGGGCATAGCCGTGCGCATCGCAAAACAACAGATCTGGCATGGCTGACAATTTCCTCAGGGCAGCGAGCAGCACCGGAATCTCCCGGAAACTCAACAATCCCGGCACGTAAGGAAATTCCAAAGGCAGAATCGCGTAGGCACGTTGGATCTCTTCGATTTCGGGAAAGCGATACATCACCACGCAGCCGATGGCGCGATTCGCCTCCCGCAGGCGGTTCCAGCGGCCTCTCGGTTTCTTCAGCGCCTGCGGTCCGGTAAGAACAAACGAAGCATCGAGGCCGGCCACACTGCGGATCGGGCCAAATGCATCCTCGCCAATCCAGTGCGTTCGCAGTTCCTCCTGGATTTTGTGCGCCTCGGCCGGAGTCACGTCCCACCGGTGCTTGCGAACAACCCCAATTGGCTTGTCCTTCATCCTTATCATCGTATAATGCAAAGGCCGCCAGCATCCGGATGCCCTGCGGCCACCCGGTAACTCTGCAAACCTGGAATTAAGGAAACACTGCCATGACCCTGCATCCACCACTGGAAATCTCTTCACGTGCAGCCGACGGCATCCACTACGTTGGGGTGCAAGGGCGGCTGACCATTGGCGATCCCAGCGAACATTTGAGCGCCTTCATGCATAAGTTGGTGGCCGAGGGAGCGCGCAAGGTGATCGTCAACCTCAACGAAATTCCGCAGATCGACAGCTCCGGCATCTCCGCGATCGTAAAGCTTTCCATCTCGCTCGCTCGCCAGGGCGGCGGGCTGCACCTCGTCTGCGGCGAAGGCCGCGTCCGCGACGCCCTCACGGTCACGCGCCTAGTCGAGGCCATCCCCACATACGAAAACGAAGCCGCCGCCCGCGCCAGCTTTTGAAGCATTCGCGGTGCATGGCAGTCTTTGGATGGGGAATGTGAATTCAAGAGTCCGACATTGCATACTGCGATTGCGGATCGCCCGACTCCGCCCGTTGCCGCCTGCCGCTGCTTTCCTCCGACTCATAGGTGTATCCAATTCCCAAGAATCAGCGCCAGGGTGGTGCTGCCCACGATGAGCCACAGGATCAAGCCTTGCAGCAGCGGGCGAACACCAACCTTGGCCAGCGTCTGCTTGTTCAGGCCTGTGCCGATCAGGAAGAGCGTTACCGTTAAACCGATTCTGCCCAGGTGATTCAGCGCGCCGAAGGCTCCGCTGTACGCGGGCAGCAGCGTGTTCAGCAGCGCGGCGAAACAGAAAAACAGGATGAACCACGGCCACTGGATGCGCGCCTTGCTTTTCAGGAAGATTGCCGTCGCCGCCGAGAGCGGAACAATCCACAGCGCCCGCGCCAGCTTGATCGTGGTCCCCACGGCCAGCGCCGCCGCGCCGTATTTCGCAGTTGCGCCGACCACGGAGCTGGTGTCGTGAATCGCCAGCGCCGACCACAAGCCGAACTGCGTCTGGCTCATGTGCAGCGCCAGCCCGATCACGGGAAACAGAAACAGCGCCACCGAATTCAGGATGAACACCGTTCCAAGCGACACGGCCATCTCTTCTTCATTCGCCTCGGCAATGGGCCCGACGGCGGCAATGGCGCTGCCTCCGCAGATGGCCGTGCCCGCGCTGATCAGAAATGACGGCTTCTTTTGCACATGAATCAGGTAGCCGAGGCCCAGCCCCAGCAGCATCGCGCAGGTGATGCTCAGCGCCGTATACACGAACCCGGACTGGCCGGCGCGCAGCACTTCGTGAAGATTCATCCCGAATCCAAGCGCCACCACCGAAGCCTGCAGCAGAAATTTGGAGAGGCTCTTGCTCTCCACATGAAAGGGGTGGGCCAGCGTCAAGCCATAGACCAAGCCGCCCAGAAGCGCAATCGGCGGAGAAACAAACCCGCTGGCCGCCAGGATGACGCCCGCAAAAAAAAGGCTCTTACTCATGCGCCGAGTCTAGCAGAAGCGGAACGCTCAAATGTTGCGACACGGTGCGCAAGCTTCTTGGACGGAAATTTGCAAGTTGCGCCACACACTACATTATCCACACAACCGTGGCTCGGCGCACCCTGAGCTTGCCATGCGGAGAGCCGATGCGTTGCTAGTACTGCGAGGAACTGGCTTTTTGATCCTTGACCTGCAGGTCGTTTACGACTTGCCGCACATTGGGCACTCCGCAGCGACGTTCTCGGCGCTGTCGCGCTTGAGCTGGGAGTTGACTTCGCCGGTCAGAGTGACGACGGCGCTCTTAACAACGAATTTCACAAGGTCGTGCATCCTGTTCTGAATGAGCGCGGCATCCAGATTTTTCTCGATGCCGGAATCCAGATCGGAGTTCATGGCCTTGGCATCACTTTCCGAGCCGATCGGAATCACGGCAATCTGATCCGCGACGACTTGAGAACCGGCAAGGGACTTCGCCAGGTACTCGGCTTGCGATTTGTCGTTCTCGTTGACGGCTTTTCCGCCGAGAGTCACGATACCCTTTTCTCGGTCCTGGCTCACGGTAACGCTTTTGAAACCCGCTTCATCGAGCGATTTGCGGATGCTGCTGGAGACATCGGGTGAAGCGGACGTGCCGGAGCAACCGGCAAGAATTCCGGCGACGAATAACGTGACCATGGTTACAGACAATCGGAGCATTTTCATTTGGAGCTTCCTTTTCTGAACTAAAATCCGTATCTCGCCCGCCGCTGGCGGGTGATCACTGCGTGTGGCCCTGGCACCCCGAGTGATTGCAGCGGAAATCGATGTCCGGCATCTTTTCCATAGCCTCGCACTCGACGCTGCATTACTTGCCCGACCCAGCCGGGCACGAACACACCGGGTGTGCGCATTTCTGCGCGATCGCAGCGCGCATTGCATTTGCTGTATTCGCGGTCGCCATTTTATTTCTCCTGTCTTCAGGTGGAGGCTGGGGTCAACCTCTCCACTGCACCACAGCGAAGCGAGTTTGAATTCGTTCTGATTGAGACCTTCGCTGCGCGCGTTGCGCGCCCTAGGAATGCGTTGTTTCCGGCTCGCGAACCAAGTCCTCAAAAAGCGTCCGAAAATGAATCATGGCTTTTCTCAAGTCTTCCGTGCTGGCCTCGCCACGCGATTGCCGAAGCGCGCCCTGATGTGCCGCCCGGTAGTTGTCGAGGACCTGCGGGTGGTCCACAGAGATGTCCGCCACACGTTGTTCAAAGTCGCTCATTGGATAGCCACGTGTGGACATGACATCGCCCAACAACTGGTCGGCTTCCATTACGGCGCTTCCGGGACCGTCGACGAACCGCGCCTGAACCCGGGCCCAGGAGTCGATGAACCGGGCACGATCCTCCGGTGCGAGGGGCCGGATGTGCAAGTTGTCCACGCGTTCGGCGCGCTTATCGAGCGACGCCTCCGCTTGACGGCGGCTGCCGCCGGCTCTAATCGTGCGGTTATATTCCGCATCGCCAAACTGCGCTTGCAATCTTTGCGTCCGGCGCTTGCTTGAAAATGCCCATACCGCGATGCCGGCAGACAATAGCAGAATGACAGCGACGACCATTAATACCTGCATCGGGCCTATTTCCGGGAAGTTCATAAACTTTCTCCAATTCTTGCGTGCGGAGCGGCGGTGGACACATCCATATCGCCATACCACCACGAGAACCATAGTAAGCAGGGGAGGTGCCCATATCTGTACACATACGCACACTCTCAAGCCTAATTGGCGGATTCGTGTCTCTGGGGTTTAGTTGGTGGCTGCGGTCCGGCTGTGGTTGGCATGGCTGGCGAACGACAAGCGGAAAAACCGGACGTCGCATTTTTCGCAACGAAACGGCCTGAGGAAAAAGATGGCCAAGATTCCCTTTTCCAGGAGACCTTTACGCCTCGATGGATGGACTCGCTTACTGCCGCACTCTGGACACTGCATGATGGCAATTCTCCGGATGCAAAATTGAAATCCCAAATTACCGCACAATTTTCCCCTGCCGAGGAATGCAGGGTCTGTCCCATTTTGGACAGCGAAACTTGAGCGATTCAATGCGGTTGGATCCGCTTCCTTGCTGCAACCGCCTATCCCCGTTGTTCCGTTTCTTTTATTCTCAAACCGCCCGTATCTCCCGATGAAACATCGCGTTAGACTTAAAGGGACTGCGGGGACCCAATGAGGACGGCGAAATCGCGGCGAAACTGGATCATGCTCGTTTTGCTTGCGTGGGCCGGATGGGGTCTTTTTGCCAGCCAGATTACCCGCGGCCAGCAAGCAGCCGCGACACCTGCCCCCGCGGCGAAACAGGATGCCCCACCCGGCCCGACCAACAATGTGCGCCCGGCCATCAAATGGAAGCGGTTCGACTATACTTGCGAAGCCGGCGCCAAAATCTCGGTCTACCTCCGCGACACCACCGCCAAACTCCGCACCAGCGAACACATCTACATGATGCGCCAGACGAGCTCCGTCGACGGCAGCCGCTACTCCGACGGCAAGGTACTCTGGTGGGGCAAGGGCGACACTGGCTTCCTACAGGAGGACACCCCGGACGGCGACGGCAAAATGCTCGTAAAGGGATGCGTCCTCGACAAGCCCGCGGCTGTCGCAAAGCCCTGAAACGCCCATCCCCCGCCCGTACTATCGTACAGGTGCCCGTTAGGTCCCGAACGGTTTGTGGCCGGTGACCTTGGCAACCCCGCGCCTTATACTTCGGAGATGGCGCAATCTCCCACCCCACAGTCGCCGCAAGTCGGCATCCTTGTGTTTGAGGATGACCCGTACAGCGGAACCGCGCTCCGGCAGATGCTCGATTCAGAAGGCTGGCGCGTGCGCGTGGCCGAGGACCTCAAGATGTTGCAGACCGAGTTGAAGACCGGGGAATATTCACTGCTGATCGCCAATATCGCCATGGTCGGCGTCGAATCGCCGCTCTTTCACGTGCTTCGCGAACTCGCTACGGTCAGCGTGGAAGATGGAGCCCGGCTGCGCGTTCTTTTCGTGATACCGGAGATGACCGGGAGCCAGTTTATTCCCGTAATTGAAGAGGCCCGCCTCCCCTATGTGTTGCGGCCTTTCCACCTGCACGATTTTCTGGAAAAGGTGAGCGACCTGCTGGTGGAAGTCAAAGCGATTGAGGGGCCGCTGCGCATGACGCGCTACGAATTTGGCGCCGCCCGCAAAAAGAAGAAGGCGGCCACCAAGACCAATTCCATGTTCGCCTCCCGGGAATCTTATTCGTATACCGAAGAAGAACTCGCTGAATACGAGAAGCAGGAGGCGCAAACCTCGCAAACCTCGTTGTTGCGCAAGAACAAGAACCGCAATAACCTCGGCAATTCGCGAGGATAAGAAGAACAAAGCAACGATGTAAGGATGTAAAGAAGCACCGATCCGAAGCAACCCCCCCGCAATCTCTGCAATTCCTCTGCAAGAAAATTCATCCCCAGCGTTCTAACTCCAGGCGCGCCCTCGCGGCACGACCAGGAGGATGAAATGAATCGCATTTTGATCAGCATGCTCGGGCACGGTTTGCTGGGAATTTCGGCTCTGGGGATAGCCTCGCTCGGTTTCCTTTGGTATTCGCCAACCGGCGCGACGCCGCCGGGAAAGCAGGAGGGCGAGTGGCGCCTGCTCGATCCGGTGAGCTATGAAAACCTGACCGTGTTCCCGGTGGTCAGCTCTTCCGGGTATGACACAAGTTCGTTTTTGACGCTGGAAGACGGATTGTCGAGCGGACAAGTGACCGTGAGCGAACAAGGTGCGGACGCAATCTACCGCAACCGCGACGGCTCGCGTCCCGCGGTCCAGAATTACGGCGGGCCCTCCGTGAATCAACTGGTGCTGGTGAATCACAGCAAGCAGCCGCTGTTGCTGCTAGCGGGCGAGTTGGTCAGCGGCGGGAAGCAGGATCGCGTGATTGCCAAGGATCGCATCGTGGCGCCCTTTGGCGAACCTCTGCCGCTGAACGTTTTCTGCGTGGAGCACGGGCGCTGGTCTTCCGGTTCGCAATTCAACGAAGCGAGAACAATTGTTCATCCGAGTGTGCGCGAGCAGGCCGCGGTGACCCAGAAGCAGACAGAGGTATGGGCGGCGGTGACCGGTGGTTCGGCCGCCCGGCCGGCGCCGTCCGCTCCCCCGCCGGCCGTGAGTAGCGCCGATCTGGCAGTGACAATGGAGAGCGAAGCACCGACACAATCATATTCCAAGCTCTATGAATCACGCCGCGTGAGCGCTCCCGTGGAATCCGTGGTCAGCGAAATCCAGCGACGCTTTCGCAAGGCAACTACCGGGTTGAAGGGAGAGCGCGTGGTCGGCGTTGTGGTTGCCTACGGCGGCGAAGTGGCTTGGAGCGATATTTTCGCTTCCGACGAATTGTTCAACCATTACTGGAGCAAGCTGCTGCGCAGCTATGCGGTGGAGGCCGTTGCGCGGCCAACGCTTCGCGAGAAGGTTTCCGCGGAGGACGCGCGAGAATTTCTGCGGCGATTGAATGGCCGGGAGCAAACGGAATCCGAGCCCGGCGTATATCGCTGGCGGGAGATCAACGAGGGCGGGTTGTCGCAGATTGAGCTGGATGCGCTGGAACCGAAGATGTTCACGTTGCACCGCTTGGTGTTGCGGCGAACGAGCTGAAGGGCTTGTTCGGACGGGCCCTGCAGAGACTAGATACTTGGGGCGCCGTGGAGTTTTTTTACGGCGCTCGGGTCGCGAGTGGCCGCCAGAAGTTGGGCTACTCCGGACTTCCAGCTTGGGTGGCGGAGATTCGGCGCGATTTCCGCCAGCGGGATCAGCACGAATTTTCGCTCAAGCATGCGCGGATGCGGCACCTGCAATTCCGGTGTGTCGATCGTCTCGTTGCCGTAGAGCAAAATGTCCAGATCGATCTTCCGTGGGCCTTTGGCGAAGGCTTTTTTGCTACCCATGCGGGCCTCGATGACGCGCAGGGCGCTCAGCAAATCGAGGGCGTCGAGTTCGGTTTGCGCTTCGAGCACGGCATTCAAGAACCATTCCTGATCGAGGTAGTCCACCGGCTCGGTTTCATAAATGCTGGAGACGCGCCGGATTTGCACGCCTGATTCAGGGAGCAACTGAAGCGCTTGGAGAAGATTGGCTTCGCGTTCGCCTACGTTGGTGCCGAGCGCGATATAGACGGTGATCATCGAGCAATTTCCTGGACGCGCCCTCTGGATCAACCAAGAGACTTATTTCATGCCGGCGCGCCGGCGGAGCATGCCTAGCATGGCCTGGGCTTCGGGAAGCTTCCAGAGAGTTGATACACCAAAAAAGAGGATGCCGTAAACCGATAAGACGATGACCGCGAGGAGGATCGGGCCGCGGTGCCCGGCGGCGATCAGGATGCCGCGCGCCGCCACCGCGGCA
>Ga0210403_10005544_pt1 | contig 10694 bp, 8 predicted proteins | sample IncBWC19MmetaG_FD_150863 | JGI IMG/M metagenome (GOLD analysis project Ga0210403, IMG submission 150863) | Forest soil microbial communities from Barre Woods Harvard Forest LTER site, Petersham, Massachusetts, United States - Inc-BW-C-19-M | ecosystem: Environmental > Terrestrial > Soil >... | reverse complement strand
CAACACCCCGCTGCTCGACGTGCGCCTCGCTCCCGATCTAGTACGCATCCACCCGCAACTTCTCTCCGCTATCGCCTTCACCATCGCCAAATTCTGCGCCGCGCAACCTGCCGCCACCGATCCCGACGTCCTTGCCGCCCTGCAATCGCAAGCCGAATCTTACAAAACGCTTTCCGCTGGCATCGTATATGAGCAACCGCCGGTCCCACCCTTACAGCGCGGACTGTACGACGCTCTCACCGCTTTCCTTGACGAAACCAAGCAAGCCCCCACCCAAAATCCCCAAGGCCGCCCCAAAGATTCCGAAATCTTCCAACTCCTCGTCTTCCTCTATCGCATGGGCCTTCTCCGCACCAACGGCCGCCCTCGCTCCCGCCGTTTCATCGAATTCCTCCGCGGCCAATTCCCCGGCGCCCACGAGCTAAAGCGCGAAGAATCCCGCATCATCGTCCCCTGAGTGCTCTGCCAACTGGTCAGCTTACAAACGATGAGCAAATCATCCTGCCGAGCAGGAGCGCATCCCCTGCACTTCTCCGCTCCCGGCGGCGGCATCCCAGCCGAGGGATAGCTGGACTCGGGGCGCGCTTGGCCGATCGCCTTCCCAGGGGCGCGAGGCAAAACCAAACTTCTGGCGGATCCGCGCTACCCGGTCCGAAACCTTCTTGCGGTAGTCTTCCGGCGCGTAACCGTTTTTCGCGTACCACTCGCGATACTGCTTCGCCAGCCGCGGGAATTTCTCCTCAATAAACGGCAGAAACTGTTTCGCCGACGCGGGCATCAGAAACAGCACGCCTGACCAAAACCACTCCGCGCCCGCCTCTTTTGCCGCTGCGGCCACGCCTTCCAGTTCCCCATCCGCATCCGTAATTCCCGGCAGCAGTGGCGAAGCCGAAACGCCCACGTGCAGCCCCGCCTCGCGCAACTCCTTCACCGCGGCCAGGCGCAAATCCGGTCGCGGAGCGCGCGGTTCCAGCAGGCGGGCCAACCGCGGCTTCAGCGTGGTCACCGTGATATTCACGGTCAGCGCCGACTTCGCGGCAATCACCTTCAGAACATCAATATCGCGCACAATCTGGTTGGACTTGGTGATGATCGAAACGCTCAGCCCTTCCCGCTTCGCCAGTTCCTCCAGGCAAGCCCGCGTCACACCATACTCCCGCTCCGCCGGTTGGTAGGGATCCGTCGCCGTCCCGATCGCGATGTGCTCCGCCTTCGTGTATCCCGAGGCCTTCGACGCATGCGAATACTTCCGCTCCACGTCCCGCGCCAGCACCACCGCCGCTTCCTGCTTCACGAAAATCTTCCGCTCGAATTCTCCGCCGTCAATCTCCATGTACTCGTGCGTATACCGCGCGTAGCAATATTTGCAGGCAAACTCGCACCCGCGGTACGGGTTGATCGTCCAGTCGAACGGCACCCGCGCTGAATCGCATTTGTTCAAAATCGATTTCACCGGCAGAAAAAAATACTCCGGCTTTTCCAGAGACTTCCGTTTCGTATCCGCCGCCGGGGCTTCGGCAGCAAGGCGAGCAATGCCCACCAGTGGCGCATGGGAAGTCGGAAATTCCGGCAGGGGGCAATCCGCCGTTGGGCCTTCCAGACTTGCCTTGCGCCAGCCAGCTTGGCCCTGGGCAAGGGCGCCGGCCTCTGGCTTTGGTTCAGCAGGGCTAAAAGGAAGGAGTTGTGTTGCGGGGCGTCGAACGAGGCGGCGCCGCATCGCGAAACGCGGCGTCGTTTGGGGAAGAACTGGGGACATGGCTCACCTCGATGCGAATCCAGTGTTTCGCTTTTTGTTCGCCATGTCAAGAATTTTCTGTTCCGCCCCTCCCCGCGCTCGTCCACTGCCTCTTTGCTTAGAGAAAACTCCGATTCCATTCTGCTCGCTCGCGCGTAGCACCTCTTGATACAGTAATTTCTGGGAGCCCTCCGCATGCGCGCATCGAGTTTCACTCGCACTCTATTTCTATGCAGCCCATTACTCGTCACCAGCCTCGCTGCCGCGCAAGCTCCGGTGCCAACCCCGGCGCAAACTCCTGCGCAGAAGCCCGCTCCAATCTCTCCGGCAAAGCCCGCGCCTGCTGCCAACGCGCCAATCGCCTCCCCAGTCTCGCGCCACTATCCCATCCTCATCCTGGCCCACGGCAGCGAGCCCTCCTGGTCCTTGCGCCTGGGCATGAAAGGACCTGAGCGCCTCGACCGCGCCGGCTACCCGCCCATCGTCCTCGAACCCGCCGAAATCGCTCCTGACGAACCCGGTGTCTCCTGGATTTACCACGCCAAAGACACCGTCACCGGCGCCGACGTGGCCGTCGAGCTTTCCCGTGAATCGTGTTCCGACGGCATTGGCGACATCAAGTACACCTTCAAAGTCGAGCTGCAGCACGCGCAGATCGGCACGCTCAACGGCTGTGGACAGAGCGCTCCCGAAAAATTCCCCGAGTTTCGCAAGAAGAATGGGCTGGATCCCGACGACAACGCGGACGACAAAGACAAAGATAAGAGCAAGGATAAGGACAAAGATAAGGACAAAGACAAGAAGTCCGTCCTCGATCCCATCACCAATTTCCAACTGCCCACTTCCATCGCCTATCTCGACGCCGCCGGCAAAGTAATCTTCAGCCGCAGCGCAATCCGGCGAACCGTCGCGCCCGAGGGGTCCGAGCTCGCCGTCTCGCACGACGGCAAGAAACTGCTCTACACCCGCTCCGATTCCAAGACCGGGCCAGAGCGCACCATCGTTCTCTACGATTGGGACACCGGCCGCTTGCGCGAGCTTGCAACCACCAATGTTCGCAGCGCCTTTTGGTCGCCCGACGATTCCAGCGTTGCTTTCTTAAAGTACGACGGCAAAATCTGGCAGGTCTGGACGCTCCCCGTCAGCGCCCCCGAAACCGCAGCTCAGTTTTCTCCGCAGGAGGTTGACGCGCTCCACGGCTGGATTTCGCCCACGACGATGCTCGCGAGCGACCTGCAAAACGCCTACTGGCTCAGCGAGGACAAGCCGCCACAAACCGTAGCCCTCAAGGAAATCTACGGCGATTCCTTCCAGGTGATGAGCAGCGACACTCTCCGCGCCAATCCGATCAACGCCGACCTGCTGCTCGTCTCCGCGTACTACCAGAAGACGCCCGCGGGCGCGCCCACGGATTCCGTCGGCCTCAACTCCACCTTTTTTCTTTATGAAGTTCTTGCGAAGCGCCGCACCATCCTCGGCCCCGCCGATTCCTACCAGCGCTCCGCCGAATGGTCCCGCGACGGCCTGCAAATCTTCTACACCAAAGGAGTCCCGGGCAAAGTGCCGCTATCGACTTGGAGCATTTTCTGGGACGCCACGAATCCGCACCGCTTCAACTCCGGCTCCTTCTTCGTCATTGGCAAATAATTTCGGAGCGCCGCCCGCCTTACTTCAGCGACGCCATATCAATCACGAAGCGGTACTTCACGTCGCTCTTCAGCAGGCGCTCGTACGCATCATTGATCTTCTGGATTGGAATCAACTCGATGTCCGACGTGATCCCGTGCTTCCCGCAAAAATCCAGCATCTCCTGCGTCTCGCGAATGCCGCCGATGGCCGAGCCCGCCAACCGCCGCCGCTTCATAATCAGGTTGAATGCACTCACCGGCGCAGGCTTTTCCGGCGCGCCCACCAGCGTCATCGCGCCGTCGAGCTTCAGCAGTTGCAAATACGTGTTCAGGTCGTGGTCCGCGGAGGCGGTGTCCAGAATGAAATCAAAGCTCCCGGCATGCTTCTGCATCTCTTCGCTATTCCGCGAATTTACCACTTCGTTGGCTCCCAGCCGCTTGGCATCGGCAGTCTTGTTTGGCGAGGTGGTGAACAGCACAGTGTGCGCGCCGAACGCGTGCGCGAACTTCAAGCCCATGTGCCCCAGACCGCCCAGGCCCACCACGCCGACCTTTTGGCCTTTGCCTACATTCCAGTGGCGCAGCGGAGAATACGTGGTAATCCCCGCGCAAAGCAGCGGCGCCGTTCCGGCCAGGTCCAGCCCCGCCGGCACGCGCAACACGTAATTTTCATCCACAACGATGCCGGTCGAATATCCGCCATAGGTGACGCCGCCGAGGAATTTGTCCTCGCCGTTGTAAGTCAACGTCAGGCCGCTTTCGCAATACTGCTCTTCGCCGGCTTTACAAGCCGGGCACACGCGGTCCGAGTCCACCATGCAACCCACCGCGGCAATGTCGCCCGCCTTGAACTTCGTTACCGCGCTACCCACCTTCGTCACGCGGCCCACGATTTCGTGGCCCGGCACGACGGGATACACGGTCGGCATCACCTCTTTCCATTCGTTGCGCACCTGGTGCAAATCCGAATGGCAAACGCCGCAGAATAGAATTTCGATCTGCACATCCTGCGGGCGAGGCTCGCGCCGAGGGATGCTGAACTTCGCCAATCCCGAAGTCGGGCTCTGCGCCGCAAATGCGCCCGCCGTAAATGTCTGTGGCTTCCCGGAAGTTGTTTCTTTCGCCGTCTGTCGAGCTGCTTCACTCATCTTTTTGCTCCTCAAAACTTGAATTATCGATACAACGCAGTACCCACTCCCATACACTCGCTTAGAGTTGATTCTGCGCCTTCCGGTCACATCTCTTTGCATTTCCCAACCGCAATTTTCACTTGACTGTTCAATTGCCTTCGAACAATCTTAACGACTCAAGCGAGTATCACACAGGTGGCACCCGGGCCCCTGACAACTGAATCGGGGGTTCGAGTGGAAATCCTCAGTACACCGCGCAGGTTTCCTTCTTTTTCGCCGTTTGGGCGAATAATTGCCGTGCTGTTGGTCGCCGGTTTCGCGGCCTTCCAGTTAGGGAAAAATGAAGTCAATCCCATCCTGCAGCTGGTCGTGGCCGTCGTCGTCGCGCTCATCGTCGCCATTCAATTGGTGCCCCATGGCCCGCTCCACGTCCGAAAACCAGATCTGAATTTGCCCGCACGCAGCTTGCGAATAAATAAAACTCACCCGGCGCTCCTGAAGCGAGCTTATTCCGCGCCCCATCTCACCCAATTGGAGTCCCGCGAATTCTCTGAACCGGCGTGGGAATTGCCCGCCGAAGATGATTCGTTCCGGGGTTGGCGCGCATTCTACGTCGTCTACCCCAAACGTGATTACACCGCCCTCGCCGCTTCCCTGAAATTCCATGGAGACAAGGACTACAGGGCCTGGCAGCCGGTTGCGAATTCGTCTCCCCAACAATCACCAGCCGAGCATCACGATGAGCACTATCAGTGGATCCTGATCGCCTTCGTACCTCCAAACACCTCCTTTGACGCCAAGCTCAAATTCCGCGACTCGCAATCCAGGCTCGGCCTCACCGTACTTCGAAATCTCGTTGCCTCCGAGGATCGACCGTTTCAATCCGTCCACCTCAGACTCCCCACGCCCTCCGAGCAGTTCGCCGCCTCCGCCTCCGAATAACCCAATCGCCGTTTCATCCCATTTCCGCGCCAGTGCTCTTGCTCCTCCCTCGGCGCTGGATGCAAGCGATGGTGCGGCGCGGATGGGAAAAAAGTGCGAAAAATCAGGGGAAAAATCAAAAATGTCGGCGCGCCGACATTTTTGAGGGGGTATACCCCCCTGTTTTTGCGTATGTAGGGGAAGGAAAGGACTTACGGGAGGGAGTTTCGTATGCAGGGGAAACAAAGGAGTTGGAAGAGGCGACTCTTCGACTTCAGTCAACTCAAGCGGCGATGAGATTGGCATGACCGGCATCCCCCTCCCCCCCGTTTTTCGTAAGTGACCGAAATAATGGATTTGAAGTCCTTTGATTTCTATCAGTTTTGAAGTGATGGAAACACGGGACTTAACTGAGGAAGGTTTTCGACCGAGAAGGGGCGGGGTGTGTAGATAAACCAATCCCCGCGCGAACATGGCCCATTGTCCCGCATTAGTAACAACTAGGCAATAGTATTCTGTAGTACTGGAACGATTTTGCGCTGAAAAAGTAACGGGCGGGGATCAAGAGTTGAAAGTCAAAAGTTAAAGGTTGAATGTCCAGAAAAAAAGGGAAGAGCCGAAGCGACCCCAGCACCCGGGTATCAAAACGAACCGGGGCACCCGACGGCGGGTGCTTCTCGTCGCGGTTATTGTATATTCAAGTTAACATGTCGGTCCGCAAATGAGTTTGGTGTGACCATGCGATCGCTACGTCGCTCATTTATCCGCGCGGCAGGGTGAAAGTGTAGTTTGTGTCGCGATCCCCAGAGGTGCATTTTGAGCCTGTCACAGTCTGATATCGACATTCTTTCCGAGCGTGAAGAAGTAGCCAGCTATGTCGAGCAGGCACGGGCAGCGGCGGACAAGGAGAAAGACTCTCTGGGCTTTTTGCCAGAGAGGGCTTACAGGGAAGCTGCGGAGCAGGGCAAACTATTGATCGCTGTGGTTCGGCAGCACAATAAATCTGTATACGCTGGTCACTTGCTTCACGGCGGCGTGTTTCCGCATGCAAGGATCTTTCAGGTCTTTTCGTCGCCACAATTCCGTCGTAAAGGAATCGGCCGTCAATTGGTCGAAACGATTGTGCGAAGAATGGAGAGCCTACAGTACATGAGTGTCGTTGCAAACGTGGCTGACGATCTCGCCGCAAACCAGTTTTGGGAGCGCCTTTCTTTCGGGGTAATACGTACCAAAGCTGGCGGCCGAACCACTGGTCGGCAAATCAATGTTCGGGTCCGCGAGTTGGATGTTCCCACACTCTTCAGCCTGACAACGGCCCCAGCCAATTCCTCCGCCAGGGATTTGAAGCTAGTCTCACGGTTATTCGATGTGTCGCCGATTTATATCCTAGATTTAAACATCCTTTATGACCTCGTAAAGAAGCGGGCGAATGTTGAGGATGTCGGCAGAATTGTTAGGGCCAGTTTTAATAATCTGGTTCGTCTCGCGGTTACGGAAGAATTTATCAGGGAGTTGGAGCGAACTTCGGTCCCGGCTCCTTCGGACCCAATCCTGGAGCTAGCCCTGAGGCTTCCCCGGCTTAAAACCCCTCCCGTGAAGGAACTTGATCGGTTAGTCGCCGAACTGGGAATCCTCCTCTTTCCCAAGGAACTCATCAACGGAAGCCTCAGGCCTCAAGATCGCTCGGACTTGGTGCACTTGGCGACTGCGATTCATCATAAAGCCGCAGGATTTATTACTGGCGAAAAAGCCATCCTTCGCGGGCGCGGGATTCTCCAGTCCAATTACTCACTTGATGTTGTTGGCTCAACAGAATTTGCCGACACAGTTGAGCCGTCGGAGGGCACAGACTTGGTGGAGGTGCAAGCTGTGGCCGCGGGGCAAGTTCTGCAGGGACGACCGATACGGGAGAATGACATCGAGATGATCGAAATGTTCCTTAAAAGAATGAGGTGCCCAGGTCATCTCGGGAACAATGCCGTGCGAAACGACCCTGGACGGCCGCACCGTAGAATGCTTGTCGCATCGGACGGCAAAATAGTTACTTTCGGCTCGTGGGAAATTCCCTCCATGGTCCGTCCAGTTATACAGGCGTTTGTCTGTATCGACGAGGATCACGCAGCCGTTACGCTCGCGTCTGATTTTCTGCTAGAGTCGATGAGTAGAGAGTCATTGTCGGATTATGCGACTCAACTAAGCCTACGACTGCTGCCGGGTCATGTAACTACAAAGCGAATTGCAGTTGCGTATGGATTCAGACCTTCAGCTGACGGCGACTCTGGATCTACCGATCTTCAAAAGATTGCGCTGGGCAAAGTCGTAACGGCAACAAATTGGGCTGGTATTTGCCGACAACTAAAAAAAGGAATGGGACTCGAACTGCCGGATGCGATCCCACAGTATCTCTCTCTTGAACAGACAGTCTTGGTCAAGGGTCCGACTGGACATGCAGTGGGCGTGCCCCTTGAAGAGCTTGAGACACTTCTGTCCCCGGCGCTTTTTTGTATCCCGGGCCGATCCGGAGCAATTGTTCCGATTAAGAGAGTTTATGCTGCCGATCTCATTGGCGGAGCAAGACAGCTTTCACTTCTTGTCTCGCCAGAAGCGGTATTGCTGCGAGAACGGGTCTACTTTAGCGATCCCAGAACTGCTGGCGTACTCACAAAGGGCACCCCGATTCTTTTTTACGAATCGGCAGGCAGAGGAGGGGCTGCTGGTGTCATTGCCGCTGCTCGCATCGTCAGGGCGGAATTGGTTCTAAAAGATGGGACAAACCCGGAGCTATTGCGCCGGGGCGTGCTCGATAAGAAACTTCTGAAAAACATCTGTTCGGCGGAGACAGTCGTCGCAACCACAATCGACAACATAATGATATTTCGGAACCCCGTGGGTCTCAAAAGGTTACGTGAGCTACGCGCTGTGGATGGCACAAATTTGGTTACCGCCCGGTGGTTGTCAGCGGAGCAAATGATCCAAATTATCGATGAGGGCATGCTCTGATGATTGAGGCAGAGAATATTTTGATTTCCGTTGAATACCGATACGTACTCAAAATGTTGAGTGGTGTTAAGACAGCCGAAATCCGACGTCGCCAATTGAAAGTCGTGCCTGGGACCTGCGTGTGGATCTACAGCAAGTTGCCACGTGGCCATGTTGAGCTCACTGCAACAGTAGACAAGGTTGTGACGGCATCGCCTCGGAAGTTATGGAACCTTTATCAGGAGCGTATTGGCGTTTCACGTTCGGAGTTCCAAATGTATCTCAGGGGAGTTGAAGTCGGATGCGTGATTCTCCTTCGTGACTTTAGTGCTCTTCAGCCTGCGCTTGCTCTTGGCACTATTCGCCGGACTTCTAGAGATTTTCATCCCCCGCAATTCTTCAAGCGCCTCGGAGTTCGCGGCCCAGAATGGAAGCGCCTTGCCGGGCTTCACGTGCCTGGTCCATGAGTTCAGCCTGGAAGAGCGGGGACAGGTGGAAACATTTCGACGGCTTGATAAACTCGAAGAAAAGGTCCCGTCTGTCCCCCCCGGCTCGGCAACCTATCCCCTTACGATTTTTTCGTAGCTGCAAGTTTTTTGTCGATGGCATCTTGCCTTGCCTTATCACGGGCTGGAAGCACGTAGTAGAAGTCGAAGAGGGATTCGAGCACGTCGAGATTCCAGTCTGCCTCATGATCTTCGACGTCTACGATTTCACCAGTGGTCGTACTCTTCATCGGGTGCGCTCCGAAGTTCCCGATGATTCGCACCCGGTCGAGCCCCGTGGCCGTTGTGCTCGGTAACGTCCTCGTGGCAATAACCTGATCAATTTCATCAGCCAAATTGCCGGGTTTCACTCCCGCCGCCGTCCGCAGGACATGCTGTAAGCACCTCCGACTAAGGGCGGCCGAGGCCTTCGGACTGTCCGTCAGGACGAGGCACGCTTCCTCATAATCTTTGGCAATTTCCACTGGGACCTCGGGAGGGATCGGCGCACGCCCGCCGCCCCTGGGCCACACCCGAAGAGTCTTTCGCACGACCATCAGGCGGATGCCCTGGTTACCCGGCTGCTGTTGTTGCGCGACGGGGACAGGGATACCGTGCTCTAATTCAAAAATAAAGTGGTTGCAATCGGGATTTGGACAGTGTCGCCGGGTTAGGACCCACCCGCCATCCACGTCGCTACCGAGGGTGACAGACCACAACGTTTGCCCATCGCTGAAATTCTGTAGGCAGTGAGGACATTTCATAGTAACCACAGTCTACATGAGTTCTCGATGCTACGTACGCGGGTGGCGTAGCCTAAAAGCCTCTTGGCTGGCCTTCCCTTGCGGGTTTGCATTTGGCAAGGGTGGGCCGTTCTTTCTCTTCCTTTCCGTACCCGACTGCTTACGATACATAGCTTGCTCGTGCGTACACTAAGGGCTAGAGGGGGCTTGGCCATGACCACAATTAAAGTCGGTGTGCGGGAATTCCGCGAGCGGATCGCCAGCTTTCTGGAATCGGATACACCTGTTGCGGTGACGAGGCGCGGCGAAACTCTTGGTGTCTACGTGCCGACGCGGCGAAAGCGCCCGAAGACGGCGGAGGTTTCCGAGCTAAAGGCTGCGGCGGACCGTCTTGCGAAGGCGCTGGCAGGTGTCGACGAGGAAGAGCTAGTAGCTGAGTTTAAGCAGATGCGTCGGCGTGGGAAGAGGTAACGCGCTGAGATGCTCGTTCTCGACGCGAACATTCTCATCCGAGCCGTGCTGGGGCGACGGTCTTTGGTGCTGAATACGACGTGAATTACGTTTTGGGCGTATGTGTGAGACACGTGTCGCACCTCCGGCGCTTGGCATGTTTATGCACCAAGTACCCAGCGCTTACGCACTGGGCTAACTTATGCCGCGCCTCCGGCGCTAGAGAAGCGAACGATTAGCCGCCCTTTTTGAGTTCGGCGAGGACCATTTTGGCGAGTTCTTTGAGGGTTTCGAAGACGCCGGTGCCGTTGATGGCGATGCCTTCGATGATCGGTTCGCCTTTTTTCTGCAGCTGCTTTTTCAACTCATCCACAGTCATGGCGTTCGGCAGGTCGCGCTTGTTCAACTGCAGCACGTAGGGGATGGTGTCGAAGTTCAGGTTGTGTTCCTTCAGGTGCTCGTGCAGGTTTTCCATGGTCTCGAAGTTGGCGTCGAGACGTTCTTCCTGCGAATCGGCCACGAACACCACGCCATCGGCGCCCTTCAGGATCAGCTTGCGGCTGGCCTCGTAAAAGACCTGCCCGGGCACGGTATAGAGGTGGAAGCGGGTCTTGAATCCGCGC
>Ga0210403_10005542_pt1 | contig 10695 bp, 7 predicted proteins | sample IncBWC19MmetaG_FD_150863 | JGI IMG/M metagenome (GOLD analysis project Ga0210403, IMG submission 150863) | Forest soil microbial communities from Barre Woods Harvard Forest LTER site, Petersham, Massachusetts, United States - Inc-BW-C-19-M | ecosystem: Environmental > Terrestrial > Soil >... | reverse complement strand
GCGGCACACCGAAACGGCTCACGACTTCAGCGACACTCGGGCGCGACGATGTTTCCGACCGCATGGGGCCTAACAACATTGTGATGGCATGGGAAAACACCAAGCCGCTCGTCGTCTTCCGTTCGCGCATGAGGTCGTTCGATGATTTTGTCGGCTCGCTGTTTGCGGTCGGTCTCGATGCGGAATTGCCGCAACAATTGCCGGTCCCGCGCGGCGGCTTTGTTTCCTTTTCGCCGGACGATTCGAAAATGGCGTTCAACCGTATATTCCGCGAGTTCCGCACATGGAAACATTATCGCGGCGGCATGGCGGACGACGTCTGGCTTTACGATTTTAAAACCGGCGCGACCGAAAACCTTACGAACAATCCCGCTCAGGACATCTGCCCGATGTGGGGACCGGACAACAAAATCTATTTTATCTCTGACCGCGACAACCGCATGAACCTTTTCGTTGTGGATCTTGCAACGAAGGAAACGAAGCAGTTGACCCATTTCAGCGACTTCGACATCAAGTTCCCGTCAATCGGCAAACAATCGATCGTCTTTGAGCAGGCCGGTTACGTCTGGCGTTATGATCTGGCTACGGGTCAGGCCGCACCTGTGCCTATCGACATCAAAGAAGACTTCGACAGTGGCCGCGGCGGATTGGTCGATGCGGCTAAGCATATTGAATCTGTAAACCTCGCGCCCGACGGCGAACGCACGATCGTCGTTGCGCGCGGCGATCTCTTTTCGGTCCCTGCAAAGAACGGGACGCCTCGCAATCTGAGCAAGACTTCAGGAGCACACGAACGCGATGCGGTTTGGTCGCCCGACGGGAAATGGATTGCCTACAACTCGGACGCGACCGGCGAGAACGAACTCTATGTGCGCTCGCAGGACGGCAAAGGCGAGCCGCAACAGATAACGAATGGCGGCGACACTTACTACTACGCGCCGAAATGGTCGCCCGACAGCAAGAAACTGCTCTGGAGCGATCGCTTGCAGCGGTTGCGCTATGTCGACGTTGCGTCCAAGGCGGTTACCCTGGTCGACCAGGACAAATTCGGCGAGATCCAGGGTTATAACTGGTCGCCCGACAGTCAGTGGATCACTTGGGCGCGACCCGAAGAAAACGACATGCCGCGCGTTTACCTGTACTCGCTCGCGAACAAACAGCAGACCGCCGTCACCGACGGTTGGTACGGCTCGGGGCAACCGGTCTTCAGCGATGACGGAAAATATCTGTTGCTCGCTTCCGCGCGCGATTTCAAACCAACTTTTGGCGATCAGGAATTCGCGAATGTCTATCGCGACATGCAACGCGTTTATCTCGTTACTCTGGCGAAAGACACTGTGAACCCGCTCGCGCCGAAGAGCGATGAAGTCGGCAAGGCCGCGGAAAGGCGAGAAAAAGAAAAAGCGAAGCAAGCCGAAGAGAAAAAGCCGGAGGCAAGTCCGGGCGAGAAAAAACCGGAAGAAAAACCGAAAAAACCGGTTGTAGTGAAAGTTGATACCGATGGAATCCAGAATCGGATCGTTGGTCTGGAAATCACGCCGGGAAACTATCGCAACATCCGGATGCTTGATGATAATCGCATCTTTTACCTGCGCCGCACAGCCGGCGATGAAGTGGGGGAGGAGGACGAAGGGTTATTCTCGGACAAAGACAAGAAATCGCATCTCTGCGCTTACAATCTCGACGACCGCAAGGAGACCGTGATCGGCGACGCGAATAATTACCAGATCACCTTCGATGGCAAAAAGATGCTGGTGAAGATCAAAAAGGACTACGCCATTATCGACGTGCCGAAGGACAAAATCGAAACCAAGGATCACGAGCACAAGATCGAAGGTCTCGATATGCAACTGGATCGCCGTGCCCAGTGGCGCCAGATCTACTTCGAGTGTTGGCGGCAAATGCGCGACTTCTTTTTCTCTCCAACGATGGACGGCATCGATTGGAAAGCCATGCGCGACAAATATGCGGCGCTGTTGCCGTTCGTGAATCATCGCAACGATCTAACCTACTTGTTAGGCGAACTCATTGGTGAATTGAACATCGGCCATGCTTACGTCGGAGGCGGCGAACGGCCCGATACGCCGCGCACCAAACTGGGCTTGCTCGGCGCGGAATTTTCGCGCGACCCAGCCACGCGCGCATACCGGATCGAGCGAATTTTGCCCGGCGAAAATTGGGACAAGGAAACGCGCTCACCTCTCACGGATATTGGCGTGAACGTGAAACCCGGCGATTACATTCTCGCTATCAACAACACACCGGTATCAAGTTTGCCGAACCTTTACGACGCGCTTATCGGCACGGCCGGAAAACAAGTCATCCTGCGCGTTAATTCCAAACCGACGGATGCCGGCGCGCGTGACGTTACCATCGTGCCGACTGACGACGAAGCACCACTTTATTACATCGATTGGGTGCAAAAAAACATCGATTACGTGACGAAAAAAACAGGCGGCGAGGTTGGTTACCTCCACGTTCCCGACATGGGCCAGCCTGGCCTCAACGAGTTCACCAAGCTTTACTTTCCGCAAATCCGGAAACACGCGCTCATTGTGGATGTTCGCGGCAACGGCGGAGGCTTTGTCTCGCCGCTTGTGATCGAACGATTGCGGCGCGCGCTGATGATGATCGGCATTGCGCGAAACGGCATGCCGCAAACGGATCCGCCGCAAACATTTACGGGCCCAATGGTGACTTTGATAAACGAATTTTCCGCATCTGATGGAGATATTTTCCCATATCGCTTCAAAACGCTTGGCTTGGGCAAACTCATCGGCAAACGGACTTGGGGCGGCGTGACTGGCATTCGCGAATCGCTCCCGCTTGTCGACGGCGGACAATTCTTCAAGCCGGAGTTCGCAATTTATTCCAAAGACGGCAAACAATGGATCGTCGAAGGTCACGGAGTTGATCCTGATATCGTCGTCGATAATGATCCTGGAAAAGAATTTAAAGGCGAAGATCAACAGCTTGATCGCGCCATTGAGGAAATTCAGGACGAGCTGAAGACAAAGCGATTCGATTTTCCGTCGCCCCCGCCCTGGCCCAACCGAAATCCTGCCGGGGGGGCGTAGAAACCGCGGACTCGAACAGGTGTACAGGAGCATTTTCATTCTCGTCGAACGCTAACGTCGTTCAGCCGAGAGGGGGCCCACTGAAACACGCCCATCGCCTAATCGAGGCGCGAAACTAAGAGAGAGGATTTCGGCACTTCAGGAGGAAATCCATGAACGGAAAGGATTAATGCCTATGAGTAATTTTTCGCGGCGGTCCAGAAGAAGAGGAGACCGTCCAAGTTGTTCTGACTGTTGTCGCCGATCACATAGGTGGTGCCGAACTCGAGAAGGTGATGCATAGCTTACCACAGGACATGCAATCGTTGTTTTCCGCGACCGCTTCGGTGGCTTAAAGCGGCGGGCTCAGCCGCATGGAGCGAGCTTTTCCAAACCGAGCAGAAGCTGGCCGGCAACTGGTGGAGAAGCTCGAGAAATATGCGGGGCGCGACGATGTAATCGTGCTTGGTCTGCCGCGCGGCGGCGTTCCGGTTGCTTATGAAGTGGCGAAGCGCCTGCGCGCGTCGCTCGACGTTTTCGTCGTGCGCAAACTCGGCGTACCAGGATTTGAAGAACTGGCTGCTGGCGCGATCGCATCTGGCGGAGTGCGCGTTTTGAATGAAGACGTCATGCGCACAATCCCGTATGCAGACGCGGCAATTGAAGCGGTCACCATCAAGGAAACAGCCGAACTTCAAAGGCGCGAACAAATTTATCGTGATGGACGCCCCGCACCGGAGTTGCGCGATAGGATCGTGATCTTGGTCGATGACGGATTGGCGACAGGCGCGACCATGCGCGCCGCGGTAAAGGCACTTCGCGAGAGCGGCGCAGCGAAGATCGTCGTGGCAGTGCCAGTTGGTCCGCCTGATACCTGCAGGGAGATCGCAGAGGAAGCAGATGAGACGATCTGCCTGAGTACACCAGAATTCTTCCAAGCTGTGGGCCAGTATTATGAAGATTTCTCCCAAACCAGCGATGCAAACGTTCGCGAACTGCTCGCCCGAGCCGCACACTCTGATGCCATTGAACGTGAACAGGAGCGAGCGAATGACTGATGTCTTACTGTTGCTGTTAGGTGGTCGTTAGCGTCAGTCTTGTCTTTTAGAGTATCGGCAAGAATCGAAGTAGAGATGAACGAAGTAAAAATTCAGTGCGGGGGCCACAATCCCTCTGGAAATTTAGCTATTTCGAATAACGCGAGTGCGCTCGTGTTTTTCGTTCATGGCACCGGCAGCAGCCAGCATAGCCCCGGAATCAGGTCCGCGCACGCGAGACGGGTGCGCACCCCAGAGATTCGCGAACTCTGCCGGGGCGCTAGATTGGAAGGGATTCGATGAATCCGCCACCGCACAATTTCTCCGCGCTGACAACCGATCTTTACGAGGTCACGATGGCTTGCGGCTACTGGAAAGCTGGGGTGAGCGACTACGACGCGGCGTTTCACGTCACGTTTCGAGAAAACCCGTTCGACGGTCAATTCACCGTCGCATGCGGCTTGGCGACGGCGATCGATTTTCTGCGCAGCCTTCGGTTCACAGAAACAGAAGTCGCGTATCTTGCGACGCAGCGCGGCAACGATGGCAAACCGCTGTTCAATTCTGGTTTTCTCGATTACATGCGCGATCTGCAACTGACCTGCGATATCGATGCAATTCCTGAAGGCACGTTGGTTTTCCCGAACGAACCGCTGATCCGGGTGGTTGGTCCGATCATTCAGTGTCAGCTCCTGGAAACGGCTTTGCTCAATATTCTGAATTTCCAAAGCCTGATTGCGACCAAAGCCGCACGCGTCTGTCTCGCCGCAGGGAACGATGCGGTAATTGAATTTGGGTTGCGCCGCGCACAGGGAGTGGATGGCGGGTTGACTGCCGCGCGTGCGGCCTACATCGGCGGCTGCGCTGGCACATCGAATTTGCAGGCTGGCGAACGATTCGGCATTCCTGTGAGCGGAACCCAGGCGCACAGTTGGATCATGTTTTTTGAGACGGAGGTCGAAGCGTTTCAAACGTACGCCAGAGCAGTGCCTAACAACTGCGTGTTTCTGGTAGACACATACGATTCGCTTGAAGGCGTGCGTCACGCGATCGAGGTAGCTCGTCAATTGCGCAAAGAAGGACACGAAATCGTTGGTGTGCGGCTCGACTCTGGCGACCGCATTGCATTGAGCATTGAAGCGCGCCGGATGCTGGATAGCGCCGGCTTTGGAAACGCGAAGATCCTCTGTTCGGGCGATTTGGATGAATTCGCAATTGCTGACATGAAGAGACGCGGCGCGAAGATCGACATCTGGGGCGTGGGAACAAAGCTTTCCACCGGTCAGCCGGACGCCGCTCTCGGCGGCATCTATAAACTCGGCGCGATCCGACGCCCGGGTGGGGAATGGCAATACCGCATCAAATTTTCCGAACAATCGGCGAAGACTTCGTGCCCGGGATCATTGCAGGTCCGTCGCTTCCGCGGGCAGGACGGCAGATTCATAGCCGATGCGATCTATGAAATTGATCATGGCAGTTCCGAGCCATGCGAAATTGTGAATCTTCTAACAGAGCAGACAACCGAGATTCCCGAAAACACCGCCTATTCCGATTTGCTTGTGCCCATTCTCCGGGGCGGCCAACTTGTTTATCGGGTGCCAAACATCGAGGCATCGCGCGAGAACGTTCGCAACCAGCTCGGTTGCGCGCCCTCCGAAATTTTGCAGTTGAAGGACCCGACGCCTTACAAGATGGGGCTCGAGCGATCATTGCACGAGCTAAGGTCGAAATTAATTACGCGGGTTCGGCAGCAATTGAAATGAACTAGAAGTTTTCTCATAAATGGCGCTGTCTTGTTGAGCGAAGCGAAACATCCCTGGTCTATTTCTGTTCGGGGTCGGTCCCAAATTGATCCGAGATTCTTCGCTTCGCTCAGAATGACACCGGACTGAACACGCTGCCGAAATGAACGCTCTGATCATCGTCGATCTTCAAAATGATTTTCTGCCGGGAGGCGCGTTGCCGGTGCCTCACGGTGACGAAGTCATCCCGATTGCGAACAGCTTGCAGCGAAAATTCGAGCTGGTTCTTGCCACCAAAGATTGGCATCCGCCTGACCACGGCAGCTTCGCGGCCAATCATCCTGGCAAAAAACCCGGTGACCGCGTCATGCTTGATGGCATCGAACAAATCCTGTGGCCGGTCCATTGCGTTCAAAACACGCAAGGCGCTGAGTTCGCCTCTTCATTTGATACCAGCCGCATCGCGCATGTTTTTCACAAGGGCACCGAGCGAAACATTGATAGTTACAGTACGTTTTTCGACAACGCCCATCGACGACACACCGGTCTTGCTCATTATTTGGAGAAGCGATCGATCAAGGAGATCTACCTTATGGGTCTGGCGTTAGACTACTGCGTCAAATACAGTGCGCTCGACGCACGCGAACTTGGGTTAGCTACATACGTTATCTTGGATGGATGCCGCGGTATCGAGCTAGAGCCTGGTGATATCGGTCGCGCGCTTGATGAAATGAAACGCGCCGGAGCGGATCTACTACAAAGCAGCGACCTCCGAGACAAATCATAATACCTCAACGTGTCGCCAAGAGGTCAGCTAGGACAGTTTCATGTCACGTAGCTGGTATGAACTTATTGAAAGCGGCAAAATTCGTCACAACGTTAGCAAATTCGAGCGCTTAAAGGGGGTCGCTCAACCGATGGGCTGCAATCGGGGTTCTGTAGCGGCGGGTCTATGATCGCCATTCCACCTACCGCAAATTGGATGTCTCCACGTTCCGAAGGCAAACAGCCGCCACGCGATCGAAGCGTGACGACTGTTTGCGAACTCCGGCTTTTCGTCGGTGCGGGTCAAGGCCAACTGGGAGCAGTCGTCCTAAGCTAAACCAATCTGTCAGGGATTCCCTCTTACGACGATGGTGCCGCTGATGGTACCGCTGGTCTCGCCGGTCGCAGAATTCACGCATCGGTCGAGCGTGTAGCTGCCTCTAGCACCAGCGTACCGGCCCGTTCCGCCAACAATGGTATTGGTTGCCACAAGGTGAAGATCGCCGTTGGCGCAGGAATCAGGATTACCAAGATGCCCCAAACCCCACGCTAAAATGCTGTCACCGTTGGCGGCGTCTCCCACTATCCAACGAATTCCCGCGATGTCCCCAGGTGGCATACCCAGGAAAGCGAAGTCCAGTGGGGCCGAATAAAACTGTGTGAATGGACCAAGCTCCGTGTCGGTTGACGTGACGCTCCCATTGACATAAAACCCTTCTGCCGGATCGGGAAAAGGTACGTCACTTTCGCTCCCTGCGATAGTACCATTAATTCGTATCACTCCCGCTTCCACCGCGGAGCTGACGAGCGCCACGGTCAGGAAGATTGCTGCCATTAAACTGACTCTTTTAATGTTATTCATTGTTTAATTTACTTTCTTGTTTTGGCCTTCCGTGATTTCTCGTCATTGAGAAATCATTTCTGGCCGTTCGCCGATGTACAGAACGGAAACCAGCGCGAGGTTATGCGGAAAGTTGGCTTCGCCGCGTTAAATCGTAATTGCGGCAAGCGTTGCAGTTGAACCGTGGGTCACGCGCATGATGTCGATGTCACGGGATGACTGTAGAGGCAGCCGTGTCGGCTGCTTTAGAGAGCATGCAGGCGGCACGCCTGCCGCTACAGAATTACTTCGGCGCGAGAGAAGCCACGATTTTTCCGAAGCACGGCTCGCCACGCAGCGGGTCCCACAAATACATCAGTTTCAATTGGCCATAAGTGAGGTCAAGACCACTGGGGCCACGAACGGCGGTGGCAAGCTGTTCGCAGGCGAGATCCTTTTCACCGACCCACGCAGCAATCACTGCAAAATTTGCGATCATGTGGAGACCATTGACTGAGTCCCTTTCCACGGGAAGCAGCTCGACCGCGCGCCGGCCTTCGTGCAAGGCCTCCTCCTTCCGCCCGAGGGCGGCATCGATTACTCCGAGCACGCACCACGCTGGGCCGTAATCTGGTTGAGCCTGGACGGTTTTCTCCTGCTCCGCGCGCGCAGCAGTAAAAGCCAATTGCGCTTTGTGCTCGTCATTTGCCATTCGGGCGATAACGCCTTCCACGAAAGGACGTGGGAAACGAACCGCGTCGACGCCTAACCGGCCTTCGTCGGACGCGAGCAAGGCCTCTCTTGCGGCAGCGACGTCGCGTTCGGCCAGCGCGCAATCCAGCCACGAAGGGGCGATCTGCCGCATAGCAGCAGGATTTGTCGCGCGGATGTCATCGATCAATTGATGCAACGGTCTGGTATCAGCTTTCCAATCCAGTTCCATGTTTGCGCGCTCCACTTTTGCCAGAACATCATTTGGCTCGATAGCCAATATGCGATCTAACTTCGATTTTTGCTCAGCATAACGCCGGAGGTATGCGTAACTATCTGCGATGTTGCCGAGCGTGCTGACGTTGCGCGGGTCGAGCTCAAGTGCCCGCTCGAGATTCCGAGTGGACTCTTCCCAGCGCCCTTGACGCCTTTGGATGAAACCCGTTATTCGAAATAGCCGCGGATGATTGGGCAGCGTCTGGCGAGCAACTTCCAGTTCAGCCAGAGCGCCCTCGTAATCGAGGTATCCATTATAAAGATGTTGTGCCCGCGCAAGGTGCGCTTCGCCGGCATTTGGACGGATGCGGAATGCTTCCTGAATGGCCGCTTCTGCTGACGCCAACCGCGCAGGAGTACGGTCAAAGCCAAAGAAGTAAAGCTGGTCATGACGCACGGCGAGCTCGCAATAGGCTTCGAAAAATGACGGATCGCGCGCCACAGCCTGGTTTAGCAGATCGATAGCCTGCCGCCCAGGATCGGTCCCGCCGCCACGGAATGTTGGCGTTAAACTAATGGCGCGCGAATAGAGCTCGAAAGCGACGAGATCGCCCGTCGGTTTGCGTTCAATCGCCAGTTTCTCCGCACGCGTGATTTTGGCGTGGAGTTGGCTGGCAATTTTCTGCGCGATCTCGCTTTGAATTGCGAACAGATCATTGAAATCGCCGTCGTATTGCTCCACCCATACATGAGTGTCAGTGCGCGTGTCGATCAACTGCGCATTCATGTGAAACCGTGTCCCGATCCTGCGGACGCTGCCTTCCAGAAGATGCGATACGCGCAGATCATTTCCGATCTGTCGCACATTTCGTTTCTCGCGATATTCTATCACACTGCTCCGACTGATCACTTTCAGATCGGCGATCCTCGCCAGTTTCGTCAGGATGTCGTCCTGGACGCCATCGACGAAGGCGGCGGCGTCTTCTCTCTGCTCGCTTAGATTTTCAAAGGGCAGAACGGCGATTCCGGTTGCTAGCGGATGGTGGATCAATTCACTCTTCCAAACTATCCAGCCAGCGGCTGCCGCCAGAGCGACCAGAGATGCCACCAAGAACGCAGTTGTTGGATTGCGCCGCACCCATTTCTTCGCTCGGGTGAAAATTCCAGTGTGTCGGGCCAGAATGGGCTCATGCTTTAGCCAGCGTTCCTGGTCTTCGGCCAGCGCGAGAGCCGAAGAGTATCGGCGCTTTGGATCTTTCTCCAGACACTTGAGACAAATCGTGCTGAGATCGCGATCTACGTTGGGATTCAGCAACCGCGGCGGTCGCGGCTCAGTATCCTCAAGCAACTTGATAGTCTCGTAGGTTGTGCCTCCGGCAAACGGCGGCTGACCTGTGAGCAATTGGTAAAGTACTGCGCCAAGTCCATAGACATCTGTGACCTTGCTGACAGCCGCGTTATTTCCCACGGCTTGCTCTGGCGCCATGTAACTGGGCGTGCCTAGGACATCCAGTGTGTGGGTGACACTGCTTTCAGATTCAACCAAACGAGCAAGGCCAAAATCAGTTAGATGCGGTTCACCGTTTACATCCAGCAGGATGTTCCCCGGTTTGATGTCCCGATGGAGAATGCCGTGCTCGTGCGCGTAGTGAACAGTGCGTGCGACCTTCGCGATTAATTCCACAGCCTGCCGGATCGACATCGGCGTGCGCTTGACTACTTCGTCAAGCTGACCGCCTTCTATAAACTTCATGCTGAAGTAACACTGGCCATCACGCTCGCCAACTTCATGGATTGGAACGATACCGGGATGCTCCAGGCGAGCTGCTGCTTCCGCTTCGAGGCGAAAGCGTTTCAAGTGCGCTTTGCTGGCCCACTGACCGAGGTTAATGACCTTTAACGCGACGGTGCGGTTAAGACTTTTCTGCCGGGCCCGAAACACCACGCCTTGTCCGCCACGGCCAATTTGCTCGAGCAATTCGTAATCGCCGAAGTCCATCAACATCGGCGAGGACCCAAGATCGACATTTACTTCACGCTCCGGCTCGACTGGACCGAGACCCGACTCCAGCAGGCAGGCGCCGCAGGATTGCTGCGGCGAATTGGGTGGAATGGCTGCTCCGCATTTGCGACAAAATTTGCCTGTTGTGATTCTCATCGCCCGGCCATTCCCTTCACTTAAATAATGCACGGAAATCTCAAACAGGTTACGAGCGCAACGCGGCGATTAGGTGGCGCAGTTCATCTTCAATCTCGGCTGGCGTTGCCACCGTGTGCGCGACTTCCTCACGCAACAGCTGCCGGTAACGCTGTCGCAGTCGATGGAAGGCTTGTTTGACCGCGTTCTC
>Ga0210403_10005538_pt1 | contig 10699 bp, 10 predicted proteins | sample IncBWC19MmetaG_FD_150863 | JGI IMG/M metagenome (GOLD analysis project Ga0210403, IMG submission 150863) | Forest soil microbial communities from Barre Woods Harvard Forest LTER site, Petersham, Massachusetts, United States - Inc-BW-C-19-M | ecosystem: Environmental > Terrestrial > Soil >... | reverse complement strand
CGATAGCTTCAGCAATGCGGTCAGCAACACCTATACGCTGAATTTCAGTTACGGCGTCGGCCTGGTCGCCGAAGGCACCGGCGTGCTGCTCAACAACGAACTCGACGATTTCACCGCGGCGCCCGGCGCCTCCAACGCGTTCGGCCTGGTCGGCTTCGAGGCCAATCTGCCCGGGCCGGGAAAACGGCCGCTGTCGTCGATGTCGCCGACCATCGTGCTCAGGGATAACAAGCCCGTGCTGGTGACGGGATCGCCGGGCGGCAGCCGCATCATCTCGACGGTGCTGCAGGTGATCGTCAATGTGCTCGACTACCACATGGATGTCGCCGCCGCCGTCGATGCGCCGCGGCTGCACCATCAGTGGCTTCCGGACGAGGTGCGGATCGAGCGCGGTTTTGCCGAGGACACGCTGGCGGGGCTCAGAGCAAAAGGCCATCAACTGGTCGAGCCGATGGGCCAGACCTCGGCCAATTCAATCGCGGTCACGCCAAACGGATTGCTCGGCGCCCCCGATCCGCGTACCCGTGGCGCGGAGGCGGCGGGACAATAAGCGCCCGCGGATGGGGTGATTTGCGGATTCCGCGGATGACAGCATCCGTGGACGGCCTAGACTTGGCCAGGCGCGCGTGCCAATCGCGGGACATCGCAAGCCAGGGAATATTCGAGGAAACGCCTATCGTGAGCAAAGTCGAGACTTCCAGCGTCATTGAAACCGCCCCCATCGAGGATACCAGCCTTCTCGCGTTCTATCGCGACATGACCATGCCGGAGCGGCGGACGTTCTGGGCCTGCGCGGCGGGCTGGGCGCTCGACGGCATGGATTTCATGATTTATCCGCTGGTGATCGGAACCATCATTGCGCTCTGGAAAGTCGATCCCGGTACGGCCGGGCTCGCCGGAACCGTCACGTTGCTGTCCTCGGCCGTGGGCGGCTGGCTCGGTGGATACTTGGCCGACCGCATCGGCCGGGTCATAACGTTGCAGCTGACGATCCTGTGGTTCTCGTTCTTCTCGCTGGTTTGCGCCTTTGTGCAGAACTTCGACCAGTTGTTGATCGCCCGCGCGGTGCTCGGCCTTGGCTTTGGCGGCGAATGGGCGGCCGGTGCGGTGCTGATGGGCGAAGCGATCCGTCCGCAATATCGTGGACGCGCCGTGGGCTCGGTGCAATCGGGCTGGGCGGTCGGCTGGGGTCTGGCGGTGCTGTCGCAGGCGGTGCTGTTCTCGGTGTTGGCGCCGGAAATCGCATGGCGCTGGATGTTCGCGATCGGCGCGCTGCCGGCACTGCTGGTGTTCTTCCTGCGCCGCCATGTCGAGGAACCGGAAATCGCCGCTGCGACGCGCGCCAAACAGCTGGCGGCGGGCGACCGGCCGGCGCTGTGGGAGATCTTCGGCGGCCCCGTCCTCAAGACCACGATCCTGGCGTCGCTGATGGCGACAGGCTGCCAGGGCGGTTATTACGCCATCACCTTCTGGGTGCCGCGCTTTCTCACCACCGAACGCAAGCTCTCGGTCGTCAGTTCGACCGGTTATCTTGCCGCGCTGATCGTCGGCTCGTTTGTCGGCTATCTCGTCGGCGCGTGGCTGGCCGACCGCATCGGACGACGCAATCTGTTCCTGACGTTCTCCCTCGGGGCAATCGCCGTGATCCTGCTTTACACGCAATTGCCGCTGACCAACGAGGTGTTGTGGCTATTGGGCTTCCCGCTCGGCTTCTTCGCGTCGGGCTATTTCTCCGGCGTCGGCGCGTTTCTCACCGAGCTCTATCCGACCCGGCTGCGCGGATCGGGACAGGGCTTCTGCTACAATTTCGGCCGCGGCATCGGCGCGCTGTTCCCGTTCCTGGTCGGCGCACTCTCGAATACGACGTCGCTCGGAAATGCCATCGCGATCTTCGCGGTGGCGGCGTATGGTGTGTTCTTCCTCGCGGCCTTTGCGCTGCCGGAAACACGTGGCCGCGTTCTGCACGCCGATGCGTAGCACCGTCGCGGCGCGTGCCCGGCACCAACCGGAGTTCATGTCATGACATCGCTCAAGGGCAAGACGCTGTTCGTATCGGGCGGGAGCCGCGGCATCGGGCTTGCGATCGCGTTGCGCGCGGCGCGGGACGGCGCCAATGTCGCGATCGCCGCCAAGACCGCCGAGCCGCATCCGAAACTGAAGGGCACCATCTACACCGCCGCCGATGAGATCCGCGCCGCCGGCGGCAAGGCGCTGCCGATCCTGTGCGATATCCGGGAAGAAGCACAGGTGATGGCGGCGATCGACAAGACCGTCGCCGAGTTCGGCGGGATCGATATCTGCGTCAACAACGCCAGCGCCATCAGCCTGACCAATTCGCAGGCCACCGACATGAAGCGGTTCGACCTGATGATGGGCATCAACACCCGCGGCACCTTCATGGTCTCGAAATACTGCATCCCGCATCTGAGGAAGGCGCAGAATCCGCATATCCTGATGCTGTCGCCCCCGCTCGACATGCAGGCAAAGTGGTTCGAGCATTCCACCGCCTACACGCTGGCGAAATTCGGCATGAGCCTGTGCGTGCTGGGCCTGTCCGCCGAACAGAAGGCCGCCGGCATCGCCGTCAACGCGCTGTGGCCGCGCACCACCATCGCCACCGCCGCGGTCGGCAATCTCCTGGGCGGCGACGCCATGATGCGCGCCAGCCGCACGCCGGAGATCATGGGCGACGCCGCTCATGTAATCTTCTCAAAGCCGTCGCGCGAGTTCACCGGACAATTCTGCATCGACGACAAGGTGCTTTACGAAAGCGGCGTGCGCGATTTCGAACCTTACCGCGTCGACGCGAAGGTCGCGCTGATGTCGGATTTCTTCGTGCCCGATGACGATATGCCGCCGCCCGGCGTGACCGTGATGGCGCTGCCCTCCGTCGGCGAGGCGCAGAAGTCGCGCTAGAGCCTCGGTTCTGACCGGATCGGAAGCGAGGCTCCAGATCTTTTTTTCGACGCGTTTTCTTCACGCGAACCGGTGTCCACTTCGCTCGAAAACGCTGTAGAAACTCGCCGGGCCGGGAGGGGAGAGCGGCGTGGGTTCGGGGAAGCTGATCGCATGTGCGCTGATCCCGGCCGTGCTCGCGGCATTGGCCGTCGTCTATCGCCCCGATCGCACCATCCGCGTGGCGACCGGGGTCGTCGCCCACAATGTCTGCTCGGAAAGCTTTGTCTCCGGGCTCGATCCGCAGACGGTATTTTCGGAAACCATCGACCGCGCCGGCATCCGCCGGTTGCGCTGGGGCCTGAACTACCAGCTCGACCGCGCGGGCCAGACCGTCGATGCGTCGCTGGCGGGGATGTTCGGCAGCCATGCCGTGTTTCACGACGGGCTTGGCTGCGTGCTGACGCACGGAGCGAGCGAGCCCTATATTCTCCGAAGCGACCTCGCCGCGTTGAAGACGCCAAAGGCTCCGCCGCTGCTGGGGGAGATTGCGGGTCCGGCGCCGGTCGAGCCGGCCGATCCGAAACTGAAGGCCGCGCTCGATCACGCCTTCGAGGAGCCGGCCAAGCCGCCGTTCCGCCGGACCAAGGCGGTGGTCGTGGTGCGCGACAGCAGCGTAATCGCCGAGCGTTACGCCGACGGCATCGGCATCGATACGCCCCTGCTCGGCTTCTCCATGACGAAATCCGTCATCAACGCGCTGATGGCCATCCTGACGGTACAAGGCATCGTCACCCCGTCGATGCCGGCGCCGATCCCGGAATGGCGCGCGGCTTCCGATCCCCGTCACGAAATCGAGGTCGAGCATTTGATGCGGATGACCACGGGACTGGCGCTGGATGAAACCAACAGCGGATTCGATCCCGCCAGCCAGATGCTCTATTTGCACGACGACATGGCCGGATTCGCCGTGAAAGCCGCAATGATCGCGCCGCCCGGCAAGCGCTGGGCGTATTCGAGCCCGACCACGGAGCTATTGGCGCGGATCATCCGCGACGCCGTCGGCGGCCCCGAGAAGACGCTGGCGTTCGCCTGGCGCGAACTGTTCAACCCGCTCGGGATGCGCAGCGTGACGCTGGAATTCGACGGCGCCGGCACGCTGCAGGGATCGACCTACATGCTGGCGAGCGCCAGGGACTGGGCGCGATTCGGACTGCTTTATCTGAACGACGGCGAAATCGGCGGCCAGCGCATTCTGCAGGACGACTGGGTGGGTTTTTCAGCGTCCGCCACGCTCGATACCGACTACGGCGCCGGCTTCTGGACCAACCGCAGCGAGCACCCGAATGCCAAAGGACGCGTCCGGCTCGGGATTCCCCGCGACGCCTGCTTTGCCTCCGGCGATCTCGGCCAGCGCGTCGTGATCATTCCGTCGCAGCATATGGTGGTGGTGCGGCTGGGCGATTCCGTCGATCCCACCGGCGACATAAGCGGCCTTGCGCGGCTGGTCGCGGAAGTAATCGCGGCAACGCAGCCGTGAGCGCGCAAATTCTAGATCGTCGATCCATTCAGTGTCGACCGCCAATGAACCGCACGCTCCTTCAACAAAGTATCCCTGACGTAAGGCAATTCCTCATCCTTCAGCTGCTCGAGCGGCTCGAAAGCAAAGGCATCCGCACCATGCGCCGCCCACGCGCTCTGCAGTTCGCGATTGGAATGGCCGCCGGCACGAAGCGTAAACCAGATCCGGTTCCGGATGGTCTCGAGGTTGAGCGTCTGGCCAATCCAGGCCTGACCGGTAGAGGCGCAGCGAACCGCGTAGATGCCAGCGGGGTTCTTGCGCTTCTTGTAGGCGGCGATGGCCGCCTTTCTGTCGTCGATTTTCATGCGCCGCTCCCGGGACCAGATGCTCTGAACCGGCCGGGGATTAGCGGACAATGGCTGGCGCGTCAATTGTACCCGGGTAAAATAGTCGCAAAATAAGCGTCAGCGCCCAACCACGTAGGGGCCGCCCTTCTCGAGCGCGCGCTTGTAGGCCGGGCGGGCGTGAATGCGATCCAGGAACGCCATCGCCTTGGGGTGACCCTGGTCGAGCCCGCCGCGCGCGGCGGCGGCTTCCAGCGGAAAGCTCATCTGGATATCGGCGGCGGTGAATTCATTGCCGGCGAACCATTCGTATCTGCCGAGTTCGCTCTCCCAGAACGCCATGTGCTGCTTGAGCTGCGGATTGACCAAAGCGGTTAGCGCCTGGTTGGAAACCTTGCGCACGAGGGGACGCAGCAGCGCCGGCGCGCGCTTCGGCATCAGCGTGAACAACAGTTTTAGCAGTAGCGGCGGCATCGCCGAGCCTTCGGCGTAATGCAGCCAATAGGTATAGCGCAGCCGCTCCGGCGTTTTCGGCGGCGGGATCAGGCGACCCTCGCCATAGGTGTCGAGGATGTATTCGGCGATCGCGCCTGATTCGGCGATGGTGTTGCCGCCATCGGTGATGACGGGCGATTTGCCGAGCGGATGGATCGCGCGCAGCTCGGCCGGCGCGCGCATGTCCGGCTGCCGCTGGTAGCGGACGATCTCGTAGGGGACGCCAAGTTCTTCCAGGAGCCACAGCACGCGCTGTGAGCGGGAATTGTTGAGATGATGGACAGTGAGCATGGCGATTCCCCCGATAACGCGAGCGCCTCGGCGCCGCGCTTGGTGGTGCCAGCCGGACGCGGCAAAGTCGAGATGTGCAAGGCTTACTATTATTACCCGCTATTATTACCCGGAATTTATTGACAGCCCTGATTTACCCGGATAATTCATCCGGAAATTGGAGCGTTTTCATGAGCCCGGTCTCCGACATCCGCTACCTCGCCTTCGAGGGCGACCGCTGCATCGGCTCCGGCGATCTTCACACCGTTGCTCGCGCGGCCAGGGAAACGCTCGATCGGCGCAAGGATGCCGCCGTTCTCGTCTTCGACAGCGCCAGCGGCCCGATCGACATCGATTTCCGCGGTTCGGTCGCCGACGTGCTGGCGCGATTGCCCGCCCCTGACCCCGCCGACGCACCGGAAGACGCCGCCGTCGCTGCGCCGCGCGGTCCCGGCCGGCCGAAACTCGGCGTGGTCGCGCGCGAGATCACCTTGCTGCCGCGGCACTGGGAATGGCTGGCGCGGCAATCGGGCGGCGCTTCGGTGGCGCTGCGCCGACTGGTCGACGAGGCCCGGCGCGCCAACAAGGACAAGGACCGGATCCGGCAGGCGCGGGAAGCGGCCTATCGTTTCATCGCGGCGATGGGCGAGAACAAGCCGCATTACGAGGAAGTGGCGCGCGCGCTGTTCGCCGGCGACGCCGAGCGCTTTCAAGCCTGGACGGCGGCCTGGCCAGCCGACGTGCGCGACCACGCCCGCCGGCTTGCCGCGGCGGCGTTCGAACAACAGGCCTCGCTTGCGAGCGTTGCCGGTTGATCGCGCTGATGTGAACGGCTAGGCTGGTTTAAATGACAGGGATCATATAAGAACCGCCATCTCAGGGAGACCGCCGTGAGCCCAGCCGCCCCGCAATTCATGTTCGATTTCGGCAGCCCCAATGCCTTCCTCAGTCACGAGGCGATCCCGGCGATCGAAAAACGCACCGGCGCGAAATTCGAATATGTGCCGATCCTGCTCGGCGGCATCTTCAAGGCCACCAACAACAAGTCGCCCGCCGAGACGCTCGCCGGCGTCAAGAACAAGCCCGAGTTCCACGCGCTGGAGACCGAACGTTTCGTCAAGCGTTTCCACGTCAAGCCCTACGTCTGGAACCCGTTCTTTCCGGTCAACACCCTCAATCTGATGCGCGCCGCCGTCGCCGCCCAATTGGAGGCCGTGTTCGAAAAATATGTCGACGCGGCGTTTCATCACATGTGGGTCGAGCCCAAGAAGATGGACGATCCCGAAGTGGCGGCGAAAGCCTTGACCGCCTCCGGCCTCGATGCCGCAAAACTGTTCGCCCGCGCCCAGGAGCCCGAGGTCAAGGCCAAGCTGATCGAGAACACGCAACAGGCGGTGGAGCGCGGAGCATTCGGCTCGCCGACCTTCTTTGTCGGCAAGGAAATGTTCTTCGGCAAGGAGCAGCTGCGCGAGGTCGAGGAAGTGATTTCGGGGAAATAGGTCCCGACCCTCATGGTGAGGAGCCGCGCATTCGCGCGGCGTCTCGAACCATGCAGGCAGTTTTTACGGCTTCATCCTTCGAGACGCGGCGCCGGCGCCGCTCCTCAGGATGAGGACAGGTGGAGGAAACTCAACATGGAAAAACGCAACGCCACCTGCGCCGTGATCGGCGCCGGCGACTATATCGGGGCCGAGATCGCGAAGAAATTTGCCGCCGAGGGATTCACCGTGTTCGGCGGCCGGCGCAACGGCGAAAAGCTCGAGCCGCTGGTGAAGGAGGTCGAGGCCGCCGGCGGGACGATTTTCGCACGCTCGCTGGACGCGCGGAAGGAGGACGAAATCGCGGCCTTCCTCAACGACGCCGACAAGCACGCGCCGCTGGAGGTCTGCATCTTCAATGTCGGCGCCAATGTCAATTTCCCGATTCTGGAGACCACCGACCGCGTGTTCCGCAAAGTGTGGGAAATGGCCTGCTGGGCCGGCTTCCTCGCGGGCCGCGAGTCCGCGCGGCTGATGCTGCCGCACGGCAAGGGCAATATCTTCTTCACCGGCGCCACCGCTTCTCTGCGCGGCGGCAGCGGCTTTGCGGCGTTTGCCAGCGCGAAATTCGGCTTGCGCGCCGTGGCGCAAGCGATGGCGCGCGAGCTGGGACCGAACAACATCCACGTCGCGCATCTGATCATCGATTCCGGCGTCGATACCGCCTGGGTCAGGGAGCGGCGGGAAAAGCTGTGGGGCAAGGAAGCGCTCGACAATCCGGATCTGCTGATGCCGCCGGCGTCGGTCGCGGCCTCCTACTGGCAACTCTACCAGCAGCCGCGCAGCGCCTGGACGTTTGAACTCGAGATTCGGCCGTTTGGCGAGAAGTGGTAAAAGGGGCGGATGGTGAGTAGCGAATAGCGAATGGCGGGTAGCAAATATGCGCGCTTCCCTATTCGCCATTCGCTACTCACTATTAGCCCTTCAATAACAATAATAAAGCGGAGCTAAACTATGCGCGCTCTCGTGGTCGGCGCCGGCGCCATCGGCGGATATTTCGGCGGCAGGCTGCTTCAGGCCGGCAATGACGTGACCTTCCTGGTACGCCCCCGGCGCGCCGCCGAACTCGCGGCTGCCGGGCTCGTGATCAAAAGCCCCAACGGCGACGTAACACTGAAGAATCCGCCGACGGTACAGGCGGACAAGCTCAGCGAAAAGTTCGACGTCGTGCTCTTGAGCTGCAAGGCGTTCGATCTCGAGGATGCAATCAAATCCTTTGCGCCGGCGGTGGGGCCGCAGACCTCGATCATCCCGCTGCTCAACGGCATGCTGCACCTCGATCTGCTCGACCAGAAGTTCGGGCGCGATCGCGTGCTCGGCGGTCTCTGCGCGATCGCGGTGACGCTCAACGACAAGCGCGAGGTGATTCACCTGCAGCCGATGCAATCGCTGACGTTCGGGGAACGCGACGGCAAAATGTCGGACCGGGTCCGCGCTATCGCCGACATGATGGCAAGCGGCAAGTTCGGCTCGGTCGCCAGCGAAAATATCCTGCAGGACATGTGGGAGAAGTGGGTATTCCTCGCCTCACTGGCGGCCTCGACCTGCCTGATGCGCGCTTCCGTCGGCGATATCCTGGCGGCACCCGGCGGCAAGGATTTCATCCTGGGCATGTTCGATGAATGCAGCGCGGTCGCCGGGGCCGAGGGCTATGCGCCGCGCGCACCATTCCTGGAGCGTACCCGCGGCATGCTGACCGCGGAGGGCTCGCCGATGACCGCATCGATGTTCCGCGACATCAAGGCGGGCGCGCCGGTGGAAGCCGATCACGTGATCGGCGATCTCGTCAGGCGCGGCGACGACGCCAAGGTGCCGGTGCCGAAACTGCGCACCGCCTACACGCATCTCAAGGCGTATGAGAAGCAGCGGGCGTGAATCCCTTGTCGTTCCTGCGAAAGCAGGAACCCATGCGCCGCGACCGCCTCGATGTGAGGCGGTGCGGGTCGATACCTTCTGAAACGAACACCGCCTGTGGTTATGTCCCCGCTTTCGCGGGGAGGACAACCGTTCAGAGATGCGCGAGGTAATGCGCGAGCGCTTCGATTTCTTCGTCGCTGAGGGGATAGGCGACATCCGTCATCGCGGCCCCGGCGCCGCCGGTCCGCACGCCCGATTTGTAGTCGTGCAGCGCCTTGACCAGATATTCCTCGCGCTGGCCGGCGAGCCGCGCGACCGCCTTCGTTCCGGCGAAGCCGTCGGTATGGCACGACGCGCAGCGCCGGCCGACCGCCGCCTGCGCGCCTTTCCTGGACAGATCGGGATTGTCGTCCGGCGTGGTTGCCTTCGGCGGTGTCAGCGCGGCGAAATAGGCGCCGAGCGCGCGGACATCCTCATTGCCGATCGCTTCCGCAATAGGCTGCATCTGATCGTTCTTGCGCGAGCCGCCGCGGAAGAACACCAGCTGCCACTGGAGGAACTGATCGGGCTGGCCCGCCAGCGAGGGGATATTCTCGGTCTGCGAAATGCCGTTGTCGCCATGACAGCCGGCGCACATCTCGGCCTTTTCCTTGGCCGCAGCAGCGTCGGCGGCATAAGCAACCGGTCCGAAGATCATCGCAACTGACAGCACGCTAACAAAAGCAATCCGCATCGCTATTCCTCTTCCTCGTCATTGCCGGGCGTAGTCGTGTGCCTTGCGCAGACGACGTCAACTTGTCTGCGCTCCCGGCAATCCATCTTTTAAAAAACGGTCTCATTATGATGGATGCCCGGATCAAGTCGGGGCATGACGACCTCGACAAGATCGCACCGGCACTCAAAAAACGCGAAGCTGCGGCCACTCGGTCCCGAGTAGCCGCAGCCCCTGATGCTTCAAGCCTTACTTCTTGCTGTAGCTGATGCGATAGATCGCGCCGGCCCAGTCGTCGGCAACGAGGATCGAGCCGTCCTTGGCCAGAATGATGTCGTCAGGCCGGCCAAGATAGCCCTGGTCGCCTTCGATCCAGCCGGATGCGAACACTTCCTTCTTGGGATTCTTGCCGTCCGGGCCGACGATCACGCGCGTGATCCGGCCGCCCTGATATTTATGCCGATTCCAGGAGCCGTGTTCGGCGATCAGGATGTTGTTCTTGTACTCGGCGGGGAATTGATCGCCGGTATAGAACTTCATGCCGAGCGGAGCCACGTGCGCGCCGAGATTGAGCACCGGCGCAGTGAACTCCGAACATTTGTGGCCCATGGCAAACTTCGAATCGGGGAGGTTGCCCTGGTGGCAATAGGGATAGCCGAAGTGCTCGCCCACTTTCGAGATCATGTTGAGCTTGTCGCTCGGCAGATCGTCGCTGATCCAGTCACGGGCGTTTTCCGTGAACCAGTACTTGCCGCTGCGCGGATCGACGTCGCCGCCGACGCTGTTGCGGACGCCGAGCGCCACCAGTTCGGCGTTGCCGGTCTTGGGATCGACGCGGCGGATCTGCGACACGCTGGTCGGCGGAATGCCGATGTTGAAGGGAGGTCCGAACGGAATGTAGAACCAGCCGTCCTTGTCGGCGGCGAGATATTTCCAGCCATGCGCCGCGTAGGATGGCATGTCGTCATAGACCACCTTGCCGGAGCCGAGATTGTCGAGATTGGCTTCGGCGTTCTCGTATTTGATCAGCTTGTCGGTGGCGATCACGTAGAGCGAGATATACATG